>Ga0179593_1539181_pt1 | contig 11892 bp, 10 predicted proteins | sample CZODoug2_1_08_16_FD_185931 | JGI IMG/M metagenome (GOLD analysis project Ga0179593, IMG submission 185931) | Vadose zone soil fungal communities from Angelo Coast Range Reserve, California, USA - CZODoug2_1_08_16fungal (PacBio error correction) | ecosystem: Environmental > Terrestrial > Soil >... | reverse complement strand
GGTAATGATCCTCCGGAGGAGCGCTTTTGAAGTGCAAGGAGGTTTACTTCCCCTAGTTCCTTGAAAAAATTCCCCCCCCCCCCCCCCTAGCAGGTGTTGCCCCGCCCCCCCGAGTAAATGGCAGCCTTTGTGAAGGCTTCCAATAGGAGTTCCTTTCGTTTGCGCATCCCTGTCCCAATTGTCGCCAACCTTCGTTGACCTCCCATTTAAAATGAAACGGCTTTTTCTCTCTCCCCGCTACAGCCCATAGGATGCAAAGGAGTCCCATTAGGACTTTGAGTCCTCCTCCCTCAGAAATAATGGTTCTTTTGGCCTTTTATTCTGTTGATTCTTCTCACCTTGAGCGTTGATGAGAGGAAAGGGCTAAATATTTTTCTCACAAATGGGATTATCCCCCCAACCCATTCTTTTGTTGGCTTTTCCACTATTTCGGTTGAATGCGTAGTTGTTGTCGGCCCCCCCTTAACATCGGTACTTACCTACGCCCAATTCATTGTTTTGGTTCATAGACTCCCCGTAGTACAGCTGGTCCCACTACTAATAACTATTGGTCCCTCCCCCTTTCCCGATACTTTCCCCTCATCCGGTGAGATTTAGTAAAATGGGTAACAGGGATTGACTTTTTTTTTCCTCCCTCGGTGGGCAAAACCGGCCTTAGGTGGGGAATTCGTCAGAACCCCCACCAAACGAAGACGCGTGCATTTTTCTGGAGTGAATTCAATTTGAACCCCCTTGCCTCTCCTCCCGCAAGATCCCCCTAAACAACACCCCCTACTTTTGTCCTCCACACCCAATCCTTGTCTCCCCCCGGAAGCCGCGGAGTGTCTCGCTAAGGGGTTTACGCTTCCCCCGAGCCCAATTCCCCCCAAACTTGAGTCCTTGCAGTCCAGATAAACCATACTAATCCTTCCCTCCCAATGTTGGGTTGTTCCGCCCGGAGTCTCGCGTTATCAAAAAGTTTCCCTGGCCCTCCCGTGTGTTAACCTTCGTACAGCCTCACCCCCTGCCCTCATACGCGAAAGCAACCACGGCTCATCTAAATCTTTGCGTCGCCAACACCGGGCTCTAGTAAAAGTCCCCGTCCCTTCTGTCGCCGCCCCCCTTCCAACGATCACCTCGCTCGCCTCTTGCTGTCCAGTACCCCCGACTACCAACCCTAATTCCCTCTCCTCTATTTCGTCAAACCCGGAAACTTCCGCTTGTTTCTGCGTCGTTAACCGGTTTTTTCCCATCGGTGAGAAGACCCGCTAACTCTACCTCGTCCCCTTCTTTCCAGTCAAACTGCTCCTACCGGATTGGCGTACACCCTTCCCCTTGTCGGGCGATTCTCATTTTTTAAATTGAAGCCCAATCCTATATCACCAAGCCACGCAATCATTTCCTGTATGTTTCTAACTGACAACTCACCGTTTTTTCTTATTGGAAACATTGCCTGGCCTTCGGCTTGCCCTCCGCGGTTTGGTTTCAGCTCCTAATCCCCTCCCCCATCTCGTAAGAGGATTCCCGCCCCACCTGATCTCCTTCGGCTCCGCCCTTCTGTTCCCCCTTAAGGCAAAGACCCTGGAGTTCCCACACCTGAAAAACTGGTGAGAGGGATGTGCTTTTTCACTCCCCGCACTTCCTGCCATCCGTTTCTACCCATAAAGCCCCAACGCCCTTGATAATCCCTTCCTTAACAGTTATACCTGTACGGAATTGCGTGACAACCCCTTCCGCGTCCTAGCCCCCAACCCCCCCCCTCACCCTCCGATGCTGGACGGCCGTCTGCCGTCGCCCCTCAATGAAATGTGGTTTTCTTTGACTTCGGATTTCTTACGGCCAGACCACTGTTCTAAGTCTTACTGGTTCGCCAACCCGAAGGTCTTCCGCAAGCCACGGCCGCATTCCCCTCTTCTCTCAACAATCCTCCCCACCGTACAACCTCAATCGTTTTCGTTCCTCGGGAAAAATTGGTGGCTCGGCCAATTCTCTTCTGTTTTACGCCCCCAAGACCAACGGGGTGCCGCTCCTGTACCCCTGTAAAGAAATATCTCGTCATTAGAGGGGTCAGGTCCCCCGTCTCCCTTTTTTCTCGCTAAGGACCCGTGAATGCCTAATTCGATCACCCCGTTTCTCCCTCCCCCTCACCTCCGCTTAGCTAATCCCCAAGTCCTCCGGACCGTGTAAGTACTTTTCAACCCCGCTGTGAGCACCTCCCCTTGCCCTTTTGGTATAATTCAACCTCTCTCTTTTTACTGCGTGGTTATACGGCGCTCGCGGTCCCACCAGCAGCCTCCACAACCTTGCTCTTATTGTTTACGGCAATGTTATACATCTAGCGTCCCTCTGACCACGTAGACCCCCAACTAAACCTTCATTTCGTTTTTCTCCTCCGAAATCCCCCCGCGATGTTGTCCCGGCCCCGGAGTAACTCCGGGCCTTTTGAATTTGTTTCCCAGAACACCTCCATTTGCGGGTCCCCACGTTCCCCTTCACTTTCACCTCCCTCCTCTCGAACGGAAAGTGATTTGTCTTTTCTTCTTCCCTCGAACTTCTTCTTGCCGTCTTGTATCGATTTCTCCTTAACCCCCCGATGGAGCCTTTCCGTTGAGAACCCCCCCCAGTTACTCCACGACCATTGATTTTGCTGGTACCACAATAATACTAAGTTACAGGACGACTTTTGATGTGGAAGGAACCTCCCTAATCGTTTCCCCCCACCCCTGTGTTGTAGAGTAAGCTGAGTTAATTTCCCTATACCAGGTACGTTAGTGCTGGATGCCTTTCCCCCTTCTCCCTAATATAAGTCTTGTGACTGAGATCCTCCCACTGGACTACCGGTTCTTTGAAATTTTTTTTTTTCCTTTTTTCTTTCTTGAAACTGATATTCCCCCCCCCCGCATGCGTTTCTCATTCCGTCCACCTTACAATCCGGCCGCCGTCACGGGCGGCTCCACCTCCTTTTTGCGGATTTTTCGTTTCTCCCACGTGTCCATCCGGTTGTTGCGGAATGCCCCCTCCTCAACTTTTCCTTAGGTGGTTATTCTCTGCGGTAGAGCCGTAAGGAGCCAACTGGTACCGTAGAGTCTATCCCTTGTCCTCTTTCCTCTTCCCTTTAACTTCTTTTTTTCACGTTTCACTACTGGTCCCAATGATTGGCTCCATTCCCCCCTGTTTTTCGTTTCATGATTTTATCGCCCGTGAGGAAAGCCAGCGCCCCTATTTAGTTTGTCATGGGCTCAACTGCCCCCCTTTTTGGGTAACGAGTCCCCAGATCTTTGTATCCCTTCCTCACCCATCCAGGAGCAATCTTTTTTGCATCCGCCGTTCACGCCCCTGTTGTGATCACCCCTTCCCCGCCGCGGGTTACCTTGTCTGGCAAATGGTTTCCTGGATTTGTTTCGAAGAATTATCCGTTGGCTTTTACCTCCACCTAAGTTGGTGTCCTGTACTCTTGCCTTCGAGTCAAAATCCCTGATCGGCCACCCTGTAATAAACCCGGAGTCGGCTCCCAAAGACGGAGGACGCCGCCCCCGCCGTTTTTTTTCCTCCCTGAGGTCTTCTTTTTTCCACCTCGTCAACATTACTTTTGGCGAACGGACGAGAATACTGAGTCACGGTCCACAATGCCGAAAATCTTCCCATTTACGCGTTTTCATTTCTCTGATCATCCTTAAGACTGTTCCTTTTTTTTTTTTTGAAACGGTGGCGAACAATTCCCTACTTAGAACCGTGTTTTAGAAAGTGCCCATTTCCAACGGCCAGGTTCCCTTTAGGAAAGACAGAGGTTGCGCAGGCAAGACGCGAGAAGGACGTTTGCGTCCCGGCAGTGATTAGCGCGGCTTGGTTTGATTTTTTTAACCTTTACCCCTCCATTACTCTCTTTCCTCCTTTCGTGATGGGTCTCCAACTACCGGATTCGGCTTGAACAGACCTTTCTTGACAAATAACCCCCCTTTTTTTTTGCGTCTTTGGGACCCCTTCCAAATCGTTCTGCCCTTTATTAATTAAGTACTCTGGTCCAAAGGCACTGCTCTCATGTACTCTCGTAGAAGATCAATCGATTTTCATCCTGTCAGTCCTGCGTGACCTCCCCCCCCCCCACGCCCAGTTGAGGAAGACCTTTTTTCCAAAGGCAACCCCTTCTAAACCCCACTTGTGGTACTGGGCTCTTCCCCAACCAGGTTTTCTTTTCCTTCTAGTGGGATATTGTTCTTCTTCCCTCTAACGTTTCTTCCCCTTTTCCCTCAGCGCCCCTCTTTTGAACGGGGAGGGGGACCCCCGTATGACCTTTTCTAGCCCTGGAAAGACTCCCTTCTCCTGACCCCTTAGTTATTTACTCCCCGGGCAGTCTTCCTCGCTGACGAGGAAGGGGGTACATCCGCTTCATTCCCCATGTGGCCCCTCTCAGTGGGTCGCTTGCTTTCCGTTATTTTTAGTCCTTCTCTTTTATGTCCTCCTCGGCTGGGGGAAGGTCGTTTTCCTTCTTCGGGTAGTTTCGGGGATCGGGTTCGGGGAACCCTTCTTTACCAACTTAGCCTTTCTTTTTTTCCCTCCCCTTAAACTTGATTTCGGGTAATCGGCCTTCTGGAGTATTCGACGAACGATTTCCCAAGGAACCTCTGGCGTCAAGGGACCCTGGTCCGCCTGAGCGTCCCTCTCTCTCCCCTCGCTGGTCCTTTGATTTCTTCCTAATATTGTTTCTTCTCAAGCCATGGTTTGGGATTGGTAGTGGGATCGCTAGTACAAGTGTTCATAGAATAAACAGCCTTCCCTTCTTGCTACCATCATGGTGAACACTCTTTCCGGTGCTTTCGAGGAGTGAACCGCGGAAAATTCTGGGGGTGGTACCTTCCAATTCTCTTTTTGCCCTGAGTATCTTTTTTTTCGCCTAGGTAATCCTGCGCCCTTTCTCTTAGTTTCTTTTTTCTACGAATTACCCTCATAGGCGTCAAGTTTCCCCCCAGAAAATCCCCTCCCTTTTTCTTTCCCCAGTTCCTCCTTTTAGATTTACAATACTTCCTTTTGTTTTTTTTCGATCGGAAATGGGGAAGGCAAAATAGGGGAGTCAAAGATTTTGGGGCAACTTGCTCGGATAGGTTTCCTTTTTCTGAACCCCCCCTAACCTCTTTCTCCCTTTTTCCATGTTCGGCATTACCGGATTTTCCCTTCACTTACACACCCTGAAGACGACATTTGAATCTCGGTTGAACCCCCCCCCCCTCCATGGAAGCGTTTTCCCCCCCGTGCTACTCCTATTTCTCTGACCGCGGTTACTCCGGAAAACTCACTTTGCCTCGGCCCCCATCACCAACCCCAGAGATTAGGGTCCCCCCCTCCAAACACAATTACTGAAAGCCCCTTACATGTTCTATTGTTGTTGGAGACGCATGTCCCCCTATTCCGAGTTCCTTCCAACCCTTAAAGTGTATCGTTGTCTTTTTCCCTTTTTTCTTTTTCTCATACAACCAAGAAAGCTTTTTATTACCTTTTGCCAGCATTCACACGGCGCCCTTGAGATGCTTTTCCCTTTCCCCAAACCTTCTATAGTGCTCACCTGTTCCCCCCTCATAAATATTCCTGGTTTTTCCGGTCAAGGAATGCCCCTCTCCGCGGCAAGACATCCAGCAACCTACTCCTCAGACCCCCCCCCCCTCCCATTACGTCGAAAAACCCTTCACTTTTTCCCTCTTTTTGACTGCATCTAATTCTTTCTCCCTAGGACCTCTCCCGGCCGCGTGTACTATCATGACTCCTATGAGTACCCCGGTCCAGGGTCGTCACCATGAGATTGGTGTCCCCCCCCACCCCTTGCCCATAACCCGTCGCTGCCCCCCCCTCTGTATCAAGTTAACAGTTGAAGCCCAATTCTCCTAACAACATTCCCCCTCTTCATCCTAGTTTTTGTCACCCCGTTGGATATACTTATATGCCTAAGTAAAAACCCTTGCTTTATAGCCCCAACGGACTTCGGGGGCCTTCCCTCTCGGTTTTTTGTCTTTAAACAGCAGCTACGCGGCGCTTCCTACAGCACCAAGACACCCGACTCCTTTTTTCCTGATCTTTCCGCGGCCTTTCCAGCGGAGAACCCCTTACTGGCCACCCCTGCCCGCTCCAACGATTTTGTCCATGCCCCCAACCGCGCCCCACTGGCAGTGATTCCTTTTTACACGAAAAGCATGGTCCTGCCAGTGTCGTTCACCGTCAGCAAACAACCAATGAGCAAAACTCTGTTCTCCCCTTCCGAGGCATCTTGCTTGTCCCCCCCAAAAACAATACGCGCACGCCGCGAAACCCCCCACAACCTCCTCGATGCTGAGGTCGGCGAATCGTCCTTCTTGCCAATACAATCTTTTTTTCTTCATGTCGGTTCGGTATCCACACCTGGTTACGGCATATGATTCCCCCCCCCCACACCCGGGCGTTCACGCCCCTTTTCCTCTTTCTTCCCCGATGCCCATAACAATCCTCCCCGCGGAAAATCAAGCTCTTATCGGTTTTCCTTTAACATTTCGCCCCGTGACCACCCATTCTCGTTACTTACTCCCCCTCATCACCATTGGTTCCTCGTCCAAAAAGCCCACGATCCCTAGTCGTCTCGAGAAGGACCTTCCCTTCATTCCGTCGTTTCTTAAAGCTAACTCATTTTTCTGGTTCAATCTTCTCCCCTGTCCCCTTCCTGAACTCCCAGCTTAGCTACAAGCAAAGCCGGTAACCCCAAACGGAGTTCTAAACGCCCCCATTTCCGAGAACCCCCCCCCACTTCCCTCCATTATATCAGAATCCCACCCCCCCTTGAGAGTAGTTACTTTGGTTTCGAAGGGCGTCTTTCTCAGACCATTGTTCTCCCACCAGTGCTTCGCTGTGGATGTAATTAACCTTCCGATCCACTCCTGAGATTGAGCCAGCTGTTTCCGGCATCTTCTCCCTGATTCTTAGCGCTTTGGCCCAAGGAAAGGACCAGCCCCCCTACATTGAAACCGCAAAGTGCATGGGGCGCCCCCCCACTTTCATTTCTTGACAGGGAGGAGGATTATAATCCCTCGAGTCGACCGGTAAAGGCGTATTTTTCCCTTTGGAAGTGCTCTTGACGTCAGCCACTCGCTCATTCCCTCACGCCCTAGGCTCGATATCCTCCCCCCCCCCGGCGTGAGCCCCCAAACCTCCTCCAAGGAATCGCTACACCACTCTACTACCGTTCCCTGCCCCTCTTGGCTTGTAACGACCCCCTGACCCCGCCCCTTCTACAATGTGGGTTAATCCGGGAAGTTTTTTTTAACCGTTCCGAAGTATACACAAACCGGTTCGTTGGTTCCCCTTTTGGATCGTTCCCCTTCCTCCCCGTTTTTTTAGAGAGATAATACAGGTGCGCACTAACCGGTGTGAACCCTTTGCGCCCGCCGGTTGGGAATCCGATCTCCCCCCCACGCTTCCCTTTAGCGATTTCCATTCTATTACACATCCTAAGTTCCCACGTTATTAGGAGCGTTAGTCCACCCTTTTTCCATTTCTTTTGAGGCGGTGTTTTCTTCAAACCGCAGCCCCTCTTGTTTGGCTATCAAGCCAAGGCTCCGAGGTAATTCTGAGACCAACCGCTCCCGAATTAAAGCATTAGAGCCCCCTACTGGTATCAGGATTTTCTAAATAAGAGTAACCCTTATAATGTTTTCTAGAGCTTTGCTTAAAACTTCGACGCTCCCCCCGATGGTATAGAAGTACTGACGTTTTACAGGCAGCCCCCCCTTCAATTGAGGTGTAATTCCAACCAACCCGTTTTTTTTTCTCGCCTCGTAGAACTAGGAGATGATACAAGGGGAAGGACCCCCCCAAATCTTCTCTAGCAGGGTGATCTGAAGCTTTTCTTCTTTTTCTTGAACGCGCTGCCTGATACTATCCCCCACTTCCCCGCCCTTGGATGGCTGATAGACATCGGGGTTCCTGCGCCCTAGAATTTACAGTCTGCCAATACAGAAATCCGTTTTTTTCTCCTTCACTTGATAGAGGAGTGACGGTCTTCCAGATCAATGAATATCGGTTTTTCCAAATGATAACCCTTTCTAGCTGATGTAACCATTGGACCCCGCTCCCCCCCACTTACCCTCCTTGACATCGTTTTTTTTCACCCCTGCGCTTCCGCTGCTTGGGGGTTTTCCTTCCCGCTCCTCTTGGTCCGCTCTTTTCCCGACCTTTTTCCCAAAACTACGATTTAGTTTTTGATTTCCGCGAATTTGTTCCGGTAGATAATCCCTTCCACTTACGCCCGGCCCCGTGTTAAGCCGACTTTTTTCGCCCCGTCGTGAGTCTCCCCCCGGCTCCTTCGACCGACCATCCCCCCCTGAGCCATCCTTCCCAGTTTTTTTTCATGTTATTTTCGCCCTTTGCCGCCCTTCCCCACCTCTCTTTCGGCGGTTGTAGGGGCGCGTGGCTTTTCATTCTGGGATTGTTTTTTTGTTGCAATGCAACCTCTCTTCCCGGTATTCCCTTCCCTGGGTATGTCTGATCTGGGTAGTTGGTACCCGTAGGGGCCCCTGCCCACATCAAATGTTTTGGACGCCTTTGTTTTTCCCCCATTAAATCGTGGAGTTAGCCCGGCTACGAAAAGTTTTCAGATCATGTCCTGCTTTATAGATGACTCTCCATTCGGAAGCTAAGGAACCCTGCCGAGGGCACAGACATCCAAAAACATAGTACTCAGGAAAAGAGAAAATAAGGCAACGGCAAGCGTCCCAAGTCCCCCAGGAGGCTGATTATTTGTCGGAGGACCGACCAAAAGTCCGCGAGGAGGGAAGGGGAGGGTGGGGTCGATGAGGCGTTTTTCTAACCTCTCCAGTGGAGCAATAAAGAGTACCCGTCTTCGCTCGTTCAATGGTGTTCCTTGGAAATCCCCCCCCTTTTGATCAGGGTTCCTCCCTTTTTTTGTGCATCCTCCGAGGAGAGTTGTATTCGTTGATTCCTTGGAAGCAGTTGACTCCCTAGGAGGTTTTTTTCCAAGCTTACTCCCCCCACTTCGTGCCTTCCTTTTGTTCCCAGTACTCCGGTCCCCCAACTTATTGGTTGTAGGTCTTCTGTTTTCTATGCTGGTAGATGGGGTGTCATTAGGGGCGAATCCCCTTCCCGGATGTGTACTTTTTCCCCTTTTTAAACCAACTAGTTGTGGCTCCTCAGATGGACGTTGAAGGACTGCGGTAAGTGAGGCGTTTGCCTTTTCCCCCGGAGTAATTTCCCTGCATTAACCGTCTCCCCCCTGCTTTTCAACTTGCTCCCATCGCGATCCGGAACAATGGGAGGACCCTTCTCCTGGTCTGTGGTCATTCTTTTTTTTTACCCTTTTTCCTCTCCAATGGTTTAGGGGGGTTCGGGGGTCTAGAAGAGAGTTGCCTTTTCTAACCGACTGGCTAACAGCAGGCGGGAGCCCCAGCTTTGCGGGTTTCTCCTGAAAGGTTCTTCCCTGGTCTTACTGTTTGTTGGACTTCTTTCTTCCTTTTTTTCAAGTAAGCCCCCCTGCCTTCCTTGCACTCTTCCGTTTTTTTCACAGAGCAAACCCTCCCTCTTCTCTCCCCAAGAGGCGAACCTATCGCCCCATATTTGTCTAACCCTATATTTTTCTCTCCTTTTTTTTTTTTTTCTTCCTCGTTCCAAGGTGAAGGTTGATGCGATATTTTTTCCCCTCCTTGGGAACTTGCGTGGACGGTTTGAATTTCCTTTTCCCCCCCCCCACCCAACTAATAAAAATGCTGATTTGGTAACGTACTTTCTCCTTTTTCCCCTATAACACCCTGACGACGCTTCCCCCCCCGCAAGAATTTCTTCCCCACAATTTGAAGTCCTCCCAATCTTGTGCTCCTGCTGATTTTAGAAAGCGACCTCTTTCCTAGAAAGATCCCATTTGCCTCTAAAAATAGTCCCAATTCCCAAACCCCAGGAGCTTCGAGCATTTCAGCCCCCCTCCTTTTCAAATCCCATCCTTCCATTGAGTGGGGGCCGTCCTTTTTCTCTCGATTTTATGGTCAACCGACTTGCCTCAGTTTGTTTGACATAGTAGGATCCAAGCCGCACCCCGCCTTCTCGATTCCCGCGTCTACGCCTTCCAAACCCATGGACGTTTCTTTTTTTTCTCCAACATATATGTTTCCAAGGGTTTCACTTCCGCCTCTAATGGACTTTCAGCCCCTGACGACCTTCAAAGTCACCCTGGAAGAAGAATCTCCCCAGTTATGCCGCCCTACAAAAAACCTTTCCATAACGCCCCCCCCCCAAGTTCGGAACTTTTCCCCCTTTATCTCGGTCGTGCCTTATAGCCCCCCTCTTCGTCCGCGGGACCCTATAACTAATAACTCCTCGTTCATTACCCTTAGGTAGGACAGTTAGGAACCCTGGACAGTTTGTTAAATCTCAACCCTGCGGAAATAGGAGAAGTGCATAGGAGAGGGTATAAAAGGGATTCACGTGGCTCCCAAAGAGATCACAACAGCACCCAGGAAGAAGAGGAGAACTTTCGCCCAGAATCTCCCCGCCCCAGACCCCTTCGAAAACCAGTTTTTTAGGTGGACTGGAAGGGAAGTGACTTTTTGATTTTAGAAGATCGTTTTGGATCCTTCAATCATTGTTATTAGCTAAAGCGTAAGTCTTCACTCCTTTTTTTCCACACTCTGAGAGGAAGGAAAGAGGGAACTAGACTACACGCACACTTGTTCTCCTTTTTTTCCCCACCCCCGGTTTGCCCCCCACTTCCTGTGCGCTAACGCACGGTGTAGTACCCCCAAAAGGGACGTACTCTCCAGCCACCCAGCCAGCGCCACCCGAATATAAGCAGGTCCTTTCTTTGATCCCCCAAACCCCACCAATACGCGCTCATCCCGTCCCCCCCCCAACCACTTCCACCGCATGCTACCCTAATTCCCCTGCCTTTTTTCCACTCGGCGGAAACTCCCTCCGCCCTTTGCTTGTTGCGGCTTTTGAAGTCTACACGAAACTGGTCTACCTCATTTTTCTCCCCCCAAGCCGCCTCCGAAACGGTCTTCATTAACTTAACCCTATAAAGAAGGCACCCCAAAGCTCTTTTTTTCTCTGATTTTCCTGGGACATTGAGCCCCGTAATATCGTCCTTTAACCCCCTTTTTCCCCCGGGTGATTATTACCCCAACTCCACGAACTTACCTGAAGTGAAGAGATCCTTCTGGCCAGGAGACTTCCCGTCGGGGGGAATAGAAGTCTTTTCATTCCTCAGGTCTCCACAGTTACACTGGTTTTGACAGGCAAAAATCGATTTTAATAATTGCCCTACTCCCCAACGGGTCAGTACCCCCCCATGATGGTCCCCTTTTTTCTTCTTTCGCGAAAAATAACCCAATGACTTCGGCCCGAATCCCCCCCCCCGGCGAGCCCCTTTGGTCAAGGCCTTCTTTCTCTACAAGAACTGCCTACCCTTTCTATAAGATGGTGCGTCCCCGGCCCCTGGATCTTCCCCCATATACGGAGACTTCCCCTGTTCACTCCCCCCAAGAGGGACTTGTGTCCCTTACTACCAATTCTCCGCTTGGAGGTAACGCAGGAAGTCTATACCCCGCTCCCTGTAGTTACTGGGTCAGCCAATCCCTTGTCGCAACACTTTTACCGGCCTGGGAGCGAGCCCCACGGCCTTTCTTCCTGTGGATGTCATGCTCCTTGTGTGTTAAAAGTTGGATTCCCTTATCCCCAGAAGCTTGTCTCCTGCCGGCATAACGCAAAGATGCGCCCGTTTGAGCCAGACTTCCTTCCCCTCCCTTTTTGCGAACAAACTTCCCCTTTCCAGGCGTCTTCCCGTTCTGGCTTTTCCAGGACGATCCATCGAAGACAGGGTTGAATCCCTTCTTTCCCCTTTTTTCCCCAGACTCGTAACCCAACCCCTGGAACCGGTTAGTGCGTCACCTTTTG
>Ga0179593_1319149_pt1 | contig 11892 bp, 22 predicted proteins | sample CZODoug2_1_08_16_FD_185931 | JGI IMG/M metagenome (GOLD analysis project Ga0179593, IMG submission 185931) | Vadose zone soil fungal communities from Angelo Coast Range Reserve, California, USA - CZODoug2_1_08_16fungal (PacBio error correction) | ecosystem: Environmental > Terrestrial > Soil >... | reverse complement strand
GGACGGATTCGAGTTTTTTCTAAGTTCCCCCCCCCCCCAAAGAACAGTTCGTCTCCAGGTACTGATTGTAGTTTGAATGTGGTTGATCAACGGACCCCATGTTGAGATTTTTCACTTGCACGCCGGCCCCCCCCTGGACTTGTTTTACGCGTTGTTCCTTTAATCTTCTCCTTGACGTTTTTTGACTTTTTTTAAAACCTTGGCCCCCGAGCACACCCTCTCCTGGTTTTGTGATTGAATTTTTCCCTCCTTTGACAGGACGAACGTTTGAGACTCCCCCCCGCCGCCCCCATTTCGTAACCCTCATTTTGTCCCTATGTACCAATTTAACCAGTGCTGGTGAAGTCGTTTTCACTTCTCAGTTTTGGACGGGGAGTTTAGGTTGCTTCCCTTTTCCCCGTTCGTATCTTTCTTTTGTCCCAGCCTTAGAAGCCTCCTTTTCTTTTTGTCCTGCCCTCACCATGCGCCTCCCCCCCGAAAGTCCGGTTATGGTTGTTCATCCTCTGGTTTGAGTCTGATTTTTTTCCCGACCTTTTTTTTAGATTTGCGTCCCTGTTCTTGTCAATGCCCTTTTTGGAGTCGCTCCCAAGCTTTTTCAACCTGGCAACTCCGGTCACCTGCCTTTTTTGTTCCATTTTGGTTGTCGATACAATCCACCCCACACTTTACCTTGTCAGGCTGTTTTTGGATGAATAACACCTTCTGCCTACATGTTATCTGCTCCACGCTCTAGCTGAAAGTACCCACTTCCTTCTCTCCCCTTTGATTCCCTTAAGGGGTTTTTTTTTTTTTTTTTTTCACTTACATTCTATGCAGTTCTGGAGTTCCCTTTTGCCTAGTGAGGAGGATTTCAGGCCCTAGCCCTAATCTTTCGGCGCCGGCCCCTATAAGTTCTCACTTCGTGAGGTAGGAGGTGAAGCGCCCTTTTTTTTACCAGTTTTCTTGCTTACCTTCTTAAACCCCATTTCCAATCCCGAATTCAGGTTGATCATTGCCATTCTTTCTGCCCCCCTCCCCAATTCGGGTTGATTCCTTTCTCGATTCTCCTGCCAGGTCTGGCTCTCTCATTCCCGCTTACTGGGTCCTTCTGGTTTTCCAAGCAATCTCCACCAGCTGTGGTCATCCATTACTCGAGAAAAGCTGACCCCGTTTGTTCTGACAGGCCCTTTGCGGCGCTCTTCCCCCTTCTCCGTATTGACTGTTTTTGTTCATTAGCCCCCCCTTCCTTCTTGTTTATTGTTTTATTGGGGTTTTCAGAGCAGCATCTCTTCAGTTCCCCCCTATCCCTGGCCCTCGTGAGTGATCTTGAAAACCATTCCCTGAAGGTAAGTCCCCGATGCCTGGCTTCTTTATTTCTTAATCTTTTCAGAACCCCCCCCGCGCCCCAGATCCGCCTCATCCTTAGCAATGACACTCCGGTGAACACCCCCTTCATGCCCCTTTCTCGAGCGTTTGACCTTCCCCCAGTTCCCCCCTCCTCTCACCCATTCTTGATTTCCCGTCTTGACAATTCGACCCTTAGTTGAAGACACCTCTGTCCTCGTTTTCCATTGCTCTCCTACCTCACCGTTGTTTGGCAAAGTACAGGTGGGCCGCCTTCACCCTTTCCCCGATTTCGAGTCTATTCTACCCCCCTACCCCCCCCCCCGGTTAGGATTAACCCCTCTCCTTTGGAGCAGCTACCTCCGACTCTCTGTGTTTCTTCTTTAGGTAGCGCCACTCCTACGGGGCGGTCCGTTACCTTTTTTGCCTACGGAGTTCCTCGGGCTACCCCCCCCCTATCCCCGGAATTTTGGGGAAAATGCTACGAACGAGATATGGTTACTTTGTCAACCGAGCGGAGCTCCTATTTTTTCCCCCCCCATTTGCCACTTCGTGAAGGGTAAGCGGGCACTTACCGAACTCCCTATACACCCGGCGCTGGGCCTCTCCTCACCGAGGACGTGAGCTGTCTTGTGTGAGAGTGTGGTTCGTTTTCTGCGTGGGGTCCCCCAAACTGCCCGACTCCATCAATAGTTTCCTCCCGTTTCTAATGACCTTCAGGACGAAATTTCCTTTCCCTGATCTCTTTGACTCCTCCTTCGTGTGTGTATCGATATTCCCCTTCCCTTTCTCATTACTTTCATTCTAACATTTAGCTTATTCCCCTTGTCAGATGAGACGTTTTGTGCCAACTAGCCTGCTAGACCAGGCGTTCTATCGACAATACGGCCGGTCTTTTCGCTGCCGCCGCCTTGGGTTGTAAGTCCCGTATTTGAGTTCGTCCCCTGACCCGATTCACCCTTCTGAAGAAAATGGGTTGCAATCTGGAAGTATCTGCTTCTCTTGTCGCCACAGTCGATTTTTCTGTCCATTTTTTCCAACCATGCGTTCTCGTCCTCGTCATGTCCTATCCCGTAGTCACTGGAACCTCCCTCGTAGTTCTCAACTCTCTAGCAGACCCCTAGGGACGCTTCCGCAACGGTTTGCGGTTTTCCCTCGTCCGTTTGATATTTTTCCCTCTTTAGAAGTATTTCCCCCTCCCCCCCGCATTGTCCGGTCTCCCCCACCCTCCAATTCCCCCCTGACCGTGCATAGGCCCCCTTTCATCTTGTCGTCCAATTTGTATTAATATCTGCAAGGCTGCCTTGGCCCTAATGTCGAAAGAGTCTGTTTTAATCGGTTTTCGTTCCTGCTCCTGTCACAGCTCATAGCAAGCGTTTTCTGCAGGTGTTGTTCCCTTTCCTGCCTTATGTTACATGATCCAGCATACTCTTTTTTTTGATGTCTGCTGAGTCTTCCGTCAGTACTTCTCACAGGCTCGTGTATTTCCCCATCGGAGGCTTTCCCAGAGCGATCACTAACTTACGCTTGCGATCCTTTTCTCCTCCTGTGGGTCGTTTTCCCCCCACCCCCCCCCATTCCTTCCTTTTGCCCCCATTCCTTAACCACCCCACGTACCCTCCCCTTCGGAAGTCCGGTCTAACGTCTCCACAGGCTTACCCACTACTCCCCTTTTTTCCCTCCCCTCTTTACTCGCGTAGCTGTGATAACTTTTTTCACCTCTTTATTAACCCCCTAAGTCCTCTTGATCTTTCCTTCATCTAGACAATACCTTTGAGATGAACCGTATCCCCCCGGACTCACCCCCCCCTTCCTTTGCTTTGGGAGAACAGCGTCTTGCAATCCCCCTCCCTTAATTCGGAAGGATGGGTTTGAATTTCCGCGCCACATGTTTTAGGGACAAAGGGTCTTCCCTTTTCACCTTTCCATTCCTTTTCTCACCTTTTGCTTTGTTCTTCTCCGGATGTTTTTTCTTACTTCTCCTCATAGAATCCCCTCCCCTATTCTGTGTCTCAGTCCCCCTCTAGCCCATAGTCATCTCCGGTGCTTGCTTCTTGGTTTCCCTTTCTCTAGCCTCTCTCGCCGCTTCTCTTAATACCCCCCCAACCCTTTAAAAATCAATACCTACCCACTTGTTGTTTCATATTTGTAATCCAAACCCAGTACTTCACTCCCCAGCCTGGACGGTTTCCCCCCATTTTTTACGGTGTTTCGTCTATCCCACCATGGTTTCTTTGACAACGCGGAAACCGGTGACCTTTACATCCTCCTCCCAACAAACCCTCCTCTACCCCCAAACTGAGTACAGATAAATCCCAACACCTGTCCATCGTTGGTCGTGGGAGGTATCGGCCTTGGTAACACTCCCCCAAACTTCTTTCTCTCCCTCGTGTGGTTCCAACCCTACTCTCCCCTGGCCCCTAAAGCATCCTTCCCCTTTCCCGTCTTTGTCCCTAGTGTGAGACCTCATGGTCAATTTTACGCTTTCCTGAGGGTGACGACCCATTGGAGATCTTTTCATCACCCCGTCGTCCTCAGTCTGGTCGACACTTTTTTCCCAAGATACCCCCAATTCTCTTGCGTCTTTCCCCATCCTGTGGTAGCTTTGCCTCAGGTTCCCCCAGATTTTTTCCCTTTTACTCCAATTCCATTTTTTTCTTCATCTTGTACCCACCCTCAGCAAGTTGACCCACCAAGCCCCTGCCGACCCCCCCTTTCCCTTCTCCCGGATCCTGCTTTGGTTAATTCCCGTCCCCCCCCTTAGACCCTCTCCTCCTTTTTTTTTCTCGTCACGGCCTCTGCGTTGGATCTGGATCAACCAAAGTCCCCCCCTTAGCAATAATTAGTTTTACATCCTGGTCCTTCTCCTTCTTTTTTGGTGATCCCCCCTCCCTTTCTCGATAAGTGTCAGCCGTCCAACTTCTTGATTTCCAAAACTGGATTTTTTCAATTTTTCTGCCTCCCTGACCCTGTCCTGCCCTACCCAAGAAGACGCTCACCAGCTGCATGGTTTCTCTTCTTTTTTCCTTTGTTCCCGCAGTCGGACGTAGTTCTTTGCATAGCCTCGCCAAATTGTCTCCCCCCTTCCCCCACAAAAATTCCCGTGAGGTCTACCTTCTCCTCTTCCCTCCCCTCTTGTTCCCCCTACTTTTCTTAGTGTACAGATCTTTTTTCGGGATTGTCATAATCGCAGCCTCTTTTATTTTTTTTGAAGATTACCCCAGGCCGATACCTCCACCCCCCACGCAGTTCCTTTTGATCGTATCTTTCCCGCTTGGTTTGATTCTTTTCCCGATTGGGCGAGAGTTATTCCTGTTTCTTGTGGAAGAGTACTTTCCGGACCCTTTTTTGGTTTCTTCGCCGACAGGTCACTGCTTTCCCCGCCGTCTGGTCGTGTCGGTCCTGTTTTCCCCTCTGGATCCCCCCCGTGGTTCTATTTCTTTTGGAAGGTTTGAAGGGTTTTCTGAAGCCACCTTCCTTCCCGAATCCTTCCTCTCCCGATCTAGTCATAAAAGACAGCCCCCTGAACCTGATCTCCTTCAATGACGGAAATTCCCTTACGTCGATTACTTTGGTCTTTTATTGGAGCTGATGGCCTCTCTCCTGCGGCACTCTTCTTCCCCCTTTAATCCATTCGGAGTCATTTCCCCCTATTTTGATCCGCCCGTTGTCTCGCTGGGAGTGGGATAAATCCCCCCCCATACGTCAATCCCGTCATTAAGGATTGCCAATTTGACGAGCTCTTTTCTCCAACATATGTTCTTACGTTGTACTTACCCCCTCTTTTTCTGTCTTCTTTTTCGATACTTTTTTCCCCCCCCCCAGACTTTACTGGTCCCCCCTTTTTTTTAGTCTTGCAACTCCTTTGAATCACATTGCCCTCCTTCTCAAAAGAGGACAACGCTTTTTTCAGTCCTGGCTTTTGAGTCTTTAGCGGCCTTTCTCCGGGATTGACTTATGGCAATTGCCCGTGTCTCTTTATGTTTGCAGCTTCCAGCATCGATTCGCATCCTTCAACAGTAGAGGCAAGTCGTCCTTCTTTTTTTCTCCGAAAATAGTTTTTTTCTTCCCTTCCCCCCCTCTGCGGCGGCAGGATGGCGTCTATTCCTCCAAAACCACCCTCCCCCTCCCCCCCGGCGGCCGCTATCCTGGAAGTCCTACCTGCACGAATACTTTCACCCCCCCCCATTTCCAAGCAACCGCCTTCTCTCTCGTTTTATTCTTGCCTCCCATACCCCGATTCCCAGGCTTTGCCTTGTGCGTCCTTTCGGGACAACTTTCCCTTTTTGAGGCCATAGACTTCCCGGACAACCTGTCCTTCACTTTCTCTCGCCTTTCTCTTTGCACCCATTCCTTTTGCGCGGCGGTTGGGCCCGTATTCCCAATAGCGGTGGGGGCTCTCCTCTCCTCTCTTTCCCCATCCCCCCCCCCCAGGAGCTTCCCCTTCCCCCTGTCGCAGGGCAAGATCCTACTTTGGGTTTTTTTCCGGCCTTGTGACTGTACTCGGTCGGTACATTTGCACGCGAGATTCTGGTCTTTTCCCTTCCCTAACAGGTTTTTTTTCCCTGCCTAGCGAGCGGTAAGCTGTGTCTACCCCCTTTCGGAGACCTCCTTCTTTTCTTCCTTCCCGAAAAAATGTGAGAGTCCTTGTACGCTGTTGGACTTGTAAAACTGTCTTCCCCTTTGAGCGGGCGCGCCTCAACTCTTCCGTCTCCTGAGTTCTTTGTTCTGCGTTGCGTGGTCCTTTTTCATTTTTGACACCGGAGATTCTAATGTTATCTTCCCCTTTACTTTTCCTTGATTTCTTCTTTTTCCTTCCCTGTTTTTGTTTGGCAAGGCGCCCCCCTTCCATTTCATTCTCCGTGCGCCTCAGTGTCCTCTTTATCCCCTTTTCCCCCTCAGACTAGAATGCCTGCGTCTCTCCGGACCCACTGTGTTCCGTTTTTTCAGCTAGGTGGATCCTTTCAATTCCCCCGCTTACCCTTCCCGCACTCCTTTTTATGGGCTTCCCATCCCCGCTTCTGTCCGCCCAGTTGTCATAGGATATCCCGTTTTTCTGATCTTATTCATTCCCTCTTTTCCTCTTCTCTTCTGTCCAAGTAGGACCGCGCGTCGCGTCGTACGAGCCTTTTCCCACCCGAGTTCCTTGTTTTTTTCACGGGATGTCTACCGCCCGGTTGGCGGATGGGCTCCCTCTTCTGCTCCCCTTATTAACCCAAGCGGAGGTAGTAGGACAACCCCGATGACAACAGGCTTTGTTGCCCTCCGCTAACACGATCTCACGATTCTAGACTTTTCTGAACGCTGTTTTTTTCCTCCCCCCACTGATGGCCCTACGTTTCCCCCCCGCCAATGAGATCTTTTTCAAGCTGGTTTTTCTCGTCGATTCGTCACTCTTCGACCTGCTTTTATTTGGGTTTCCCCCCTTTTCTGCGTGAAAGCGTTCCAGTATAGCGTCGCTCTCTTTAGCAGATTTTTCTTCTCCTTCCCCCTAATGCCGCCCTCCCCCTGTACTTAGAAAAAATTATGGCTTGCGATTTCCCTCTCGCAACCTTCTTGTCTCTAAGAATAAGTTTTTATTTTCGTATTCCCTTCGGATTACCCCCTTTCCCTCTTCCGAATTAAATCCTTGCACACCCCCCAAGTCCACAACCTCCCCTTCCCAGCCCTTTTTTGCCGTCCCACCTCTCTTGTATTTCAGATTCGTTTATGCCAAACGGTCTGTTCCTGTTTTATCTCCCCCATCCTTCTTCTGTCCCTCTGTGAACTGATATACCGTTTTAAAGGTATTCTTTTTCCCCCCCGCTTGGCAGGGCTCCCTTAATTCGGCTGACGTTTTTTTCTTATTTCAGCCGCCCTCCCTTCCCCGTACCCCCCCCCCCCCCCCCGTTCCCTCTTTCCCCTCTGCTGCCTGCCAGGTTATTCGATTTGGCCTTCCTCCCCGGGCCTATTCCGTCTCCTCTTTCTCCCAGACAAATAATTTGATCGGCATATGCTGCTTTCATTCTTTTTCCTCAGGTGTTTTCAGGTTGGTAAATTTTCCCTCTCTCGCTTTGCTCCTCGATTGTCCTATTGCTTTCCACAAAATCCCCTTCCCCCCCCTCCCCTTTTTGGACAACCCTTAATCCCCTCCTCTCCTTTCAAGGTGCCTTTCGTCCTGGGTTTGACCGTTTGAGTGGAGTCCCCTTTTAAATGGAATTGCTCCCTTCACTGACTTCACCTTTTCCCCCCCCCCCCCCCCACCATTTTTTTCCTCCCCCCCCCAGCGGGGACGATTTTCTTTCCCACACCCCTTCCAACTTTCTTTTTCGGTCCACTGGGAGGTCCCCCCCCACTCAACTTCTGCCTCTTTTGTGAAATTCCTTCCCCCTCTCTTACCTTCCAGATCTCCCGTCGGTTTCCCCGCTCTTTCTGAAGTGAGAATTCTTAACTTTTCCCTTTTACTTCTCCCCATTAGGTGAAAATGAGCCGTTTTTTTTTATTCCCACCATTGTGTTCCGGCCACTTCGGTATTCCCCAAACATTTTCCAACCCTTTTTTGTTCCCTTCTTTCACTAGTGTATCGTCTTCATGAGTCTCTACTGATAATTCTTTTCCCCCGCCCCTTCCCACTTCAATTTGTTAACTCTTGAATCGAATCGTTTGACCCCCCCTGCAAGAGTCCAGCTCCCCATATTATTCTTCTTCTCCTTGTTCTTTTGCCTTTTTTCTTATGCCGAGTCGCTTTCCCTCCCTTTTTCTTCTTTTGTCTCCTCTTGTTTTTGTTGCTTCTCTTCCCTCTATTTATTTCAACCCCTACGCGCGCTTAGGAACTTTCATCTTCTTGGCTCTTTGCTGTTTGTGACCCATTCGTTCCAATTTAATTTCCCACTTGAATTTTAACGTTTATACTTTCAATTTCTCCTCACTCTGCCTCCCCCAGTCCTTTTTTAACATTAACCATCTCAGTGGGTTGTAGCTTCTTTTAAAGACGTTTCCTTCCCGCCTTTTCTGGGTAATCATCCTTCGCCACCTCCTTCCTTGGGAAACTCCTTTCCCTTTACAAGGCTTTCATCCCCTCTTTTCACTTTTTAAAAGTTCCCCCCCCTCTTGAGGCTCTTGATCAAACGTTATACTTTTCTCTTCTAGAAGTTTATTTTTTTTAAGCCCCCCTTCCCCTGCCTTCCCCCACGCGACTACGGTTTCTTTTTCCATATCTATCTTCCCGATTTTTTTTTTTTTTCCCCCTGCGAGAGTGTCTTCCGTTCTGTCTCTTTTTCAACGGAGGGTTTGATTTCGTCTACTTCAATAATGGTGCCACCTCCCCTTCCTTTTGTTTGATTCTCCTTCCCTGTTGTCGATGTCCATTCCCCCCCGTGGGATCTTTGATGGCTTTTGCCTGTTTTTTTTCTGTCCCCCTTCGGTTCCCCCTCCCTCTGTCTGAGAAAGAGTAGTCGCCCTTTCCAAGCGCCTCTCCCCCCTTCGATCCCGTTCTTAATTCTGGCACTTGTTTTGTTGTGGTCTTCTCTTCTCTTCTCCCCCTTCCTTAGCCCCTTTCCTTTGCCGGCCCCGATATGATGATCAATGATTGAATTGTTTATCCTAGTTTCCGCCGCCGTTGAACTGGGAGTTCGGCTTCTTCCCTTCCCCCAAAACTCGTCCTCGACTTTAATGGAGGTCCCCTGAGAGCGTTGAGCCCCAAAGCCAGGCCTTTTTTTCTTCCGGTGATTACCATACTTTTCTTTTTCCCTGATTGGTCTCCTCTCCTTTCAGAGTTTCCTCCTTTTTCAGTCTTTTTTTCTCTTGCCCCGCATGTTGCTCCTGATCCTCCTCGCCCCTGATGCCCCCGATAGGCCCCCCTTGCTTTTGTGTCGTTTATTCCTGAGAAGGGATTTGTCATTGGTTCCTTTTTTTTTGCACCCCCGAGTTGGATTTTTTTTTCTCTAAGACGATTAGCAAGCCTTCCCCTTTAGCGTCAAGCGTCGTCTGTTATACCGCGGACAATGAAGTTTTTTCCCTTTCACCCGGTACTTCGGCAGGCATCGGATCCCACCCATTCTTCAGTCTCGACTCTCCCTTTGCCTCCTCCATTGCAAGCCGAAATTTGTCCCACCCCCTCAGCAAAGTGTTGTATCAAACGACTGTTTCTTTTTTGACTTTCCCCTTCTCGTGCCTCTGCCCCACCTCTTTACCCAACTCTTTCTATGTGCTTTTTTACCCTTTGCCTTGCGCTCACCTGACACATTTCTCGTCCCCGTTAGCATCGATTTTCTCGACTGCCCCCCACCTTCGGAATCCGTTTGGCTTTCCCTTTCGCGGGGTTTGCTTCTGTCCCCGCCCTCTTTTCTCCATACAAATCCCCCTGCCTTATGAAGCCCTTAGTGCATAAAGGCTCCCGAGTTGGTTCTCTCCCCTTCTCCTGAGTTCCTGACGCCGCGGACGTTTCATTTTGACCTTTTCCCGCAGCTTTTTTCTTTTGAATGTTCGATTCGCTTACCTGGTGTGAAAACGCCTCGCCCCCTCTCTGTCCGCTTTTTTCCTCACAACGCGCTTCCCCCCCCCCCCCCCCTCTCCCTGGCCTCGTTTCTGGCAAAAACACTTTATTTTTCTTTCCTCTTGGGAGTGCCCCGACCTCAACTCTGAGTTCCCCCGGGCTTTCCTCCTCAACGCGTTATTTCTTTTCTTTGGTCTGGATGATATTTTTTTCCCTTCTTTAAGGAATAATTTCACTTGGTAGACCTCCCCTTCAGTCTATTCTTCCTCCCTTGTGTGGTTAGAGATCTCATTCCTCGCCCGACTTTCTCTCCCAGTGTCTCGAGCTTCCTCCAAGACTAGGCCTTCTCTCGACCATCTTCTCGTTTTTTCGCCCTTCCTCTCCCGGGTTTGTCCTCTCCTCTTGCTTTAGTAAGAGTACTTCGGAAATCCCTTTTTTTGAAGATGCAGACGTTCTTGCCTCTTTTTATCCCCTTTAAAGGATTGGTTTAAAACCTGTTTCAGCTCTCTCCTCTTTCTTCTCTCGAGGCCCAGGTCTTCCGTTCCGTCTTTAGTGCCCTATGCCGCTCGATTCCCCACCAAAGTGGAGTTTCCTTTCCCTTCCCTTGTCTTTTCAGGAGGCGCCCTAGTCTCGTCAGCCGTGACCCACCTCTTTTCCACCTTCTTGTTATAGAAAATGAGATCTCCCTATGAGCAATTGTCTCCCGCGTAGGGTCTCCCTTTCCAGACTTTTTTTTACTTACCTCACCCTTTCTCCTTCTTTGGTAATTTTTTTTTCTTCTCCCGATTTTTCCTTTTTAAGGAGTTTTCTGCTCTGGGCCATTTCTTTTTCCCCATGGCTGGAGCGTCGAGCTCTTGTTTTGATTGTTTTTTTTAATCATTTCCCCTACTGACGCCAATTTCCTTTATTCCCCTTTTCTTTTCTTCGCGGTCCGCTCCCCTTTTTCCCCACCCTGACTCTTGCAGGGACCTGTGGTCGCTTCCCATTCCTCTTCCACATACATACACCAGTCCAACCCCATTCTTTCCCCAACGCCTCAAGTATCGTACCACCTCCGCGGTTTCCTTTTCCTAGCTATCCTTGGATTCCAAACATGATTATCCTGTTTCACCAGAAGTTCTGGCAGTCGGTCTCGCCATTTCTTTCCTCAGTCTAATGTCATTTCCCCCCTATCACCTTCTTCTGGCTTTTTGTGGGTCCCCTTAACTTATTTTGCGTCTTTTTTCTTTCGCTCCCCTTTCCCTTTTCTACAACGGCATAGGCTGACTTCTAATGCCCCCCTTCTTTTCGCGCAAAGGAGTTTGCGCCGATCACTCTCCGAACCCCCCATGACTTTTCCTTCATTTTTGGCAGTCTAATCCCCGTCTTCTTTCTCCGGTGTGCCTCTCCTTTTTCCCTTGGAGCTTTCTAGCCGCGAACTGAGTTTTTTCTCCAACCAAATTATTACCCCATCCCTCAATATTCCCCCAGGGTTATTTCCCCCTTCCTTATCGTCCCTTTAAGCGGTGCCCCTTCATTTTTTTACCGCTGTGAGTCCCCCTTCGCCTTCCCACCATGCCGTTACCTTTACCTAGTCCCTTCCCTTCAAAATCGGGCCCCCATCATCTCCGGGTAGATGGCCATTTCCCCCCCCCAACCCACTCACCTTTCGCGTTGTGGTCTTTCTTCCGCCTGGGGGACTTATTTCACCACAACCCTTTTCTGAGTCTTTGAGTAGGCACCCCCTTCTTCCCGGCTCCTTCCCCTGGCATTCGTCCTCCCCTTCCTTTTTCCCCTCTCTTTTAGTGAAAATCGAACTCCCTTGTTTTTCGGCCCAAGGTTCCCTCCCCCTTTCGCAGGATTTTTTTGTAGTCTCCCCGAACGGGTAATGGCTCCCCTTCACAACCCGCCTCCCCCCCCCATTATCTTTGCTCTTCGTCCCCCTCCTTTTTTTGATCGTTTGCTTCAGGGATTAGAGAAGCTTGACACTTTTCTCCGCGTTTCTTCTCCCCATCTTGCATCTATCCTTTCTTTTCTCCCCAACCCAGGGACCTCTTCCCGCCGTTTCTGGACCCTTCGTGTCCTTTTTCCTGGTTAATCTCCCCCCTTTCTCTCCG
>Ga0179593_1693494_pt1 | contig 11893 bp, 24 predicted proteins | sample CZODoug2_1_08_16_FD_185931 | JGI IMG/M metagenome (GOLD analysis project Ga0179593, IMG submission 185931) | Vadose zone soil fungal communities from Angelo Coast Range Reserve, California, USA - CZODoug2_1_08_16fungal (PacBio error correction) | ecosystem: Environmental > Terrestrial > Soil >... | reverse complement strand
ACTTTACATCTTCCCCTTTTCCGCACACACTCTGTGCCAAATAATGGTCAGCCCTCACCTTCCTTTCCCCATTTGACAGTTGACATCACAAACTGCCCCCCTCCTCCATGTCCCCCCCCCACCACTTTTCTCAATCTTCTGGACAGATCAAAACCCCCTTCCCCCTTTTTTTCCCTCCCCTCTTTGTCACCAAAAATCGGTGGTTGCAGAGGGAGTCCCCCTCCTTCCTCCTGATGATCAAAAAATCGCTTTGATCATTTCCTTCCCATGACCTCCCTCCGTTTTGATTAATTTTACAATGAAGGAAAAGATGATGGGGAAGTCCCCTCTTCTCTTGATTGTGTATTGTGGGATGGGATGCGTTATTCCTTCTCCCCTTTCTTTTAACAGGTGAGGTAGAGCTGGTACTCTCCTGGCCAACCTTTTTTTTATCTATATTGTAATACTAATCGTTTGTTGGTGTGAGAGAGCCCCCCATTTTTTTCCCCTGTCGCATGTTATGCTATCCCTGCCGCCCTTCCCCCCTGTTGAAATCACCTTTCATCTCCACACCATCCCCCTTCCTCTGTCCAAGTGCCGGGAAGCCCATCTTTTTTCTTTTTTCCCCTCCTTCACTCCAACACAATTCAAGAGGAGGCATTTCTTCTCTCTTCTTTTTTCTCGCGATGTTTTTGATACACATGCCTTCTTCCCCCTCACCCACGATTTTTTTTTAACATCTGTTCTTCAACTGGACCACTTTTTTTCTCTCTGTCCCAGAAGAGGGAGAACCGTGGCCTGTGATTTTCTTCTGTGGAGGGATGAGCTGTGGTTTTTCCTTTTTCAATGTTTCCGTTGTGACGGTGGAGGGACGTGACATTCTTTTCCCTCTTTTTTTTTCTTCTCTCATTGGAGCAAATGGGGGTTGTACTCCTCTCCAGCTTTTTTTCTTTTTTGCTTCCTCTTCATCACACCTTTCCAACCCTTCCCCCTTTCCTCTTTCTCAGTCTTCTTTCTTGTTTCCCAAGTAGCTCCCCTCCTCCCTCCTCCTTCCCGATGGCTTATGGAATGGAATAAATGAGGCACTTTTCCGTTGTGACACTCTCTTTTTTTTTTTTTGTATGGAACGTCAGCTTGCTTCTTGACTCCCCATTCTTCCCCACCTAGCGTCAGAAGATTTGTTAGGACTTTTCCCCCCTCTTACTTCCCATTGTGCAACAACAGAGTCCATTTCAATCCCTCTCCCCTCTTGATGTGTGTTTCATTGCCCCTAAGATGGTGGTTGCTTCCTTTTGTCCTTCCCTTTGTGTTTGGGAACATCCTTCGGTTCATCTTCCCCCTTCTTTTTTTTCCTTTTCCACAGACGGTGCTTGCATGACAGCCTTGGCCCGTTTCCCCCCATTGTCACTTGTGTTTTCCCTTGTTATTCGAGGATTGGTGGGTGGAACATTGGAGTTTTTCTTCTTTTCCTCCTTGTCTGGGATGTAGACGGAACTCCCTGTTTTTCTTTTTTTTTTTCTTGTGCATGATAAACAATCAGAAGTCACATATGGCCCTTCCATGGTCTTGGACCGCTACGCATGGGTCACTAATTGAGGTTCTCTTCCTTTTCCCTTCCTTCCCAATGGTTTCACTGTAAAGGCCAGAATGCTTTCCTTTCACTTGATTCTTCAGGTCTTTTTTTCCTTTTCTCCCATATAAGCCCCCCTTTGCCCGACATTGTGAATTCCTCCTCCCTCTTTCCCACCCTCTTTTTTTTTTTAGTGAAATACATGGAATAGCCCCCCCCTTCTTCCTTTTTTTTATCTGTAATAGATGTAGTGATTTTTTCCTCCCCTATAATCCTCTTTCCCATGCCCCTAATGCATGACCATGGTATGGTCCACTTTTCTGTATGAATGTGTCCCACTTTTCTTGTCCTCTTCTCAGGAGATAAACATACACTGCCTCCCCCTTTTCCGTTTGGGCCCCCTGGTTCTTCTGATGGAGGACGGTCCCCCCCCCCCCCCCATAAACACCCCCTTTCTCGTTGTAAAAAGCGCCTTTTTCCCCCTTTGGTCTGTTTCGTCTGTCATATTACCAACGAATCTGTTGACACCCCTCCCCCTTCCCCTCTCCATGTATTCAGCAATAAATCTATCCCCAATTAAGTAAACCCACTCCTGTGTGAAATTTCTTTAGTGTTCCGTAAAACATCCCCTTCCTTCAGACTCTCGGATGTGACCTTTCCCCTTCTTCTTTTTGATAAATGATAAATCCTGCCGTCTTGCACTGGAGAAATCCTATTCATTACAAATCCCCTCAGTTGGTTGACCCCTCCCCCCAACACCCGTTCCCTTTTCCAAAGATGATGCATTTACCCTCCCCCCCCCCATTCTCATCCCCCCTTCTTCCTAATAATAAGTGTGTTTTTTTCTTTAGATGGGTGATGATGATGTGCATGTGGATTCTTCTTTTTCCCTCCTTTCTTCCCTTTGTAGAAGTTTGAGTTACCTTTTTTTTTTTTGATACACAGCGATGAGGGCAATTTTCCAATTTTCCTCCTTTTTTTTTCACCTTTCCTGCTGGAGACAGGCGGTTGCTCTGTCTCTTTCGAATGTATCAACATACATATCAAGTACCCCCTCAGTACTCTTTTACACATGAGGATGTGAAGGACATACCCCTCCCCTTTTAGGAGTGGGGATTCTTTTTTTGGATGCCGAATGTATGCTGTCCCCCTCTGCCTAGTCTTTTTTTCTGGGTTTTGGAAAAAAGACAGTCCTTTTTTTTTTTGGAAAAGAGCATCCTGAAGACTTTTTCCGGACGCTGGTTAAAACAATATCCTTTTTCGGGGTGGGCAGTATCCATAGACTTTTTTTTCCCCCCCTCCCCTTTCCTTCAACTGTTGTTAGGTGGGGGTTGAATCGGCAGTCCCTTCTTCCTTCTCCGCTGTGTAATGTAGGTGGCATGCAAAGTGGGACCCCGACCCATTTGGGTTCCTCCCCTGGTCATGCATTACTTCCCCTTTCCTTATATGCGGAAAGTAGGTTCCTTCCCCTCCTCCCCTCCTTACTTTCTACAAGCCCAAGGTCTCCCTTTCCTTTTCCTTTCTTGCACTCAAAAACATTTCTGGCTGCTGTTTCCATCTGAGGAGACTCCCCATTATCTGGCCCCCCAATGGTATGTCCCTATTTTTTACCTCCCCACAATCCTGCTAATACCTTTGACTCCGTTTCCAGGACAGCAGGTCATTTATATATTCCCTCTCCCTCCTTCATTTCTACCCCTTCTCCCTCATTAGTGGAAAAAGGCTAAGGATGGTGCCCCCTCTCCTCATGGTACCCATCTTGACGCGAGGGCTTTATAATTCCCCCTCCCCCCCCCCCTCACTCACGTCATTACTTCTACATCCCATTCCCTTTCTTTTTTTCCCCCTTCATCACTCAAAGGTTTACAACCACCCCCTTCCCCCTTTCCCCCCCACCATTTCTGCCCTGGCCACAGTACCTCCTCCCTTTTTATGCAGCACCTGCTGTGCTACAACTTTTCTTTCTTCTCCCCGAGTATGCCCAACCCCCACTTGACACAGAGGGTGCCATGTCTCCCCCTTGAGGGGGCAACGACAAGCCCCCTCACCTCTATTCCCGTTACCAAAATGGATTAAATGGTCCTTTCCAGTCCCTTCATCTTCACGTGGTTCCAAACAGTCCCACAAAATCGGCTTCCCCCCTCCTTTTTAGCACCTGTGAGTCAAGAAGCCAGCTGATTTTTCCCCTCCCCCCGCACAAAGACAACATTCCTTTCCCGACCCTTCAACAAATTTTCTCTCTTCCATTTTCAAGATGTATTGCTTCCCCTTCTTGCAGCTACGGGGAAAAGCAAGACCTTTTTCCTCCTCTTCAGAGTCTTACCCGGCCAAGGTTGGAAAATGTGTTTTTTTTCTCGGACGCAAACGCCATCAGGACCTCCCCTTTCGCTGATCAAACCACAGTTTTTCCCTCCTCACCCTCCCCCTGTTGCCACTAATGGCACGTCCCCTCCATCACCATTTTCCCCTTTTGCATCAAACCTCCCCAACAGCTTAATCCGCATCGAAACCCCCACTCCCCTTTTTCTACCCTATTATGCGGACATCCCCCCCCACCAAGGCCAACTTCTTTTGTTTGCCTTTTTTCCGATTGCACCACCATCGGGGGTTTGCATCCTCTTAGTTCCTCCCCTTCGGATCAAAAAAACATCGCTTTCCCATCCAACATCCGCGACTCCAACCTGCCCTCCTAAGTTGACCTGTTCTTTTCCCCTGAAGGAAAAGCTTATGGTTTTTAGTCCCGGCCACTGAGGCCTCTCTTGGATGTGGTTTGATGGTAGTTAGAAGAAGAGGACCTTTTTTCTTTTCCCCCCTTTTTTTTCGAGCTGGGATATTGGCTAACCTTTCGGTGTGCTATTCCCCCCCCCCCCCTTCGATTTTGAGATCGTCTCTGTTACTCCTCCCTTTTTCTCGAGATCAAAAGTCCCCCTTGTTCCCTTCTGTTCGCCGATATCCAGCTCGATTCCCCTGTTGAATAACATGTCACCTTCTCTCCCCCCCCCAACCCCTCCATTGCCTAACTGTAGGGACTGCCACCTCCTTCTTCATTTCCCCTTGACCTAAAACCATTAAAGTCTGTCGTGGCTTTCTCTGTGCTGGTTTTTCTTTTTTCTTTCCATGCTTCATTTTTCCCCCTCCCTCTGGCAAAACACGATTTGGTTTCTTCTTCCACCACGGACACGGTTGGCCTGGCGTGTTTCTCTTTTCTTTAGAAAAACTGGTCCTTTCTTTTTTTTTTTTTTCTTTCTTTTGTAGGGATGAGCGTTTTTTTTTTCTTTGTGATGCAAATGGAAATGTTGACATTTTTCTTGCTTTGGGAGGGACGTGCCAAGTGACACGCTTCCCCCCCTTCCATGGTGCCCTTGTAATATCTCTCCTCTTATTTCTGATTCGGGTGATTAATATTCCTCCACACCTTTTCCACCCCTTTCTTACTTCTCAGTATCTTCTGCTTACCAGCTGCTTTCTTTCCTTTTTCTCCCTGCATCCAGTTTAAAGTTATGAAATAAGAGCTTTTCCCTCTCCCTGAGCACTTTTTTTACTGGTGATGAAAATCCCTTGTCATTTTTTCTCTTTCTTTTCTTGCACGTCAGATTGATTCTTGACACCTTCCCCCTCGCCAGGCATCCTTATTTGTTGACTGCTTACAAAATTTATCTTCCGGTACTGGCCCATTGTGAACCACCCAGTCTTTCTTCCCTTTTTTTTTTTCTGTGAAAAGCTGGAGTGATGGGCTTTCCCTATGGTGGGTCTTCCCTGCCAATTCTGTGTAAAGGTGGTGTTTGGGAACATTCCTTCTTTCTCCCCTTCTTTTTCCCCGTTTGTAGAAAAGCCCTTGTTCTTCCCCTTTCTCCTTTTTCCATTCAGTGGTAATGTGGCCAGGCCCCTCCTTTTCTCTTTTTTCTTCTGGGTGTTGGTTTGACACATGTGAGGGATGACTGGGGATCTCCCTTTTTTCCGGTAGAAGGATGCCGGTTTGTCGTTAGGTGGTTGTATTGGTGTTTTTTCCTCCCCTCTGTGTCCCCATTCTGGATATACGGCCATGGTTTTTCTTCCGCCTCGCCGTTCCACTATGAGGACTTGCTATGCCTTTCTGTCCCTTCTTTTTCCATGGTCAATGTCATAGCCATGACTTTTTCCCCCTTTATTAGCAAGGATCTTTTTTTCTTCCCCACTAGGGAAAGACAGTGGTTGCCCTCTTCTTTTCCTCCCTTTCCGAAGAAAGATGTCACCTTCATCCCTGTTTTTTCTTTCTCTCCATGTTCTTTCCCCTCCACTCTTTTATACATGGGCTTGTAATGTCAGCTGCTTTTTTTTCTCCCCTGTAAGAATATAAGCACCTTTTTTCCACTGATAATGACTTCCTCTTTGTTCCCACAGTTTCTGTAGGAAATGTTTCCTTTGGCATGAACACTACCTATTACACCCCCTTTCCTTTCTCCCCCTACACTGCCGATTCAACACCCCACTTTCCTTTTCCATAAGGCTCTTTATTCGATGGAGAAGCCAACACATCCATTTCCCTCCCCTTTTGTTACCCATCGCTATGAACCTCTTTCGTTTTCTTTTCCTCTTCCCCCTTTACTTCTGTTGAAAACCCTGCCCCCTTCTTCCTTTGATATTCCACTCCCCATCCCCGCAGTAAAATGGATAAGTCCCCCTTTTTAAGGGATGGTTTTTCTCTCCTCCCCCTTTTAGCATCAGATTCTGAGGATGCCCCCCCCCTCTTCTTTTCTGTGGATACTTCTCCCCCCCGAGTTAACTCGACAACTTTCTTTTTTGTCCCTGTATTAAGTGAATGCACCTCCTCTTTCCCACACGACAAACACCGGTTACCTTCCTCCCTTCCTCCCCTTACATGACCCATCCCATTCATAAAATCACCAATCTCTCTCTTTTTCTTTTGTTGAGAGAGAGGGGTGATGATGCTTTATTTTCTTCTTTCTTCCCTTCATCCTTTTTTTCGACGTGAGGTTACCGGTGTTGGTCTTTTATTCGCTTCAGGAATGACAGGGGTCCTGCGCTTTGCAGAAAGTGCGAGTTGCTCTCTTTTATCCACATCCATATAAAGTTCATCCCCTTTCCCCTCCCTTTCTTCCTTTCCTCCACTGGGATGTTGACGGGACATCCCTTCATTTTCCTTTTTTTTTTTTTCTCTCCCGTGAATGCCGAATGTCTTTTTTTGAATTCCCCCAGCATCTGCAAGTCATGTGGCAGGATTTTTCTGGTGGAATAGGCATCATGAAGGAACCTCCTTGCTCTTCTTTTCCCACAATAGCCTTTAATGGTTTTCTGGTCTTTTTTTCCCTCCTTCCCTTCTCCTAAACCACGCCTTTTTTTCCCCATTCAATGGGTAGGTGTGGTTTTTTTTTTTTTTTCCTTTAATCCTGATCAGAGGTGTCTCTGTTTCTGTTCCTTCTCTCCCCCTTCCACCCTCACTGTGGGAACAGCCATGGCCTCTTTCCTCTGTCTTATATGCTTACAGTAGGTCCAACAAACAATCAATAAATCTATTCCTCCTCCCCTTCCTGCTAATTACATGGAGAGGGACACTCCCACACCTTTCTTTGACCTCTGCGGCGGAAGTACACAATGACGTTTTCCCCTTTTTTCCCTAGTTTTATCCCCCCACCATCTTGATAATACATTGAAGATCCCCTCTTTCTTTCTGGCTAGGACAGTGACCCTTTCCTCCTCCCCCCATCCCCTTTTCCCTGCTAAGGCTTTCCACACCAGGTTGGATTATAAAGAATGGTCCCCTCTTCTGGCTTATCATGCACATAACCCCCACCACCCTTTTCCCTCCATCTCTCCCCCTCCCATTCAAGTGTGCTCCCCAGTCATCCTTCCCCCCCCCCTCCAATCCAACTGGTCCTTTTGACAGTGTTCCATGGGACCAGTACCACGTATCCTTTTCTCCAAGCACGGCTGTGCTAAAAAGGTGAACAATGCCTCCATCTCTTCTTTTTCCCACACCCACCCTTGACACAGAGGGTGAACATGGCCTCCCTTTCTTTTCCAATCACAAAGCCCCCTCAGATTACAGTAAAAAAATGACCCCCCCTCCCCCCCATGGGACAGTACTCCCTCTTCCTTTTTCACCAGTGCCCACAAAATCGGTTTCCTTTGGTGTAGAACAGTTTCTTCAAGAAGAAAGCTGATTTCCCCCCAGCACCAAGCCAACATGAATTGATTTCCTCCCCCCTCCCCCCCCCAAATTGCTCATTTAGTCCATTCCAGTCCCTTTTCTGTCCCTTATGATGCAGGGGATTTGGTGTGAAACTTTTCCAAGCATTCTTTCCCTCTTCGATGACTTGAGAGGAAGGCCAGGGGAAGGTTGTGCCCTTTCCTTTCTACCCGCATTCCGTTCCCCTTTCCAAATCTGGAGATGAGTTTCTTTTGCGAAGGCCTCCACATCAACCCCTTTTTCCCTGGCACGTCCTCCACCGAAATCAACCATGTTCCCCCCTTTTTTTCTTCACACCACCATGCACACAGATAATCAATCAACCGCATCGACACCTCCCTTTTTGGAAAGCTCCACCACAAAAGGCCAACTTTTCCCCCCTTTTTCTCTTCCCCACCATCGGTGGTTGAAGAGGGAGGTGACGAATTTACGCATTTTTTTCCCCCCCTTTCTCCCCAACCAAGCACATCGATGAACATCCCTAATAGTGAATGGTTGAGTCTTCCCCCTCTGGATGTGGCTCCCTTTTCCAGAGAGAGGGGATTGATGGGATGGTCTGTTAGAGGACCTATGCACAGGTGATGTCAACCAGTTTTTTTTTTTTTCTAGGTAACATTCGAATGTCCCCCCTAGATTTGATCTCTCTTCTTTCTCCCCCTTTTTTTTTTTTTCTCAGAGATCAAATCTTTCCAGTTGGGCACCTTTCTAGCAATATTCCCTTACTTTCACCTGTGGACATCACCTTTCTCCTCTCCTCCCCCTCCCATCCCAACCAATACCACATACATATCTTCTCCTTTGACTGCAACACATCTTTTCCTTTTCTTCCTCAAACCACAAGGAGGAGGGCATTTTTCTTCCTCTTTTTTTCCATCGATGGTTTGATCACCTCTGTTCCCCAAATACACTCTGCAAACCCTCCCCTCTGTTCTTCACCACTGGACAACGTGTTTTTTTTTCTTGTCCAGAAGAGGGAGAACCAGGTGTCTTGTTTAATGTGTCGCGGCGTGGAGGGATGCTTGTCTCTCCTGTGTGATGCAACTGGAAATGTTTCCCCTTTTCTTTTGGAGGGAAGTGCACATTAGTGTCCCTTTTGTTTTTCTGTGGGCTGCCCAATAGAAATGTTTTTTTTTTACTCATCTCAGAGTTGGATTCCTTTTTTTTCTTCCTCTTCCTAAAAAATTTTCCACCTTCCCCCTTTTCTTCTCCCTTATCTTTTCTTCCCAGCTGTTCTGCTTTTCCCCCCAGTCGCTCACTGCTCCCTACGAGCTTGAGGGAATGTACCCTTTTTTTTACGTGCTTGGAACAATTCCCCATCATTTTTTTTCTTTTTCTTGCACGTAAGCTTGTTCACTCAACATTGTGCTAACACCTTTTGGGATGTTCCACCCCCCGGTACTGGCACATTGTTTCCCCCCCCCCCTCCCTCCTTTGTATGGAAGCTGTAGTGTTCTTGTTGACACTCAGATGGTGTTTTTTTGTCAAGGTGGTGTTGGGAACATCCCTTTCCCTCCTTGGGCACGTTGTAGAACAGACGTTTGTTCCTTCTTTTCCCTTCCCGTGGTACTGTGCCATTTTTCTGGGGGACAAGTTGTTATTGTAGTTGGTGGAACATTTTTTTTTTTTCCTGGAATGGGATGTCGAAGACATTCCCTTTTTCTTTCTTTTTTTTTTGGTGATGTGCATGATAAAGTCTTCATTCATATGGTGTCCCATCTTCCCCCTCCTTAGCCTGGTTCACTAATTGATTCCCCAGGGGTGATGACCCTTCTCCCTTCCCCCCTTGACTGAACCTGCCGTGCCTCGGTATTAGCAAGGATTGTGTCCCCCCCCCCCTTCAGACCAGTTGCCCTTCCCTTTTTCCTTCCCCTTTCTTCTTTCCACCCCCCCCGCATCCAGAAATGTTTTTGAGTGCACTTTTTTTTATTAGCAGGGTAAGTTTTCTTTTTTTTCCTAGAATTAGTGATTGTTTTTCTCATCATATAAAGATAGGTAACATGTCTCCTGCCTCCCCCTTTCCCCCGTTTCTGTATGAATGGTCCACTTTTGCCAACCAATAGTACAACCTCTGGCTCCGTTTCCTTCAACACCCCCCTTTTTTTGGGACATAAGGAGTGGTTTATTCTGCTTATCTTCCCCCCCCTTCTGACCCCAGTACAAGGCATGTGTCACCCCGCGCTTCTGAAACCTTGGAGGTTTCCCCACCGGAATTATGTGGCCAAACCTTTCCCCCCTCTTTTTTGATAGTCCCAGCAATAAATTCGGGCCTTCCCCTTTCTCCTTCTTTTTCCTGTAAGGATGTACGTCATCCAGGTGATTGCATTCCTCTCCTTGATATGAGGTGGATACATTCTCCATCCTTTCTTCTCTTTCTTTGAGCCAATCCTCCTATTCCTCCTTTTTTGACTTCCCCCTCCACTGGTACCAAGACCCACCCCCCTTCTCCAAAGATGATGATTTACCCCTTTCCCCTTCATCATCACCCATCTCTCTCTTTGAATACTCCTTCTTTTTTTTTTTTTTTTCTTTGCTGGTCTGATGTAATGTGGATATTGTTAATGGTAAATGTTCTCTTTAGACGTGAGTTACCTTCTTCTGATGGAGGGCATTACAATGAATGACCGGGGACCTCTTCCTTTCCTAGTGCTCTGCAGGGATGGAGATTCCCCCCCCCTTCCCCTTTCAATTCCCGGTGACATCCTCAGATTCTGACTTCACCTGGAGGTGACGGACATCCCTTCCCTCCCCTCTTGAATGCCGAATGTATTGATGGGAATACCCCCCCCCCCTTGGCGGGGTGGCAACCTCCTTTTCCTATGCTCTGTAAGAACCCAGATTTTGGAGCGATGGTTACCTTCTTTTGGGAGGGGGGGCAGTCTTCTTCTGCCAACTCAAATGGTAGGTGGGTGTGTCCCTTCCTTTCTTTCCTCTCAGAGTTTTATATGTAGGTGGCATGCAGAAAGTGGGCACAACCAGAAACTGTGGGAACCTCTTTTTTATATGTGAACTCTTTTTTTTTCCAGTAGGTAATCAACCCCCCCCCCCCATTACATCTACAAGCCCAATGTCTCAACTTACTTCGGGAGTGCCATCCCCCTTCTTGCTGGTTGGACATATGCGGCTTTCCATCCATGATAGGGCAACTGGCTTCTATTTATCACCCCCCCTTCCTATCACAAGTAAAGGCAGCAGGTCATGTCCCTTTTTCTCCACCCTTTAATCAACATCATCTCCAAGTCCTCAATTAGTGGAACCAGGCTACGGCTTTCTCCAACCAATGCAGGATATCCTTTTACACAATATGTGACTCTCTTTTCACATCAAAACCCCTCCACCGGCATTAATGCTACATAAAATTCCCCGTGTTGGGAGACAAAGTTTCCCCCCAATGGGAAACAATCCCCCGAAAAGAACCCCTGGTCCCCGTGACCAGTGTTCCCCCGTACCACTTTCTTCAGGTCATGTCCCCCTCCCCTTCTGTGCTACAACGTCACCAAGTGCCTCCTCCCCGAAGGAGTTTCCCCACACAAAATGCCCGAGGCGGGCACATGGAATTTTCCCAACCATTCTTTTTTTCTTTGCAAAGACAATTAACTACCCCGTACCAAATGGATTTTCCCTCCCTTTTTGGTGACACACCTTCGTACCTGCAGATTTGAACAGTCCCCACCCCACTTTTCTCCTGGCTAGGTGCTTGTGCGTAAAGATTTCCTTTCCATACAACAGACCCGACACCATGCCTCTTTCAGAACACCTTTCCCCCCCAAAGGGATAATCTTCCTAATAAAGATGCGTATTATCCCCTTTTTGATGCATCTTCGCCTGGGGAACCAAGATTCCCCCTCAGCTGGGAAAGAAGATGAATGAGTGTCCTTTTTTTTCAGGTTGGCCCCCCCCGGTGTGATCCTTAAGAACCCAGCATCGTTCCCTCCCCCCTTTAGATGAGTACACCCCCCCTTTGGAGAAGACTCCCCACCTCTGACTGCCCCACTACTGGACGTCCCCCCCCTCCCCTCACCATGTAAAACCTTTTATAAAAAAACCCTCATCCATAAACAGAAATCGAAACTCACTCTCCTTTTTTTCCCTCTTTCCCCCCCCACAAAGGCCAACCGTGTTCCTTTTCTTTCCAACACGGTGGTTGAGGGGAGGTTGGA
>Ga0179593_1347273_pt1 | contig 11893 bp, 11 predicted proteins | sample CZODoug2_1_08_16_FD_185931 | JGI IMG/M metagenome (GOLD analysis project Ga0179593, IMG submission 185931) | Vadose zone soil fungal communities from Angelo Coast Range Reserve, California, USA - CZODoug2_1_08_16fungal (PacBio error correction) | ecosystem: Environmental > Terrestrial > Soil >... | reverse complement strand
CGCGAGGCATCGCCGTCCTTAGACTGTTATTTCCTGAAAATGCCCCGGTTTAGCGGCCTGATTTCACACGACCTCCCCTCCCCTTTTTTGACCTGCTCGATGCGGTGCGGTCCCCGATTCATTGGAGCGGTGCTGACGTTTTTCTTGAATAGCACCACGCTGACGCACGAGTGGCACTGGTACTTTTCGACTGAGAAACTCTCTGTTCCCCTCCTGACCCCCTCGACTTGTGATGCGCGGCTCCGAGTCCGTGTTTTCTCTTCTCATTTTTTGACTAGAGCCTCTTTTTCTCCCAACTGCTTCTTTTGACTTTTTTGAGTCGTCCCCGTGGGTTTCTCACTCCCACTTTCTTTGGCCTTGTCTGTACATGGTTAGGACGTCCCTATCTTTCCTAGTACAGTTTCTTAGACGCCCTGGTCGATTCTGTCGACTCTATCAAAGACCGCCCGTTTTTCCCCCCATGCCTGGGTTCGACCACGATCTAGCTGGCGCATAGTCCCGCAATGCGCCCTTTTCCCCGAGATCGAATCACGGCCCGCTCACTTTTAGTGGACGCCGAGCATCTGGACCCACCCGCGGTTTTCCCCCATCTAGGAACGCCGTAGGCCGGCGGCGTCCGCACTTTTTCGGTTTCTGAAGTTTTCTTCCTTGTTCCCAGGTTCTGCTTTTTTTTCCCCATTTCCTCCCCCCCCGCTGCCCCCCCTTTCGATTCATCTTTTTTTTTAGCGGCCCGTGCCTATGAGATTTGCACCCGTGTAAGAGAACCTTCGGCTCCCCCGACCTGTGTTGGAGCGTGTCGCGAAGGGCCTGTTTTTTCACTCCCGTGCGTGATCGGCTGTTCCCCTCGTGGGACATCAGAGGCTTTTTCCTCCTCTTCCTTGGCGTCACGGATGTGCCGCCGGGCTTCTGCCTTCTGTTTTTTTTGGTGGTTCGTTGAAGGACGCGTGTGGACGGTCCCCGATCTGGACCGTTCTCTTTTCCCCCCACTCTTGCTTTTCAAAGTTTTTTTGAAGCTACCGTCGTTGTTCCCATTTTGTTTTCTAACTCATTCCCGATATGTTTGTAAGAGCCCGTAGAAGGCTTGTTTTTTAAGGACACGGTCCACGCCGGATTTTCTCGGCGCCTTTGACACCCCAGAGAAATTGCCGCCCTTCTCCCTTCGTCTTGCGCAAATCCGTCTGCGACCTCAGGATCTGAATCCCTCTCATTGTTTTCGTGGGCTCCCCCTTTTCTGTATTAACATCCTCGTCCAGACTACCTTCTTCCTTGCACTCGGCAAAGTGAATGACTGAGGCCCTCTTTGCTGCGCCTACCATCTTCCTCATGATAAGGTTTCCTTACGTGATATCATCTTTCAGAGCATCGCGTTGGCGCGCTCAGATCCCAGCAGCTAAAATGCCCCGGTTCTTTTTTGTCCCGTTTCCTGAACTAGGGGAATTAGAAGTCCGTTCTCTTCGAAGCAGGCTTCTTTCTTTCAACTTCCTGCCTTTTTTCCCTGGATTCCCAGGTTGCATTTAGTAAGCGTCTTCCCCCTTCGGTCAGCTTGGAGCCTCTTCGATGTCCTCTTCCTTACCGCTTTTTTTATACCCCCTTCCCCCAGATATGAGCCTTTTGCTGGACAAACTCCCCCCTCCTCCCCGCTTTATACTTCTTAATATTCTTCTTTTCAGCCCGTGCTCCATTTTTCGTAGTCCGAGGTACTCCTCCTGTACCCGGCTTCTAAGTAGCGTTTACTTCATCTTCCTCCTTTTCCCTCCCCCATCTTTTGACAGTTCACCTGTGGTTCTCCCCTACCCCCCCTTAGAGGTTTCTCGTCCCCTCCTCTTGGTCTTTACCCCGTCCGACTCCCGGCAGATCAGACGTCGACGCCGACTTTTTTTAGACCGAACCTTGCCCCACGTCGCCGCCTCTTACTGACTGTTGCTTGCAATGTTTTCTTCATGGTCAATTACAGGCTTGGCGTGCGTCAAGGGTCCCGGTCCTTTTTTTAGTTACTGGTGCTGGTTCTTCCTACTTTTGACTCGCGGCCCCCCCCCTATACATCAGCACTTGACTCCCCCTATTTTATGGTCCTTCTCCCCCCCCCTTCTCCACGGACAGTTCAACAACCTTTATTCTGCCGCGCACTCCCTTATTCACAACGGGTTGTAGAGTTAATTGAAGTGGTTTTTACCCCCGTCCATCCCCCTCTGTGCGGACAAAAGGGCAATGAGTCACTTCTTCCCACCCCCGCTCCTTTCAACCGAATTTTCGGTGATGTCCAAGTCGCTTGTTTTTCCAGCTCATTCTCAGGATTGATATCGACTACTCCGCGGCACGACGGTTAGTGCTTTTTCGTGGCCCCGTCGTCGGCCAGACTTTCAAAGGTTCGCGCGCCCTTCCCTTTCCCCCCTGTTCTTTACGAGCGCCGATAAGCCCGGAATGCAGCCGCGATTCACAGCCGAACACTCGTATCTTATTTTCTACCGGCCCCCTCTGGTCGTTTTCACCTGAACGTGGCCCTTTTCAAGAAAATCATGATGACCCTCCCCCCTAATCCTGGAGAGTCGCCGTCGTATGAATTTCCCACATCAACCCCTCTTCTTGGCCCCCCCCTTTTTTTAAGCGGTGGCTTTTTGGATGGAATTGTCTACGGTGGCGACTTTTTATGTGCGTTCACCCTATTCCGGACAACCTAAGAGCGCCCGTGGTGACTTTTCGAGGCTTATAGCTGTTTCCCCTTCCTCCTGACCCCGGCGGATTGTTAATTCCTAACAAATTTTTTTTCTTTTTCCTCCTTAAGTTCCCTTTTTTCCAAACTGGTGACACTTCCTGCTGACCGTAGCTCAAATCCCCAATGCCGTTTCCCCTTTCCACCCCCCTCTGGATGACGCCGTTCGTTCCACCGACAATCTTTCCATTCGTTGTTTTTTTTCCTCTCTTTACTACCATACGTTTTTTCCGAGATAGCACCCTTGACACTTATGTGAATGGCCCGTGTGTTCCGGTCCAGAGCCTGTTTGTCAGGCTTTTTTCACCGCCATGTTTTCTCTTACCTGACCTTTCCGGGTAAGCGGTCTGTCCCCCCGGTGCCAGGGGGACGACCGTTGCCCGCCCCCTTTTCCCTTAGACTAATGTCTTGGGATTTTCTTTTCGCGAAGCTTTCGCCTTTTTTCCAAGTCACAACGGCGAAGAGGGAGCGTGGTAATCCTCAAAGTTTGTTACAGGTCGAACCCATTTCCCGCCTAGTACCACTACTTTCCTTTTGGTCCCTCTCTAGTTTTTCTTGAAGGAATTAAGAAGTTGTCTTCCCATGATCGGTCCGTCATATGATGTGCTCTGCCCCACTTGGTGCATGACGCCGTGCCTTTTAATCCAATAAGAGACCCCCCTTTCGATTCTTGGTTTTGATCTTCCAATTCCATGTGCGGGTGCCGTATAGTTTTGTTCTCTCCCCCTATTAGTTTTGCGTTTCCTGATCCCTTTCTTTTTCCCGCAATACTATACCCGGAAGCCAACTTAGAAACGTGTAGAGCGGCGGTCCCCCATGTTCTCCCCTTCGTTCCTGATCTGACTGCAATTTGAAACCGCAAGGCCGACCGTTTGCCGAGCTGGGCTGAAGTTGTAGTGCCGAATTTTTCCTTGAATGGCGTTTCCGTCTCAGGAAATCGACGGAAATTGCCTCCCTTTTTATTTTCGCTCCCCTAGACTCTTCTAGGTTACGTTGCTCTTTCTCCCCTAATTACCCACCACCATTTGCTTTGCTCTGGCGTTTTTTGTGCCTCGCTGATGTTGCTTTCCAAGAAAACCCCCCTAATACCTTGGTCCTTCACAATGGGTCGCTCCGATCCTAGGAGGAACCGACGACCTGCCCCGTCTCAACCGGTCTCCTAATCCCCCCTCTCCGTGGGAGGTCTCCTGACCCGTAGTCGTTTAAAGTTATCTGATCTTCCTCCGCTTTGTATAACCTCCCCGGGACTTATATCGTTGTTTTCCCCTACCAGGATTATAGGTCACCCCCCTCCCAATGTTCATCGCTTGGCTCGCGACCGCTTTGACGTCCCCTTCCCTCTTTCGGACTCGTTTTACAGGTACCCTTGTGGGACGAGGACACCCGCGCCCTTTGGCCTCGCGCCTAAGGAGTACTGAGATAGAAACGCCCCCTTTTGCTTTTGGTTTTTCGCACCGAGTCGCGATCTAGTGTTTTACTCAAGATTCACGGGCGTTCAATAATGGTTGCCAGCACTAGGAGCTTCCTTTTCCTTTTTCCCCTTCCATAGGCAAATGCTGACGGCCATGTTCCCTCGCCGTCAGGTTGTCCTCGCCTTCCTTTTCCTTCCCGGATCCTCCCCGCGAAATGTGGTGTCTGCACGAACCGTCCCCCGGTTCCAACTTTTGAAAATGACTCTCGTGTTGCATTCCTCCCTTCTTCCCCGTTTCTTCCCTTCACGTCTCTGATATAGGCGTCAGGACTCGTTCTTTCCTCTATTCAGCTTCGCCCTCCAGTTGACCCGTCAGGTACCTTTCCTTATTGCCTTTGACAGCAGAACAGTGTACCTGGTCCGAACCGCAGCTGCTCTCTCCCGAAAGTCTTTTTCTTGCGTTCCTCCCTATTTAATCCTTCAACGCCTCATTATTCGTTGTGTCGTCTTTTTCTTTCTTGGTCTCCTCTACCCAGACAGTTTCTGATTCTGTCAGCCATTGCCCTGAGTCCCTCCCCTGGGCTGTACCCTTCCTATAGAGCTTCTTTGAGTTCGTCCCCCCCATGCCTTCCACCTTTTGGTAGCTCCCCAAAACACTTTGCCTTTTCCGTTTTTTATCCGATGCGATTTTTTGCCTCCACCCAAGAGCCATCTCTTAAGACGAGAACACCCTCAATCCTCTCCGGAGGAAATCCGTCCCCCCCCGGTACCGTACATTTTCTTCCTTCCCTCTGTTTTAGGACCCAAGACGTTCCGCTGCTATCCCCCCCCCCTTCTGTGAGTGATAGCTCAGATCACCACCCTTTGGCGATAGAGCCTGACGTACGGCGCTGTCTCTTGAAGTGATGTGCCAGGTCCCTTCCTACTCCTTCGATTCATCGGACCATGAGCGTGAAGTTGTCAATTTGTCTTAGACCACCTGCCCGCCGGCACACTACACGCTTGCCTTCCCCGCCGCAGAATGAGAGGTTTTCGTTTTCCTCCTCTGTTTTTTCCTCCTTCAGCCTCCGACGACCTTGGCAGCCGGGCCGTCGGGCTCTCGCCCCGCGGCTCATTTGACTACTTGCTGCCAGCGTACGGGGCTGATCCTTTTAACTGGTGTTCACCCTCCTTCTTTTTTTGTGTTTTCTTACTTTTATCCCCCCTCATCACGGCGACCTTTTCTTGCCAGCACCGATGTGCAAAGATTTTGACGTCTGATCTGGTCAGTCCGACCTTTTCTAGAGTTCGGTCTCCCCTTGTGTCGTCTTAAAGCAGTTCTTTAATGCTTATTTTAACTTTCGTTCGGAGACCCCTCTCTGGAGGGGCCCGGTCTTCTTACTCCATCTGACTTTCGCCAGCCTTCTAACGAGTTTCGAACGACGTCGCGGGCCTGATTTTTCAAGAGGGTAATCCAGGCTCTTCCCCCCCTCACGCTTGCCTCTTTTCTTCGAGGTGAGTCTCTTGTTGCCTCCCCTTTCCTCAAAGTATAAATGGGCAAGCCGCATCCCGAGCATAGGTAGGTGTCGAGTCCATTCCCTATTTCCCCCCCGCTATTTTTGCGAAACTCCGTGGACTTCTTCCGACGTCGCGTTCTTTCATAGCGGTTTCCAAATCTCCTTTTCCGGTTTTTGTGTTTTTGAGATATGATTTTTAAAGCGAGGGAGCTCGCTCTTCTCGCCACTTTCCTTTCCCTGCAATGCAAGGGGTTCGTTTGTCCAGTCTTGCTTCTGTTTTCCCACGAGACTTCTGCCCCTGCTCGTCTCCTGCCTTCCCCTGGTGGCCGGTGTTGACCTTTTCTCCTTCCCCCTCCTCTTCCTCGCTATGGTCGGTAGTCCTTGGAGATTGAACCGTTAATAAGTCTGACTTTTTGCACTTCGTGCCCTTTTGAGACGACGGGGATGCAGAGTTTGTTCGTCCCCCCCAGCATCGCCTGATGCTGTTGGAGCAGCCTCGCTTTTGCTCCTATGACTACCCTTTGGTCTCCGGCTGGCATTTTTTCCTCGTACAACCGGACTCGCGAGGACACGTTTTCTTACGCAGCGGCTACGTAAAATTGCAACATCGGGTTTTGTTCTGTCACCCTGCGCCTTTGTTCGACGATCTGCAAGAACAGAAGTCCTTCCGTTTTTTATTCCCCCCCGATATGATGGAGAATCGTCACAGAATGGTCCGCCGCTTCGAGCATCTGGCCGGCCATTAGACCGTCGAAGACTTCCCGGCAAGAGGTTCCCACCTCCTGCGGAGGGACCTCTCCTTTTGATCAGGCGTTCTGAGCGTCAGAATTCGAGGTTGATAAGCGTGGTCGTGTGTTGAAACGTTTTTTGTCTAGGCAATACCAGTGGAACCTGTCACCTCGGGTAGCATACGGGACTTCTTCCTTGCGTCAAGCATGAGCTGCTTCCCCATCCGTTCATTCCCCTTCAGGATTATCTATTTTTTTTTGTATGAGGCGCGAGCGATAGAGCACCCGTGTGAATCGGGCTTTTCCTTCCTGTGTTTTGGTGGACAATGAAGGAGGCCTGTTAATTTCCTCTTTCATGTCCCGACCTGGGATGTGCCCTTTCTTGCTGCTATGGTTTCAGAATTTTTCGCCTTGTTAGAGTGTTCTCTTCAGTGGCGCCCCTCCCCTTCTTCTCCGCATGCACCGCGAATGTTCTTGTTGCCTACACACCCTTCTTGGATTGAATTTTTTTTTCAGCCTCACAGACCCATACTCCTAGATTCCCCGAGTAACAGCCCCCTTTTTTTTCAAGGGTCTTAAATGCCTTTCCTGCTTTTTTACACCCCCTTTCCTTGAAGGCTCAAGAGGGTTGCAAGGTAATCTCCCTTCCTTCTGTTTGGACCTTCCGTTTCACTGGCCTGTGCTCGTTGGAGATCTCACGCGGGTCGGGCGGACACTGTGGAACCCGTGTTCCCCGAATCCTTCCTTCCCCCCCTAGCCCTTGGACCCCTTAGTGTTAACCGGGTCTGTGTTGCTCCGAACGTTACCTGGTCCTTTTTTTTTTGCCGGCCCCGTCCGCGCGATTCGAGTTTCGCGCTTAGAAGTGTTGCATTCCTCTCCTCGCTTTTCCCCTCGTGCGCAAATTTACACAGTGAACTTTTTGCCGTTGCAGTACATGCACCTCGCTTGGAATTCCGGCAGTCAGGGTGATTAGTGGATCCCCCGGTTAGTTACCTTGGACTCATCTTCTCCTTCTTTCCTCTCCCCCTTGAAGGAAGGCGGGGCGTCTCAGCCCCCTGCGGTTACTCTTCGAGCCGCGGCCGCCTCGCTTGCTTTCCCCCCCCCTTCCCCCCCTTCCGTCTCGATGGTTCTTTTGGCGACACCGTTTTTTGCACGCACTCCCCCAATCGCGTCATCCGGCCGTCCAGTCTCAGCTTCTGAGTAGAGCCCTGTTTTTCGGACCTTTCCCTCCCAGGTCTCCTTTAGTATCCGCATCACCCTTGGACCTATTCCCGCACGCGAGAATTCCTTTCAGGCGTTCGAGAGGCCGACCCCCAGATCCATGTGAATATATTGTGACCTTCACCTCGACAGGCTCCGTGAACGCCCTTTCTTTCTGGCCTTACTAATCCTTTTTAGTGCTCCGCCTGCCCCGTCTCCTCTCCCCCCCGGTCCTAACCTTCCACTTTCCACTGGTCGCCCCTAACAGGGTTTAACTTGTTCCTTTTTTCTTCATTTTGCCGGTGGGTCCTCGGACCCCGCCCAGGATTTGAGTTGTTCCTTTCGGTTGTGGTTTGAGTTCGCCCGCTCCTAAGTTCAAGAGAGGAACATCCCCTCCTCCTTTTTTCAGCCCGGAATTGGGAGTGTGTTAAGTGCGGTTTCTCAAGGACTTTCAAACCTTAACCTATCGCATCTAGGCAGCGCTTCACCATTCTTTCCCCACCCACTTGTCGATACTTGGCCGGACGCCATCCAACCACATTCCCCATTAGCTTAGGGCAAAGAGATGCCTCGTCCCAGTCCCCTCCACTTCGAGCCCCCAGAGGAAACGTCTTGATTGACCCCCTTCGAGATCCAGCAGTTCAAGATAGCCTATTTTGCGGGAACCCCATGTCGTTTTGGTGTAGGCGGCCGACCCCCCAGTCTGGACTTCCGCACCAGTCTCTCCTATCCCTCCGACCTGGTCCTCTTGCGCCTTTCTTTTCCACCCCTTTTTTTGCACTAGGAATCAGTGATCACTCCGGTAATCTCCTTTTTCCCGGATTGGAGTTTGTTCCCCTCTGCACGACCGTTGGTCGCACATCATCTACTTCATGGTCTTTCTTGTCGTTTGCCTTCACAGCAACCCGCTTATTCCCCCCAATTTCTCTTTTCTTTTGTACTCTGCGGGAGGATTTCGTCCGCTGAGGACTCGCGACCCTTTTGGTCTTTCCTTGACAATGGTAACAGTGAAAAACGCCGCCTGTTCGTTCTTTGCGGTGTTTTCCTTCCCAGATGAACTTGAGGCCCCTTGGACTACCCTCCCCACCCTTCTTGGTTGGATCGAATACCCCACTTTACTCAGGTCATTCATTTCACCCAACTTTTGTAATGACCCGTTTACAGGAAGGTCGAACAGACGTTTTACACCCTGAGTTCACGGTCACACCCCGGACAAACTTTTTCTCCCGTCCTTGTTGGCGTGACGACACCATGCTCGTGCCTTTTTCATTCTCTCTCTTTTCCTCCCGTGTTTTCGAGGCCCCCTCTTGGACCCCGAGCATTCCCTTCTTTGGCCGCACACGTCGTCCCTCAGGGAGTGTTCCGTTATCTCACCAATTGTCTGTTTCTTCAATGCGTAGTCTTTCGTTTGCGTTTGTTAACGGGCCCTGACCAGATCCCGAACCAATGTCTGCTCGTCACCAATCCTTTTCCTTTTCTTGATGACTTATGGCGCGCGCAAGGCGAAGCCGGCTTTTCAAATTGCCAACACGGCACCGTCCGGTTTTCCCCCCCTTTTCCTGTCAGACACGCCAAGTTTTCCTTTCCCCTCTAGAACATCTCTGGGAACCACTCCCCCTTTTTGCTCCCATTTTTTTCCCTCGCCGCGTTATGCGTGTGAATTCCAAGTAAAATCCGTCCCCCTTCGTCTTTCTTCCTTCCTGCTTGATGTGCTGCTTCACGGTCGGGAATACCGAGCGGGCCGGTCCCACCACCCCGCCCCCTGCTCCTTGGGACCGTCCTTTTCTCCTTATGAATCCTAGTGCGTTTTTAATTATCGTCTAGCTTAGCCCGCCTGACAAGGGCCTGTTCTCCATCGCTGAAGTTAGCTGCGCTCATGCGGGGCCAATTCATTCCCCCCCCCATTCCGAAATGTTCTTTTTTCTAGTACGTCTTGGTCTTTGATAATTAATGGTTCACTGTTTTTTTCCTTTCCGCTTGACTGACACAGCTTTTGACCTGTTTCCGCCGAGCTGGCTGGAACGCTCGTTCCTGTGCCCCCCGTTCTCTGACTTTTTTCCCATTTCGGTTGAGGAGCCGGTTCAACGGACCATCGACACGGTACTGTGGAGATCGGTTGTTGCGCGGCCGACGTCCTCCTTTATTTCAGTTGTTGAGAACCGCCTCCCCACTCCCTCGAGTGATGCCGCTGCTGATGGCAGTTCCGCTTCCTGATTTTCCTGCCCAAGCACCCGACAGGCAACCCCCCTACAATGACCTAACCTTTCTACCCTCTCTTTTTTCGTCCTCGGCCTACTCCTTTTTGATACCCACCCCCCTTAGGATGCGTCGCAAGTGGCACCGTGGTTCAGTGTAGAGACGTCTTCCCTCCCTTTCTGAGCTGTCTTCCGAATTCGTCGTACCGTTTACCTCCTTCCTATGTCCCCCCTTAAATTCGAGGTTCGGTCCCTACCGTTCCATGTCAGCATGGTCAGTCCCCCCTACTGATTTTGCCCCCGGCTCGCGTGCGCTGTCCCCCCTTTTAGCGTTCCTCTACATGGCGACCCTGGGCGCGGACCCCCCTTCACGGGCGCAATAACCACCCGCTTAGGTCAACGACTCGGTACAGGTTGGCTGCTTTCCGGTTTTCTCCCTCAACTTGACGATTGATTTTACTATTTTTTTCCCTATTTTTTACAGGGAGAGGAATAGCATAGTGACCCTTTCCCCCTAGGACGTTTCTTTCTCAAGCCGCTCCTCATTAAAGAGGTCAGCTGGACTTTTCATTTCTAAGGGACGTGAGGTGATCCGGCCTATCTCCATGTTAATTCCCCCGAGAACGGTTTTTATCACCCCTCCCCCCCCTTCAAATGTGAACATTTTGCGCCGTGTGGGCTTATCCATCGGTTTTTAGCTGCACTTCATCTATCTACTTTCTCCGGAAAAGGCGATAATAGTCTTTAGGCGCCGCAAGACCCTTTTCCTCGTTCCATTTGCAAATCTATTTGGCCAGAGAGTAGTTCCCAAGCCTAAAACCCAATCCGCCCCAGTTGAGATATCACGGAACCCTTTCGCAGCTGCCACTTTAGTCTAGCCGAAGTCCGTTGCATACTTTCCCGACACCTCTTTGCACCCATGATCGGCTCTTGAGGTCTTTGTCGACGCGACCCCTACGGAAAGATGCATGAATCCTTTGCCTTCGATTAGTTTTGCTTCCCGCCAATCGAGAGTTAGCGTTTTGCAACCCCATTAAAGGCACAAAAACCTTCCTTCCTTTAACCTCCCATCCGTGAGCAGTCTTAGACGAGAGAGGCGCGCGCAACCATCCGTCCCTCTCGCACCGGCGCTAACTTCGACCACCCCCCCTACGCATCTCCCGGTACCCCCCGGGTCGGAAGCCTCGTCATTTTCCCTTCGCTTTGGTGGCAGCTTTCCCCCCGATTCACAGCTCCCACCCCGTTTTTCTATGAGCCGTCGACATCCCCTTCCACACCCGGATATCTCGACGCCCTTCCCCCTTTGCGATGAAGGCTTTTCCGATCAATGCTGACCGTGAACGGCGATCCTTGCCTGATTCGTATAGCCCCCCGGTTCCTGGACACTGTTGTCTATCTCCCCCCGTTCTTTTTCCGTACTCCCTACTTACCCCATTCCAAGGATCGAAGAACCTCCGCTTGAGCTTGGTCCGCTTGCCCGCCGGGTGGGGTTTTCCCCGTCGACTCTTTCTAATTTTTTTCCTTATTCTTTCTTTCCCTCCTATCGCAAGTTGGCGTCAAAGTGTGGCCGCTGCGCCTTTCAGATCTGCGTGTGATCACCAGACCCAATTGTTCGTTGCCTCCCCAGTCTTCTCAATGCACGGTTGTTTTGGGTTTTGGTGGGTGTTTTTTTGGGGACAACCATGGTCTGTCCAAAGTTCCCTTTTTTCCTTGACGTATTCAATGGGAACCGGGGACGGATCTTCTCCCGGCCCTTTTTTCGCGACTAGGGCAGCACTTATAGGAGGACACCCGTTCTTCTTATTATCCCCGACGGTCTGCTCCTGCAGCCCTAAGCGTTTTTTTCCACACTCTGATAGGAAGTCCCAAGGCGCCTCATTAGCTGAGAGAAGTTCTCGTTCCCCCTTTTTATGTTCGTTTCCGTCGCGTCATCTCCCAGTTCCGTCCCCATTGCTCGGTATCGGTTCGTTCGTCTGTTGCCGATCCACGTCAGCTAGTATTGAATCCTTTTCCCCCTCCGCATCGTCTTGTTAATAGTTTCTTTACCAGGCAGTCACTCCTACCCCTTGCTTACGAACCATAAGTTTGGTTGTTTTTTGTTGACCCCAACCAACCACACTATCCCCCCTTCGACGTCAGGATCCCGCTGGCAC
>Ga0179593_1345029_pt1 | contig 11893 bp, 15 predicted proteins | sample CZODoug2_1_08_16_FD_185931 | JGI IMG/M metagenome (GOLD analysis project Ga0179593, IMG submission 185931) | Vadose zone soil fungal communities from Angelo Coast Range Reserve, California, USA - CZODoug2_1_08_16fungal (PacBio error correction) | ecosystem: Environmental > Terrestrial > Soil >... | reverse complement strand
TTGTTGGGGCAGCGCGACTCTTTTCTAAGAGATCGGCCCCCCGTCGACCTTGTTCAGACGTTTACCCTCCCCTTTAGGGCTTGCACTCTACAGTCGAGCTCTTCGGTGCATCTGGATCATTTGCTGTCCACGAGCGCCCCCCGGGGATTCATCATTCACCCTCAGATATTTTATTGGGCAGACCAACCCTACCCCCCCTTGCGAGCACTATTGTCTTCCTTTGCCGAGTGGAGTTCAACTTTTTCCCTCTGCGGAGACAAACCAATGGGCCCTTCCCTCTTGGGATCGCAGGTTTTTGGGCGACTTCTTTGTAAGTTGTGGCACCACCAGGCCCAGTCGGGTCGTCCCCTGCACCGCCCCCTTCCGAAGGTCTCCGGGTCCACCCGGAAATTTCCATTCTCCCAAGAAACTGGGGTCAGACGCGTAATCCTTCTAGGTGTTTTTAGGCCGCTTAGTTACGGTGGTCCTCTGGTTAGTGGGCTTTCCTAGTTACCACTCATTCACCTCTTTTTCCTCACCCCCAAAGTGCACTGGGAACCGCAAGCCCCCTTCTTGTTCGGTTCATCGTCGCGGCCCAGAGCCGTTCCTTTGTGGTACCACGAACCACTTCCATCCGTTCCCATCGGAGCCCTTCGTCTTTTTCTCGACCTCCCCCACGCGAAACATGCCCCACGGTTTTTCAAGCCTGTTCCTCGTATAATCAACTCCCCCCTATTTTTAAAACCCTTCGAACTACTTCCCAGAGGTCGTTCTTTCGTTTCCAATCTAGGCCTCCATACTTGAAACCCCGATCTTCCTTCTCTCCCCGAACAGCAGTTCAAAGGTTCGTTTTCGGCACCGCACCACGATGTGACATTCCCTGGGCCTCAGCACTTTTTTGGTTCCACCGATCGAATCCCCCGGTACAAGTCTGTTTTTTTTTCTCTGCGGCTGCTCATAATCTTCCCAGAAATATTTTTTCCTCATTTCTCCCTTTCAGACGAAATTTCCACGTCTTTGCCTAATGGTTATTCCCGCTTACACCTGACCGGAATACACCGGTACCTTTAAATTGGTTTCCTGCGGTTTCCGCCTTTAACTCCCCCTTCACGAGACGGTCAGTATTTTCATGGTGAGGTGCCTGACCAGTACGCACCCCTGTCTTCCTGGAGACGCGCTGCAACTCAAATCCGACCTAACGAGGAGATTCCTCCCCCTCTTAAGTTGATTCCCATGTGGGGGGGGATTTATTTTATGCAAGTAAGAGACAACTGCATAGATCGGAAGAGTAGAGCAACATCCCCCTGTGTAATCCAAAACCCGATCGAATCCCGTGGGGTTGGTAGATTTTCCCCCTAGCGTGTTGACGACCTTTCCGCAGTAGAATTTAAGAATTCAAGGATAGCCCCTTTCCCCTCATGGCGGAACCATCGAGACAATCCTTCCGCTCTCGAACCCAAAGCAGAGTTGTAAAACGAAGAATTTTACCCCCTATCATACCACATACCTTGCAGACCCATCTTTTTTACGTGCGTTGTTTTCTTCATTTGAATCCCGATGAGCTGTTTCGGGTTCGTTTCAGGTCGATGTTTTGTTCCGGCCTTCTAGGGGCCTCCCACTCCTGACCTCTCTCCCTTCCGGATATGTCCCCCCCCTTTCCCACGGCTTTTCTTACGTATCCCCTATACCGCTACGGATTTAATGTCGTCTTTCCCTTCTCGTCTTGTTTCGTCAAAAGTCCACCACGGTCACAAGGACTGGAGTCAATAGCTGCCGTGCAGATCATTTTCCGGCCGTCGGCGTCACGCGTTGCTGCCTCCCGCGGCTATGGTACACTTTCCCCGCTCTTACCCGATTCTCCCGGACTTTTTAGGCATTTCGATTGTCTTTTTTCCAAACCGCTATTCGGTTTCGCGGTTATCTGTCTTTTTTCCACATTTTGTGGTTGAGCTCTCCCTCCCCGCACGATCTCCGTGTTTGGGTCACGTCTATCCCCCATCAAGAGCAAAACATTCGGAATCTTGTTAGAGAATTATGGTAAAAGTGACCTTCTTCCTGGTGTCGCCTTGTTTTTCCCCTGTGACGTCGGCGATGACTTCCTACAGCGTTTTTCGTGAGTAATTTGAAGCATCTGGATTATTTGCCGTGTCGAGCGTGCGTTTGGAAGTCCTCGGATTGGCTTAGACCCAACACCAACCCCCCACCTCTTGCCCCCCTTAGGTTCAGTGAGAGTGTAAGAGTCCCTTCATGTGATCTCGGACGGTCGATTTTGCGAACTCTTCTCCCATAGCTCTTTTCCCATAACTGACCCCTAACGAGATTTTACCCTTCAATTTCACTACGATGCCCCAGGGTCAGTCTCGTCTACATTCTTTTTATGATCCTCAGTACTTAAAAATTCAAGTTGTGAGATAGAGTGAGCACTTTCTTGCTCTAGTTTTGATCGCTATTTTCTTACGACCTTCTGAGACCCGCCCGATTGCGCTCTAACCCCTCGCAGTAAAGGCTAATTGCCCCTTTTTCAAACATTAGCACTACAAGGCTCACACCCTCCCCTCCCCCTATTACCCCTATCCCCCCTCTCCCTCACCCATCCTCCCCCCACCCCCATTCATCTTTCTCCCTCCCCCCCCGCCCCCAATTCCCCTACCCCCCCCCCCCCCCCCCCCCCCCCCCCTCTCCTACTATACCCCCCCCCCCCCACTCCCTTCTCCCCCACCCCACCACCCCTATCCCCCCCCCCCACACCCCCCTCAACCACTCACCCAACAAAGCTGGTTTCTATCCCCACTGCCTTTGCCGGCTTAATGCCAGTTGCCTCGCCCTTTCGCTGGAAGTTCCCTGCGGATTGATAACATCAATGTCCAGGATTTTTTACTTCTCCGTCCAGTGTCTTTGCTAGGAGGCAATTTCGTACATCCTTGGCACCGCACCTGAACCTATCTGGGTCATCATCGAGGTCTGGAAGTTCCCCCCCTTCTGGTTTAGCTCCCCGGGGCATTGTTTGACAGCGGTTTCAGGGGCCCCCCCCACCCACTCGTTGGCCCTTTCGTGCTTAGATTCATCACGTAGCATTTTTTTTTCTAGGATTCTCTTCGTAAGAGCTTGACCCGAACCCCAGCTGTTCACGCAGAGGGCTGTTCAGGTACATCGGTCCCTGACGAGCCTTTCCCTACCCCTGCATATTTGGGGGTGGTTTGAGAGCACTTCCCAACTCGTTTTTTCTTTCAGAGACAGGACGACGCTCCAACTGATGCTGTGGAAGCCGAGCACTTTAGACCTATTGCTTACTGTAGTAAGTGGTTGAACCTCGGAGTGGCTGGACTGTTTTTTTTTCCTGAAGAAGGTGGGGCTTCAGGGGCTTTTTTCGCTGGGCGCTCTGGTACGGCCGGTAATGTGGTTTTTTTTCTTCCGTGCCACTTTGCCAGTTTTTTTTGACCCCACGATCCGCCCACTCTTGTCAGGTCCAAGGTGAATTCCCCCCCTGAGGCCCCTTTCTGGACTTCCCGTGGGATGTGCCGCCAAGCTCGACACCCCCCCTGACCGGCAAGTATCGAGACGGACACCTTGTTTGATGCCGTTAGGAACCCTGTTTCTTTGAAGCACTTGGCAAGCCCCACGGGTTGACGTTTTTCAAGATTTTCCTTGGGGCAGATAATCTTAGTTTTTGGCGGGCTTACTCAGCTAAGTTTTTTCGGCATCCTGCATTGCATGTTTTACAAATTTTTGTTTTCCACTCCGACCCTCATTTCGCGCGGAATCCTCCCATCTGTGCTCTGAGGGCCCGTTGTCTTCACTTACTTTTGCTGCACTGATGCATTGCCGCTTTCCGTGCATGAAATTTAGTCCCTCACTGCAACACTTTTCCCATAGCGAGCTCTTCGTGTTGTAAGCCCTCGGTGAGTTTTGCGCCGTAGTCCGCACCCCCCGGCTTTTATGATCTTTGCCCTCGACCGAGTCTTTGGCAACCGGAAACGGCTTATTCGGGTTTTCTATTTTGTTGTTGTTGAGATTAGCTCTCCGTTAAGCGAGGTGACGGAGTACCAGGAAAGAATCTCCCTTCCCTTCCAGAATTCGACGGGAAAGTACCTCGGAGAAAATTCCCCGAGCATTCTGCTCGCGGGCTCCAGGATTTTCTCAGCTTTCCTGCGGCTTCATCATTAAGCTCGCGATTTCTCCCACCAGAACACCTCCCCCGCACCTTCTTTTGGCCCTGGTTTTCCAAGAGATGTCGACGATGGCGAGTCCAAAAAGGACCAGAAGCCAGTCGAACGGAGCCGCGGAGACTCTAGGCGCAGCCCACCACCCTTCCCCCAGACGACATTTTTCGTTTTTCTCTTCCCCTCACGTCCGCCCCTGTGCATGCCCGGGAAAACCGGAATTTAAGTTCCTCCCCCCCCTTTTTCCTACCAGATGCGTATGTGGTCGTATTATGAGGAAGTTCCCTGCCTGAGAATTGATTTTAGGAACCTCCCCCAAAGGAGAATTTTTTCCCTTTTTGAAGCCGACCACTCCGTCCCCCGTCTGACTCCCACTCCCCCAGCATTTGCGGAAAGATTCCCGGTCAATCAGGGACAGGGGGACCAGAAACCTGAACATTAATTGCCCCGGACGAGTCCTTCTAGCCCCCCGTAAGAGGCCACCCCTGAATCATGTTTTTCGCCGCACTAGCCACCGATCTTTAGACCACCCACACGACGACTCCCCCCTCCCTTACGACCCCTAGCAGACGACGTGGTATATGAAGATCCTCAGTCACTTCCTCCCTCTCCACCTCTAACCCCTTTCCCCCCCCCTTCCTTCCCCCCCTCACCCCTGACGCACTTGGCCTAACAGGGAGCAGAGCGGCGCCACACAGCTCGCCTCAGAGAGGGGCACGAGAATGCAACGAATGTCCCGGGGTCGTACCAACCCCAAAGAAAAAAGGTTTCCAGGACACGCGGGCCGCTGCAACCTTCACCTTTCGTGTCCCCATGAAAAAACCAGAGAGTTTTATTACCCCCAGTGTGAAGTGTTCCTCTGAGAAACCAACTACACGACAGTTCTCACGCAGTCAGTGATCTGCAAGCACGCCAAGTCCCCCTTGTTTTTTTTTTACATGGTTTTCTCCCCGCTTTTCCCCCTTTGAAACAGTGCCCCCCACAGAAACAAGGCAGCTATAAAGCCCTACCTCCCCACGATCCCTTTTTACCGTGTTATTTCGGCCGTGAACGTTCATTTTTTCTTCCTATTTTTTTTTAACTCCCACGGAGAACTGGATAGTTTCCATGGAAAGGTGATTCTTTAGAGAATTTCCCTCCCACCTGCAAGCCCTCCCTCCGATTTTTTTTAAGCCCTGTGAGACACGTTTAAGTGGGAACCCCATTTGTTCCCCTTCTTACAGGCGGTTCCCCGAAGCCGAAAGCGGGTTACTCCGCTTTTTTGACCAATTTTTTCCTTCCGCAATTCCCCCTAATCGACTTACTCCCCGCAGCCCAACAGTTCTCTGCCCTACCTTGCGTTTCAAACAACGGCCGGCGTTGTGGTTAAAACTAGAGTCCTGCACCGGATTCAAAGTGCGCATAGACGAACGTGGCGTGTGCCTTATGTGAAGCACGGATTCTCTCGGTGGGTTTTCAAAAGTGATAGGTTGCCGGCTGTTCTCGTCGATTAACCCCCTAGATACATGTGCCTCTTCTTACGTCCAAGTATCCCCGCATTTCTCGGGTACCACCTGTGTCCCCTATTTCCCGATGGCCTACGCTCCTCCCTCTCGTGCCTGTTCGTTTACCCCCCCCAATTCCCCCCTTCCCGGCGTCCCAGGCGGCATCCATTTTCTCCCAGTATCCCCGCGAGTCGCCCACTGCGAAACGCGTTCCTTGGCAGTACCAACTCTTACTATGTGTCCCCTCTTAGTCCTTCTTCTTGAGGACCCCCCTTTTCTCTCTGTAGTCTTTCCGAGCTCTTTACTCCAAGTTTTGGTTTTGAGTGTTCTCGAGAGAGTTTATGCGGTTGTCCTCCTGACCCTGCCCTCAAGGATCCATTTTTCTTCTCTTATAATGGACCTTTAAACCCCCCTTTCCTAATGCCGTTCCCCTTTGGCCTCTTTCTCCGTACTAGTCCTCTTTCAGGGGCCTGACGATGGATTTTGGGTTATCATGATGTGAGCCTCTCTCCCCCTTCGGGGACCCTTCTTCACCCTGCATTCTCGACTTGAAGTCTCTGCTCTGGTAACATCTGAAGGTCAGGGGCAGGTCTTGACAGTTCGCCCTTTTGGTCCGTAGGGTTCCTTTTGTGTGAGTGACCAGACACCGGCCTGACAGACATGAGCCCCAGTGCGTGTCAGCAGAACCCCTGAGTCCTCGGTCTTTTCAATTACAGTATTAAAAAACGACAGTACCATTTTAGGGGCGCCGTCTGGTGTAGATAATCTTTCGAAGGTTTCCCACCCATCATGACGTTTCAGATAGCTGCCGTGCTGCTTTTTTACGGGGTGTGTGATTCTCTCAGTGTTCCTTTTCCCACTGCTGATGATTTTTCATGCCCCTCCCTGGTCACCGCTGGAGGAGAACCCGCCAAATCATGTGCCTTAGAGGTTTAACACGGATGTGGCGCTGGTGGGGCGGGTATGGGCGGAGTTCGGAATGTGTCCCCGGCAGGAGAGACCCTTACGCAACTGGATGAATTTCTAATCGTCGACCCGTTCTGTCTTGTCAGTTCGGATGACCTCTTACTTTTCCTCCAGGCCCCTTGAACATATGGCATGTCTGGGACTTTGACCAACATTTTCTGTTCTCTTTTTTTTTTTTTTTTTTTTTTCTTTTAAATGGGGTCATTTCTGTGAATACACTAGAAAATAGGCCCCCTTTCAGAGTTTTTTCAGGAAGACCATGTCCTGACTTTTCCTGAGGTCGCGTCGGTCCCCTGAACCGTGCTGAGTCTCTCTGGAGACAGCTTCTCTCTAGCGTCACCCAGCCTGCTCAGGGGTGACGGACGCCAAGCGTTCCTTGAGAAATAGTATTCTGTGGCCCCCACTGGTCCGCCGCGTCCTCTCGAAGACAGCACACCCCGGACCGTCGTTGTGAGGCGCGAAGAGAGGATGGGTCGCCTTGCCCCTCCCACTTGTGGGTGGTGGGGCGGGTCGTCCCGCGATGCCTGCCTTGTGCTCCCGTGTTTGGGGTGGCCCTCCTCTCTCCCTCCCACCCTTGGCTCCTTCCGTCCCCCCCCCCACCCGTTCCAGCTCCCCCCGGCTTTTTCCCCCCCCCCCGTGCCCTGCCCCTCTCTCCGACCTCCCTCCTTACCCCCCCCCCTCCCCCCCCTCACCCACACTCCCCCCTCCTCCCCTTTTCTCTACACCTCCCTTCACATCTCTTACCTTCCCCCCCCCCTTCACCCCCTTCTCGTCTCCCTCTACCCCCCCCCTCCTTCTCCCTTTTTACTCTCTCCTTCTCCCTCTCCCTCTCCCTCCCCCCCACCTATTCCCCCTCCTCCTCCTCCCCCCCTCCCCGTGTTTGTCTTTTCTTGTGTTTTTTTTTTAGTAGTTTTGTAGAATCTTAGCCATGGGGCCTTTTCTTTAGGACGGGGACTTTTTCATCGACGCATTTCGGCCAGGTGTGTGTCCCTTCTCCCCCCAATTCGGCGTTTCTTTCGAGCGCTCAATCGGGGCGTCTTGTGGCGGCCGGGTCCCCCTCAGACGTTTCCTGTTTTTTTATACTGGTTTCCATTTGTTTTCTAAATTTCCTTTAGTACTTTCCCGGAACCCGCGTCGCAACCCTGCTTGGATGGTGAAGCTTTGTATTTCCTGATGAAACAAGTTTCACAGTCTTTTTCGTCCCTCCCAGCCCCCTCACCCCTTCCAGGAAACATTCAGCGCCTCCCCCCCAAAGAAGTCTTCCCTCGATTCACAGTGGATACGCCCATTCCATTTTTTGTTCTTCACGTGCTTTTATGTTCTTTTCAGATAAATTGAAATGAGGTTCCCCCTGGTGGTTTGCTCCCACTCCCCGTAGACCCTTTCAGAGAGGCGGAAGGACATTTGGCGGGAGAAGACAGAAGCCCTAACAATCGAGGGACCGAGAGTCCGGCAAATTTCTCAGAGGATGTTGCGGTTTGTTTACCCGATTTACTTCCTTTAGCTTAGAAGTCTTGGAGTTCCTCCACTGGGAATTCCCTGCACGGACGCGGTGTATGGGGAACTCCCTTCGTCGGCAGCACCTAGAATCCCTTAGAAGGTTCTTGTTGGAATCAAGCTCCGAGAGCCAACCCGGAACCATATCTTTTCTTTTAGAAGTTTTGGTTCTCTATAATTATGTTCTTGTCCGCGCACTCTCGTTACATTTCCATGTAAAGATCCGTTTTTTTTTCTCATTGATAAGAATTTTAAAGATTAGGGCCTTAACCCGATCAAGAGTTTTATCATTTCTTATGTACGTTCCTTCCAGTGCAGGATTTCCTAGGCATTCCTTTTTTTTTTATTCTCAGAGGCCCCTTGTGAGTGCAGGGACAGCACCCCCCCCCCTGACGAGCCAAGTACTGATGGGGACTTCGCCTCATCGGGTCAGAGTCCCACCCCCCCCCCATTAAACCTGAAAAGAGCGGACCTTTGATTGTCTTTTTCCCAAACCCAACCGCCGTTCTAATAGGACCAACCACCCGTAAGACGGGCATTTTCCGTTAACCCAGGGTAAAGCGACCCCCCCCAAAGCCTGTTCCTCATTTTTCCAGGATTTTTGCGGGTTACGTTTTGATGATTCCTTCATGAGTTTCGAGTTGGGGCTTCACCTCTTAACACTGCGCAATTCATTGTAAGACCCCGCGTACGAGGATTTATCTACCTGCATTTTTGGACCCCCTCTTTGCCTTAACTATTCAATGAGCATCAAAATTTTTGAAGCAAACTACACTTTCCCCGTCCCATCCGATCCCAAGCCTGAGATTTTGACTCTTTTAAACAACACTCTTTTAAAAGACCTCCTAGAACCTTTTCACACAGATTTGTTCACTGAGTGGTAAAATACGACCCCACGAATAACGATTTAGTCGACCGCCCGTGGGTAGAAGAATTTCTCCCATTTCTCTTTAGACCCCCCTTGAAGAATATACCTGGAGCCTCTGACACAAAAACATCACCGGGATTAGGAAACCCTTCCCCAACTGTTGGCTGCCTTTGGTGGCGACAGCCCTTTTAGGCTTGACCTTTGTACCGTCAACACATTTTGGTCCATGTCTTGACTTGCGCATCCCTCCTCCTTTCCTTACCGCAATTCTCCCCCCCCGTCATTATTGTAACCCCTTTGAAAAGTCCACACCCTTTTGCATTGGTGCCCCCCTCCTTTAAATGCCCCTTAATAAAAGGACCAAGACAAGCGGCCTAGGGTACTACCCAGACCGCCTTATTCCAAGCTCTGTTCATGGTTCTAACGTGCGGTCTTTTTAACCCATTTTACATAGCCTCGGCCAACTATGGAGAGTATTGATCCCTGGTGTGGAGGGGATCATTCAAGCCGCGTGTCCTTAAACTTCCGGTGGCCTTATCCAGGTCGACCCAAGCCTGCACCACCCCAGCTCGATTTCCTCGTTATTGGCTTTAAGCGGCCCACGCGGTTTCCCTTGGCCTTTTGGTCGCATTCTCACCCTGAATAATCCGCTCACGAGATACCGTCACACGGAACGAGATACGAACAAAATTCGTAGCGATATCTCCATGACCTGCGCCCCGCTCGAGATGCAAAACCCACACTGACCCTAGGGGGGGTGGAAAACTAGAGCCCTCCTCAGCCACCACTCCCCTTATAAAAAAGAAGGGAGACCCAAAATGCTTAGTCCCCCTCGAGAGGAATTTCATTCCATGCTTTTGTGTGGAACAAGCCGAACGATTACCCACCCTGTTTGTTTGAGGAAAGAATTTTCGTGCTTAGTAGGGATATCTGGTGCAGACGAACCCTTACGGATCCGGAAGCGATCGAGTCCCTAGAACCTGACCCCCCTCGTCAAGCCTTCCCCCCTACCCCGAGTTAAGTCGCCAATACTCCCCTCACCCTCAAAGTTACAGCAAACGACCCGGATTCACCCAGGATACCAGACGCTGTCAAGTTTTGACGAGACTTTTCTTTGAAAGGGCGACTACTCGGTGCTTTGCCTTAAAGCTGCTCTCCCCGATCTAAGGTCATATTGAGTTGCTCGAAGTGGCCAACCCCGATATACTTGTTCAGTAGGAGGGTCGCTTTTTAGGGACGAGACGACTTCTGTGGTGGGGGGGATGCCCACCCGGGCGAAATTATTCCCCGCACGACAACCAAGTTTTTTAAGAGCAGTTGGTGTTCCAAAGGACTTCTTGCACTCTTGAAAAGGAGAATCTTTGACAGACCTTACGTTTTGCCCAGGGAGAATTCCGCGCTTTTTATTTCCCCCACCCCGGGATGGAGATCTCGTCGCTCCTGATTTTTTCTTTGCCTCAATTGTGGACGCGGGGATTTCTAACGCGGGTCTTTGTGCCGTTCTTGTCATCTGTTTTTGTAAGACGTTTACCGCGCGGTCTATGCGGGCCTCCGAGGGCATTTCCTCGTGTTCGGTCGCTGCACGCCGACTCATATTGACTTTTCTATTCCCTGTGTTTTCCCACCGAAGTTCTCATCTTCATCAAAGCGTATTCAACATCCGAACGTACCGATATTCTAAGTGTGTTCGCCCTTTGTTTTTTTTACCAAATTATTTTTTTTTGTGAGCTATGCGCGATTGATGAGTCGCTTTTGGTATGATATTGATCGAATCTTGATAGTTTGATGATCTTATTCTCCCCAGGGACTCGTTTTAAGGCCCTTCCCATTAACTACGGTCCTTCGAGCTGGTTGTAACCTTTGGAGCGACTGGCTTCAACTCTCTTTGAAGTTGGACGGCTTTTATATCATTATACCCTTCTTCGGCTGCCTTCTCTAGTCGAATGCGCATCGTTCCCTTTTTTCCTGACAGGCCTTCGTCTACCATGACCTCTCTGGACCGATGTGTTTTCTGCGGCCGCCCCTTTTTTTTTACGGGTCTGTTTTGTTAAGGAGCGGTATGCGCAAGACGTTTCATTTTAGCGTACTAGGCTCCCCCTTTAGACTCCTGTGCCGAGGGTGTTAACAGAGTCCCCCTGACAACTCTTGCCCCCCCAGTTTAGGTCTCGGTTTTTCCCCCCCCCCCAGCACCCTACCTGCCCTTCCCAACTGTGTTGCTTGTGCCGTTACGAACTCATTTTTTCTTTTGTTCCTCCATTAGCCGTTTTTGGGTTCTCCAATCCAGCCATGCTAATGCTGTGCACAGGTTATCGAAGGACCTCTATTACGGTAGCCCCAGGTCCCCGAGTGTCTGAGATTAGTTCTTGTAACTCTTCGGCCGTAATGTTTTTTTCCCGTGAAGTGGGGATATTTTTCTTTTTTCCCTCCGGTCTTATATATTCAGTATTTTCCAGTGATTTTCACCTACGCCCCTTCCGTGATAAATGTTTCCTGCCAACGGCGTGATGTGGTCTTAGGGGCTAGGTGGCAATATTTTTTCCCCGTTTTTCTCTTTTTGCCAATCATCGACCACCCTTTCTGAAAATTCCAGCTAGAGAAAACCTCGCCGTAGACAAAACAGTGTCGCCCTCCTGTCAATCCCTTGGGAGCGACGGCGGTCCAGTGGGGGCGGTAGCTTCCACGGTGCTTGGCCTGGCGTTCCTTGCCGCAGCTTTGACGTCTTCTCGCGTTCCCTCCAATTTGGTGTACTAGATCGAACACTTCTCCGAGATTTCCTCCCTCCCTATTTGCTTGAAGATTTTCTGTTGGTATAAATTTCGTATCCTAATGACTGATCCTCTCTGAATATGCCCCGCCTTTTTCCTTTTAAATGCACAGAGGTAGTGATTAGGGTGTTCCCCCATAGGTAGTTGTTTACCTGCCCCCTAACGACGCGGACG
>Ga0179593_1536664_pt1 | contig 11894 bp, 9 predicted proteins | sample CZODoug2_1_08_16_FD_185931 | JGI IMG/M metagenome (GOLD analysis project Ga0179593, IMG submission 185931) | Vadose zone soil fungal communities from Angelo Coast Range Reserve, California, USA - CZODoug2_1_08_16fungal (PacBio error correction) | ecosystem: Environmental > Terrestrial > Soil >... | reverse complement strand
TTCCCTTCTGGCCAGTGTTACTTCTCCCCCCTCCCTTTGAGTCGGGGTTTTTGCGGGAGTTGTGCCCTCTGTTCCTGGGCGTTTCTCTTCTCGCTCGCTGGTTTCCTTCCACGTCCACCACCTCCCTTCCCGGCACTATTACTGAGATCACCTTTCTTTCCCCACTATATTGCCTTGGAACCCTCACCCCCTTTTCACATTCTTTACTCTCTTTTCGATATCCCTGCATTTCTTCCCTGGTCGTGTTCCCTGTTCTCCGGGTTATGGCCTTTAGCGCAGGGGGGCACCTGCGCACGGGCGGACCAATGGAAATTTTTCGCACCTTGCAGGACTTTTCCCTCCCCCCCCAAACGAGGTTTTTAGTCACCCCGTCTCTCCACAAAGCTTTCTGTCACTTTTTTGCCATTCCCAGACCCTCCTGATCGAGGCGGCCTTACACTTCGGCGTGCCCTTCTCTCATTCGTTTTACTCAGAGCTTCCCGATGGCCCTTATCCTGGCTACATCCCTCCCCGAGTTCCCTTTCCACCCTCGAAGCCGCACGGCCTTTGACCTCATCGCCGTGGAATCTCTGACGAAACCCGCGCTGGCGCGGCGCTTTTTTTTATGAAGCTGGGCACCCGTTAGCCCGACGTGTTTTTCTTGCGACTACGGCTCCCCTAAAGGCTCTCTCCTCGCCCCGCAACGATCCTTCCTGATGGGCCTTTGCATGTACCTTACTCGACTGTAAGAATGCTGAGGGCCCCCCCCGGCAATTGTTAAGCTTCTCACATAGTGCCTGATTTTTTCCTGAGACCTCGGGGGCAACCTTTTCCGAAGCGACCCCACAGCCACACGAAAGTCATCCGCGCTTCTCGCTGATGGGCTTTCCTTTCTTCTGGAATTTACCGCCGAATGCGTTCCGAACGAGGGAAAGACTCCCTTTTGCGCAACCGGGAAAGGCCCCACGTACAGACTCAATCTTTTGTAAGTTTTTTTTTTTCTCCCCTCCCCCCGGAATTCTTCATTGGCCCACTCCCTCTTTTTTTTTTTGCGGTAGGACAGCCTCCTCCCCTGAGACCACTGCGGGCCGGCGCCGCTCCCGTTACCCTCGCCCCCCCTCCCCCCCCCATTCGAAATTTCCATGATACCCTTCTTATTCCCCCCCCCCGCGCAACGGACAGTTCTCTTGAAGTAAAGGTCATCGATGACGCCCCCCCTCATTTTTTTTCTTCTGCTTTTCTTGATGTCCATCTCTTACTCCTTCCCGCGAAAGGCCTTTTTCAAAACACCTGTATCCTTCCTTCGTTAAGCTTCCCGGCCGCTTCGTGATACCCCTCTTTTACGGACCGCGAACTTGCTCCTTGACAGCGGACAGGCGGATTGTCCCGATTTCACCATTTCTCTCTCCCAGGATATGTTCCCTTTTGCGTTGTTCCTTATCATTTCAAGACAGTATTCCTTCCGAAGATAGTTACCTCACTAGGCCCTCCCTAGCTAGCTGAAGATCGATCTTGGCAATGGGCACAGCCCCTCCCCGCACTCCCCGTCTTTGTAGCCTTGATCCGCCTCCTCCTCTCGCTCCTTTTCCCCCTTTTAAGACGTCTGTGGGCCTGGTGCCAAACCGACCAACTCCTCCCAGGCGCGAGGCGTTTTGTCACACGATCCTTTCCTTTTTACAGGCCTGGGTCGGTAAAAAAAACGAAGTCCTCTTTATGATATCTCCTCCTCCCTTTTTTGTCGAGATCTTTGGGTTTCCCTCGTTCCTTGATCCGATCCAGAGATGCACTCCATTGTCTTCTCCCTTTTTTTGAATCAATTCCACCTCAAGGTTTCCAGCCCAATTCTTGTCCGCCAGAGAAGGTCCTCTTTTTTCTTCGTGTGAGGAACAAAGACTTCGTTGTCCCTCGATGTGCTTTTGTCCCCTTTCCTAAGCTTTTTTGGGTGTTCCTTTCTTTTTAGGCAGTTCTCTCCTTATTTTTGGGACTGTGCTTCTTTTATTAAATTTGACAGATCTTTGATAATTTCGGGTCGCCCTTTTTCCCCTTCCGTTCTAGTCTCTTTAGTTCGCTTACAATTTTTCTCTCCTTCCGGGATTTGTTGATCTGATGGGTAGCCGTGTGTTTCATGTGAGGACGCGAGTCTTTACGTTTTTTTTCCATCCTTTCCTTGGTGTGGCGGACATAGTCCCCCCCAGGTATCTCCTCTTCCCTTGACCGATGTTTGATCGAAGGAATGTCATTTCTGGAAGGGAAGGGCGAGTTGATCTTTCTCCACCTTGATCTTCTCCCCCCTTCATTGTTGTGAGCAGTTTTTCTTTTTTGAACCTTTCTTCTGGTGTGTCCCTTCCCTTGTCAGCAGGTTACTTTTGGAAGAAACACCGGGTCCTCTTTAAAGGTTAGGGATTCCCGCGGAGGGTGTTTTTTTCCCTTTAAAGGCGGCCACTTCAGTAGCGCGGGCCTTCGTAAGCCGTTAGATCCTCTTCCTTGAAAGGCAGGCTCGCTTCTCATCTTGTATGCTCTTCCCTCTTTCTTGGCAAGCAGGTGCAGAGAAAATAGTATCTGTTTGAAAAGGGGAGTGGGTACCTCTTTTTGGTCTCTTTTACTTTTTCCCCTTTCGGCAGTCTCTGTTCCCCTTCTCCCGAGTCCCTTTCCCCCTTCTCCCTTCGCTTTACGGTCTGACCACGGGCGGGGATTGAGGAGCGCGTTTTTACAGACCACCCCCTCCCCGTCCGGCTTTTCGAGGTTCCTTCCTTGAAAGTTCCCTTTTTGTTAGGCCGGAGACGGTGCCGTTTTTGAAGAAGGTATACCATGACTGCTGAAGGGGACTAGCCAGCCCTGGTTCATGGGACGTCGCGTCTTTTTTTTCTTTTTAGGTAACGGTTTGCCTTGCGGGCTTCTCCCTTTTCGGATTTCTTGTCGATGTGTTTCGTCGTTAAAGCAGTCAGATCTGCCCTAGGACGGGAATGCTTATAGTCTCTTTCAAGAATAGGATTTCGGGCCTTTTTCCCCCGAATAGTCTTGTTATGGGCTTTCCTTTTTCCAGAGTTTTTTGCCCCCCCGTTTGTTTTTCCTTCTTCCTTAACTCGTTGTTGGTGCTTTTCCCACGGTCGGCAGGGTGACAGCCAGTTTTTTACCTTGGTTTGCGCAGGAAGGGTTTCTCACCACTATCCCTTACCTTGAACGCCATCTCCCTCCCTTTTCGTCTCCTTTCACTGTCTTTGGGACTTCCAGGTTTTCGGTTCCTGGCCTATAGTGTTCCTTCCCCTTTTGATGTGTCTTTTTTCCAGTTTTCACAAATGTTTTTTTTCCTAGGCAGCCTCCCCTTTCCCCTCTAGGGTTCCTCTTTTTCCGGGACGTACGCCCTCCCCGGAGGATCTTGAGCGGCGCCCCGTCCTCACTGGCATGGGTACTAATGAAGGCTGATTTTTTTTCTTTAGACATTGCGTTCCTTTCTTCTTTTTGAGGATTCTCGCAGATTCCTTCTCCCTAGCTGAGGGCTTCCTCTCTACTGGTTCATGTCGTTCGTCCAGGTCCCTTCGGGTCAATCGCTGCCTGCGCCTTTTCACGGGCTGCCGTCACCGTCCCCTTTCCCCCAGTTACCGGCCATCCTCCTTTATTCCAACCCCCTGTCACCTTCTCTGAAGTGAGATAATCTTGATGTCGTCGTTCCCTGGGTGAGTGCAATCTTTTTTTCGAGGGGGAACGCCGCTTGCTGGTCTCCAAGTGTCCGACCCGGTGGAGCTTTTTTCATTTCCTTTTTCGCGACGATCACTCGAGATCTCCTACACTATTTCCCCTGCGACGGCCAGGCCCCCAACTCTCTGCGGCCTGATCGACGGGTCTCTCCCTTCCTTCGGTTTGTTCTCCTCCCTTCTTTACACGATTTTTGATCCAAGAGCTCTCTCCTGCAACCCCTTTTTCACCAACCCACCGAGCAGATCGCGCTAGGGCTGAGAACAGAAGCACGCACCGACCTTCTGCCTCCTCCCGGAGGCGCGTTTTTCCTGCATGTCTTTCCCCTTGAGCCCCCCTCTTTTTCTTTTTTTGTCGGCATGGGGCGATCTTTTCCTTGCTAAAACGCAGGAACTTTTGAGACGGCGACCCTAGCACCTTTTGGCCGTCGGCCTCCCTTTCGCGCTGTATTTTCCAATACCTCCCTTTGTTATTCTAACTTTCCGCTTCTCATGGTCCTCTATCTTTGAGCACACCCGAGCAGAAGCGTTTTTTTTTGGACCCCCTTCCGCGACTTTCCAACGTCCCTTTTTTAATTTTCTTTCCCCCGTGGCTTGCCGGGTCCCACCCATTGGACATACACGATTCCTTTTTCCCCAGCATGCATGCGTAAAGCCTTCGATTGTCCTCCTTAAAAGAAGCAAGGTTCTCTTCATTCTCCCCTTATTTTTGCACCCGGCGCGGTCCCTTTGGCCTATATGCCTCTTGGCCCACTGCGGGACTCTTTTCTCCCGACTCAGCTTCCACCCCCTTTTTGCAGCGTCCTTCGCAGCCCCCCCCCACTGAGTACTTTCTTTTTCTCACGCGCTCAGGTCGATCTGCAAGAAGTCCCTCCAGAAAGGACCACTTTTCCCCCCCTTGCCCTATCCCTATGATCTTATCGCCATTTGCCGATAACCTTACTATTTCAGGCGTAAGGTACTCGCTTCCCTTGAGGCGCAACCACCCCCTTTCTCCCTCCTGGTCGGACTTCGACCAAGCAATCCCGGCCAGGCGCTTCGTTTTCTCAAGACTTTTTTCCCCTGCGATGCTTTCACCTGGGTCCCCCCTTCTCTTTGATCTCCTCCCTTCTCTGACCTATTTAATCGAACACCGGCGACAGTATGCTCCTCCCTTTTCAGAATAAATGAACTAGGACCTTCTGACCCTTGAGATTCCCCATAAGACGTCTTGGACTCCCCTCCACCATGCGCGGACCTTTTTCAGCGCTGTCCTCTGGACAGGTCCTGTGATTCCCTTTGGACGGCCCCTAACCTGACAATTCTCGCGAGTGGGATTTTTCTCTGAGTGTCTCCCCATTTTACGTCAAGGTTACCTGAGATGATCTCCTACTCCTCCGTTCGTTTTTGAGAGATCATTTCCTCTCCGGCTGTGGGTTGACAGTCCGCTTCTCCAGGATCCTCTCGCTCCCGAGCCTTCCTGGAATTTTTTTCTTTTCCCTTTTTTCACCAAAAAAACTTCATAGGGTAAAGCCAGCATCTTTTCAGAGAGAAGGTAGCTGGCATTGTTTTTTGGAGGTACCAATTAGACCCCTTTTTTGGAGGATTTGTTAATCTCCTCTAATGGGTTTTTGAATTTTTTTGTATTCGCAGGCTTTGTGAGCACCCGCCTGGACCCTCCCCCCTCCCCCCCGTTCTTCTATCTCTCTTCAGTCCCTTCTTCCGCCTCGTCGCGGGACATGACAGCTCCCAGATTCCCGGTAGTATTTGTTGTCCCACTAAGCGCCTTTCTCCCTTTCTTGTGGATCGAATTGCTCCTTTTCTCTTTGTGGTTGCGCTAATGTGAGTCTCCTCCCTTACGGTGTTGCGCCAAGCTCTGGGCTTCCCCTTGGCTAAGAATTTCTGTCCCTTTCCTTTTCCGTTTCCCTTTTCCTGTTTTTACGGCTGTTTCAACGTCTCATGGAGGAGCGTTTTATTCGGGAGATGCGTCTTTTGGAGCCTTTTTTTTTTCCTGGCGGGGTCCTCCGGGGGCCTCCTTCTTCTGTCGGGTCTTTTTCCACGAAGGGCCGCGGTGGGCCCCACTTTTAGCAGGGAATAGAGGTCCTACAGAGGCCGGGTGCCGGCTTGCTTTTTTGTCCCTTAATTTTCCCGTAGGCGCGTCTTTCTTACAGGTTCCCCCTTTTAGGCTTGACGCATGCCTTCCTGAGCATCGGGTTCTCCTGGGAGAGTGGACCGGCAAGCCATTCTTTTTCCTAGTATTCTTTACTTTTGGCTTCCTTTCTTCCATAGGGTGTGTCCTTTCGCGCTTCGGCTCGGCTTTTGCACCAGAAGGCATTCCGTCTGTTTGAACGAGGCGAGCGAGGCTTTCTCCTTTTTAGTCCCCACGGGGTTTTTTTCAGCATGCTTTTGCAAAGTCCCCCCCCCTTTCCAGTTTTTTTTTTAGGTTTTCACGGCCTGCCCTGCCACCTTCCCGTGGTGGCCCCTCGAAGGTGGCCGAGCCCATTCAATCAGTCTCTGTAACGGCCCCCCTGACATGGTTCAGCCTTTTCGAGCCGCGTCCTTTTTCTTCCCCCCCGGCTTTATTTTTCTTTTCGGGCTCAGCCCCGTAGGAGCTGCTCGGGTCGATGTTTTTCTTCGGAGAGGATCATGGACAGACATCTTCTTCTTCGGACGGTATGTCGGCGCTTTTCTCCTCCTTTTGGAAGCTTCCGCATCTACATTTGCTTTTTTCTGGGTTTTTCTCCTGGGTGTAGGAGATTCTCCTCTCCGGTTTTTTATTGATCGGTAGCTACATTTTTTGTGTATTTTTTCGCAGGGTGAGGTTTTCTTTCCCTTGTAAGCCCGGTGAGTGCCCCCCTGCGCATTCCCCCGATCTTTCCCCTCCGGACCGCATAGAAATATTGATATCACGTTTTTCTCGTACTCTGAACTCCTTCCCTATAGTGACTAGGGCCGTTCCTTTTAAGTTTGTTTTCTTTTTTCTGCCCGTCGGCTGCTTTTCGGGGTTGACCCTTTTTAAGAGCGGCCCGGGAAAAATTTTCCTCCCCTTAACGTCTCTTCGGTTCTGGTGAATGTGCCTTTTTTTTGTGGCCATCCTTTTCTCCCTTTCCTCCATCCCTCCCGTTTTTTCTTTTTGCGAATGCTGGCCCGTCACGCCTCCCGATAAAATGCAGGGTCCTGGCGCGCGCCAGATCCGCGGGAGGGCTCTTTTTTCCGCGCTTCGCCCCTTTTTTCCATCTCCGGCCTTTACTCCCTTCTTCCTGATCAACTAAGTTTTTGGCTTTCCCCTTTGTGAACCGAAACTTTCAACTTGATTACTGATCCCCTTTTCGAAGTGGAGATAGATGATGTCTCTTTTTTTTTGTTTTCTATGCCTTTTCCTTGCAGCGGTGTTGCACGCCCGTTCTTTTGCGGACCTTTGTCTTTGATCGACCGGGCGACAGGGCCCCCTAACAACAACAACGATTTCCTTGATCAATCCCTTTCTTCTCTACCACTAAACCCTTCTCTTTCACCGCAACTGCCATTCCCCCGTTTTTTGGCGATGGTCCCGGACCCTTCTCCAGAAGCATTCTTCCCACGAATTCGACGAGAATTCTTTTGCATCAGAGCTTTTGCACTCCAAATCTTTGGTCTCTCGCTCCCGCGCCCCTATCCCGAAGCCCGCACTTTCACAGAACATCATATCCCGTTTACCGCCCGCGACGAAACCGGCGTTTGCGCCTTTAGGACGCCTCCCCCCTTTTATGGCGAGCTATGGCCTTCCCCGGCAGTCTTCCCTTCACGGCCGGGCAGGACGTCTCATAGCCCCGAAACGTACCCTTCGGAGCGTGGGGACTTTGCCTGTGTCCTTTTCTGTTTCTGTTCAATACCTTACGACCTCTGCTCTCCGGTTTTCTATTCACAGCCGATCCTGAAGAGCTAGAAGGTTTTTTTTTGTGCGCTGCAGCCCTCATCCGGTTCACCCAGTTCCGTCCCCTTTACTATGTCCAGCTTATGGCTTGACGGGTTCAAACTCTCGGATACCCGATTTCTGACTGATCCAACCCTTTCCTTTCAGCGTTCTTCTTTCCGGATCTGCTACTTCCTTTTTCAACTGACCTTTCTAAGAAGGCCCCCTTATCGGTCTTGAAATCGATGCCTCTTTGGCCAACCCGGCTTTTTTTTTTTTTTCCCCTGGCCTCTTTCCTTTTTCTGGGCCACCCCCCCGACCCCACCCTGGCCTCTCACAACAAAGAGGTCCCCCCAATTTTAATCAGCTTACGGATTTTTTCCGTCTACTCAGCCCTGACAGTCACCTCGCCTCGCTGCCCCTTAGATGAACAGTCGACCCTTTCTTCTGAGACATTGATGCTCCGGTCCTTCCGAATCTTTGGATCCCCCCTCCTTGAGCACTTGTCTACCCGTTCTCTTCCTCTCCCCCTTCCTACCATTTCCCTTCTCTGATCCCCCCGAAAGTGTTACGACCCCTAGATGTAGGGAACTTTTGTGAGGATTGACAGGGAACCTTGTTTTCCTTCCTAAGAGTTCACGCCTTCCATTGAGGTGTCCCCTATGTCCTCCCTTGTCATACGCTTCTTTCATGCCACGAGGAACCCCCCCCTAGATGAAGATCGGAGATCCCCTTTTGCCAATCCATTCCCCCTCCCACGCTCTTGTGTCCCAGATCCCCTTGCCATCCCTACTAGACGTTCCTTCTTCCCCGAGGCCCATGCTCTGTGAGGCCTTGCTTCGGACCCCTAAAAATGACAATTTTCTGTTTTCAAGGTGATGGGTTTGGGATCCCATCAGGTCAACCCACTACTCGAGTGCTCTACTAAATGAAGGGGTGGGTGTTTATCTCTTAATCATAGAGATATTTTTTGTTTTACCCCTCCCCTTTTCGGGCGCCTTCAGGTTTCCCTTCACTTTTTGTCCTTTTTTTAAGGGGGAAAGGGTAGTTTCCTTGCAAGCACCCCTAATGGTTCAGTCTGACGTAGCAGGTCTTTGGATTGTTCTAGTGTACCCCCCCTGCACAAAGAGAGTTCTTGGATTCTGTTAATTCTTCTTCCGCTCTTTGGTTTCAGTGCAGGTAGTCGCGGATGTCTCTTCGGCCGCATCTTCCTTTTCCTATTACCACCACTTTTTTCATCGTGATCCTTTTCCCGTTGCGTTTCCCTGGTCCTCGCCGTCGCGGCCCATGGACAGCGCACTCGAGTTAGTACCTTTTTGTCTCCATTATTCGCAGGGATTTCTTCCCGCTTTTTCCCCCGTTTTGTTTTTTCTTTGGCGACGAGGTCCTTTTACTCGCCAAGATAGGAACTTGAGCTGAGAGACCCCCGATTCCCTTTTCCCAGCGTAGGGACTGTAAGGTTCGTTTTGACGGGCGTTGACTTTTCTTTACCCGGTCTTCTCTTCGCTTCCTTTATTGTCCCCCTTTTTTTCCGGTCGGGGGTCGCGGGGTGCCGCGGCGGCCGCCCGCAGCTGGGTGTTGGTTCCGATCCCAGGAGCTTTTTCCCCTAAAGGACCGCGGCGGTGCGCTAGCTGCTTCAAGTTCAGGCGGCCACGGTTGCTTTTGCATGTCCATTTTTTTTTCTCGTTTATTCTTTTAGCATGAACTTTTTTTATCCCTTTTTATCTATGCCGAGGGCGAGTGACTCTTTCCAGCTGATGACGATGATTTTTGGTGCTTCCTCAGGTCTTTCGGTCTCCTGGACTTTTCCCCGGCGAGCCCTCCTCTCGGATGGTGCGGCCACCCATTAAGGACGATTCCCCCGTGTTTCTTCTCAGCCCCCTTTTTTTCTCCGCAGCATGCGTAAGCGCGCAACCGGTACATCAAAGACCCCACGCTTTCCGTCGTCGTTTTTTTTTTTGGCGACTTTGGCCCGTTTCTGTTTTACTCCCTTTCTTGCCTTTCGTAGTAGCACCCTTTTTTGTCTCCATGAAGAAACGGGGTTTTCTTTTCCTCGCCATTGCTGGTCTTTGGGGTCCTTTTTTCGTTCCTGGTACCGTCCCTTCGGTCGGTGATGCCTTGAGGCTTTTTAAGCCCGAGGATGGAGCTTCTCTTGTGTCGATGTGTGCGTCGCTTTTCCTTTCCATCAGTTCTTGATATTTTTCCTTCCCTTCTCGTCTTTCCACTGCGGGTTCTTCCCCCCTCGCTAAGGTTTCTCTTTTTTGCCTGGCCCCTTTTCAGTTTCCAGATATGGTTGAGATCTCCTCGCCTTTTTTGCTTGATAAGGTAGGCTACCTCTTTTTAGGGGCCCCCGGTCGGCCGTTTTTCGTAGATCTTCTGTTCCGCCAGCTTTCTTGACCCTATCCCCGGCTTCCCCTTCCCTTCCTTCCCATAGACATCATTTTCTTCAAAGTCGCCTATTTTTCGTACCAGTTGACAGTTTTTGCCCTCGTCTTCTAATAGCGGGTGTACGTTTATCTGGCTCCTTGCAGCGAGGGTCCACGCCCTTCCCGCTTCCCCGGGGACGACGAAACGCCCCCTTTCCGGAGGATCTGTTGAGCGGCGCGCCTCTTCCTGTCATTACCCTGACCTTCTTTGGCCTTCCTCTTCCTCCGTTTTTGTCCTCCGCCTTTTTTTCCCTCCCTTTTCTCCCGGGCCGTAGGAGGGCGAGCAGCTCATCTCCGCTGAGGGCGGTCGTCGTACAGGGCCGCGCTTTTTCCCTCTGCGTCCTGTTCCCGTCTTTTCCCTTCCGTCCTTGACCGTCCCTCTTACTGCCTTTTTGATCCACTATATTCCTTCCACGACAACCTCACTGATCTTCCATGAAGAGGCGAATCTCCCTTCTTGTCTATGGACTTTTTCTTTATTGCCGGGTGATTCTTTTTCTTCCGCCCCGTCCTGCGCTTCTTGAACGGTTTATCTCATTTCTCGGCGACGGGGCCCCTACCCCACGAGGTAGACGGACACTCTAAACACCACAGGCGAGGAGATCTCCTTTTACCTTGCTTACATTTCTTCCCCAGCAGATTTTGGTTCCTCCCCCTTTTCTTGCCGCCGTTCTTTTCCTTTTTTTGAATGTCGAAGAGAGGCCTTTCTGACTCCAAGAGCCCCTCCCTTCCTTGCTGCATAGCTCCGACAAATCTTCCAGCCTCGGGTGCTCGTTTTTTTGGGTGTTTTTTTTTTTTTTGAGCCCCGTCCTAATCACCGACATCCATCCCCCTTTCCCGCCCGCGACGAACGGCTGTTTCGGGAGACGCTTCAGGTTTAGTCGTCTGGCTCCATCTTCCCTTCTCCGTTTTACGGCTTCAGTCCCTTTTTTTCCCTCTCCCCGCAACGACGCGGTCGTGGGGCCTTTGATGTTGTACTCGCGGTACGCATTTTCCTTGCTAATCTCCCTTTTTTGGCTGACAGTCGGTCCCGTCGTGCCTTCTCCACAGTTTCCCTCTTCTTCGTCTCGGCGGGGGCACCTTACAGCGACCCAAGTCTGCAGCCACCCGCGAGTTCACCGCCCTATCTATTCAGCGGCTACTTTTTGCTTTTTCACGTGCTCCTGCTCCCCTCCGGCCCTCTTCTTTCCCCTTGCGCTGGCGCCCCGAGAATGAAGGACGCTTTTAATGAACGGTGAAGCCTTTTTCCCTTCCCCCCCGCTACCTGACAATTCTTGACCTTCCCCTCGCTTGACCTTTCTGGAACCCGCAGTGTTCCCTTCCCCCCCCACCCCTTTCTCCCGCGAGGAAAACCCCGACCCGCAGAGCCGCACCCCTCGCAATGCCTTTTTTTTTTATGCATCCTTCCTCTGCTCCGTCCCCTCTCCCAACGTCCCGAACCGGCAAGTACCCTCCGCCTCGCTGACGTCAACTCCTCGATCCAGTTTTCTGAGCCATTGCTTATCTGCTCCATTACCCTCATGAGCGCAAACACCTACCGCTGCGCCTTCCCTCCGGCTAAAAGGCAGCTTGACCTCTTCCCGAAAGTGTCCGACCGCGAATGCTCTTTTTTCCCGAGCCCTGATTTGACTTTTTCTCCTCAAAGAGGATCTCTTTTCCTTGGATTTCGTCTACATCCCCACCCGGCGACAGTCTAAGCTGCTTGCAGAGGAAACCCTTTTTTGGCCCGACTTCCTGTTACATCCTTTTGGGCTTTTTTTTCCCCCCCTACAATGCCAGCGACCGCTCTTTTAATATTCGAGATTGTCTGAGCCCATGAAAGGTATGTTGGCCTTTTCCCCCCTTCCCACTGCCACGAGGTCCCCTTTCCTTTCTGAGAAAAGTTTGTCGTTCTCCCGGTCGCTCGGTCAACCAACAGAAATCTTG
>Ga0179593_1383685_pt1 | contig 11894 bp, 14 predicted proteins | sample CZODoug2_1_08_16_FD_185931 | JGI IMG/M metagenome (GOLD analysis project Ga0179593, IMG submission 185931) | Vadose zone soil fungal communities from Angelo Coast Range Reserve, California, USA - CZODoug2_1_08_16fungal (PacBio error correction) | ecosystem: Environmental > Terrestrial > Soil >... | reverse complement strand
TCGTTTCTGACCGAGGCCGTTTCCACTGTTTTACCCTTCTCCCAGCTCCCCGTTTTTCAGAAGTGGATTCAACGCCAGCGCCTCCATCCAGATGACGGTGAGATGCATTTCTCATTTCAGAAACATTTTAAACTTTCTAGCGGTCGGGTTTTCCTTCTCTCTCTGTCTTCTCTCCCCTCCCTTAGTTGCCTGAACTCTCATCTTTTTTTTTTTCTCCCATCCTTTTGACGTCATTCGTGGCAGATTCCACGATGGCAAAACCCCTCGCCTCCTCCTAAGTGTTTTCCCCTCTCGTGGATGCCTTTTTTTCTTCTCGGAATGATGACGCAAGGACACCCTTTTACTTGAGAAATCTTGCTGGCAGAAGGAAAAAGAACGTTCTTCGCCCAGATTTTCTCAATAAAAGTTCTCTTTCCCCCCCCCCTCTCTGCAGAGTGGGCCCCTGACGATTGGTCATCGTGATTTTTTTTTCCCTCCCAAACGAGTCGTACTCACCGCTGGATTTCCATTTCAGCGCCCTCCTTTTTCTCCCTGTGCCCACTCTCAACCCATCTTAAGGGACAAACGCATCACCGTCATTCTCTTTTTCTGCTGACGTCACCAATGTCTCCCCCAACTTCCTCAGATTTCGTCTATCTGGAGGCCAGCATTCTACCTATCCCCCTTTTGCCCTTTCCGGATCCTTGCCCCGGGGCGGAAGTTCCTCCTTTTCTGGCATCCAACTGAGGCAGAACCCCCACACCGCCGTCCAGCCCCCTCTGACATTCCAAACTGTTCCCAGGGGAACCATGTACGGGCTCCTGGACCCCCCCGCCGGTGTCTGGGGGAAGTCCCTTAGGACCCAGCCGGTTCCCGGTAGATCACCTCATCCTTCCTTTCTGGTTATGATTCCGTGTAGTGGTGTCCTCTAGGCATTAAAGGTGACCTTTCGACTTTTTTTATTGAGCAGCATACGCCATTACATCACACCCCCCCCTCCATAACCCCTCCCTCTTTTTTATCGACGGATGTTATTCTTTGATATTCACATTGCGCTTCCCGCTTTCTGTTTCCCCGTTCCCCCACAGCTTATCTTCTGATAGATTGCGACATCCAACACTTCTGCAGGAGTAGGCGCCTGCACCTCTAACCGTTAAAAATAGACTCGGAAATGTTCTCTTCCTAGTTTTTTCTGTTCTTCTTCTACGGAGGTCTTTTCCTTCTCTTTTCATGAATTCCTTCCCCTGCTTAGCGACGTTCAAAAGTATATTTTTTGTGTGATTGATTATTTAGCACTTTTTTCTTTTTTTTACTCCCACCTACTCCCTTGATGAGTTTGCTCTTTCGGCGCCTCCAGAGTCGTGTAGCCAGTCATGTTACGTGCGTTGGGAGTTAACCCTTCCCCTGTCCGATCCACACTCCTATTTGGCCCGGCCCGGTCCACTAGTAAAATAATGAAGGTGAACTCCCTTGTCATTGAGCAACCCCCCCCGGTTCCCCCACCGGTTTGAAATCGTAGTTCTGAATGACGACTTCGTCCTGTTCTCGGATCGCAGTTTCTTTTCCAACCATGGTTTTTTGTCGTCAGGCCATTGAGGGCATTCTTGGTCCGCATTTCCGGTGGAAGCCGCCTATTTGCCAGCATGTAACATTACCTTCGACTCGTTTCCCCCTCCGGAATGTTTCCGCCTTTGCCATACGAAAAGAAAGTTTACTCCGCCGGATTGCTTATTGGACCACAATTCTCTTTTCTTGTTTTCTGGATGGAGTTTGCCTGTCCCCCCCCTTGTTTACGCCATGCCTCCCATCGGCCACCGCGACTCCAGCGAATTCAACTTCCCCTTTTACCCAGTCCTAGGTGCTCGTGTCCTTCGATTTGTACTGAAAGGTGGTTGATCGGATTCCCCACCCCCCCTTTTGTAAAAGGTGAACAACATGCCCCGCGGCGGGTCGTTTTTTTCCTACCCCCCCCCTATTTATGATAAAGCTCCCTCATAATCCGACACACCCGGCTGAGTTTTTACGAACCCTTTTCTCGGGCTCGAGTCTTTGTCGATCGTCTTTCATTCCGTCCCTCGTCTGGTCCCTTGCCTCGAATTCCCGAGAACTAAACTGCCATCTATTTTACTTGGTCTAATTCCTCTATTTTTCCCTAGTTTGCCTTCTGATTTAATACCCCCCCGTCATCTTTCTCATTCTAATCCGTTGAGGAGGCTGACGGGTTCCCCTCCTCATCATTCAACTCGCATTCGGCCCTAGATCCTGTTCCTTCGCTCCCAGTCTCCTGTCACTTTTTGTACATTCCCGAGAATTTTGCACTGTGGAAAGATTCCCGACGCTGTCCGACCTTTTGACGTCCTTTTTTTCCGACCACTCTCGACTAGCCCCTGATTCGTAAGAACCTTTTCCTGATGAATAGGTACTTCTTTATATGCGCCCGTCTCCTCGGGTTTCTTTTTCAAATTTTCAGCCACGGTGTGGTGACGCCTGCTCGCCCCCCCCCCTTTTCTTCCCCCTCAGGCTTGACCCCGATCACATGAAGTTGGTCTCCCTTTGCGTTTCTCGCTTTGTCCTTTATTAACTGTCTTCCGTATTCGTCATCGTTGGAGGACTTAGGACTCCCCTTCCCTGGCAAAACCTCTCTACGTTTTGGCATCCTTCCCTCCATCGGCTTTCGTCCATTGGCAACCTTGCTGTTTGGTCGTTTCTGACCATTCGTCACCTTTTCGATGCCGTCCCATCTTTCCGGGACAGCCTAAATGACTCGTCTTCCCCCCGGAAATCTCTGTCCCTTTTACTTCCGAGCCCGTCCTTCCTTTTTCGACCATACAAGGGGTGGCATCCCTTCTCCCTGGTACCGACTCCCTTTTCCTCATTTTGAAATCGATTTGCCCCCCGCTTTTACCCCCCTGAATTTGGTTGCACTCCGCTTTTTCCCTTCGTAATGTCGGATTTTATAGTCTCTGTTCCCCCCGATGGTCTATGATTTGCACCTTCCTACTTAATGGTTACGAACACCCGCCAGGACCACATTCGTGTTCTTCTCTCCCACTCTTCCCCTTCTTGGCTGCGCCACCCGAAGCAAGGGCGTGTGGCGGAATGCTCCCCTCCCCTACCGCGTTTTCCGTATTGATCCCCCCCTCCCACCACGTTCGTTAAGAGATTTCTTGACGTCCGTCGCGAACCCAGGGAATCCTCCTATTCCTCTTCTCGCTTGCCATACAAGACTTTTCTCGTATTCACTTCCTCCTCCTCCTTTGCTTCTCCTAGCAATGGTTTCTTCATGCCGATTTTCCCGTTTGATCCTTTTTCCCGGTTCCGACCTAAGAAGTGAGGTCGAAACCTCTCTCCCCCGCCGAAGTGGTTACCATTTCCTTTTTCGCACTGAACGTTCTCTCCGCCCCTTATAGATAAGTCATCCCTTTATGTTGCGCTTTCTTTTCTGATTTGTTGAGTCCTGTCAGCTCGTATTTTTCCCGGCACCATTTAGTCCCCTCCCGACTTGCCCCCCTCCCCCCTGCAGTTTCATTTTTGCCCAATGCACGGCGGCTTATGGGCTCTACCTGCTCCCGTGTTTTTTCCGCCCGTTTTTCTTCCCGCACTACCCCTTCCTTGCTTTTCCTCGCCTTTCATTGTCCCTTTTTGACCCTGTTGCTCTATTTGGTTAGCGCGTTGTGGTTCTTTCCCTACTCAATTGTAGCCCGCCCAGTGTGCCACCAAGTGTTTCTTGAAGCTGTTTCGACATTTTTCTCTTCCTTTTAAAACCGGGAGGCTGTTCATCGTTTACTTTTTGGCTCCCTTCTTTTTCATTTCAATCGGTACTTTCCTATTTGGCTTGACCCCAATTGTAGTGACTTTGATGCAGGCGCGTCAACACCCCCGTCTTGACTTTTCCTTGATATGTTTTTTCCCCTTCCGTTTTCTCACTTTTAAAGGCTACGGTGTCTGTGCTTTTTGGCCCCGTCGCTTTCGTTTTCATTTCTTTTCTCCCAGTTTTGGGGCCCGATTACTTCTGACCGCTGGTCAGATTTTGGTGTGCACAGAATATTCTTTTTTAGAAAGATAATCCATTCTTTTTTATTCGTCCATCCCCGCCTTTCGATTGAGGCTTCCGGCATCATTTCGCTCTGCTTCTCCCCGTCCGTTACGACCCTTTTATCTGCTCTTCTCCGATTTTTTTGTTCATCGTTTGAATAGTCGACCCATCAAGATTTGTATGGTCGCCCCCCCCCCTCCTTTGAGCTCTGAAAAAATCTTTCATGGGTCTCTTCGCCCCCCCCCGGCCGCTCATCATAGTTCCGCTTTCCGTTTTACTTTTGCGAACCTGTGGCGACGTGAGAATTCCTCACCGTCCCGCTGCTTTTTTTCTTGGCGTTCAAATACACATTCTTCAACTTCGTTTGCCCCCCCTTCCTTTTTTTGCACTTATACGTGTCTTCCCTTTGCCGGACCTATACTCCTATCCGTTTTTGTTGTTGATCGCGATTTTTGTGTCGGAACAGCGAAAGTACACTCCCCCCCCACCTTTGCAATTAACCAGGGCCTTTCCCACCGCCTTTAAGAATGTGGATCGACAGTTCCTCCTTCGTTCCAGGTTCTCTTCATTCGATGCCAAAGTTTTCCAGATTAAACCCCATTGATCGCGGGCGGGCTTGTCTCTTATTCTTTCGTTTTTTTTTTCCCTTAGTTGCCCGCAGTTTTCTTTTTCCTTGCCGCTCCCACCTTTTTTTTTCCCCTACGTCGAAGATGAGGGCACTATTCCTCTTTTCCCACCCCCTCATTTATATCTCCGAAGATGGTCTTATTACCTCTTCTTTTGCCTTTCTTCCTTCTTTTCCTCTGTTTTGCGGTGGGGCCCGACACTTCTCAAGTTGCCGATGCTTTTCTTCGGCCGTCCTCACCCTTCCACTTGTTCTTGGGCTTCCACGGCCAGATTTTCTTTCAGCGTTTTTCCTTCTCTACATCGTTCATGAAGAAGCTGGGACCCCACAGGCTTCTCTCCCAGCATCCTCTTCGGCAGAAGATAATGGCCTTCCCTCCTGAGCCTCCCTTTCCTCCAAAAAAAGGTCCGGGCAAACGATCCCAGTCTTGCCTTTTTTGGCGTTCCGATGCCCCTCCCTTCCCAACTCCTGTATACCATAGTTCAAGAAGGATTTTTGCCTTAGGGGCAGCATGGACGAACTCGCCAGTACTGCCCGGGTGAGTTTGCTCTCAAGCTCCTGTTTTCCCTTCTCCGCGTCATCTTCGTTTGCCATTTCCCCTCATTCTATTCCCCTGCACCCCAAAGAAGCTAAGGTTTAGACCAACTTCTCTCAACATGTTCACACTTTCTTTTCCACCAGTCCCTTGGGTCCCGCAGCGTTCTTCGTGAGTGCCCCTCCATTCGACTCGTCCCACACGCCGTGAGCAGGTTAGCAAACCATCCTTCCTGCCTTGTTTCTTTTCTTCCCCTTTTTGATTGGGTTGTCATCGTTTCGGCCCCGGTGCCATGGAAATCCGCAGTGCAGTCCAGCCATGACCGACAATCCCTCAACCCCCTTTTCCCGGATGCATTTTGACTTTCTTGCTTTACGATACTTTTTTTTTTAAAGACGTACCTCGCCACCATCTTCTTTATATAGAGGTCTCTAACACTTTTCTTCTTTCCCGTGAATGCTGCCTTCTTTCCCGGAACCCCTTCCTCCCCCCCCATAGGAACCCAGGTCCTCTTCTCTATGGCTTTTTCACGTCACTGCATCGCCCCTGTCGGTCTTCCCTGTCGCTTCCGCTTCACCTTTTCGCGACTTCTCTGTTGCTTTTAAGATTTCCTTTCACTTGTGCTCTTTCCTCAAACGGTATTTCCCCCCCCCCCTTCCCCATACTCCTTTCTTTGCCTTTTGCCGCTAGCAGAAGCGTCGGCGCATCTACCCCGTCTTGTTACTTTTCTTTTTTTTCTTGACACCCCGTTATCGTTCCCAGACCTTATTTGATCCCTTTTTAACTCGGGCCCAATTCCATTCATGCCTTTGCGTGAGAGTTTTTTAGCACCACCTTACCGGTTTTTACCTCTCATGTGCAACCTTCTTGTTCTATGATGGACGTTTTTTTACTTTCCTTTATTTGATTGGATTCCCCCGGATGGTGCGGACCTGACATTTTGCCTTCTTCCGTTCACACGAAAGGCCTCCCCTTTACGCCTCCTTTCTCTAATTTCATTGCCTGAAATAGATCGGTCGCTCTTCCTTTCATTCCCTGTACCTCCTCCCCTTTCCCCGGGACTTTTAATCCTGCCCCCTCCGTGTACCGGCTGAGCCACCCCTTCCGAGCTTCTGTTTGGACTTTTGTAGGTTGCCCCCCCTCCCCTTTCCTCGAAGAGCTCCACTCTTCCCTTGAACGCAGACTTCATGGAAAACGGCCCCCCGGTTTCACCTTTCCGGGTTATCTTTTCCTTTCCTCTTCTCTTTGTTTTCGTCGTGCGGCGTCCACCACCACGGGTGACACTACTCCCCCCCGAGTGACCGTCCCCCCCCAAAACTCAGTTTCCTCCCTCCATCCCTTCCTCGGAAAGGCTTGGCTCCCTAATAATGTTCGCTCTTGTCTTTTCTGTCCTTCTTTGTTCCATTAACTTTGCCATTTTTCGCTGGCCTCTTCACTCCGAAGGTTGCGACGAAAATTGTCCCATCTAGGCTTTTCCCGTTATTCTAATTGAAGGATCTTTTTGCCTTCTGACCGTGATGAAGCTGATCCCCCCTTTCCATCTCCTTCTCTTTCTCCTCCTCCTTTTTTTTTTGAGTCCTTCGCTTATGAATTTATTTCCCTTTTATCATACTTCGAACTGTCTCCCTTGCTGAATGATCGTTCGCGACCAGTCCTCTTCCCCATTTGGTTTACTTCTCTAAAGGTTTGGGTGATTTTTCCAGAGTCCCCGAATGAGTTGTCATTTGAATTTCGCCGTCGCACCCCAATTCCCTCCTCTCCCGTCCCCCCCTTTCTTCGTATCCTCTGCCTTTTCAGGACTGTATTTTTTCCGGAGGTTTATTTGTAGCATTCTCTTTTTTTTTATCCGGTCGCTCCTGGTTGTTCCCATTTAGACAGTTTTTTTTGGAATCCCCTTTCTTTTGCCTCCCAGCAGCTCCTCTCCCTAGTACCCCTCTACTGACGTTCTGTCTTCACCGGGAGTTTTATTCGTCCCGTCGTCGTTTTTCCTTTTTTCTCTTCTCCTCTTTTCCTGTCACGTTTCTTGAAGGCTTCCCAAATACAATCCCTCCCCCCCCGACTATCTATTTTGCTAGGGTCACCTTCATCGGCAGTCTTCCACGCTGGCCCATTGGTTTAGTACGACCCCCTCGTTCCTTCGTGCACCTTATGCGGAACCAGAGTCTGGATTTCCTTGGATCAGTGGCAATTTGAGCTATCGTCGGAAAGGCGGTGGTTTTTCGTTTCGATTCCCTCCCAATGTAATTTACAATCCATGGTGTTGATCAATGGACCTTTCCTTACAGTTACGCCTTCTTCTTCCGCCAAGTTGCTTTTTGCCACTCCATTTTTTTCCCCCAGGTTTCCTGAAGTTTGTTGCTCGCATTGATTTTTCTTCATGATTCCTTTGCCGAGTTCGGCCCCAGATTTATATCTTGACCTCTCGTGTCACATATTACTGCCAGCCCCCCCTTCCCGGAACCTCCCCTCTTTTTCTTGCGAATAGAGGGCCGCGCCTTCTCCCCCCTTCTCATGGTAGGTGGTGTTCGATGAAAGTCTCAATATACTCGTGTCAGAAGCCACCGTTTCGCCGTTTTTTTTTTGTAAATAGTACGCCCCTCCCTCGGCTATAAGTAATTCCCTGCTCCGAACCCCCTCGAGCTTTTTTCTTTAAGACCCCGGCCTCCTGCTGAGATTTCGATTTAGAATTACTATGGTCGATTCCGTTTTGTTGGCAGTCATCCGCGCAGAAGGGTGATGGTTTCGCCCTCTATCATCTCTCCGTGGTTTAGGTACTTGTAGCAGGTCCTCGTTAGCAATCCCCTTACCTCTCCCGGAGATTTCTATAGGTCATGGTTGCGTGGTGCTTTGTTCATTTCTGAGCGGCGAATCTAGGATTTTCCCCCCCCCTGCATCCTTTTTCTTGACCCAAAAATGCAGTTAATAACCCTTCCCCCCCCGGAATGATTATTTTTTTTTATACCTGCTTTTCCGTCGTTTTCCTCGTTCTTCGGCAACTCCCCCCGCTATGTTCGTTTTTCTTGATTTTCTTTTAAACTCTTTTAAAATGTTTTCGCTATTTCTTTAACTGCTCCGTCTTTTGTTTTTTATAGGACTCACCAGGTTTTTTCTTTATTTAGGCCCCTTGCTCGTTTTTTCAAGACCAGGTTGATTATCCCTTCACCCAAGTGGCTGTTGAGCCCTTTTCTCATGCTGGCCTCACTGATCCTGTTACCATAGGCCTTTACGATGGGGATTTCCGTTTTGGCTGCAGGCGCGCAAACCCCCCCAGAGGAATGTCAAGTTTATTCTTTTTCCCCCCTTGACGTTTGTTGTTCTTCCAAACGGCTACTGGTTTTTTTTGATGTGCCCGGCTCTTTTACCCTCTTTTTTATGCGTTGATCCCACTCTTTGTGCCCCATCTTCTTTTCCGGCCCACAGCTTGGAGAGATGGGCAAGCGCGTCAATCTTGGGGAAGTCTTCTTTTTTTTTCCCCAGTCCTTTCTTTTCTTCTTCATCCTAAGGTCTCCATCTTTTGCCGGGCCCCTCCCTCTGACCCCCCTGCTTTCCCGTTGCGCATTTATCGCTGATGGTTTGGGCCCTTTGGAAATCGTTCCTCCGCTCGTCGTTGGGCACAACATGTAGGCTCGGCCTTCCCCGGCGGGTTCCCTTATTCCTCCCCACCCCAGACTTCTTTCATAGCCATTCCCGACCGCGAATCAAGGTCCAATGTGTTTGAACCTGTGGCGCCGGCGACAGTCATCTCCGCACGCTGTTTTTTCCTATTGGCGTTCTCTCATTCTCACGTGCGGGCTCCTCTTTCGGAAAGTGTAGGACGTTCCTCTGTCTCCTAATCTTTCCTTCATCAATCCTCCGTTTGTTGTTTTTTTCTCGAGATTTCGTTCTTACCCGCTGCCCCGGTTTTTTCCAAGACTCCAGCACAACTTTTTTCCTTTTTGACACTGTGTTTTGACCCAGAGAGAATCGGTTGGTGAGATTCCTGTCGTCCTCTCTTTGTTCAGCACCCAGTGTACACACATTTTCTCTGTCGTTATTTCGATGCTGAGATGCGTTGTTGAGATCCTCCCCGCAGTAGGGGGTGCCGCTCCCCCGTGGTGAGCCCTTCTCAGTCTAGGGTTTGAAGCTCCATTCTGTGCAAAAACCCGATCTTCCGCCTCTGTCTTCCGCGCCGTGCCGTATGACAGATTCTGTCGGATGCCCTAATTCCTTGGCCCTTTTCTTTCGACTTGGTGTTTCCGGTACCCCCGCCCCTTGCTTCCTGCTTCGGTCCCCATAAATTCGTCAGCGGAAATCGGGCATGGATATTCACAACCCGTTTGTATTCCACGCCTCACGCTGCCCGACGACAGATGGTCGTTCCCTCCTCCTACCGGTAGTCCCGCCAAATGCCCCATTGAGGTCCCCTAAACGTTATTCCGTTGTTTATATAGAAAGGCAAGTCACACCTCATTTGCTCCGCCCATCGTAAACTGGTCTGAGAACAGGTCCTGTAGTTGGACCGATCCCCCGTCTTTGCCCCTGGTATGGAGAGACTCAGCATGGGGAGGGCTTACCAGGTCGCCCCTTCCTGGTGGGCCTCGGGAGAAAGGTCTTTTGACTTTCCCCAACCACCCTTCCTCTAAGGTTTCGCACCCCCGCTCCCCCCATTTTCCCTTAGGTTGTACACAAATGTACTTTCTCAATAAGTGTCTTCCGTTTAGTTGTCCCCGCGTCGGTGAACACCCTCCTTGATCCGGTCTGATCACAATATTCCATTTTCCCTGTGCAGGGTGATTCATGCATGTTCGAACCTTTTGAAGTTTTGAACAAGGTTACAGGAACTCTTTAGAGCAGACTCCTATCATGTCCCTCCCCAGAGTCAACCATTTGATTTCCCAAGTTCTAGAGTAATGTGGCGCTTGGCTTCCTTGAGAACATTCTACACCCCCAGGTCTCGGATTCTCTCTTCTACCTCACCCCACCTTTGCGGGTTTCATTCTGGACCGCCTCACATTGAACTGACCCTCGGACCTGTTCTAGCGTCTTCTCTCTACCGGCAGGACGTTTGTTCCCCTTCGGCCCTATTTGCCCCTGCCCACTTATAGGCTCTTTGCAGGATTCTGCGTTGACCCCCGCCAGTTGCGACCTTTTTTCTCTTTGCAGCCCCGCTTTTGATACCTTTTCTCTTCCTCCCCCTTTTTACCCCATGTGCTTTTTCCTTTCTACTTCCGCGCATGGAGTTCGGCTCAGTATCCAGACCATTTGAATTCGCCGTTTCGTTTTTGGGTTTTAACCCAGTATTTTCTGTTTTTCCCTGCCGTTATCCCCCTTTTCCGTCCATCGCGGCCAATAGAAACCTGCGGAATTTTCACTTTTTAGTCTCAACCACCTCGGTTCCAGCGGAATGTGCCCCGTTATGTTGACGTTCACGCGTCCTGTACGGCAGTCTAGACGGCCCCAATGGATTTTTGTCAACTTCCATCGGGCATCTTGACACGCATTTCCCTTGTCAAGAAGATAGATCTTCTGATTTCCCCTTACCCAGACCTCGTTACTCCTTGCCTCACGGTGTTCCTCCTTCAGCGACCAGCAATTTGGGAGCCTGGGCGCCTCTCTCGCGGTCATTTCTGAAGTCAACCAGCGCCTTTTTTTTTTATTATTTGCTTCCTTCACGTGACTTTTAATCGACGCACCCCCCCCCCTCCAGGCCTTCCCTCCCCTCCTCACGCGTTTTTCACACCGGCCCCGGTTTTCTCCGCCTTTTGCTTCTCGTTCTTGCCGTTTTTTTTCGGCTAGCGGCTTCTCCACCCCCCGGCTGCCAATGTGACCCCCAAGCCCCACGCAGGCTCAGTCTCCGAATTTGTACCCTACAATCCCACTCATTCCCTTTGCCATCCCTGATGCGGCCCTTTTTTGGTGTGTCCGGTTGCTCTTCTCTTAGTTGTTGCGACTTTTTAATTCACTTACTCCCCTTCGGGACGCGATCCGCCATTCACCGGTTGTGCCTTCCCCCAATCCTAGAGAGGTCTGCTCTATAATTGGAGCTTAGTTTGCGCCCCTTAAAGACAATTATGCCTTTAAAGTATCCCATTCCCCCCGCTTATCCCTTTTCTTCCCCCTTTATTTGTTTTGAGAGAGCTTAATTTGTCCCTCTTCTATAAATTCTGGTCGACCTAATGTCGATCGGTCTGACCTGTCCTTCTCGGTCCCTTTTTTTCTTCGATCACCCCCTGTTGACCTGGGTGCTGATGAACGGACATCTGTCGTACATTCAGGTCCAAGTTAGCCTGTCGCTTTTACAAAAGACGAGAGCCCTAAAAGGGGATAGTACCCGATCCTCCTGTCCCGGTTATTTTTTGCTTTTCTATCTTAAGTACTGACTCTTTTTTAAGTTCCTCCACCCCTTTTGCTGTTCACAATTTTCGCCCCTTGGTTGGGCCGAAGCCTCCTCCCCCAAACTTTTGGTCGAATAAATCGTACCACGATCACCTTCCTCCCGTTCTGGATCCCCCACCGTAGGCCGTTTTATGCCGTCGTAGCGTTATTATATTGTTGTCTCGTCTTCGTCCCCCTTGAGGTCCGGCAGGCACCACCTGAAGAATCTCTGTTGGACCTCCCTCATCGGCCCGCAAATCCTTGAGTGCGGCCCTTCTGTCCCGGTTATGGTCGTCTCTCAATTTCTTCACCAGTCCCGGACTCTCTACCTATTGGAGGTCTTGTGACAAGAAGTGGAAACTGGA
>Ga0179593_1252220_pt1 | contig 11894 bp, 11 predicted proteins | sample CZODoug2_1_08_16_FD_185931 | JGI IMG/M metagenome (GOLD analysis project Ga0179593, IMG submission 185931) | Vadose zone soil fungal communities from Angelo Coast Range Reserve, California, USA - CZODoug2_1_08_16fungal (PacBio error correction) | ecosystem: Environmental > Terrestrial > Soil >... | reverse complement strand
TAAGGAGCAGGAGGGAGTCCTCCGGGTGGAGAGCACTCCTTTTCTCCTACTACTTGCATTTTGTCATCACTTCCCCCTCCTCTGAAGGCCACATTCTGTTTTGTAAGGACCGGTTCCCCGGGTCATTTTTCCGCATATCGGCGATTGGAAGTTACTGCTCTTTTTTTTTCCCTCCCCGACGCAATACCTTTGAAACGGTATAGTATAACAACCAACGCGTTTTTCTTCAAACGTTGCCGGATTTCAGCGCTTCTAATTCCCGATATGCCTACGACTTTCCCTCTTCTTCTTGCGCCGAGAGATTCCTTGGTACTTGCATGCTTCTGATGTTCATCACTACCCTTTTTTAATTCTTTTCCCTGAGACAGTTTTACGTCCTGCTCGATTCCTTCTTCTTTTGGTTGTTTCCTGGATGGACGGATTTGGCTTTTATTTCCCGATATGGCGGCGGCGATCGTGCCTATTCCTGAGTGCTCTCTTTTCCCGTTCAAAGACCTCCCCTAATTTTCCAGGTTCCGGCTTTTATCGAAACATGGTTTCATATTGCTAAGTTCTGAGGACTTGGAGCCAGGCACAGCCCCCCCCCTAGCTTTCCCTCTGTCTGTTTCTCCCCCCCCTTTTCATTCGGCTTTCCATTTTCGTGCGGGCGGGTTCCCGCTTCTCTTTCACCCTTCGCGCTGTCACATCGCAGTCTCCGGAAGGCTCCTCTCCTGGTGACGAAGCGCGGTCAGGAGTCTGTTTTTTTTCATTTGAGTTCTTTGACTGCTATGAGGGACTCGGGTCTTTCTTCTTCTTCAACTTCTCCCTCTTAGACAAGTGTGTGAACTTTTGTTCGTCCCTTGAGTAGCGAGGTGTTGCACCTTCAGAAGAGGGAATCGCGTTTTGCGAGCCTTCGTTGTCCCCCCTCCCAATGTGCGTGGCTCCTGCGTTTACCAGACAACTGGCCCCCTTTACTCCACAAGCCTTTTTTTCCCTTTTAATTTTTAAACCCGTGGATATGCCTTAAGAAGTTTTTCGAGATTGACTCTGCTCCTCCTCCAAGTTATTGATTCCGTGCCCACGTCCTCTTTTTTCCTGCGGCTGCCCTTCCATCCCCTTCTTTTTAGTCGAACATTCCACAGAACGCCTAAGCGGCGTCATTCCCTGAGCACCCCGCATGTGCCATCCCATTCCGTCCCCTTCCTTTTTGCGTTTTTGCAGGCTTCCCTTTTCTTCTCATCCCTGATTTATAGCGGCGCAATAGGAGCGTCCAAATTGTATAGGGGTTAATTCTGCCCACAGATCTTGCTTATCCTACCCCTCGTGTATCTACGATTCACTCCTTTCTATGTACGGTCTTCGTTTTCCTTAAGGGAAATTATTCATTTAGTTGGACGCACACGGTTCACTCCTTGTACGCGATTGGTTCTTTTCCCCCCCCGTCCTGCTCTCCATTGACGAATATCTCCGACGTTCCTTCTCTTCCTCCCCTTTGTTGATCTGATTTTTTTTTTTTTTTTCTCTCGTTTCGCTCGGTTTCCTTAGTCCTCAACGTGAAGCTCCTCGATGGTCCAAAGATTCGGGATTGTGGCGTTCATCGCGCTGAGATTCTTTCTACCTCGAAGCCCCTCCAGTCCCCTGACCGTTTGGCGAGCGTTTCCCCCTCTCCCCCTATCGTCTACTACTCTCGTGGCCTTAGACCTCTCAACTGGTGGGTGCTTCCGCCGGATCCGTGAGGAGATGGCAGCCGGCCCCAACCTTCTTTGCCTCCCTTCCTTTGGCAAACCTGTCTTTTGTGTTACAGCACGGTGACCTCAGGCTTTTCGTTGATTTTCTTTCTTGTTAGCCCCTTCCCCCCGGCTATGGACAGCACGTTGACAGGTGGTAGGAGAGCGTGTAGGTGTTTCCCCTTTGGTGGTTTGGTGGGGTGGTGGTGTGGGGGGGGGGTGGGGGGGGGTGGGGTGGGGGTGCTGCTCCTTCTCTACCGCGGCTTCTGTCCCAGCCATTTTTTTGAACTTCTGCTATCCATTCGGGTTTGGAGTCCCCTTTTGTTCCTTGTCTTCCTCGACCTGCAAACTGGGCATTTTGTTAACAGAAGTACCCCCCCCCTTAGTAATTCCCGCGCCATCTGGTCACCCCTTTGTGCCCCCCTTCTGTTTTTTCCCTGGTTTTCCTCTTTTTTCTTAGTCTTACCTTTGCTGAAGCGATTCCTCCCTTTTTTATCATATGCTGCAAGTGTTCTCAGAACGTTCTAGCAGTCCAGCTAGAATAGACGTTACTTGTGACCCGCCGTCGCTGCTCTTCCATAGATTCTTCCCTTTCGCATCGGCCCCTCCGCCCGCACTCCTCTTATCGGATCCTTCACCTTGTTTAATCTAGATCCCCTGAGCATCGCGTGTTGTTCTTTTATGCTCCAGTAGCAGAATGCATTTCCGCGAGATAGAGATTACCTCCCTTTTTCGCTGCCCTCCCGGCCTCCCTCTGTGCAAAGTTCTTCTTTCCCTTTCCCCAGCTTCTGGCACGCCGGCCCCTGCAGTGCATTCCCTTCGCCACGATAGGACCTAGTAGACCAGCCCAGACCGTAGAACCCAGCCACGGTGCCGTTTCCTCTCTCGACGGGACCCTGTTTTTATCTTCCTTTGCGGGTCTCCTGTTGGCTGATGGTTGTTCCCCTGATCCTTGGCAGCCCGTTGTCTCTCTTCTTATTTCGCTCAGTTATTCAGATGAAGATAGTCGTGACGCGTGGGCACTTTTTTTCTTACAACCTCTTTTTTGTGTTTCTCCTCTACCTTTTCTTTTTTTCGCCGGTCAGTCTTTACTCCCCCAAATTTCTGTTTAGACAGGATAACAGCCCCCACCCACCAGCCAGACCGTGGCCTCTCCGCGGAACTTTTCCCTTTTGCGTTTGATCTGAACTTTCTTAACATTTTTCTGTTCTGGGGAACCCTTTCGTTCACGTTTCCGCATTACTATCGGTTCACACAAGCCATAACAGATACACCCGAGTTTTTCCGATCGTAGTTTTATCTGGGGAGTAATGGCGGCATCCTGTCCTTTTTGAAGCCCCTAATCGCCCTTTAGTCGTCCTTCGCGAGATGACCTCTTTTTAGTTCAGGGAGTGTAGATGGTTTTAATCACGACGGGCATTTCCAGATTCTCTCGCATCATCAGAACCTGAAGACCTTTTTTTTCGTCCCCCCATCCCCCGATTGAATTCTTTTCTTTTCATCCAAGGGACCTCCTGACCGAGGGGCAACGAAGGTAGAGAGCGCACACCCTCTCTTTTGCCGGCTTTTTTTCCCCCTGATCAATTCCCGCTTCCTCGCTCCAACCCCCTCTTGCAGTTCTCGTCCGGTGCTTCCCTCAATTTTTCGAGCAGCAATAGAGCTTTTTTTTTTTTGCTTTGGCGCGCAAGGTTTTTCACCCGCATCAGTTCACTCCGTTGTCTGCGGCAGTGCCTTTTTTACTCCCCAGTCCCTTTCCAATTAGGATGTGCCCCAAGAAGTTTTCGGAGTCGTCTACCCGATCGAGGCAGAGTTCCTTTATTATACTCCTCCTTTGTTGTTTGTTTAGATCTCTTACTCAGCCCTTCCGCGACCGACTAAATGCGGAGGTGGCCCTCAATAGAATGAAGGTACTGTTGCGTTCCCTGGAATGCTTCCTCCCACCTGGATGACGTCTCCCTGTTGTACCACGGGGCGCCGCAACTTCATTGAGTCTGCAATTTCTTTATTGAGCCCGTTCGCGCTTGGCTTGGTAATCCCCTAAGCTACTGTCCCCTTTTGATCGTGCATAGTGAATTGCCTCCTGGGGACCGTCCATTCCGTTATAGGGTGCTGATTGCCCTTTTTACCCTCGTGCCCCGCCCCCCCTGGGGTCTAGAATGCGGGCTTAGAAACGTCCCGGCTTCCTTCTTAAGACCACACCCAAGATGCATTGTCTTGCTTTTTTTTCCATCGTAACTTGAACTAGTGATGTACCGCCGGCAACTCCTTCCGAGCCTTCGGTACGAATATTGCCCCCTCTCCTGTCTTTTTGAGCTTATTTTTGGGTATGTGGATGCATGTCTTTGGAATGACGCACGTTACTCAGTATCTGATAACTTCTGGTGCCTTTTGGGGTATGATCAGCCGTCATGCTGTGTTGACGATGCGCTGCAGAGCCCCAAGTGTACCGTAGTTTTTTTTCTCAGCTCCTCCTTGATATGCTTTTTTGGTTTTCCTCAACTGAACGGCCCCCCATTTTTTTTTTTCGTGAGGTTTTTTTTCATTTTTCGTGCTTTCCTTTTTTTGGATCCTAGCCGTGACATCGCCGCCTACCCTGAACAACTTTTTTCTCGCTCACTACCCAAGCGTTTTAAAAGTTTTTCCCATGCAGATCTCCTGCCGATTGCATCGCATACCTTTTTTAAATACGTCGTTCCTCTCCGTTCTTGAGCCTTCCGTGGGCATAACCATAACCGCAGGAGGTTCAGGGCGAGAACGTTGTCCCGTTTCGAGCAGGCCTCCTGGTTGGGTTTTTTTTTTTTTTTTTGTTTCGGTGAGGAGACCCCCGATTTGAATGAGGCAGATCTGCCCCCGTTTCGTTTGTTTCCTTCTGGCCGACTCGCGTGTTCTACTTTGTTTGGCACTTTCCACTTCATTGCCATGCCTGGCGGTTCCTTCTCCTGTTTTTCGCGAATTGCGTCTTAGTGCCTATGCGGCGGGAGCCAGACAGACAAACTCGTGTTCCCCATTCGTATTTATCCAAGGTGAATTTCCGCCCCCGTTGCTCTGTGTTTTCCTTCGTCCTTCGCGCTTTTTTTTTTTTCCCCCCCCGCTCTTTTGCACCTCTTCAGCGACCGGCAGGGTCATGTCAGGCGGCTGGGATACTAGGTTGCTTCTTCTTTTCTTCCGACACTGCGCTATTTATTATCCGGATCTTTTCTCGTCTCCACCCGCCTTTTTTCCCCGATTTAACGATTTCCAACTGGTTCGTGCCAGATGAGGTGTGTACATGGGTTTTTTCCCCCCCCCCTTTTTCTGCGGTCGAATGACGTTTTATCCCTCCTATTTTCCCGCCCCCTGTTTTATCCGCTTTTGTCCCTCCCTTCCCCACGTGGCAGCCACCGCCTTGTTCGTCGTTTCAAGCTTGCCCCTGCCTCTCGGTATCTCTTCCGCGCGCCCTCAAGTGAGCCTCCTTCTTCGTCCCACCTTTCTCCTCTTTTTCGTCTTTTAAAGAAACGTACGTGATGAGAACAGACACAAGACCTTCCCCTCGAAGACCGGCTTTTCACGTGTGGACCCCCCCAGAATTTTTTTTCCTCCCCTTGCGGACTAGAGTTTTCAGTATCCCCCCCCCTCGTCCTCTCTTTCATTCCTCTTTTTTCCGGGACTCCCACCTTGGTCTAGGCCCCTAACGTCCAGATCGGGCGGCTCGGAGATGATAGGACGATAGCCAATTTCTCTGCTCTTGCGTCGTCTTCGGCCCCTGTTTTCCCCCCCCTTTTTCCATAGCTCTTCCTCCCCCCGTCTTGGCTCCCTGTCCTTTGAGGGTTCTTATTCTTTTGCCTATACGTGCTGTCAGAAGAAGAATTCCGAATCTGATTTATTGGTGTTGTTGAGAGGAGTTTGCTGCTCGCTTCGTCGAGTCCTTTATGTGTCTACTCCTCTTGAATGCACATTTCTCCGACACAGTTTTATTACGGCGTTATTTGGTCTTTTGATGCATCGTATTTTCCAACTTCAAGGCAAGTCCGCGGATACAACTTTTCTCGAGTAAGATCCTCATCGTCCCGATCCGCCGCTTCTTTGGCCTTACTTGCCTAGAAAATGTTTGTGACTAATATTCCCCTCCCGAGATCCAAGAGTTCGGCGCTCCGGCCAGCATGACCATTTTTTCCCTTTTTAAGAAGTCATGGTCTTTCCACCCTGCGTTTTCGGTTGCGGAAGTCCGTTAGGAGTTCTGTTTCTTGTTTAGAAACATGCACGGCCCTTTTTTCTGCCCTCCAGCTCTTACTACGAAGGTTATTCATTTCTTCGGTGATCCCCCCCCCGGTTTCCCCACTGCCCCTCCCGTTACCGTAGTTGGGGGGGCGGGGTTTAGAGCGGGGGGCGGGGCCGTGTGCTCGCCTGTTTAGGGTGGTGTGTGGGGGAGGGGTGGGGGGGGGGTCTGGGGGGGTGGGGGGCGGGGGTGGTGGGGGGTTTGTGTAGGGGCGGGTTTTGGTTTGTGGGTGTGGGGTGGGGGGGGGGTGTGGGGGGGTGCCGGGGGGGGGTGTGGGTGGCGTGGTTGGGGTGGGGGTGGTTGGGGCCGGGGGGTTTGTGGGTGGGGGGGGGTGGTTGGGTGTGGTGGTCGGGGGGGGTTGGGTGGGGGGGTTTGTTGGGGGGGTGGGGGTGGGTGGGGGTGGGGGTTGGGGTGGGGGTGGGGTGGGGGGGGGGTGGGGGGGGGGTGGGGGGGGGGGGGGGGGGTGGTTGGGGGGGGTGGTGGGGGTGTTGGTGGGGGTGGGGGGGGGGGTTGGTGTTATTTATCACTAAGGTTGGCCCTCCAATTGTTTCCCCTGCGGCGATCCACTTGGTTTGGCGCCTTTAGTTCGTCCAGCGTCTCCCTCCATTGGGGTTGGTCACCGACTGGTTGATAACACCAACTTAACGAATGAAACCCAGGGCAACCACTTCGGGTTCCCCCGGGGTTCCCGCTTTCGCGGTCAATTTGACTTTTTCCTGCCTCCTACGCCATCTCCTCGTTCTAAGCGCGCAGTGTCCCCTCACAGCCTTTTTTCTTCCTCGATGGCTCATCTCATTCATTCCCCTCCTTTAGATGCATGAAGTTAGGGGACCCATTCTCTCTAACCCGCCCCGCCGCACGCCGATGACCTTCCTGTCTCCTTTCCCTTTTTTTTCGAACTTCTCATCGAGTCCGACCCGAGTGTTTCTGGTAGGTTCTCCCCATTTCTTTGATGGTACAGTCTCCCAGCGGTTTAAACCGAGTCCTTTTAAACGGTTCGATTTTTTCGACACGTCGCTTCCGCGTTTACTCCTTTCCTAGGAACTCTCCCCGACCAAGTCTCGCCCCCCCCTTTCGCCCCCCCTTCCATTTTCCAGCCTTTCAACAAGGGAGCCGATCGAGCGCAGAACTTATAGGAAGGCCGGCGCAGACGTGAGCGTGATGGTGCATTTCCCCCTCTCAGTTTCTGCAAATGTATCTCGTCGCGTCATGTCCCCTCCACTTCTGGGATCCCCCCGGCGGAGATCCCTGCCGAGTTCTTTTTCTAAAACCTCCCTTTTTCGTTGCCTAGCTTAAGTTCCTTTGCTTTTCGAACTGTTCACCGTTAGAGTATTCCCCTCGCCGATGCTGAGACGGACTCGACTTTCAACCGACCTCCTTTGGCTCTTCTTCTCCCGGGCTGACCTCATATCCGTTCAGGAATGCGACCACGTCGGAACGGACGGTTTGTTTTTTTCAAAATAGTGACACGTTCAGGCAGGACGGCTTATACCCCTCCACGAGCCCACCCCGTATTACCTGCCCCGATTCGCGATGTTGCTGTGGCGCAATCCATTTCTCGTAGACAAAAGATCTTACATCGCGTCGTCATCAGTAGCTTGACCTGTTTTCTCGTAAGAGGTTTCCGTCTCACCTCCTTTATGATAGCTTATAGACGCAGCAGAACTTAGAGGTTTGGTAGGAAGCAATAGTAGGTTATCAGCCCCTGCGCGCCGCGGTAAAACTCCCCCTTTCGTCTATACCCCGACGGTGCTCGTTCCCCGATAAGGAAGATTGATAAAAAACCGTATGTAGTAGGACCTGCCAACCATTCTCGAGCCATACTTGCGCATTTCTTTGACTTTTGACTATCTTGGAATTTTGAACCCCGCATCGTCCCCCTTTGCTTCGCAGTTTTTTTCTAGCTCAAAAGGCAATTACTGTAGGAGGTTGCCAAAGTCAGTGAGGAGGACGTCCTCTATCTAGGGTCCCAGATTTCAATATCTTCCTCCCCTCTTTGTACCGATGGTTTTCTTCCTCTTCCCCTCCCCCCCCTGACCCTAGGCTCCGCAGACCCTTTAGGTTTTGCACCTCCTGACTTGACTTTCCGTTGAGGCCGATGATACGCCTGCGACAGGATTACTCTGACTTTTTTTCCCGTTTTGTTTTCACCCTTGCCCTGAGCGTCCAGATTTCGCTCTCGATTGGCCTCTGCTTTTCTGGTCTCTGTAGACCTTTCGTTCCTCTTCCCAGCTTCCCGCGTTTTGAGTAGATGAAGCGTTCCTTGCTCGTTTGTCCTTGCCCGAATAGTGTTGATGTGTCCGGACGTGATCCGTTTCACCGGGTCGAGGCCTGGGCTGCGGAACGCTTCGGTATGCTTTTTCCTCCACAAATGCTGCCTTTGCTGCCTGCGCTAGATTCTTGATTTTAAAAGATGGAAACCCTGACTCTCACGCCGTACCTCACGCTTCCTACTCGCTGTTGATTCTTTTGCTTCTGGACTATTGTTCTACCTGCCCCCATTTTCTAATTTTTCCCATTATAGTTGGTGAGAGTTCTGGAGGTTATGCGGATTCATGTTTTCCTCCTGCACTCTTTGTGGGTATGCCCTCCGTCGCCATCCGTTGCCGACCTGGTTCCCTCCCAGTCCCCTTATCTTGACAGAAGGTGGTGAGCGCGACACGGACCTGTATGGTGTAATGTACTCCGGGGTCGGGTATCCTGTTGACCTCCTTCCTCTTTTGGACGACTCCCTCGGCCCTTCGTCACTCAGTTCCACGGTATCTGAACTACATTGTTGTGGTTGTCACATTGCCGACTCGCGATCGACCTCCCTATGTATCCCCGAATAGGTTGCGTCCGAATCCTTCTTTTCGCTGCCAGGGAGTCGACGAGTTGCACAAAGACCAGAGCACGTCGCTGTCCTTTGCATGGCCTCGAAACTGTCTTACCTGATAATTCGGCTCTTTTTGGTATTTAACTCTTATGGGATGGGAGAAGATGGAGAGATTTGGGAGGCAGTAGTTCCTTTTGCCGACACCGCGTTGCCGCGCATAGTGTCCTTTCAAGCCAGTTGTCCTGCCTTTTCGGGGTGCGCCGTGCGTAAACCCTTTCTTCTTCTGTTTCTCTCCGATCATTGATTTTAGGGGACTTCCAAGTTCCAAAGCACACGCTATAGGACTCGCTGCATGATTTTCCGCAACTTTTTCATACGCCTATGTTCTCTTTTTATTCCGTTTTGTTTTTTTCGAGCGCTGGCGACCGCCTTTTCTCCGAGCAGGCCTGTAATGCCTTGAGGCGGCACTGAGTCAGAAGGAGATGCCTGTGCGTTAGACCCTGCGGATGTCGGTGACTCTTGGGTCTGGTCGTCTTTTTCAAACTTCCTTTTTCCCGAGACCGAGTGCAACCCAGGTTCTCGCTAGGTGTTGTTTTGATTTTTATACCTTTTCGATTGACTTCGAGTTGTTCTTGAGAATCCATTCTGTACCCCCTCCACTGTTTTTCTTTTTCGATTTGCCCTCCTTGACCCAAGGGACGCCACCCCCTCAGTTTTTCGATATCCCCCCGTTCAAACAGGGGATTCCCTCGCTTTTTTAGCTCTCCCGAGCTCCCCCTCCCCCCGTATCACTCTTCGACCCGTCTTCTGTCAGGCTTCCAGAGAAGGTTTTTTCGAACAGACCACAGCCCACGTCCCCCCCCGCGACTCTCTATGAAACACGCTGTCCGACCAATGCCGTCTGTCCTCTCTCTTGGGTCATTTCCGCAGCCGTCCGATTACTGGGCGAGAGGAGTCCCCAGAACAATGTTTTCTCTTCGGCCAGATTCTTTCTTCCGACCTTTGCTTCTCGGTTTACTATCTCCCCCTTTTCTGTCGGGCTTCTTTGCTCGTCCTTTACACATCATATGCATTCCGACTTTAAAACCGTTTTTATCATTTAGGACTTTTTTCCTTCTGCACGTCCCCTGTCCCTTCGCCATGCTCGGATCCGAACGCTCTTTCCATCTCTATTCCTCTTTCTTCCCCCTTTGTTGTTTGCGTAATCTTCCTGTTGGTTGGTGGGGGGGGGGTTCGCTTCGTGAGAATCTGATGTTTTGACATTTTTCCCCCCCCTTCGAGACAAATGTCTTTCGCGGTCTTTTCTTTTCATCTTTTATGTCAGGTTCTGTTGTCCCTGGCTCCCCCTGCCTCCGCCTCCCGTTTAATCCCGATAAGCATAGTCTCTCACGATATGTGGCAGGACTTTGAAGAGGGTCAATGTTGCTTTTCCTATTCAGAATGATAACCTTCGGATGTCTTTTGGAGCCTTCCCAACGCGATGCCCTCCCGTAATTTTCTTCCAATTGGATGTTGGTCAGTCAAGGTTTTCTTTTTGCGTAGCGGCTCCCCGGAGTGTTCTTTTTTCGACGCACGGGTTTCATGTCTTTTCCAGAGGACCCTGGTTCCTGCCTCGTATGTGTCGGTTCTTTTTTGAGTTCTGGGGGGTCGCGTGAGTCATTCTCTTCCCTCCTGGCCTTGCCAGAAACTTGTGGAAATTTTCTTAGCTTTCCCTTCTTGTTTTTTTTCCCTTTTTTTATTACCCCCCCCCGAGGAACGCAACCCCTTCTTGGGTAAGAATGGCTTGATCCCACCCTCTTTCATTTCCCTCCTGACCAAGCTGTAAACCCAGTCAAAAAAGCTCTGCCCTTCCCCGTTTTTCTTTTTTAGTCGTTTGAATGCCCTTTGAGAGCACGCAAGAGATAGTCCTAGCGTTCATAAACATACAGCGTCCTATGGCCGCGTTTCAGAATCTCTTTTTTTTCCTTCCCTTCAGGTCTGATGCTCTTTACTCGGCCTTAAATATGAATCGAACATCATCCCCTCACCGTACCTATTCCCCTATGCATGATCAAATTTTTTCATATCGTTTAGGCATTTTGGTGGGATGGTGGCTCCAGTCCCGCCTCCCTTCTTTTGCCGCGTACATTAAGCATTTTCCCCTCTACATTGGCCGCCCTCCAGGCTTTCCACTGGTTGAAAGTCTGACCAGTCGTCTCCATTAATCGGCAAGTTTGCAGGAGCCTACCCCTCTTTTGCCATCTAGCCCAGCCCTGACCTGTCTAACGTAAAAACAGTCCCCGGCTCCGCTTAGCGGCCCGCACCTCAACGACCGGCAGTTCCTTAGAGTTATGGTGCCTGCACCCGAAGACTCCCGGTCGCTGCTTTACCTTCTACGACCCTTTATCCTGTCCGATCGGCGTCCCTAGCCTTGAGCGGACGTGTCTTTGAAACCTCGGTGTAGTGCCGCGCTCCCTTTTTCCCCTTTAGTCGTCAAGGTCGGAGGTTTAAACATCGCTCCTTTCTGCTGCGTCTCCTCGTCATTACCCCCTGACCTAGTTCATAAGTTGAATGACAGCCCAGATCCTTTGAGGCTCCTAACCCCTTCTTGCCCCGTCATTTCTTCTCGTACCTTGAAGGTTGAAGCGCCCCGTCATCCCAGCACTACTTCATGAAAACAGTATACTCTTCCCCCAGTGGTAGCGTGGGTCGGTCATTTTCTTATGCCTCGCTCTCCCGCCCCATTAGCGTCTTTTCCTTCGTATTCCATGAGGCCTTCGTCCGTGAGGTACTGGTATTCACGACGGGTATGATCCCATATCGTCTCACGTCAGACCCATCCTCTGCGTTTTTCCTGTTAAGTCATTCAGCTCTCGTTGCCAATTGCTACTCGGTGGGTTGCAAGGTATCTTCAAACACGATCGTTCCGGGGTCCACCCGAGCAATTCCGCTCCTCTCTCCAACCGTTAGGTTTCGGTTACCCCCGGTATCTGCCTCCTCTCTCATTCTTCGCTATGTTGCGGGCTCGCGTGACACCGCATCGTTCATCACCCCCCCCCCCGGCGTCGCATTCTCTGAGTCTCCCATTCCCTTCCCCTGATCTTCAACGCAGATTCGGGCGGAGTCCGAGACTTTTTTG
>Ga0179593_1570569_pt1 | contig 11895 bp, 7 predicted proteins | sample CZODoug2_1_08_16_FD_185931 | JGI IMG/M metagenome (GOLD analysis project Ga0179593, IMG submission 185931) | Vadose zone soil fungal communities from Angelo Coast Range Reserve, California, USA - CZODoug2_1_08_16fungal (PacBio error correction) | ecosystem: Environmental > Terrestrial > Soil >... | reverse complement strand
TTCGAAATTTTCCCGATTGACCGTCTCTATGGCCTCATCTGCGTACTTATCAGACCTCGCCCCCCTCCTCGGACCTATAACCTCGACTTTTGACGCAATTTGAGTTTTTGTGGATGTTCTCGGTATAGCGTCTTGCAACCCCCCCCACCCCTTTTAGCGGATCCACCCAAAAGACAACCATTCCCGAACGGCATTTAGGTGACGGCGTTTTTATTTTTAGTTTTTTTAGCATGCAGTTGGGTAACCCTGGCACTTGCCTCCACGTACAGATATATGCCTAAGGGAGATATTCCCTCCCAACGCCTATCCCGTGACTTCCTCAACCAATACCCCGAAAGTCGAATCCCCCATCCGTTTGACTCTCTTCAGACTGCGACCTTCCTATTATGATTTTTCTTCGAGCCTGGCTCGTTGTGTCCAATTTAAAGAGGTTCCCACCTTTCAACTTTTTTAAGATCTCCCCAGGTCCCTCAAATCTTGGTGGCAACGGCGAGTATGCCCCTCACGCTGCTTTCTCCGCTCATTTTCAACAGGTCATTTCTCTAACCTTCTCGCCATCCCCCCCCATCCTTGTGTTCCTTTGTAGCAGACAACCTCCCCCAAACCCCTGCACCGGGCACATGATTGGTGCTCCTTTCTCATAATGGCTTTTGCAAGTCAGGCTGCTAGTGTGAGTGGATTCTAATGCCTGCCCGATATTCTGACAGTGGGGCCCCGAACAAGATGCCCCCCACTATCACTGGTTGGTGTTTTGTCGTGTGTCAGCAAACTCACAGGTTTTTTGTGACTTCCTTCCCGACCTACCTTTCCGTAGGCGGAGTGCTTTTCACAGCGAGGGATGGACCCTCCGTCTTGGGCCCCACGATGTCGCTTGTTCCGTCCGTTTTTTTCGCGGAACCCCCCCACAATGAACTGATGGTAGATTCAAGGACACGATGGCCTCTTTGCCACGTGTATACATTTTTCACTTTCACCTGCCCGAAACCTATCAGTCCGAGGCCCGCACTTTTTTTTCTCACGTCCATAGTAATACGTTTTAAGATGTAACGTGAAAAGATAATTACCGTTTCATAAGCCTGACACGACGAGGTTTAACGTTCCTGTACTCGTCATACCCGGCCAGACTTTCTCGTCTTCTTTCTGCATTATCCTGCTTCTATGTGCTTACTCAGCTTGACTGGCATCCCCCCTCTTTCTTTCTTCCCTTTTCCATGTTTAGCCACTGGGGATGACCCACGATGGAACCCAACCCAACTGACATTCATCAATTGCCAGAAACCCCCTTCCACGACCCAGACACCTGGTTCTATTTCACTCTCTCTTTTTTGCGGTCCAGCACGACCTGTTCCCTCGCATTGAAGGGCGCCCACACGCAGAACCGGTCTACTCGGAATGAGCAAACCTTAGCGTGGCGAAACTTCCGCGGCCCGTGTCTTCTTTCACATTCTGCCCGGCCAGACAGGTGGTCCTACCACAACAACCCTTCGACGATATCCCCCAGCTGTTGATGTCATACTCCGTCGCGCGCCCATCTTTTGTTGGACTTCCTCGGTCTTACACTCTTCGCAGGGAAGGCAAACGTTCTGTTCCGCCTGGATATTCATGTCCTGCGACCGCTAGGCGAAATTCATCTTCTTGCTTTTTTTCCTTTTTACTTACATGTTAAGTGTCTTTGCTTGTGGTGAAGTTTTCATTTTTGCTTCTAACTGTTCTTCGACGCGGGCTTCCTCTCATCAAAGCTCGGGCTGTCTGCAGACCCCTAGGGCCAGCGGATCCCGTCCGATCTTCCAGTGGGCCTAATGTGCCGCACGATCTTTTTTTAAGAAATTATAACGCCACATTCCTTCTAGGAGGAGTAACTTTTTCACCCCCCCCTCGTTTTTTTCGGCCTCCCCGAAAAAAGGCTGATTCCCTTACTATTATGCGCAGGTTAAGCCTCTCTCTCTCCCTCCTCTTTGCTGATGTCCTTCTAATCCAAATAGTCCGGCAAAGGAGTTTGGAGGGGAGCACTCCCTTTTGGTTGACGTTTAGAATTAGGTGGACGCAAGCCCTCTTGGCGTTCTCTTCTTATCCTCTCAATCCGGTTGCGCATCCCCTGCATTGAGCGATAGCGCTGTTTCATCGGCCAGATGCCCTTGTCCTTATTCTGCCCAACTTCTGATGACGAGATGATTTCGCTTTTCCGTCTTCTGGTCAACACGGTGAACCTGAAGAAAGCGGTCTTCCTTAAGGTCGTACCCTTTCCCGCAGTTCTGGTCCTGCCTACTTCCCTCGGTCGCCGGACATGGAAAAGCCCTTGCCCCCCTTTTTCCTCACTTTACATTTTTGGCCTTCTTTCTCAGCCGCGGGTGTACCGGGCTTTCGGTCCTCGTAGGCGTCGGTCAGTATGTTTCGTGCACCTGCGGTGGATTTTCACCCCGCTACGATATTTTGGAATTGTATTCCGTCCCGTTCCCCCCCCTTTTTCCTGAACGATTTTTTTTGTTCTTCAGTCTTTGGGCCTCTGGAAAATGTTAGTTGTACACGCTGCTCTCGTCTGTTCGATGACGGGTAGTGTTTCATTTGGGAACGTCGGTTTATCCGTTTTTCAACCTTGTCTGTGAGGTTTGCCTAGTCGGGTCCGGGTTCTGTGCCTGGAGGGTTTATGGTAACTTTTCTTGTTGTTATGGTGTTCCATTCTCGTGGTGTACCTTCCTGACAGCACTTCTTTTGTTTTCTTCTTGCTGCGTCCAATAGCCTTTCCCCATCAGGGATAACCCTGCCCAGCGAACTCTTCCCTCCTTTCCCGGTGTCCGCTCTTTTTTAAGACTCCCGTTTTTTCCTTTCCCCCCGCGATCATGCTCGTGTTCTGACATCTTTTTTTCCCATTTTTCTTTTTCACGGATTACCGCGGGGATGTTGCCTATTTGGTGTTTTCTTTACTTGGTTTCGTGAATTAACGTCTGCCCCTGTTTAACTGGCCCTTGTCTTCCGATTTCATTTTACCTACACAATCAGATGGGTATTACGAGAAAACCCCCCCCACTTCCTTACCACCCTTCGCTGTTGGCAAGGCTGACTTTCCCCACTGCTATCAGACGCTAGGGCCGGCTTTGCATGGTTTCTGGAATTAGTCACGGGGTGAGTGTTGTCTTTTTTTCCCCTGCTGCGTACCCAGGTTCGTTTTCTTGGTAGCGCGTTACGAACCCCGACTTTCAAAAGAACCCACTCCAAAGAGAGAGGTGGCCGGACGGAGAATCCCCCTCTCAAGTGTCCTGCCCTCCATCTCTTTCCCCTTAGACCCCCTTTTTTGATGTTGATTGTGTGCGTGGTTATTGCCTTGGAAGTTCATTTTTTTCTTCGATTTGCATTTCCCTCCCCGGAAACTTCCCGGTTGAAAATAGTGCCCCCACCTGGGCGTTTTGTCTCGGCTGTTTTCCATATGGGTGAGTTAGGCAGTTCTTGATCCCAAACAGTTTGGTGTCACATCTTTTTCCACCCACCCGTTGTTCCCCGGCGTCGCATAGAGTTCCCGGTCGCCTTCTATGTAACCGTCCTTTTTTAGGGGTCTTCGGATTCTGATTGACTTCATTTTTGTTACGTCTTCTTAGTCATCTCAGGCTAGTGCGGATTTTGATCCCACTCTTTTTTCCCCACTATGCCCTTGCCTTTCCTCAATCAGTCGGTTAAAAGCCTGTACCCTCGACTTTTTGAGTCTTTTTTCCTCCCCATTTTGCAGGCGTCTTGTTAAAGAAGATATCTCTTTACATCCCCTTAGACCCCCCTTTCGTTCGGTCGTGTTCTATTATGAGGAGGTTTCGTCCTTTTAGTGTCGATCCATATATGTCTCACTATTCCGCATGTCCGTTTTGTTGGCTTTTTTTTTCCTTTTATTCACTACTCCGTTGTGTTCGCTAGATCGGGGCTTGCGCACTTCCACAAGGACGACGGCCAGATATCGGCGCTATCTGAACCGCCCCCCCCCCCTCTCATTAGACCTAATTCCTCCCGATTCCCTAATGAACCCAACGCCTCCCTCTGGTTTTTATTTTCTCTGTACGGGAACCATAACCCAATCCGCCGCGGAGCGTCCCCCGCCCCAAACGTAAATTTGCATTCAAGGCTTTTTCCTTTCCCGGCGGTTACTTTTTGTTCCAATTAGTCAGGTAAAAGACCCACCCAACTTATTTTTTTTTTGTCTCCCCGTTCTCACTAGCAGAAGGATATCTCCTCAATGCAAGCATAATACATTGCCCCCCCAAAATCTCCTTCAACATCCCCCACAGCAGACGCCGGTTCTTCCCTCTTCCAAGTTGCTCCTTGTATGATCTCTCCGTGTTTCTCCCGGCGAAATTGTCCCAGATTTTCCCCCCGGCAATCCCGGGTGGTTAAGTTTCCCCAGTTTCTAAGACACATATTTTCCCAACAGGCGAGACCGACATACTCACTTATTTGGACCTTTTTTCATTTTCCCAGTTATGGTTACATCTTCCCTACCTAACCACCAATCCCTTCGCTCTCGTTTTTGTTTTCCACCTTACACAACACAAATTACATCCCCCCCCCCTCCCCAATGCTTTTTGTATTACAGTAGCAGCCTTTTTATGAATTTTTTTTGGCTATGAGTGCGGGATTCTACAGGCCCTCCCCCCCCCAAATTTTTAGACCTTTTCTCCGTTGTGCCCCGTCAGACCCCCGCCGAACCCTTTTGTTGGTCTCGGCATGCAGCCCCATTTTCCCTTACTTGGGTGGCATCCCCCACTTTCCAGACTCAACGCTGGCCGATTGCGTGCCTCTTTTTTACCTACTTCCAGGATCTGTCCTTGTTTGGCCAGGCTTTTTTTATCCCCTACCCTCCGTGAGTCTATTGGTGTCCACGACAGAAGCCCTTTTAGTGCAGGGGTACCGACTGTCATTCGTTTAAGTCGAAGTACGACCCTCCCCTTTGTAGAGAAATTAGTCCCCCCCTACAGAAAACCCTTTTTGTAAGGCTTTTCTGGACATTTCCCCGCTCGGATGTTCACGTGCTACTCCTGCTCCCCTTTTCGACAAAGTATAGCCCCCCCTCAAGGACCTTCGCCTGTCGGCGTTTAGCCCGTTCCCCCCCCCTTTTCAAGCGCGTGAGTACCTCACACAGAGTTCCTTCAAGACCCCCTCTTCTTACATCACTGCACAACCTGTTTTCACCCGTACCTGATGGTACCCCCCCCCCTAGCTCTTTCCCATTTCTCCCCCATCCCCGACCCGTGACCACCCGTGGAGGGCACATTTTTCCCCCCAGTCCCCTTCAGGAACGACGTTCCGTTCCCTCGTTGGTTTAAATTTTCTACCCGTCACGACCCCCACCCTGTTCAAACAACGTTCCGACCCACCTCACTTTTTCCCTGCCCGGGTTACTCACCCCACATCACTCAGACCCATTGTCACGTCTACCCCCCCAACCTTGACGACTCGTTCAAGCTTCTTTTTCTCCCTCCGCGCACGCACCACATCTTGTACACCTTCCCCTCTTGAAGTGTACCCCGCCCTTTCTCCTTCTAAAACCAAAGGGCCAAACAGGCCTGTTTTTCACCTCTTTTTTTTAATCCATGCGGAGAATCGTAGCGAGGACCTTCCTGGAAGACTCTGTTAAGTCGTCCCTTTCTTTGTGGAAGGCCTCCATAAGTGCATTATTTCCCTTTCTACCTCCAGCGTCAAGAGTGATGGCGACGCCAACTTCAGGACTCCTTTTCCCCCTTGACCTTTTTCCGGGGAACACCCTGCCTGCTGACGTCACTCTCTTCGCCCATATAACGCCCGACCGCAAATCTCAGATCTCCCTCCAGGTACCACCACCCTCTTCCTGCATCATTCCACTCTGACCTCTTCCTATCCTTGCGCAGGTTTTACGACCGACTCCTTTTTTTCCCCCCTTTTTTGAGAGACTCTCGTTCAGTCCTCCTTTTCTCGGTCGCGTTTAGTTTCTTTACGCCCCGTATGTGAAACGAAGTGGTTTCCTGTGGTAAACTCGGATTCATTGCTTTTGTTTTTTCAAATCTGCCGCCCAGCCTTTTCCTTTTTCTGGTAGAATAAGTCCTACTTTTTTCGTTCCGGCCTGCCCTGGTTTTCCCAGCACCAGAGATTATGACTTTATCCTGTGCGATCCTCGAAGAAATTTTCCGTGGTTTGGTCCCCGTACCATTCCCCCGCCCAGCCGGAAGCGTTCCCGGGTCGTACCCTTAGTCACGTCAGGTTTCTTTTTTTTGTCCTGGTGACCTCTTCGGTAGACTTTGCCCCCATTGAATTCACATCTTCCCTTGCTTTTTTGGAGGCTTTTGTTACACTTCGGTTTAGCGAGTTTCAGTTACTTTCTTGTTGTACCAAATTCCCCCTGCGTGTTGGAAACCCGCCCCCTCTTACCAGATCGTTTTTTTCTTTTGTTCTTCGCCCTTCACCCACCCCTTTTTCTTGGTTGTTGGATTTTCCGCGCCTTTGCCGGGACTTTACACTTCGTCCCTCGCTGTGCCCGTTTTGTGGCTCATTCTTTTTTGGGTCTATAGCATTACGCGTGTCACATTAAGGTAGTAGACTTCTTTTCTGTCACAATTCTTTCTTTCCGGACGGTGGTCGGGGGTTCCTTGGAGCCTTGGTCGTGTGTCTGTTCAATTTGTTACGTTCTGTTTTTTTGGTGTTCCTATTATTGGTTACTTTTTCTTAAAGCTTTGCCACGCAGTGTTCGGTCCTTAACCGGAATGAGTGGTCGGAACAATAGGATAGCCCCCCCTCCTGTATACGAGATACATTACCCTTGCAGGGTAGGGTTTTCCTTAGAGCGATGACCGTCTTTTTCCGAGATTCCTTCCCCTGCGGAGCACAACACGCGTTGTCCCACCAGCGAGAGCGGTTCCGTCTTTGGCGTTTTTCTGTGCAGTTTAGTTTTCCTGATGCTTTCAATGCCTTTTCCTTTAATCCTTTGCCACGTCCCCTTCTTTGACCCCCTTTCCTCGTTTTAACCCAACTCAGCGGTGTCTTGGAGGTTGACTATCCACCCCCCACCTTCTCCGTTACTCTGTTCAACACACATTCAGCGTTTTTTTCCGTTCCTTTACCCCTCGCTTGCAACTCACTCGCTGGGCAACGGTTGTTCCCTTTCGGTTGGAATGTTCCCGTACCTTTTTTTTCTTTGCGCATGTTACAGAGTCCCAACATTCCGTATTTTTCAGCTTTCTTCGTCCCCCCGCGCCCTCTTCCAGGTTTTCCACGGGAGATCTCCGGCGGAAGTTGAAGGAGATGCCTCCCCGCAGAGAAGTTTGAATTCCCCAAGTCGATCCTTCTCGCCACCACAGGTGGGAGCGTTTCCCTGGTGTTGCGTTTTTTGCTTCCCCCCGACCCAGGATTGGCTTTTTCTGGTTCTGAAAGCTAACCTTAACTTATTTTAACTTTTCTGTCCAATTCTTCGTGAGTAGCCGGCCGTTTACTTTTGGTTACCCGGACTACCTCTAACCACTTTTTCCGCTGATTTTTTCAATTTCCCCCCTCGCTGTTCGGCGGAGCCTTTTCGAATTCGTCAAGGTTTCGGTTTTTCCGTATCCCTTTTTTTTAGTCTTTTTTGATTCGATCTTTAGTATTTTTTCTGAAAGGCCCTGATTTAGGCGTTCGAATTCTAGTTTCCTTCCCTGCGTATTTGGGTTTCTCCCCCCCCTTTTTTGTTTTACCCACTTTTATAATTGTTTTTCCTTAAAGCTTAGCTGTTTTGTGGTTCGATTTTTTTTTGACTTTTCTTTCGCACCCTCTGTGTCGTTTTGGTATGGTTCCGCGATACCCCTTGTAAAATCTCTACCCCAATTTTTCCATGCGTGCGGCGATTGTGTTCGTTCGGGTATTTTAATCCTCTTTTTGAGGGAGTCGTTTCTCGAGTCGTCTGTCTCCTTCCTGGTTTATTTTCCTGTTTATCGAAGCCGCCATTTTCCTCCTCCCTTGTTTTCGATATTTTCAGCAAGTCAACAAGGAACGGTCCAGGCGATCTCGGGACTTAGTATTGCCTCCATAAAGACCCGCCGCATCCCTCGATTCCACCCCCCCCCCCTATTCCCCTCATTCGTGTCGCAGGATGTTATTGGCGTGCACGACACACCCCCTTGCTTGATGCGGACGATCCACTACCCCTTTTACTACCCTTCCTTCCCCCCGGCCTTTTTGGAGCGGTAGGCACCCCCGTAGTAATCCTTTAATCCAAAACCTCGGGATTTGTACTTCGGCCTGCTCTAGCCGAAGACCAAGCCTACTCCATGACTTCCCTCCCTACCAACCGGTAAAGATCGGTCCCCGTCCGTGACGATACTCCCAGGAACCTTCCTCTCCTTGACTTTAGGCCCTCCGTTTCCGTCTTTTTTCAAGTGTAACATTCCCTTCCCCGCCTTCCTTTTTTCTTTTATCCCTCAACGGTACCGCCCCCCCCATGGAAAAACATCGATCTTTCCGGCTCTATTTTTTTTCTTTTTCACCCAGTTTTCATGTTCCCGATTACCTTCAGACTCCCTCTGTTCGCGTCCCTCACCGCACACCCCCCCTGGCAACCGCGCACCATGTATGTGTGAGCTCGCGCATGGAATCCGGATTTCTCTTTCGGTTTATCTTGATTGCCTCACCCTTCCCTTCGTCTTTTTCTCCCTTTTTCGCGAAAAGAAGTACTACGCGCACATTTTTAGGATCATTGGCCCCCCAGCAATCATCACCTCTGCTCTTTATTCAAGGGAAGCTCGTCGTTTTTACATCATTCTTTTGACATTTTGGGCCCCAGTACTGTTTGCCATTTTTGCCCTTCCACCCCCCCCCACCCTTTTCGTTTGTTCTATTTTAAGACTTCCTAATGTGCCAGTCCTGGTAACCCCCCCTTTGCCCCTGTATTTAGTCCGGCCTTACGACAACGTTCGCGCCAGCACCAGTCCGACCACGTCACATCGTGGCCCTATTTTTAGGGTACTCGGTCGTTCCGGGTACCCACCGCGGCTCTTGTCACCCACACCACTTTTTAAACCATTCTTCGATACCCGGCCACATTTCTTTTTCTGCTTTTCGCAGGCTGGACCGGCTTCTGTCCCACGCCTACTTTTCGCGTTAAGGACAACATGATTTCTTAATCCCCTGCCCTTCTGAGAAAACTCTTTCCCCCCTTAACCGAAGTCCGAGTCCCTTCCAATAAACCTACCATGTCATACTTCCACAGCCCCCCCCCCCCCCCGCGTTTAGCTACAGCGGGGGCATTTTTCCCCGGCCGGCAGATTTTCCGTTTGCGATGCCCTGTCGACAAGGAAGACGGAACTATCTTCACCCCAACAACGTCGAGGAACCTCCCCCATTTACTGCTCCCCCGGCTTTCGGACTTCCCCCTCCCTTCCAACCGGCCAAGTTGCCCAGGTGTCTGCCTTACAAACCACCCTTCGAGATATTCCAGTGTGCTTTTCCTCATTAATGGAACATCTTGTTTTATCCACCGTATCCGACGAGGGATTGCCCTCGTTTGTAAACCCTGGGGTCTCCCTGAAGTCCCACCCGGAAGTTTTTAATCTGTTCTTATTTTCTGTCACTGCGACCTGATAACCCTCGTTCGCGTTTTAACTCTGCGTGTAGGAAGTTACGACCTGCGCATTCTCCTTTCTGTTCTGGTGAAGCCCTTTACGTTTTCGCCCCGTTTTTGCTCCGTCGGGACCAAGCTTGTTTTAGAACGGCCCAAGACGGGCCTTATTGTTACGACCATATTTTATAATTGTTAACATCCTGCATGACCGCGTGTGATAAATAGGGAAGAAACTTCCACATTCGCTAGCGGCCTTAAAACCCACCCCCTTTTTAACACTCGTCTTCGCGACTCACAACGGTCCGCTTACTATCGGACTATGCCGGTCCTCTCCTCCTCTTCCTCCGTGTTGGCCGGTCTCGTGTCGTCCCAGGTCATACAAACACCATTTTGCGAGGTTGAGGTGGTGTCGGTCCGGGGTTCTTTGACTTGCCTAGACCTTGTTTGATTGACCTTATCCTTCCGTGTTCTAAGTGTCGTTGCGTCTGTCTTATCTTCTTTCACCCCCTTTTTTTTTGCGCCCGCATTGCAGTGTTCCCCTGAGCCCCATCGACGTTGAGCGCCGCCCGTCTTTGTTCGCCCCTTTCCAGAGCGTTGACGGAGCGGCGATCTCTTCGCGAAGTGGTGACTTTCCAGAGACAGCGGAGCGGCCTTCTGCCCTTCCTGTTTACTGCCTTCGGTTTTCCACTCCCTGATTTCGGTCTCCAGTGCCATTGCAAAATCCCCTTTTCACCTTGACCTTTTGTTTCCACTGGGTTTTAACTCTGACCCGTCATCGCCTTTTTGGAGCCTGGGTTACAGATTTTCCTTCCCGCGGAGTCGGAAGCCAGCTTGAAGACTGAGTTTTGTTTTTTTCGTCCATTTTTCTGGCCCCCCGTGATGGAGTGCCTGAATTTCCGTGCTTTTCCTGGCGAGTTTTTTTGTCCACTTTTTAGTCGCGCGGCATTGTTTATTGCTCCTGCGAGTTTTAAATTTCTATTGTCGCCTTCCCTGCGGACCAAGTTTTAAGTATCACGTGGAACTTTCCCAATTTATTTCTCAAATGTTTTTTTGTGACATCGGGTTTTTTCGGGTTTTGGTCCTTTTGGTTTTGGCATGTGATGTTTACTCTTTATGGTGTCTATTCCCGGTTTACCCCTTTGTGCATATTTTCCGCGGGAAAGTTTTAGTGTTTTCAGGCGACGTTTGTGTTTGCTTATTTGCCCCTCTTCCCCTCGGTCCCAGGTCGCCCCAAAATAGAAACGCTTGCTTTTTTAGGATCGTAGTTCGAACCCTTTTTTACGAGCAGCTTTTCTTCTTACCTCATCGTCCATTTCCATCTCTGATGCGTGTGTGCGCGTGCGGGCTCCGGGAGGTTTTTTCGGTTGAACTTGAACATTCGTAACCCCTTGTTCCCTTCTTAAGTTCATGTTCCTCCCCATCCTAATTTGTCGTGGGAGTTTTAACGATCGAACCAGGTGTAAACAACACCCCACTTTCCTCCCCCCCCTGTCCGGGTTCCTTCTTCTTCACCCCCTCCCCGTTGCGCAGACTCCAGGGTTCTCCCTTTGATTCTGTTTTCAATGTGTGATGATTTTTGGCTGCCCCCTCTCCGGAACAAACCCATTTTTCGCGTGAAGCTTGCGTCCGACACCACAGCCCAGGCTTTCCCAAAGCTAGCACTTTTTGAATTGCTGTACCTCGCTATCTCCATCCAGCACCAGCAGTCGCCCTCTCTTCACACTCTTTGTACGGCTTTTCAGGGGGTGTTCTGGCATGCCTCCCGTCAAAATTTCTGGGTTTTGTTTACATTCGAAAGGTTTCCTTTTTTGTTGGAACCATTCGATCCCTTAATTCATGCGTGTCCTTTCTTACGATTTGTTTTCCCCTATGGTTTTTGACAATGGCGATCCCTTAACAGCCTATTAATGGTTTCAACTCTGTGGGACCCTTACCTGCCCCTTCTCGCATTCATTGTCCCCTACCGAGCAGGTCGGCTTTCCTTTAACAGGTCGTTGTTTCCTTGAATTGTTCTCTATCCTCTTTTTCCCCTTCTATTTTGAGGAACGGCCATGGTTTTTATTTTCTTTTTTCCTATCCCTGGGATAGTGCGGACTGTTTTTTTTTTGAAACGCCCCTTTTTTCTACCCACATGGCTACTGTTCCTACCCCCCACGGACCCGCCGCATTGTTTCATGCTTTTTTGTTTTGCGTTTGCCGTCTTTTCAGTTTCATGGTCGTTTGGTATGGTTCCCGCCAGCGTCTTCCCCCAGGCCACATCCTCCCACACATTGCGTTATTTGTGTTATTAGGACTAGTGAGGACAGTTGTCGGATTCGTGTTCATGGCTTTATCTCCTGTCCGTTTCTTTCCTTTTCCAG
>Ga0179593_1542631_pt1 | contig 11895 bp, 12 predicted proteins | sample CZODoug2_1_08_16_FD_185931 | JGI IMG/M metagenome (GOLD analysis project Ga0179593, IMG submission 185931) | Vadose zone soil fungal communities from Angelo Coast Range Reserve, California, USA - CZODoug2_1_08_16fungal (PacBio error correction) | ecosystem: Environmental > Terrestrial > Soil >... | reverse complement strand
CGTCCTCGTCCCTGCCTATAAGAAATGACCTTCTTCCTCGGTGCTCTTTTCCTGTGGCATTCTTTCACATTCGTGGCGTGACAGCTTTTTCAATACGCTGACAGTATCCTTACGGGACTTGCACCTCCCCCAGTTTGGCTTCTTTTCCGGGTCAGAGACCGTGTCCCTTTTTGTTGCACAGCCGTTTCATCAGACGGTGTCGACCCCGGAGATTCCAATCATAATCCTTTTTCCCTCCCTCCCTCCTCCTTTTTTTAGATATTGCAATCTCAGGGTCCCTTCCCCCCTTCTGATTCTGAAAACGGTCCTGTTACCCCCCAACTCGGCGCTTACGCACCTCCTTGCCCCCGATACGCATCCCCCTCGTCAGCCTTTCGTTACGTCTCAGGTCGTTTCTTTCAGCACCTCCAATCGACGATGGAAAACTTCTCTTCCAAATTGCAGTGGCGCACGATGACGCCGTGCTTTTTCAGACCGACCATGACATACAACGGCGCTCCTTTATTCTTGAAGAGTTTTCTCCAACTATCTTCCGCGTATCGGTGGCGATTGTATCCTAATAGGCTTGCTGCCGGCGGAGCGCGGGGGAAAGCGACGTATCTAGATTCAAGTCGTGGCCCACGCCCCCCCCCCCCTCCTTTCTTCTTCTTGGCTCCGTAAACACGCTCCCTTCTCCTCCAGAGCTTTCCTTAATTGGACGAATGCATATAACCCTGAGGACCTTCCTTCTTTGAGTCGGCTTTTGCGGAGGGAGACGCCTTTACGCGTCTCTCCCCCCTTTTCAGACCCCTTTCTGGGACCTTCTCTTTCCGAACACCGTCTCCCAGTTTCAATCTAGTGCATGTGGCATATTATTTTGCTGCATCGGCGGCTCCTACTGAGTCTGGGCAGATCCTCCGGGGCATGTGTGTTTCTGATATTTTTTTCGTTTTACTTTGTCGGTAGGCGATGTCCTTTCGCCTTCTATCAATGAAATTTTTCATTTTCCCTGCTCGGCGACCCCGGAGGCGTCTCGGCCTTCCGTCGTCCCTTATAATTTCGCCCAGTGAGTTTTTTGAACAGAAACCTTTTCCATTCAGATGCAGCGAACGGGCGCAAGCTTAGTATCCTTTGGCCATCTGTTTGAGAGCATCCCCCGAACCTCCTTTTCCCCCCCTTTTTTCCCCTGGCCGGTCCCGTCACTGCGACTAAAAATGTTCACCCCCCCCTATCCGACTTTCCAACCCCGTTTCGGAGCGTTCCGCGCTGACCTCCTTCTCTGCTTTTTTTCTCACTTTTGTGCGGTTTCCTTTGCGAAGTTTTTTTTTTTTGGAGAACCACAATGAGAACGAGTCCACAAACAACGCTTGCGTTCGGCTCCAACATCTGGGACCTGGCGTTTTCCTTCCCCTCCCTTTTACCGCAAATTTTTTCCCAAATTAGCCTCGTATCTGCGGTGCGCATCCTACCATCTTTTGGGCAGGTGTTGGCGGAAGGAAGCAGCGATGTTTCGATTTAGGGCTCTCTCCTCGACAGGCGGCTACTAGCCTGTCCTTACGCGTGGGCCCGCCGGCCAAACACGAAGTATTCCTTAAACTGATCTTTCCTCCCTCTACGAGTTCCTCCCCCTTTGCGTCTCGCCGAAGAGGATTTCTCTGCTCCTAAAACCGACATCCATCGGTACCATACCCCGCTGCTGGCCGGCCGAGGAACTTCTTTCCTTTGAATTCTCCTCCCGCAGTTTCCATGGGCGGCCGTCCCCATAAGGACTTGGCCGGGATCCCCGCCCTTCATTGTTTCTCCACAGGCCGTCTTGTTGGGCGACTCCATTCGATCCGCGATTTCGAAGCGAAGGATCCCTCTCTTCTTGGCTCGACAGGCCTTTTTTTTCTCTCCTTTTCCTTGAGGTCCCTCTGGAAGAACGTTTGCATTTTCCTACCGTTTCTCTGTCCGGCGCGTCGCTTGCCGATCATCCTGTCCTTTTCACGTTCCCTGGAAGTGATTCCTCTTAAGACAGTTTCCTTTTTCCAGGGACTACGAAGTCTCCTACCCTACAGCGGTATCGGAGCCATCGGAATGGCTGATGTACTTCTCGTGTCGCACGCCGGGGCTGCCGGCTCGCCTCGCATCCTGGCACGGCCCAAAACTGCGCTTGTTCGTCCCCCCATATTTTTTAGTTCTTTTCTTTTTGAAAAAGGGTCGAGGCGTATACGAAATTACGCCTTTTGTGTCGCGCCCTTCTGGCGCGACACCAGAAGTGCGCCCTTAGAAGTACGGGATCGCTTTGTGCTCTATGCGTTCAGCCGGGTTCCGGAGGCTAAGTTTTCCTCCTGATCGAGAAGGAAGGTGCCCCTTTTTTCCTTTTCCAGGTTTTGATTGTTGTTCGAGGGCTGGCCTCCCCCTTGGTTCCGCGCCCAATATCCATCTCTTCTTCTTCCGTTGTTCTAGCTTGCTTGTTTCGAGCCCCCCCTCCCCTCCCTGTCATCGCCTGCCAAATTAAAAACTCTGACTCTCAACATTCCTTTTTTTCGTGAGTCGCACTCATCTGGCAGCCCCTCATTCGTTGCCCGACGGATGATAGGTCTTCGAGCACGCGATCCGCGCTTTTCATGACCTTTTTTCTTTTCATTTTCTCTTCAAACTCTTCTTATTTTAGGATTCCCGAGCCCTTTTGACACCAGGCCCAGAATTCCATTTGGACACGATCCTCGCAGTTGGGCTTCTTTGCAGCGATAGCAGTCCCAGAAGAGCTTCCTTCGTTTCTTTTGGCGCTTCCATCCCCAGCTTGTTTTTTCTCTTGGCGATAGAAGAGGCTTCCATGCCCAAGCAGAGCAGAGAGTTGGCAGGTTTCTGTTGCGCGCTGCATCAACCTCCTTGATGTGAGTGAATCGAGATCGGGAAGTCCTTGGACTTTTCCATCCCTTTTTTTCTTTCTATCTTCCCCCCGCAAGGGCCCGCCCTGCCACAGTCCGGCCTAAGGTATTCACTGCGTGGGCGCACATCTTCTCGAAAGGAGCTGTTCCCCTTTTTCCCCTCAGGACTCCCCCCCGACCTTTTCTTACAATTCACAGTCTGAGGGTCCCGCTTTCCGTTGTGACGATGCTCCACCGCCCGCTTTCTCCAGACGGGGGCCCCCTGAAAGAGGCGGGATGGTTCCGATGATGTTTTTTCCTGAAACTCGTCGTAGTGGAGGCGTACCGGAGTGTACAGCGCCCGTCCGTTCTCGGTTTCAAATGCTTTCGGTTCCCCTTTTCCCCTGTTTGTTTTAGGCCCGCAACGCCCTTTCAACGCATTCTTGGTTCCTGGCCGTCTTAGCGATTGCCTGATTCAGGGCTTGCCAAAATTGGCTTTCCCTTCGCCAACAGATTGACACAAAATAAAGATTTCGTATGCTTTTCAGTGATTATCTTTTTTCTTTTCCCAGACCTGGCGAGACAGACGGGCCCCAAGCCGAACTCATTTTCTCTCTAGGTCCGGCCGGTAGTGCTCAGTCGCACTCCTCCGCTTCCCCCAGACCCCTTCGCTTCTCCTCTTCTAATTTTACGCGGCTTCGAACTCGGGCTTTTTTGAACATTTTTCTTTTCGAATTGTCCGTTAATTTGGTCGTCCCTTTCCAGGGCGTTATCTTCGCTCCTTTTCTTTATGCCTTGAGACAAATTCTCCTTTTCTTCAGACGGTTTGTTGCTGTGCGCCGCTTCTATATGGCTTCAGATAGCGAAGTTCAGCGGGCCCGCCGCATCCGTACGATCAGCCCCTGATTGAGGGAACCATCCTTTTCCTATATAGTTCCTGCCTTCCGTCTCCCCTTAGTCCGAGTAGTTCCAAAAGCACAGGTCGATCCTGCCCGGTCTGGGGGCCTTCCTATTTATCGCGGAGCGGAGTGCTGCGCGCGCCTTTCCCCTTCAGGCTTTTGCGGCGCCTTTTCTTTCTTTTTTCCCGCGCCTTGCGTAGCGCGGCTCCCGGGCCCCTTTCTAAAAAAAATTGTCCGCGCTTAAGCCTTTTCAGAAATTCGACACTTCCTTAATTTCCTTTTTTTTCGATTCAGATGTCTTCCATAAGAGGACCTCCCCCCTGCGCGGTCGGCGCCTCCCCTGTGCGGATTCCGAGATACAGGTCGATTTCCGCCGCCCCTTTCATAGACTTTCCCCCTCGACCCCTTATACGAGGTGCGATTCCTGTTGCCCCATTTTGCAGCGGCTAGAGCAGATTCTTCCTCGTTCTTGGTTCGGTTTTTTCAGAACAGTCCCCCGGAGTCATCGGTGGTTTGTTGTTGGGGCTCGCTCCTGGGCTGTGGTTCCTAGAGGAAGTTTTTCCCTGGCCTCTTTGTTACCACCCATTTCGAGCCCCGATGACATACTGCTTGTGCCCCTGCGACCCACGACTCGGCTGCGATCGTGGACGAGGTTGCAGGTCATTGCGTTGTGCAGATTTTTTTCCCCCATCTCCAGACGTCTCTTCCCCTCCCTGTGAGATTCAAAAGCACATTATCTCTTCTTTTTGTTTGATCACAATCTTCTTTTGGCGGCACTCAAGGCTTGATTTTCCGGATTTTTTTGACTTTCCCCCCCCCAAGAACTGCTGACTGCACCTCCTGCCCTTTTTCCATTCAGAGTTTTTTGCGGCTCCCGTTCCAGTCTTGTAAGCGTTTGCCAACCCGCGTCCCTCGCCTATGGAAAAACTTGCCTTCCTTGACTGCAACATTTCCCCAGCGGCCCGCACGATTCTCTTTAATATGACTCACAATTACATCCCGGCTAGACCTCGCGGATTCTTGCTGCGCCGATGCCCCATAGTTTACGACAACTCGTACAACGCGTCTTTCTCTAGTGGTCAATGTTTATACCGCTGTGCCTTTCCCGCTCAGCGAGCTACCATGTTATCTCGACGACAGGTTGCCGGACCCCCTGAGCAAAAATCCTATGCTTTTTTTTTATCCTCCATCGATTCGTTTTCTCTCCCGAGTCCCCCGAATTGGGAGATTTCTACCTTTTTCCACCGCCCTGGCCCCACTTCCCTTCTTTGCTATTGGAGCCCGCCGCGTGTCCTTAAAACTAAGCCGATGCTCGCTGCGTACGCCCCCTCTGGAGGTTTTCGGTCCCTTCTATCTTCGAGCCGTTCAAAGTCATTGGCGCCCCAGAGTTCCCGGACCGGGCCCGGTTTTTGTCTACAGATGGCCTGGCTGCTAGGTCTTCGGATTTTCCTCCATCGACAGTTTTTTTCTCCGTCAATTGGAGGACGCATTTCCACCCAGTAGTAGCGGCGGCTGCCGCGGCATTAAGCGACGCTCTCTCCGCTGCTCAAACGTTTTTTTTTCTAAACCTGGCAAAAGTTTCCCCTCATCCATAGCGGTTAATAGCTCGTATCATTTTCCTTCAGGCAACTGAGCTCCGACCTCTTCTCCTACCTTGGTCCTCCCCTTTCCCAAAAGAGACCTTTGAATCCGAGTCAGATTCACTCTTATCGGCGCGAGCTGAAGCGTCGTATGGTTTTGGTTCAAAACTTTGCCCGGCCTTCTCTTTGACCGCCGAGACCCTTATTCACCCAAAACCTTTTCGTTTGGGCGCAAATCTGGTTGCAATTTGACTCTGCTCGGACAGTTTCTCCTTCCCCTCAAAATCCCTCGCTTTTCTCTTCCGCCTCTGACCGGGTTGACCCTCGTCTTTTCGGTGAGTTTGGGAAGCGAGCCTACGCCGATTGTCGTCAGCCACTTCAACTTTTGTTTTTTCAAGCTCAATGCTTTTCGAGCCGCATGCCTACGGCCTTTTCGGGCCGCCCTGAGAAAAAACAGTGACCTTTCATGAACTTCCTTATTTCTTCATGATCCCGGCTTCCTTCTGCCGCGAGCCGAACAATTTTCATCTTAACCCACACGCTGCACCACATACCACCTTTTCCTTCGGAATTCATGGAGAGAAAGCGGTTCCACTTCTTCAGCAGGTCCCACCGAACACCCCGTTCCCTTGAGATGTCTCAGCGGACCAGGGGCCGGCTGCGCCCGAAAAAGTCCGCTGGTGTGTGGGCTGGACATTCGCTGCCCGCGCTTTCCATTTACGATTTAAGGATTTTTTCGCCTTTTAATGACTCCCTTCTCCCTTCCGAGCATGGTTTCCCCGTCCCTGTGAAGTGATCTGGACGCTTATACAATCAGAAGGTCCGCGTTCTATGATGCCGGATCATCTGTCTTAAAGCCCTCCTTCAGTATTCAGCGCGCCCCTTCCGCCCCTTTTTTTTCACCCTTTTTAGTTTAGGGATGCATTGCCCTTCCCCTTCGACAATCTCCTCTTCGCGCAAGCCCTCCGGAATGGGGTAAGGCCGAGCCGGCCTCTTCAGCCAGAAGGAAGCTGCTCGCGCCCTCTTTCTGAACCTTGATTTCCCCCATAGTCCAGTGGATTGGGCTGGGTTCAACCAATGGCTCGGGCGTCTCCGAACTAATCCCCTTTTGTGGTTCCCGACTTTTTCGTAAGCCTTTTATCCCTCTCCTTCTCCCTTTCCATGATGAATCGGATAGGAGTCTCTGACAGCAGGCGGGAACATGAAGGGGCCGGGCAGATCTTCTGGCGGACGCTACGCTGCCTTCTTTCCCCGTTTGGCTCTTTTTGCTCTTTTTGAAGGTGCTTCGTGTGGAGCGTTAAAACCCCGTCTTTTCCCTGCAATATTAAGCTATCTTCCTCCGTGTTGTTGTGTCGATGGAAATGCGCGTTACGGTCTTTTTAGAGCCAGGCCCTCGAACCCCCGTCCCTCTCCCCCCCCCACTCCTCCCTAGTGGTTCAAAGCTCCTCCCCGACAAAGATTTTGCCCCTTCATCCTTTGCCAGAGGCCGTCTGTTCGAAATCTTCACCGGCGATCTATCTGAACTGGCGAAATCCGCGGTCCGGCGCGCAACTCCTCTCAGCGCGACGCCACCCTTTTCTCCGTTTCTTTTGTCTCCTTCAGTACTTTTCCCCGCGAAGAGCCTAATTTCCCCCCCCTCTGTGGCAGTGACAAGGCGCAGTTTGGGCCGTGCAGTATTCGTCCAGTGAACGCTTCTTGGCGGAGCGGGCGGGCCGTTTACCATCCTCCTTAAGGATGTTCCTCAGGTAATAGCAGCCCTTTTGATTTTTCTCCCCTCTCCGTCCCACCTTAAAGCTTTTTCTCCAGGGTTCTGCTTTTTCGAGATGAATCCCAGGCTTGGGAAGTGTGCTGATCGTTGACCCACGCCTGTAATAGAAGGAATTTCTGAGCGGCTTCCAAACGATCCAAGAATAACCCTCCACTTTCAATGAGAGATAAAGGACCCCTTCCTCAATCGCGGGCTAAAGTCCACTTCTTAAGAAAGCGTCTTTTCATATAACGGTTTGCTCACCCCCCCCCTTTTCAATTTGATTTTTCTCCCCAGTCCTGCCCTTCGTGAAGAGGATCATCGGTATTGCCGGTAGCCCATACCTGGAGTACGCCGATGCATACACAAGGACCTCCCACCTCCTAATACTTGCTCGTTTTGGTGTTTGAGTGTGTTTTTCCGATTCGCCTCTCAAATTCCCCCCTCTTCGGCGGACTTAATATTTCCCCCGCTTTCGCCGGTACGAGGAAAGCATGCTATTCGTTTCTTCTCTATGGTTTTTTCCGAAGCCCCCAAAAAAAAAAAAACGAAGGCCTCACGCTGCGGCTATAGCCCTTTTTCGGACTTCTCCCGCTTCAGGTGGGGCTTTCCTCCCAGTCGCGGATTAACTCTCCACCAAAGAATCATGCCCAGATTGGGCTTTTTCCCCTTTTTTTTGATTCTTCTCTTGAATTTTCCTTGGTCCCCCTGGCTCACCTCTTACCTTGGCCGTGAAGAGAAGGCCCACGACGACTAACCGAGGCGGTCGCTGGCGCGGCGTTCTTGTTCCTTGTCGCACGGCCCTACTGCAGCCCTGTTTTTGCCGCCACCCTTTTTTCCCTCCTTGTTTGCTTTTTTGCAAAACAAACCCCCCCCCTTCCCGAATTTGCTTGGCTTCGAACTCGGAATTCGTTATTTGTTCGGCCCTCCTTGTAGTTCGTGTTATCCCCAGGATTCTCCAGATGGCCTTCTGCCATGCTCCTCTTTTCCCCCCTTGCTCCTTTTTTCCTTTTCAGGTTTTCCGCCGCCTTGGATGCCGGCTTATTTGTCGATCGAAGGGGCCGCCGGCAGGCCGCCGTAGTTCGCAGCTTTGAAATACATGACGTCCCCCTCTTATGTGATGGCGCTTATTTCGCTCAAGCGGTCCAGGCCTTTCATCTTAGACAATTAGACCCTTGATCTGGCAAATACCGGTTATTGGAGTTTTTGCTTTAGCCCTCCGAGGATAGGAGGATTAGAGATTTGTTCTTTTTTGGCTCGACAGCCCCCCCTCCGCGCTCGGCGTCTCGTAAGTCTTAGCAGAGACGAGGAGTTCTAGGGTCTTTCCCCTCCCTCTTTTTCCGCAATCCAGGGTGTTCCCTCCTACGTAGCCTTCAGCATTGGTATAGAATTAGTGTTCGGTTCAAGTCTGGTTGACGCAGGGCGGCCTATCCGTTTTCTCTCTTCTCGGTTCCTCCCCTCCCAGGAGATTTGACGTCGGACAACTGCCCTCCTAATATTTAGCCGTCGCAGGCGTCCACCCGAAGATTTTTTCTTTCTCAACCCCCCCCTCCCCCCGATAAGCCGGTCGATAGTTGTCTTCACTCTGGAACACATTTCCCGCGAGACTTTTTAGAAGGTGGCAATGTTCTTTTTCCTGGAAAGGTTCCTTTTTCCCTCCTCAGAATGGTGGCGTCGCCCACCTGGGCTGGTGGCGTGACGCTCTGGGCACCCCAGATGAAATAATTTCGACTTCGTGTAGTAATGTCTTCTTCCGGATTTGAAGCGTCCCCCGCCCGTTAGGTTTTTTTTTAGCCCCAAACAGCGCCGGATTTAATCAGCTTCCACGACGGCACCGTGATTTAAAAATCCCCTCTTTTCCTTCATCCCTTACGATATCTTCTCAAATCTAAGGTTTTCTCCCCCTTGTCTTCAATCGGATTCTTTCAAGCGGCACCGGCGCTGACCGCCCTCTTTTCAAAGATCCAATTACGATCTATCTTTCTTTTGCGGTCCCACAGCCCTGTCTTCCTCCCCTTTTGCCCCACAGCTGTCACGCCACAGTGCCATTTAGACACTGCCTCATGCCCACCATGTCAGGAGGCGCCCAGACTCCCTCTTTTTGTACGTCAAGATCCCCCCTTCGCACCAGGATAGCTGATATGATCTCGCTCTTGAAATGCATCGGACCACGTCTCAGCCAAAATAGATAGGGGCTATTCGTGTTTTCCTTTACCGTCTTTCGCCTCCCTTCGTTGAGGTAACCACCTGTATCTCGCCTCCGCACCATGTGGAGACGTTAGTAAGTTCCTTTTTTCTTTCAAGGCCCATCTCCCCGCAGTCCGCGCTCTTTACTTCGCCTTTTCTTTTCTATCCCAGGCGCAGAAGACGATCTTTTACGGGATTGGAGGAGAGCTTACGGCGGGCCCCAACCCCTAAGCCTCTTGAGCTCACCGAGAGCTTGTTCCTTATTTCCCATTGGATACTTTTTTCCCGTGCTAATTCTCCCAAAAAGCCCTCGGAGACCGACCTACTTCATCAGTAGCCCCTGGTTTGTGTGTCTCCCGATTGCGAATGGATGCTCCCCCTCGTTCCTTCGTTTCCTCCTCACGGTCACCTATTGGACATGCATTTTTCCCGCAGCGGCTTCGCCGGGCCCAGGGTACGCGGCCCCCTCCGCTAACGCTCCGTCATCAGCAAGGCCTCCCCCCCCGCGGAGCACATAAAATTCCAAAGTCTCGACCTTGCCTTTTTTGTATAATGTCTTTCCTTCCATCGAGCGATCCCGATACCGCGGGCCCAACGCCATGGCCGAATAAAACTTCTCACCCCCAGCCCAGAATCCGGAGGTCGAAGCCCTTTCCCCCCCCTCGCTTGAGCACTCCTTCCGCCTCGGCTTTCAGTTCAAAACGTTTGGAGGACGGAGTTGCGTGTTTTGATACGTGCCATCGAATCCCCTTGGCTGAGTTCCCCCTTTCACAATAAATCTGGGCTGGCGCTTCCTTTTCTAGTAAGGGCCTTTTCTTCCATTGCACCAGGCTGTCGTTTCCCCTTTCTCGAATCCGCCCCTTTTATTTGGGGCAGGATTATGTTGGCGGAACACCGTTTGCCGTCGAGAACCCCCCTTCGCGCCTCGGCCACTCCTGGTACGAGCCCCTTTTCAGCCTGCAATGAGGTTACTTTTCGGTCCGACATGGTGTACCGCAACGCAAGGTCCGATCCAGTCCCTTCTCGCTGTACATCTGTTTGTGTGGGCTACGCCGTCCAGTTTGGTCGCCCGCCACGTTAGCTTTTCTTCGATTTGAGAATCGACCACTCCCCATAGCCCCTGAATTCTTTTCGCACATAATAGGAGGTAGGCAGTGCACCGGCCTGACCAGCCTGACACTTGGGCTGTCCTAACCTCATCGTCTCGTCTATTCCTCTTTTAACATTATTAGCCGAAACCTTCCCCTACTGGGTTTTTGGCGAAACCCCCTTCGATGCCTTTCGACGCTCTATTTCCGCTAGGATGAGCCTCCATTTGACCCTTCGCTCCCCTTTGCAATTGAGGTGAAGATTGGACCTCGACTTATGGGTCATGTTCCAAGATACGAGTCGTGACAGTATCCCCCTGATAATCTGCCCTACTGGAGTGACTCGCCGAGATCACTTCTTAAGTCCTTTCTCCTTTAGTACAGGCTCCCAATCCAGACAGCGGATATTTAACTCGTGCCCTCCCATTCCGCTTTGCTGTTTTCGTTCAAGTCCTAGTCTCCCCCCTAATTTATGCCTGTTTCGGAAGATCGATTGCATTCCACAAATTTCGACTGGTTCTCTGCCAACCCCATCGGCTCCCCCCCTTCCCTTGCGTTTTTGATCTGGGAGCTTGGGGACAAAAGGGCTCGAGTGGCTTCCCCGACCTCTTTTTTCTTTATTCTCTCTTCGCCTCCACATTCCCCTCTTTCTCCCAGTTTCTGAATTCAAGTACCGAAGCTTGCTAGCCGCCCTCTAAGTTTCCCACGATGAAGCGGCCCTATCCGTTTCTGGCGAAGGCGAGCAGGAATGGAACTTCTTTTCTTTCTCGGCTCAGTCTCCCTTTCCGGTTCGAGTTGCGCTACCCGGTCCGGTCACTCGCACAACTTCTCTCTCTCATCCTAAGGATGAATATTTTGCTTTACGGACCTGGTTGCGCCAGTCCCTGAACTCACGATCGCGACCAACTCCCCCAACCTTCTCCGTCTTTTTTTTCGCGCAGGCCCCGATTCTCCCCAGTTCCCCTGAGCCCGGCTGATAGCCCCTCGACTTTGCTACTAATAACACTTCAGTTTCGCTTTCATGTAGAGCCAGATCGATAGTTTCAGGATCAGTGCACGGTTTCTTTCCTTTTTCTTTTTGACTACCGAATTCCCCTACAATCCCGCATGATGAGAGTGTTCCCCTCTCCGAGAGTTTGGGGAAAGCGATCACGATCGATCCTCTCCTTCAGAATCGATTCATTAGGACCGCAGCGCCGGCCGGCCCTTACAACTGCCTCCCTTTTTTCGGGCACTTGGCGTCTTTCTCCTTTCCCCCTGCCCACAAAAAAAGTAACAGATCCCTGAGCCTTCTTAGACGCTTGAATCACTTCTTCTGGGGGTAGTTAAGACCCTAGGATGTGATCGGGAGCTACTCTTTCCCTTCCTGGATCTTTCCCCTCTTCTTCCCCAGAAGGGCCCTTCTGGCGCGAAGTTCACTGCAGGCTTACCAACCGGCGAATCTCCTGGCTTCTGTCCAAAGAGCTTCATCGAAGTTATGTCCGCCCAAAACCCCTTTTTGTTGACTGAGGGTCGCTTAACCCTAACCGCCTTCATGAGGGCCCGCAACAGTTGAAGTCCCCC
>Ga0179593_1259798_pt1 | contig 11895 bp, 7 predicted proteins | sample CZODoug2_1_08_16_FD_185931 | JGI IMG/M metagenome (GOLD analysis project Ga0179593, IMG submission 185931) | Vadose zone soil fungal communities from Angelo Coast Range Reserve, California, USA - CZODoug2_1_08_16fungal (PacBio error correction) | ecosystem: Environmental > Terrestrial > Soil >... | reverse complement strand
TTTTTACCGTACTTTTTCCAATGCCTTGGATCATGAAGATATATTCATGGATGCTGGGTTCCTAATGGGATTAATCTTTTTCAGGTTGGCCGGTCGTTTTCTACAGATCTGGTGGAAGTCCCATTTCTAATCCGCCTCGATTTTCCTTTTTTGTTTTAACTATTCCCTTGCTGGTTCCCTTGATTGTATCGCAAGAAGGTGGTCCTACTTTTTTTTTTACCCCCTTTTTGTTGTTGTATAATCAACCCCCCTTCTTTTCCTCAATCAGGAGCCTTTACCCCTGTCACCCACACAGTTATCATAAGCTCTCCTCCCTTTCACCCCCCTGCCAGGCGCCTGTCCTCCAAGTCGTCGAATCACGGCCCCCCTTTTTCATAGCGGCTCCCGGTACTTACCCCGCAACAAAGGCCCTTTTTTCCGGCAGCAAATTTTCTTTGTCAACTTTTAGTCTCCCTGGCTTCTCTGACGCTTTTCTCTCTCTCCCCGGTCGCGTTCCTTTTATACCGAATGCCCTGTTTTCCCGGACTATTTGGTGCTGGGTTTCAACATGCCCCTCCCTTTCCTCCGTTGCCTCTCCTTATTCATGCGCAGTTAACTGGCAGTTTTAAGTTCCTCCCCCTTCCCCCCCAGCTTTTTTGGGAAAGAAATGAATTAATAGAGACACCTTAGTAGATTGAGCCTCTGGTCCTGCAGAACCGTATTCGTCCTTCGGCTTCCTGATTGAAAACGGTTTTTAAACTTCCTCAACTTTCTGAAAAGCACAAGCAATTTTTCAACCACTTTCCTCCAACCCCTCTCCTCCGTTCTGTAGGTGCGATCTCCCCCCTGATTGAGTTTTCAGATTCTAAGATCTTTTGTTGTACGTCCTTGCCTTGGTCCCCTTCTTAATGAGGAGGAAATGATTCCGTTGTGCTAAATCCTTTCTTTTTCGCAAAGAGGCATCTTAATCTGAACTCTTCTCCGTTGGCCTAAATTTCCCCCGTACTTTTTCCCCTTTGTCGTACCTTCGCTTTCTTGCGCGATCTCTGGTTTATTCTCTCCGAAATCGCTAGTCGGCTATTTCTAAGTACCCTCCAGCTCCGCTTTGCTAGTGCCCGTGTTCTTCCCGCTTTTGCAACGATCCAAGTCGGCGCCTTTTCCCCAACCATTTCCTTGTCGAGACCCATATAATCTGGTTTTTTAACTTTTTTAGCTGTCTCCATAGCGGAGTGCGTTGCGGCTCCTCGAGATTGAAGTTTTTTTTTTTTTCTCCTCCTTGGTGTGGCCCCCTCTTTGGACCCTCTCTGAGCCTTTTCTTGCCGCCTTTGATCCGGCACGCCGCTCCGACCCGCTCTTCGCGGTGTAATTCCTTTCCGTGGCGTGTTTGCTTTTCACGGTGAGCCTGAAATCGTTTTCTGCCAGCGTTCCTCCCCCCGTGTAGTTTCTCGTTTAACGCGCCGTCCCTTGGCGCCTTTAAACGTTCGCTCACCCCCCTCTCGCCCTTGAGCCTCCCTGGCCGTGAGTTACGTCCTGCGATGTCGTAGGTTCAGGTTTGAGTTCGATTTTTTTTCAGCGCGTTTCCTGTGGCCGCCTTACATTCACGCCTCTTATATCTTTTTTTGGCCTCAGACCCTAACCCCAGCTCGCAGTCCCCATTTCTTTCAAATCAACGCCCCGATCCTAGCTTCTTAGTAGGAAAATAAGATTTTTGTGAGATTGCTGAAACCCCAGTCCGGGCTGATTTCAGAAGCGACCCCCGAGTAGTATTCTGACGTGTGGAGTGCCCGATATCTTGGTTCTCCCGTCTCCGCTAAAATTCCCGTTTGTCAGGTGGTCATCCCCGCCATTCAACCCATTTCCCTTAGTTGTTTACCCGTCCTATCCGTTATCCTTTTTTTAAGAGTATCCCGGTCGACTCATTGCAGGTCAGGGGTTCCCTTTTTCCTCGTCCCATGGGTTAGGAGTGTCCTCCCCCCGTTCTCAAGCGTTTCCTCGCCGGGAAAGGCTCTTTCTTTTCATCTAGGAAGATTTTTTACGCCCACGATGAAGGCAAATTCTCTCTTTGCCACCCCCCTTCCCGGGTGACGAGTTTTTGAGTAAAGTGTTTAGTTATAAATAATTTCAGGATTTGTCGACAGAGCTTTTGAAATCCTTCTCGAGGAATCACGATCTTTTTTAAGTGTTTGTGTTTTTCTTTTGGCGATCCTTTGATCCCGGCCATTTTGCCATGGCTGAGCCACTCTTCCGCAGGTGTTCGGCTTTCCTGACTAAGTTTCCAGATGGACTTCTTATTTAAGTTTTCTCCTCCTTTCCCCTCTATTATGATTTTCTGGGAGCACGAAGTTTTGCTCAGCCGTTTGACCTCCCTCGTGACTTGGGCGTCCTCTGTTGCCTTTCCGGTGGTCGGACACTCGCCCCCTCCCATTTAGTGTCGCAACCTTTCTTACATGGTTTACTTCAATATGTTTTGGATTTAGTCACCCGAGTCCTTGATATTCTATGGTTTTAAGGGTTTGTGTCTTTTGGTTCCTGTTGTACCCCCGGGGTGACGATCGTTTTGTGGGAGGGACCCTCTCTCCAAGATTCAAACTTCCCTTGAAGTCTTAGGGGTCGACGACGTGTTTCGCTTCGCCTCGTGAAAGTTGGTGTGGGCCACCTCCGTGTTTGGCTGATGTCACCTCTCCCTTATCTCTTCGGTCTCTTTTGTTCTTCACCCCTTCCGCAACCGGTCCGCCTTTTTGTTCGGGCATTGGGTTTTTTCCCCCGAATTTCCCTTTCGTTTTTCGGGTTACCCGCCAGCAATCGGTTTAATTGGCGCAAGCATACTCCTAACGTCCCTTTCGCTTTATTATGAAGACCCCTTTCTTTTCGCTGCTCTGCGGGATCTCTTGTGGTGCATGTTTCCCGGGGACGTGGGACGTGTTTGCTTAGAGCTTCCCCCCCTTTCCGAACTAATTCGGCCCCCTTAATTTTTCCCCGGAGTTTCCATTGTGCCCTTCCAGCCCCTTTAGCCCTTCAATCCGTCATTCCAAAACAGCTTCCCCACTCTTGGTTCGGAGGAGTTGGCTGGATGACGTCCTTAGCGTCCTCTATAGTCATTTCAAGTTCCCTCCCTCCCCTTCCTCGCCCTAAAGGCGCGCCATATGCTTGTCACTTTGCTGCGCCCCGTACTCATTTCCAGTTCAAGCGGTTCCCTCTTCCCCTCCTATAGGAATTAAGTTTTTTTCTATATACCTTACCCACAACCTTTTTTCCTCAAGTCTAGACTTCTACTTGATCTTCAGTTCTCCGGTTTCCCAGCTCGCGGCCACCATCGAGTTTGAGTACGTGAGTAATGCGTTACGACTCCTGCTCTTAAGAGGGCCTCTTAAAATCTTCCTCCTCGCAGCACCTTTAGGCTCTCATTATGAGTCTCTTGTTTGCATGAACCTTATGTGTCTCTCCCAGGACTCCTCTTTGGTTCGTCTGTCCTCTTGATGAACGTCCTGGAGCACCAATTCTTCTCGCGCGCCGTTCCTTGCCTTGTCCTTGCTCAGGGACCGCCATCCAGCTCTCCTTGACTAAGTGAGACCCCGGCATGTTTTTCAGTCGAACTGGCGGCAGGCCCACCTAAATTTTTTTGTTTTCCCGTTGTGGTGGTTTTTCCGGTTCGGTGTCACCCCTGAGTTTTGTCTTAACGACCCCGGTGCACCAGGGTTTCCTCTCTGAAGCGCGGCCCTTCGTCTTCTTTCGACTTCCCTTTTTTTGTTCCTTCTTTTCCTCCCTCTCTGGTTCCCGACTGCGTCGCTTTCCTTCGTACGGCTTGCTGTTGACGACGTTCCCGAGGAGGCGTAGTCAGCCGTTCCTCTTTTTTCAGGCGTCCCTTCCTGCCCTCCGCGCGTGCCCGTGGCCTAGACGTCCTTCGCCCTTTTCCCGTGGCTTGAAATCTCTTTTTGTCACGTTTTTTCTTAATTTTGGAGTCCTTTTCTTAGGTTTCAGTGCTTTGATGACGAATAGGTTTGGTTAGCCCGCGATGACGGTAGGTTTCGACGTGGTTGACTTTTTAAGGAGCCTTGCTTTTTCTTCCCCCCCTTGCTCGTCCTTCTAGTATCATTGCTGTTTTTTACCCCTATTTTCGCAGGTCGCAGGACTTGTTCGACACGTCTTGTGACTCTCTCTTCCTCAGTTTTTTCTAGAGAGTATCTCCAATTTTCGTGGACGTTAAATCATTCTCTCGCCTAGGACCACCAAAAGCATACCCGGTTCCACGCAAGGTTCTGGTCCGTACTTCTTTTTACCAGTGGACCTTTCCGATTCTCACAGGCCTGCTCGGTTTCCATCCCCCCCTTTCAGGCTGACGCTCGGCGAGGTCTGTGTCTTTCTTCCTTGAAGTAGTCTACGGGCGTTGAGTTGAGCTCTTCAGGGTGAGAATGTTCCTGAGGCTCTCAATTCTATCTCCCCGGTGCACTAGCTTTTCCTTTTATTATCTTCGGGTCTCCCCGCCATCCTTAAGTAGTCTTCCCCCTCCTTTCGTCCCGTTTCGTACCTTTTTCGAGTTGAATATGTCGACGGCCTCGGCGAAGCCCTTCTTTTAGTGGTTTCGCCAAAAAATAGGCGTCCTCTTCCGTCATTAAACGCTTCCCTTGTCGGAAGTTTCCTCCCCCCATACTGTGGACACTCTACCCCCACACACCCATTACCCCTTCCTAAAGACCTTCAGAAGGATGTTTAGGTGTTGGTCTAGCTCACCCTTCTTTTTTTGGGCTCCTCTTAGTAGCTTTTTCGTCTTGACTTGAGGTGGTGGTTACTCTCGCCATTGGCTTTGGCGATGCGATTAAAACTTATTGAAGTCCCTCTTTTTTTTCGTCCGGCCACGGACGTGGAGTCAACCTTCCTTTTCTTTCATCATAATCAGCTCGTCCATTTTTTATTGAGGAGTTTGAGTCTGGTTAATAGTCGCATTTAACTTCCGTGCTTTCCGCTCTTTACTATTAAGAGTCGTTTATGGTTAGAAGTCTCTGTCAAGTTGGGCTGTGCCCCGCCTTCCGTCCCGAACATTCTAGGTTACAAAACAGGTTTGGCGAGGTCTTATGCCCCCCTTTCACGGCCTTTCTTTTCTTTCAAAACAGGCGTTCTTTCGCTCACTTTCGTCCGTGTTTTTTGCCCTACGCTTTGTGAAGGAGTTTTGGCCGGTTGTTTGGAGCGCGGGACCATCTGGGTTTCCCCTTAAAATTAAGTAAGACGATTAGTGCTAAGCTTTCCCATGGAAGTTTATAGCTGACACCTCGCTGAGGTTTTTTTTAACATTATCTTTGTTGACGATGTCCCCCCCTAGGCAGGAGGGAGGCAGGCCATTGGAACTTTTTCGCGTTCCTTCTGCGAGTTTTAACTGCGTCTTGCGGACATGGTGCCCTCCTCTTTTAAACGACACCAGGTTGTTTTGCATTTTTGTCCCTCTCCCACTTGAGAGCCTCCTTTTGACCCTCTTGCCTAAGGACGACGTCGAGTCGATGCTTCTTTCTTTTTAATTTCTAGTGCCTTTGGACGAGACATGATTTCTTGGGTTCCTTGCCCCAAATTCCCCCCAGTTGCTGTTTGGCGCGAACCCCATGGCCCGATAATCGGCCATTTCGGTCCTTTTTGAACGACCCATACCCCCAACTATCTCAGCTCTGGTTGGACCCCCCCAGCGGCAGTCGTGCGACCACCCCCCAATCTTGAAAGAGAGGTCCCCCCCGAATCGATGTTACCTTTTTTGACCTTTAAGTTTCTCAGCCTGTCTCTAGCCTTCTACCCCCCCCTTCCCACAAGTCCCACCGTACAGGCCGGTCCTCCCCGCGACCAGTAACAAAAGAGGTTCTCAACCTCCTCGCGGCTCTTTTTTCCCTTTTCCCTAAATGGACGAACAGGCTTTGATTTGTCTTAGCGAAGAGAGTGTCCCCGAGGAGGCGTTTCCTCTTAACTGAAGGACCACTATCTCAATGGAATTGACTTGATAGATGATATACCGCCCCGTCAGTCAGAAGATCGAGTTCTCTCTCAAAAGCACCAATTGGGTGATTCGGGATATGAGGATCCCTGATTTTTATAGTCAAGGCCTGAACCTTAGCGGATTGACCCGAGGGTAAGAAACCGCGATTCTCACTAAAACACTTTTCGCTTTCAGAGGATTCCTTCTCTCCGGGTTTTTTTTACTCCTCGGCTCAGGACAATCGGATTGTTCTCAGTTTTTTTGTTCGGCTCTCCGGTTGAATTGTCGGGATGTTAACGAGGTGAGCTTAGGGCAGATAATCCGGTGTCTGGTGTTCCGTCCATGATCTGTGTAGTGGGCGGCTCTGCATAAGAACTCTTTTTACTATAGTTTTTTTTTTTACGGAGTTCTCATGATTCCTGCTCTTCGATCTCTTGGGAATTACCTATCCACAGACCCGTAAGGGAGGCATTTTCCCCCTTCGGCGTTTACACCCTCGGCATAATGGGAAAATCTGGGGTATTTTTTTTCTCGGTATAACGCAGATTGACCGGCTTTTATTGTCAGAATTCTTTTCTCGTTAGGTGCATTACCCTGATCCCAGGAATTTCCCTACACTTCTCTGTGACCACGTCGCCGTTGCGTCGACGGAGACCCCATCGGCATTTTTCTACGCTTGTGTTTTTGGTGTGGTTTTCCAATCGAGTGGAAGGCGGTTTTGGCATCCCCTTCCCCCCCGCGTTAGCTTTGCTCGGGCCAAGGCAATTTGCTGTCCTTTTTTTGAATCCGGGGTTACGGCAACGCATTGGTGCATCCCGTTGTACTGCCCCTCCGTTTTGGATGACCTTTGCTTCCACATCCGAAATTCAACCGTGAAAACCATGTCAAAGGCACTGGAAATGGTCCGCAACTGCCCAGTGGTACGCAACGGAGATTAGTCTTTTGGTCTCTAGTTTGAATTGAACGCGGTATTGCTCTGCCACACTTTTGGTGGTCTGTTAGTCTGAATGAAACAGTCAGCGGCTGGTTGGACCAGCCCTTTTCATCATGGTCACATCCCCTGCGTGTGGTTCTTCCGTCGCCTGACCTGCGACCTGCCTTGCACTCCCTCCCCCCTCCCTCTTTTCGTTAATGCGGGCATCCCGTTGCATCGGATTTTTTTTTACCTTCCCGAAAGGTCCACGTACGCGCCACCTCCCATCTCCTCAGGCCTTAGTCGAAGACACCTAGTCCCGTTCGTCTGCTGTGAGTGACCCCCTGTCGCAGGGTTTTCCCCGCTCCACGAAAATTCCCTAATTGGTATCACCCGTGACCCACACTTGGCCGCTCGAAGAACTTTTTCTCGTCGGGCAGAGTTTGGACCCCACACCGGAATTTCCCTGCGTTTTCCCCCAGCATTTGCTCTGGTCCTGTAGAGTTCCTTTCTTTTCCCCTCCGCTATTCTGGTAATTTTCTCCGATCCCCCCAGAATTCATCCTACTTCTTCCTTTAGTCCTAATTCACTCCTATTGCTCGTAGGGGCTCCCTTCTTATGTTTCTTTAGGTGATGCCTGTCTGGTCGGGCTCTTTCTTTCCTTTCAAAGATGGACGCCTTATCGCCCACCCTCCTTCCGCATTTTCCTAGAAATTTTGAGAACAAGTCGTTTCTCTATTTCTCTCCCTCCCTAAACTCTACCTTGTATTGCGCAGGACGGGCTCTTCTTTGCTTTCCTGTACCGTGAGTGTGGAGCTTTTCAACTGGGTTTCTTTGTTGCATTTCCACCGCTACGATGTGTTCTCCCCCTCCACTCCTAGCTTCCAATGACCCTTATGTCCGTCGACGAGTTGGAAATTATTTTGGCTCGTTGACTAACTTTCTCTTTTCTTCTGGAGGCGTAGACCCTATTCAGGTCAGGACCGAGACCCCAGTGCCCTTTTTCGATCTGTCATGCCTTGGCTGGTCTTTTCTCATGCCTCTCCCTCTCCTAGGTCAGAGTGGACCGTCGTGAGCCTGAATCCTTGTGTTTTTAGTTGATGAAGAAGTCTTTTCTTTCCTGTGCGTCGGTTTTTCCTGAGTCGTCTTTTTGGACATGACCGGAGATTGCTTTTTTCCTCTCCCTCATTTGAGGTTAACTTGTTTCCTGTTCTGCGGTTTTTTTGACACGTTGTGAAGACCTACGTTGTTGTTTTTTTCGTTGGAGTCTTTTCCGTCGTGTGCTTCTTATCTGCGAATTCTTTTTCCATTTGTTCCCCACCTTTAATCTAAGTGTACTTAAGTCCCATCCCCTTGTTGGTGGTCCCCCTGCGCTTTGGAAACTTCATAGCCCTCTCTCCCTTAGTGTCTTTGCCGCCAATCCCCTTCTTCCTTCTAGAATTCTGGATAAAAACGTCATGTGGTAATAGCTCACGGTTACAGTTTTTCGTTTGTTTTTCTATGAGAGGTTCTCTCTCTCCACGGAACTGGCCTAGTCGCTTGCCTAACGAAACTTCTTCTTGCCCTTTTTCCGATCGTATGGGGTTGTACGCCGTAGCCCTCCCCTCTCTCCCCTAACAAGTTTTTCACTTGAGCCCGACTTACCCTCAATGAGCTCTTTATCTCGACGCCCTCCTTTTGAATCACACTTCTTTTTCGACCCCCCTGTCGGTCGAGGAGTTTTTTCCCCTCTGATTCTTTTGAACCGTAACCTCCCTTTGCCCAAAGGAGCTTCACGCCAAGCCAAGTTCTTTTTTGGATGTCGGTGCCGATTTCGCCTTCCCTGCTTTTTTCTCTTCTTTTTTTCCTTCGCTTTTCTTGGACGCGCTGAGGCGGCTTCTTTTGACGCTTGCCTGTTTCTCAGCATCATTTTTTATTTTGCAGCCATACCTTGATCCTGACCTTCACGACGGCCGTTGGACCCGATCCCTTTTTTCCTTTTTTTTCCCCCCCTCGATGCAGTATGTGACTGGTCCTTCTCGTCGCTCTTTCTTCTGCCTTCCTTACTTGCAGAGGCCTCGAGGCCTCCCCCGCCCGGTGAATGACCCTCCCTCTTTGTTCTCCGTGTGCCACGCCCCCGGAGGATAACACTCGTATGGATTCCACAACCTCTTTTTTTCCTCTTTCTGTTCAGTATTTTTCTTACGTTTTCTGAATTTCGGGCTCGGGGCACTTCTGGCCGTTGACTCGTTTCCTTCTCCGAAGCTTTCCCTGCCCTTTTATGTTTGTTCCTGGAAGCCTTTTCGTGGATTCCTATTCCCCTTTGACACATAAGTAGACTTCGGATTTGCGAATTGGAGACCTCCCTTTGAATCCGAGAAACCAGGATTTCTTCTGGTTGGATAGGACCCTTACTTTTTATTTCATGATAGTGACACACGGAACACGCTAATCGAAAAAGTTTCAAGATTCTTGGTTCCTTGAAGTTTAAATTAACGGTTCCTCACTGTTGCCTAGATCCCGCCCCCTCCACGAATTTAGCTCAACGGTCCGAGGATTTGGTGGGTGTTTTCTTTTTTTCCGAGATCTTTTTCCTCCTAAGAGGTCAAATTGCTGTTTTACCCCCTTCGCAAAAAAGATCGGTGGCGCAGCCCCCACCCCTTCCACGAGTCCCCTCCTTTCGCATGGACCCATTAATGCTTTGAAGAGCATTTACCTTCCTTTCGAGTTAGTTTTCAGCAAGCGACTTGAGCCCCCCCTTGTTTTTGAGGGATAAGCCGCAAGGTATACTCTCCTTCTTTTCCCTTTCGTCTGCGGGTAAAAAGTGGTAGATTCAAATTTGTTCTGAGTAACTTGACCACCTGACCCCGCTGGTCCCCTTTACCTGAGCAGGGTCTGTCCTGACCCTTTACGACGAAGAGTCCAGTTTTGTTTTTAGCCTTCCCATCCCCCCTTCTCGGTGGCACAAATTTCTTTAGCCTTGACAGGCCTACAGCCAGGCCCCGAGACCTCCTGAGTATGACTCCTTTGTTCTCTACGCACGAAATTTCCGACGCGTTAAACAACCCTTACGGTAGTCTTGGCCTTCTTTGAGCTTCTTTTGCTGAAGTCCCGCCCCCCGGCGTGTTTCCTCTTGTCAGAAAGGTTCCCCCCCCTGGCGAGGATCCCGCTCCTTTTCTTTTTGTGAGGAGTTTTCGGAAAATTTCTTGTCCCCTCTTGTTTTATGACCTCTTTCCCTTCTCCCTATCGAGCGGAATGCTAGTCGGCCTCTTAATTTGAGAATGTATGGGTGTTAAGTGCTTTTCTCTTTTCCCTTTTTTCTTTTCGTTTTCCCCGATCGGGTTAGAGGTCCTCCTCTTCCTTTTATGTGCGGAGGCTTTCGGAGTGCAACGATTGGTCGAGTGCACTCGCTAGGTTTTGCGCTGTGCTCCCGAATGTACCTTTTCTGCTTTCTTTGAGCAAGTCTGACATGGTTCTTTGTATTTTTTTGACAGCTTCGTTGTGTGAGTGGTGAGCCTTATCTTGCTTTTCTGCCCCTCTGAATTTCCTTTCCTCGGCGTAGCTTTTTGTTTTTCCGGCGGGACTCGTGTTGGGGTTTCCATTGCTTCTGTGGTAAACGGCGATATGTTCTCGGTGCTCTCAAAGGAAGTTCCCTTTTTTCTGCGGTTCTTTTGTTTCTTTTACCGCAGCGTTTTTCATGGCCGTGTCCGTTAGGTCGGCTGAACGTCCTTATAAACTGAACAAGAACCCCCCCCTCGTGTTCTTCTTCTCGACCAAGTGGGGATATCCCTCTTTTTAGCCCTCTGCCTTTTTTTTTAGAACGGGTTTCTTTTGCGGATTTTATCCGTCCCCCCGTTTTCTTTCCTAAATCCTGTCTGTCCCCCCTGGAGTTTTTCGCCCGGATTCTTGATTGTCCCGCTCCGCCTTTCTGCCGTGTCCGGATTACTTTTCCTTCTGAGCACGATGACAGTATGGATAGTTTCCACGGGACCTCGGTCCCTTTTTTTCGAAAGCAAGAGATGCTTCCACACGGCGTATATTCTCTTCCGTTTTGCTGCGGCAGACCTACGGGCGTCACCTCCCTACTTCTTGGTTCAAAAACAAGTCTTATTGTTCTCTTCGTGTTCCCAAGGAGCACACTTCTTTGTTCAGGGTCCCCATGATCCTCCTTGGGTCTCGTTAACAAGCGGTTCTTCCGGTATCGATGTCCCCCATACGTTCTTTAGGGATGGATATACTTCGTAATGCGTTGATTATAACATTGTCCCTTTCCTTTTTCTTTTCTCCCCTTTTATTTCTCTTCTTATGGAGCTTCCCCCTCTCATTTCTGTCTTTTCCGAATTTTCGAAGTCTTTCGAATCCCTCTACACTGCACGCTTCTCCCCATCCTCTTCTTTGCTCCCCTTTTAAGAGAAGCGAGAAGAAACAGACATCTTTCTTTGATTTGTGCGTGGCCTTTCGTTTCTTATGGAGTAGGGTACAGTTTTGGTGAAAGAGCACCCTGTTTGTTTCAGTCCGACTCCGATTCTCACGAAAACCCGGAATTTTTGTTTTTCATTTTTTTTTCCCTCTACTTTTCTTATCCGTCTTTTCGGTTTCGTGACTGCCAACGATCGTAGGAGCTAGTCGGGTCTTTCCTGTTAGTCCACCCCTATAAGGGTCCTTCCCTGACATCTCGTCTTGCCATCCTTTCATTTCCGCTTACGGTCTCGTCTCTCGAACCCTCGATGGGCGACTTCCTCATCCCCCGCCCTCGTAAGCCTGATGCGCAGGTTCTAACTCCCGGCATGGGAGCCGATTGCCTCTTTTTTTCTTTTCTATCTGTGTTCCCCCGCATTGGCTTTTTTGTTCAACCGGATCTATCTTTCTTTTTTTTGACCCGACCCGGCGCTCGGGATTTCTCTATTTCCCTCTTCATTTGATCTCTCCTTCACACCGTCGTGTTCCCATCCTTGGCGTCCCATTAAAAAGCTGCCGCCCCCAGCAACGAGATGGGGTTTGCCCAGTCTCGCCCCAGTACTTCACTTTCTCCTCTCTTTCACCAGGTCAATAAACTCCCTCGAGTTCCGGATCC
>Ga0179593_1728880_pt1 | contig 11896 bp, 18 predicted proteins | sample CZODoug2_1_08_16_FD_185931 | JGI IMG/M metagenome (GOLD analysis project Ga0179593, IMG submission 185931) | Vadose zone soil fungal communities from Angelo Coast Range Reserve, California, USA - CZODoug2_1_08_16fungal (PacBio error correction) | ecosystem: Environmental > Terrestrial > Soil >... | reverse complement strand
CGGACGTGGGTTTTTATTCTTTAATACCCCCATGACTATAGAAAAACTCCTTCAATACCTTCTCCCGGCACGCGCTTCAAGTTCACGTCGACGCATGCCGCCTCCTCTTTCCCCGTCACCCCCTTTCACAGAGTACAGAGTCCACCTCTTCTATATTTTTGAACTCCTTTTCCTCTTCCAGAATGATAAACCCCTTATCCCCGACCCCCTTTACCAGTCTCCCTGGCAATCTTCTCCACCGACATCAAACAGTCTAAGATCTCGCGGCCATCCTTCCTCCCCCCTTTCTCGTTGCCTCCGCCTCTCTTCCCACTTTCCCCTGCGCGATCGCTCCCTTCCACACAAAGCGCCTCCCTTTAACTTCTTCTCTTCATCGTCACAACGGCCCTTCCCCCATTCCCGAAATAGGACGGCACCTCCAATTAGCTACCATAAACCCTCGGACACCCCGCAGCCCCCTTTTCCCTGACCATCTGAATTGCAGCCCTTCTCCAGCACAGCCGACTTCCTTTCTCGATGAATGCGATTACTCATATTGCTCCCCGGTCTTCGCAGAAATCCAGCTCTCCCCCCCACATTGGCTCTCCCTTTTTCCCTGCTCTGATAGCTCACAAAGCCCACTTTTTTCCTTCTCCCTGCTTTTTTTCCTGCCGATCTTTCTCTTTCCTGGCTTTTTCAGGAGAGGAAGGTCATCCCCTTCCGCATCTTTTCTTTCTTGAACCAGCGCGTTTTCTCACCAACCTCAGCAACGACAACCTGTTGTCTCTCGTTCCGGCAAGCTATCGCCTCAGGTTTCCAAGTCAGCTTTCCCTCACTCTCCGGACCATATCCCTCTTTGGTCTTCAGAAGAGTTCCTCTTAAGGTCCTTCACAGTTGTTTCAACCCCGCAACAGTTTTGGTTTATCCTCTCATTCTCTTGGAAAACCCCTTGGCTTTTTTATGAAAAGTCTGTGTTGCTTTCCTTGTGGCCGCTTAGCCGTTTCTTCCATGTTCTCTCCGAAGAGGGTAAGTTTTTTTTTTTTCCGGAGGTTTCCCCTTCCCCCCTTTAGAACGGGCCTTATCTTCGTTCCGCACGAAAGCAAATTTCCCTTTCCCCTTTTGGACTTTGGGTGCGCAAATGACTCCCCCAGGCCCCCCCCCTCTCCTGACCATGAGCAACCCCGTTAGACTTTCTCAAGGGAGACTTCCCCCCCCATCGATTTATTTTCGCAGCATTTCCCATAACGGTTACCACGGTAAACTGGCCTTCGACTATGAAGCTCCCAAAAGTGAGATGGAAAAGCCCGACCCAGACCCCGTAAGGCATCCTTTCTTCCCGGGATTTTTTTTTTAATAGAAATGTTTCTCCTTCACGCCTTTTCAGACGCCACACTTATGACTTCTAGCGCCACCCTTTTTTTTTGTTAAAGACCCCCCCCCCTTCTTATTTTCGGTAACACGGGCCCCCTCAAGTGCGCCGGTGCCCCTTACACCCCCCGGAAATAGATCGGCCCCCTTCATGATGGATCTTTTTTAGCAGCATACACCGCCCGAACCCCGCGAAAAATGGTTCCCCCTCTTCTCCCTCCTCTTTTAGCACCACTCTCCCCCCAAGCTTCTCTCCCTTGAAAACGGTTGATCCTGACTTCCCTAGAAGACCTAAGGCCCTGAATGATGCCTTTTCTTTTTCCCGTCGTTGAGATTTCTTTTCCGAATTACAGAACAAGATGCCTATAAGTTCTGCCGAATGCAGAGCGTCCTTCCCCTTCTCATCCCCCCGTGCTGGTTAGCACCTAGTCTTTTCTTTGTAGGCTGCTCGTCTCCCTTCGCTGTTAAGGGTTTTCGCTCGCCCCTTTTCTATGAAGGGGGCCGATCAGCTTCACGATTGAGATCCTTTTTCCCGAGCGGTGTCCCTTATCGCTCGACCCTACTCACGAACTCTTCCCCCGACCCCCTTCTGGAGACAGACGTCGCCTTTCTCTTTTCTGAGGCCCTGCGGCCCCTTGCGTTCTCTCCTCGGATTTTGTCCTCTTCAATCCCTGCCCTTTTTTTTGCCTGAGGCCCACACCGCACCAAAAGAAACCCCCCTGAGGGGTCCCGTTTTCCCTTCGCGCGGACTCTTCCCCTCGCAGCTGCTTCGCCCCTCCCCCCCCCTTCTCGGCCTTACTCCCCTGAAGATCTTTTTTCCCAATGCGCGTTCCCCTGAAATACCTGATCGGGATTCGACCGTCTCCTTTCTGCTGAATCGCCATGCTGAAGGCAAGTCTTTCCTGTAGATACCTCCTCCGGAGTGAAAATCTTACTTTCGTCCTACATCATATGGGAGCTCCTCCTTTTTTTCGCTGATGAATCCCACTAGGTGAAGATTCCCGCTCTGATTTGGCCGTAGGGTGCTTGCCCCTCACCAGTTTCTTTTTCGAGGTCGAATATGTGGAACTATTTTTTTCTCTTTCCACGTGATTTCATCCACCTCCTCCCCTCTCTCCCCCACAACACCACCCCAAAACACGTCCCCACACCCCCCAGCCTTTGGGGCCTCTTGCCCGTCATGAATTCCTTGCTGTTCGATCGTGCCTCCCGAACCCTTCTTTTTCGGAAGATGTTTTACTTCCCCCCCCATTTGCGATTTTTTTTTCTTTCGGCAGGCCACCCCCCCCTTTTTGATCCAGTACTCCATCCTTCTATGTATTTCATTTTGGAAGCAGAATTCCCCCCCCAGGAGATTTCCCTTCCTGGATAGATTAGTAGAGGGAATGGTCCTTCTCTCCCGAGTTATGGATTGTTCTATATATATTCCGGTCTTCCTCGTGATTTTCTCCTCAAAATTCTTCCTTCACTGCCTAGGATCGAAGTCCCCTATCCGTCCGGTTCTAGAGCAGCCCCCCCCCGCCGCGTTTTATTTTCGTTTATAGGGATCCCCCCCCTCTCTGCATGGAGATGCCTTTTTCCTGCATATTGTTATGGAATTCTTTCTCTGATCTCAAGCGGTGCTTTTCCATAATTAACAACCTTTTTTTTCTTCGCTGAGTAAAGTTATCTCCCTTTTACGAAGTTTTTCTCGAGAGTGGGGATGTTTTTTCCTTCCCGAGTATTTTTATTTTTAGATGGTGCAGATGCTTTTCTGCCCGTACCACATGGTCGCCCTTCTTCTCTAGTCCCCTCTGCTGTTGATCTTTCCCTTTGGGCTTTTTTTTTTTTAGTTCCTTCCCCCCCCTTACATAGATGTTGTAGAGACCTATCCACCCTCCCTTATGATGGAATACTTTCTGAGGCTCCCCTAGTTAAAGGAGAGCGGCATTGTAGATGGATTACCCCCATTCCATACTGTCCCCTTTCTTCCTTTCTTAAGGGTATGTGGATAGTTCCGATTTTTTTAATAGCGGTCTTAGTTGAGAGAAATCTTTTTTTCTTTATTTCCAATCATCGTCTTTTTTTTTCACAAAGCGATAGATTTCCCTCTCCTGGGTTTCTTCCTTCCGATGATAAGGGAAGATCGGTCCTTCGCGTCTTGACGTCATTGCGGCCCCTTCCTGTTTTGAGTACTTCTTTTCCGGAATACGAAGATTCTTTTTCCAGAGGGTGTTTTCTCCCACTACCGAAACCCCCCCCCGCGTAACCTCGCGGCATTGAAGCAGCACCTTTCTCTTTCTGTTTTTTTTTTTTTCGGGCCTGAAGTCCCCCCTTTTCAGCACCCCCTCTCCAATCTCTTTATTTTTTTTAGGGTTTAGCCCTTTCAAAATCCCCCCCCCCTTTTTCACAACTGTCCCGGGCCCTTAGTAAGTTTTACTCAGATAATAGTCAGTCCCCTTCTTTTAATTGGCAGCCGGGAGTAGGACGTGTTTGCTTTCCCCCTATAGTGCTTTCTCCACGAGACTTTACACAGAATTTCTGCTGGTTTGTGATATTGAGGGAGGCTGGGGTCCCTCCTTTTTTCTTTTGATGAACGCCTGGGGGAGCCCCCCTCCCCTAGGACGCTGTTTTAGACTCGGGTGCATGTGGAAGCTGATTATTTCTCATCATTCTTTTTTTCGCCTCAGGTTTTTTTTGGCTTTTTGACCTCATACGCGGATTCCCCCCCCCCGCCTGTCGGCGCCCCCATTTTCTTTCTTTGCGCTCTTCTTTGGGCAACCATCTTTCATATTCTTTTCGCATTCGCCTTGACTGGGACTGGGTTCTTTTTTTTTTTTTTCCCGACTTCTTTTCAAGTCTCAGATTTCCCCTTTCGACTGGCCTTTTTTTCCGAATCTGGGTTTTTTTAATCGAGACTCTCTTCGGTTTTTCAGATTTCTTTTCTGCCTGGGTACCCTTTTTCCCTTGAAGGTGACCCCCTACTCTTAGGAGATTACCCCTTCTTCCTTTTATGAGCGTTTTTTTTTCTATATGGCTGCGACCTTTTTTGCGGCGTCTTCTCGAGCGGCGGAGGCACCGAGAGATTACAGACGTGGTTTCCCCTTTTATCGTTTCTTTTATGTGATGTGATGCTTTTTTCTGCTCTCCCTGCGTTGTATTGATGGGATAAGTTTTTTCCCAGGTATGGGCCCTTCCCTGAAGGATTCGTCCCCCCCTTTTCTTGGATCTCGATCTCCTTTTGCCGGAACCGCTGGAGATGACGATGCGCCTTCCTCTCCCCCTTTTTATTCTCTTTTTCCCAGAAGATATGTTTTTACCGTTTGGCGTTCTTTTTGCTGATGACCCCCATCCCTTTGCTAAACTTAAGAGAATTTTTCCTTTCCTTTTACTCCTTCTCCCTTTGTGAGAGATCTTCCGATCTCAAGTGGGTTTCGTTTTTTTCCCCCATTGTATCTCTCTTTCAGTGGGGCCCCTTCGGAACCCTTCCAAATACTCTTCAGTAGGCAGAGCCCTCTCAGTCCCCCGCCGCATAGCCTTGTACTTCCTGGATCCTCGTCCGCTCTATTACCCGGAATCCCTTCCTCTTCCAGGACTGAGCCCCTTTCCTTTTTTTACAACGTAGTCCTCCCTCGGCCCCCTCTCCGACCTAACATGCACCCTCCCACCCGGCTATCGCGGCAATGGCTTTTTCGAACATTTTGCTGTAATCGCCCCTTTCCCCCCTTGCCAAGATATCGCCTCCCCCCTCTCCCCTTAGAAGACATATCTTCTTAGAAACCAAAATCAGAATCATTCTTGAACGCTTCCGAAGAAAGATCTCCCCGGCCCTCCCGGGAACAAGGCGCATCCCCCGGCGCTTACCTCTGAGTATCAGGAGTTCTGCCCTCCCCCCTCTCTCCCCAAAGCTTCCCCCCTTGACCTTGAAGTTGCCCCTCTTTCTTCCCTCCATCATTCTTCATCCCTTTTACAGTCCTCGGTCCGCTGTCTCCCCATTCTATTGCGACCTCCCCAGCAGAAATCCAGCACTCTCCCACTCATTCAACCTTTTTTTTTTTTGTAAAGCTTTCAGGACGACGTTTCCCCCATCCACAACAGGATTCTTGATTCCAGAAGAATTTTTTCTTTCTCCCGACCCGTTTTCCCTCTCGGCCTTTCCCGCGTGAGCAGGCATCTTAAATTTCCCCCTTTCCCCAGCCGTTTCTCTCCCTTCATCACAAAGACTCCCTTTTCGCAATTTCACAACAAAATTTTTTTCTTCTTCCCTTCTTACGGCAGCATCCTCTCGACCCTATAGAAAACATCTTCCTGGCCCACTCTACGAGACAATATCTATTTTTTTTGATTACAGACTTCTCCATTTCGTGCAGGGATTCTGTTGTTAACAGTTCTTCAACTTCACAGTTTTTTTCTTTTGGAGAGCAGGGTCTTAAACCCTGCAGCCTCCTAAAATCTTTTTTTGGATGCTGTCCCCCCCTTTTTCTGTTTTTTTTCCTCAGGGCTTTAGCCGCCGTCATCGCCTGGTGCATTTCCAGCCCGCTTGCATTCTTTTTTTTCGGGTCGGTTTTTCAGCACCCTTCCCTTCCCTGGCCCTTTTTTCTATTAGTAGGCCCCTTTCCTTTATCCGCCCCTTTCTGTGCGTTTTCCCCCCCACGAAGTCCCCCCCCGGCTCGTTTTGAGAAGGATTCGCCTAAAACTTTTCCTACAAATCTATCCTCTTCCCGCTGATTCCCTCCCCCGGAAAACGGGTACTCTAATTCGTAAAGATCCCGGACCACCCCTCTGGAAAGACCTCTTTTTTTTGACCCCCCCCTGTCCGAAATGACTATGCCTGTTATAGATCCCCCTTCCCCGTCTCTACGATGAGCTCGCGGACCTTTTCCCCTGTTCCCAGCTAGCGCCCCTTCTTTTGTGTTTTTCCCCTTCTCGACCACCTTTTTTTTCGGCCTCGGTAACAAGTCCCTTCTCCCTTCCCCGGGCCCCCTGACCCTCAACAGGCAAGATTTTTGCGTACCCTCTCCTTGGCGACATTTGGTCAGCGCCTCCCCTCTTTTCCCCCCTGGAAAAAATGGTTCCATATCTCGCGATACTTTTTCTCCGCCCCGCTGCTCCCCTCTCATTCTTACTAGGACCACGGTTGATCCCCCTCCCGCTCGAAGAAAATGACTCCTTCCTTCTATCGGAGGACCTTCCCCAAGCACTCCGAACAGATGCTGCCTTTCTTTTTTTTTTCCCCTTCTCATGAAGCGCGTCTCCTCCCCCACAGCTCCCCTTCCGGTTAGCATAATCGCCTGGCGCTTTCGTTGTAAGGCTGATCCTCCCCCTCTCCTGCTGAATTCTTTTTGAACGCCGGCGTTCCTTAGTGCCTCTCTCCTTTGACGATAGAATCCGCACGTTGAGGTACGAGAACGCGCTCTTCCCCCTCATTAGATCGCTTTCCATAACTCTGTCGAAACCCCCCCAGTACCCCTTTAATCGATCCAGCCGCCCCCCCCCTTTCTCCCCTAGTCTTTTTCTTCCCGGCTTTCAGACGCATACATCTTAGTACTAATTTCTCTTTGTGCGTGCTGTGGCTTTGCCCATCCCAGCAACACCTCCCCCCGGCCCCCCCCCTTTGTTCCGCAAATCTCCGAGCCTTTTTTTTTTTCCTGACCTTTTCAACCCGCAAACCTCTTCCGAATACCTATTTCCCCATGCGCGTTGCCCTCACTTCTTTCCCCCACAGATCGCGACTTTCCTCTCCCTGTTAATGTCAAGCCACCATCCTTCCGATAAACATCCCTCACATCTTCACCTGGTTTGCTCCTTTCCTCCTCCTCTTCGAGCGATGACGACGCACAGGTTCTTTTCCTCACGTGCTTCCGATCTTGTGTTTATAGGACAGGGGCCTTCTTCCCTTTGCCTCTGGAGATTTCTCTCCTTTCCGAGACGGTGAATCCTCCTTGCAGCCCGCTTCCTTCTGGAACGTAAGATATTCGGCCCCCCTTTTGGGTTCGTCTAGATGCGATATTCCTCCCACCTCGCCGCCCCCTCTTCTTCTTCGGACGGCCCCCCCCTTCCTCTTTATGTTTTCTTTAGGCATTCCTCCCCACGGGGGAATTCGTACTCCCCTGAGATGTATGAGATCTTTTTCCTCCTTTAATCACTTTTTTCTCTATAAGGAGGCTTCCCTTTTCCATCCTCTTCCGTTCGTGTCCCTTATGGGAGAGCCTTTCCCTCCCTTTCACCGCTAGCTTTTTTTTTTGGCTCATCTTGATTCCTGATCGGCCACCTTTTCCCTTCCCGCGCGGTTCAACCCGCTCTTCTGTTCCTCTCTTTCGCCGCCCTTCTTGATTACCCCCGTTTTGTAGCGTGTTCTATTGTTTTTCTCCCTGTCCCGAGCCTTTGAAGTCGCTGCCTTTGTACGGTGGTTTCTTTTTGCCATCGTGGTATTCCGCTGGTTCTTCACCGTTTTTTACGCAGGGGACATGCTTCTGTTTTTTTTTCTCGGGAACCCTCGCGCCGCCTATTTCTTTTCGGCTTTTTTTTTTTTTTTTTTTCTTTTGTGCTGCTCCACTTCTCCGCATGGGCTCGGTCCGCCTTCCTGTCTTGGCTTGCTGGTTGTGGGCTTTTTTTCTTTCTAGGGGGCCGTTTCTCTCCGCAATCGCTGTGGCCTCCTCGCTTTGTTTACCGTTGCGCTATGCTGGCCCCTTTTTGCGTGGCGTCAGGCGCAGCGTCCCCCCCCCTCCCCCCCCGACACGACGAGTCAACTCGGTCGACCCCAGCGCCGACCCACCGACCACCCCACCCACCCCCCCCCCCCCCCCCCAAAACCAATCCGTTTTTTCCTGGGTCTTTCTTCCTTCCCCGCTGCGGGGGTTTTTTTTTTGCGCCGTGACCGTGGTCCGATTCTCTCACTGCCCCGAAAAATAAAACATTTTCTCTTCGCCCTTCTTCCTCCCCTCGACGACTGCTCAGGTTCCTGTGGCCTTCCTTTTCGCACGCGTGAACTTTGGTTGTAAAGATGATTGCGGCCTTCAGGGCCTTTTCTCCTCTGAAAACCCCTAAACCCCCTCAGCGGCTGAATCTCCTCCAACCTTTCATGTGCGGCACTGTTCCCCTTCTTGCCCCCGCCCCCTTCTTTTTGTCACCCCAGAAACTTGTATGGTTTTTTTATGTTTTTCCTTCTTCCCCCTTCTCAAGCAAAAACTTTTCTTTTCACCCCCCCCCCCTGTGAACCCCCCGTGCCTGCACGTACTTCCCTATTCCTGTCATCCCGTATGGTCCGGTCCATTGGCTCCTTCGCTGTTTTTCGATAGGAGGCGGTTCCTTCCTTGTCCTGACCTTCCGAAGACATCTCTTTTTTTGCTGCTGGGCTTTTTTCCTTCTTCCAGCTGGTTAGCAGCTTTTTTTTCCGGGTCTTGCTCATTTCTTGTTTTTGCGATTAGGGTAGAGATCGGTTCCCCCTGATTTTTGAAAGAAGGTTCTGATGCTCTTTTCTTGGAAAGGCTTCCCTCAGTCGGCAGCCCCTCTGTCCCAATGTTTTTGTCCCCCCCGATGCTTGGGGAAACCAAACTGGTTCATCTGATTGACTCAGCATCTGTCTTCTCCGGGTTTTTTTTCCCGCCATGAGGGCGTTCAGATGGGCAACGGCGATTGTCCCAGGATGAGAGTTTACCTTTGGGAGGTTTTTAGAGAATCGCTGGTTGCTTTTTTTTTGAGAATGGTCCTATCCGTTGAAGATGAGCTTTCTTTTCTTTTTTTCCCTATCTGTCAATTGATCCTCTTGTGTGTCTTCAGGCTTTCCTTTCCCGTTGGAGGAGATTCTCTTCTGAGCGCTTTGAGGAACTCAAGCAGGGGGATGCCTTCTGTTTTTTCCTCCCTTAGGGATGATTTATCATTCGTCGGTATGGATGATCCTCCTCTCTTTTTGGACTTTTTCTTTATAAGGGGTTCCTTTTTTTGAAGATGCCTCTCTTCGTTATATAAGAACGATCTCCCCCCCTTTTACGCTTACAAGAGTTGACTGTCTTCTTTCCGTCCTTCGGGGACTTAATGCTCTCCCGTGGACTCCTTTCTATGGCATTTTCTTGCAGTTTGCTTATTTCCTGAAAATTTGACCCTCTAAAACCCCCCCCTTTCTCCCTAAGGATATCTATCTTTTTTCCCCCCTCTTAATCTTTGGTGTTGAGCCCTCTAGTCCTTTTGCAGGATAATCACTTCATGCCTCCTCGGCAAATTTTTCCTTTCCAATGCCCTTCTCCCCGGATGAGGCTTCTCCCTTCGGACGGCTATCGCTCATACCCTTCCTCCACTTTCGCGTCAGATCGATTTGCTCTTTTCAAAAGATCCTCGCGGAATGCGGCCTTTCCGCCACCCGCCCAGTAGCCCGAGAACTCGCCGCGGTCCCCCCTTTTCTTTCTTCCCGACGCCTAATGCCCATCCCTGAACATAAGGGTCTCTCGCGGCCCCTCGACAGCCCCCGTTATCTTTGCTTCCGCCTCGCAAGATAAAACTCTTCCCCCTGTGCTTTTCGCAGCCACCTTTCCCTTCCTCAAATCGCATCTACCTATGACCCTCTCCCCGAAGCTCATTTTCCCCCGCATGTCTGTACCCTTTCCCTCTGCGGTTGTCCCTCGCCTTATCTCTCCCCTTTAACCGCAGCAGTGCCCGGGCCGTTGCCCATTTTTTCCCCATTCATTCTACCCTTCCTCTCCGAATGTTGTTCTTCCCTTTCCTATTCACAGGTATGGTTGTCCCCTCCCCTCCTCCCCCCCTTTTGCCACTCATTCACCTGTCCCCTCCCCGTTCTGCTCCTCCGAGGGATCGGAAGCGCTCAATAACCGGAGTTTCCTCTTTCTCCTTTTTTTTTTTTTCTAAGCAGTTTTTCCCCGATTGGGTTTTTCAGTGTTTTTGTTTTTTTTATTTTTTTGCCATTTTCTTTCTTTTTTTTTTTTGGTTTTAGCGCGCATGTTTGGTCATCCCAGGTCTTTTTCCCACGCATTGCTGCCCCTCGGTCGACCGTCACCCCCCCCAAAGACTCTCAGCAAAACCCCCCCCTCTCTTCCAGGAATCGTTCAACTTTTCCCTCCTCTTCGCTATAAATCCTATTTCCCATGGATAAGCCTTCAAATTAATCTTCCTTTCCGATGTCCTTCTCCAAGAGCTCACCTTTCCGGACTTTTGAAAGGGTGAACATTTTTAAAAAAGTAAACTTTCCCTCCTTTCGGGATCTCCCCCTTAAGCCTTCCGACAAATCAAGACCCCAACTTCACAAGGGGCTTTTGAAATGAACCCTTCTTCCTTTCCGTTCCAGTTCCGCCAAATGGTGTGAAAATCTCTTCCGAGGATGCATTTTTAGGAGGGACCTTTGAGCCCCTTGCATTCTCTTAGTATCGCCCTACTCTTTGCAGACACCTGTGCGCCCATGACCTATTCCGCTGCCCTGAGTCGTCTTTTCAGGGCCGGATCCCCCCTCCTCAAGCGCCCCCTTTTCGGTTATTTTTCGCCGATTTTTTTTTCCCCCAATAGTACCCCCGTTTTAACGGCTGCATCGCTTGCTTTCACACCGCCAACCCCTCCCGAAATCCACGCCCCCCCCCTTTTTTTTTATCAGGAAATGACCGATTTGATTTTTTTTAGATCAATCGCTCCTCGTTAAATTTCCCCTTCTTTTTCCCACACGGGTCTTTCCCCCTCGCCAAAAGTGCGGTGTTGGTACGTCCCTCCCCTCTCTATTGCGAGCCGTTTAAACACCGGCTAAATGCCTCCCTTCTCCCACCCCTTAAACCAACAGCAATCCTAGATCTGGCGCCGGACCAGGCTTTTTTTTCACAAGGTTTACACCGGACCACCGGCCAGCGAAAAGTTGCCATAGCGGCTTTTTCCTTTTTTTCCCGCCATGCACCCCAAAGAAGCATGCTTTACCACGGTGCTCTCCTTCGTGACAGCGACCAGCACACGATTGGAATTTTTTCTCGCACCTTTCGGAGACCGGCAGCGATCCGCTGCTTCTCGCCATTGACAGCGCTGCGACAGTTACCCCCACCGATACCAGATTTCTCTAATCAGCTTTCGGCGAAGTTGTAAGGCCTTTCTGCTGAGGACTTTTTTTTCCGGCGAGCCGGCCTTCGTGCCTCGATTGAAGTCCCCCAGATCAGGAATGCGTTTTTGAGCCCCCCCGCGACAGCGAGCAGTCCTTTTTCTCTTCTATCGAACGGCTCTCCCAACTCGGTCGATAAAAGTACTCCTCAGCCGCTTTCGCCGGAGTGATTCCTGCGGCCTCTCCATCGCCCTTCTCTGTAGTACTCATTAATTCCCTCTTCTGGCCTGCCTGATTGCCAGTCCCCCCCTACCCCTTTTCAATTGCTGTCCGCACCTTTCCGGTTTCCCCCTCCCATTTTTTTTTGTCTGCTGCCGATCGCGCGATCCCTTGATTTTCTCTGACGTTCCTGGTCACCACTGGCTTGCAATCACGTGTCTGGGACCCACGTCGCTTACACATGATCGCCCCCTCCCTCTTACATTCACGCACCACCGATTTTAAACACGATCTTTTACGTGCGCACCTCTTCACCTTTTTTTTGTGCGG
>Ga0179593_1523493_pt1 | contig 11896 bp, 12 predicted proteins | sample CZODoug2_1_08_16_FD_185931 | JGI IMG/M metagenome (GOLD analysis project Ga0179593, IMG submission 185931) | Vadose zone soil fungal communities from Angelo Coast Range Reserve, California, USA - CZODoug2_1_08_16fungal (PacBio error correction) | ecosystem: Environmental > Terrestrial > Soil >... | reverse complement strand
TAACTCTCTTTAGGATAAGTGGAGTCATCCCTATCTACGTGGTCCTTTTCAGGACTGTGATTGACATCGCGTCTAGACCAAAAATCCTTACAGCTTCCCAAAGCTGTTTCCCCCACCCCCTCTACTTTTTTTGGGTGCGTGATAGGTCCCCGTTTGTTCCACTTTGGTCGACGCTCGCGTTGTTCCTTGGACATCGACTTTCCCCGGACGACGTGGTCCCCCTTGGCGAACCCCCCAAGCTTGCGGCACATATTCTATTGCCGCGCTCCCAGGTGTTGCAGTGCAGGATTTGACTCACTCTTCCTTTGGAGCGTCAAACGCCCCCCCCCCTTTCGCTTCATCCCCTCCCCGTGCACCCCGCCCTGGCTCCGCTGAGGCCCCACGAAGTTTCTTCCTCTCCTGTCGATTCGGCGCCCCTGCTGTTCGCCATCACATTCCTGCTGGAAAGCCCCCCCGCGGCCGGGGCTCCCAATTCCCTTGCCCTCCAAGCCGATCGTGAAATTCACCTTTGGAGAAAGTTACATTTCATTCCTGCTCCCTTTGCTCCAATTCCCATGTCAGAAGTTAACCCACTCTCCTGCTTTCATATAAGCTACTTCCGTTACTGTTATTTGTCTTGGAATCGAGAGCCCAATACGCGTCGACCCATAGATATTCGACCCCCTCTTTTACCCCCCCCTTTTGTCTTGATCTAGCTAATCGTTCTTTAAGTCATTTCAACTAGTCCCTTTACCGATTTATGAAGGTACTTACGATCAGCTTTCTCCGAGAGAGACTTCCTTCCCGGTCCCCATTCCCCTTGTCTCTCCATGGTTCCTGATACACCTCGTCTTTTTTTTCAATGATTACTTCCGGGTACCACTGCCCTGATGTGACTAGCCTTACGATCGTTCTTGTTTGGAACCTGGACCCTTACTTGCTCTTCTTTCCCCTCCTGTGTTGGGACTATCGCCGATCCCCGCTTCCCATCTGCTTTTTCTCGGGAGCCAACTCCCCTTAGGCCTCGTCACAATTTTATGTATCGGTTCTTTCCCCTGATCGCACGGTGTTCTTGCCTCTAAAAAGAGTTTTACAGATATTCACACCCTTCCCCTCTTGAAGAGCCCCTCGCATCTTTACTCAATAATAGCTTTTTTTTTCAACGAAATTTCCCTTTCTGTCATTAGGACCTTTCAATCGCGTTATTACCTCGTCCCCTAGTTAATAGAAACCTTGACACTCTTAGTCCGACCGCTTGAACCGTTTCCGGTCGCTCCCTCCGCCTTCTCCCCTTCACTCTCTCACTTTTTTTCGCTTTTTCCGATTTTGGGTTGGAACTCACTTTTTGGAGCATCTGAATGACCCCTCCCTGTGTACATTTAACTCTCTTCGCCTTGCATCTTCCCTCTGAAGTCCCCATTAGGCCCCCGCTGTACCCAACTTTCGCCCAGAAGTGATGGTGAGACTCCTCCGAACGCAAAATTACTTCAGCCTCCTACTTCGCTCTCTTTTTTTTCGCCCCTCATGTTATTGATAGCAGCCAATGACCCCTGCTATGCATATGGCGCCCGAACGGACCAGGGGACTTCCATGGTTGGCACGTCGTTCTGCATTTTTGCAGGGTTGCTTTTCATCACAGTTTTCGGTCGAAGGGCCGGGCGAAAGCCTATATCGCCTTTCTTATAGAGAATTGACACCATTCTCCTTGTCATCGTACTGACCGATCTGACCCCATCCTCCTTTATGCCCTTGCTGGTCGTACTCTTTTTTTCTAATAATTTTTGTTAGACTGGATAACGCCTTCCCCTCCATGCTGGATTTGGGTCTTCCTGCTCCTTACTTTCCTCTTCCATTGAGCTTTCTTTCCGCGATATCTTGTGGTGGTCCCCACGTTTGCTTCGGAAAATCTCCCCCATTTTTTTCCCTTTCCCATCCCGGACGCGCAAACCTTATCCTCCTTCCCCGCCCTGTGCCGCTCGTGCTTTTCCCCGATTCCTAGCATGCGTTTAGAGCTTCATATTTCTCACCAAAGAAGGTTAGCGGAGTCTTTCACGGACCTGAATCTCTCCTGCTCACACGTTCCACGGTCCGGAGTTACATCCTAGACTTTTTCTTGACCTATTAGAGGGAGCTCGACCTTCTTTCCCCCCTTCCCACAATTCTGTCTCTCATTTTTCCTTTTCGACATGTGGTGCCCCCCCCCCGCCCCCTGCCTGGAGTTCCGTAGAGACCTGGAGCGGATTATCGGATTTTTGCCTGAAACGCGTTCTGCCCTCGAGTCGTCAGCGCCCCTCTTCTTTTGCCTTAGCACTGAACCTAAATAGAACGCGGCTGTCCGCCCCCGTGCCGGAACTGGCATTGCCTTTAACCAAAGCCGCTTTGCCTTGCGCTCCGCTGCGCGCACGCGTTCCCCGGAAGCAGTCGGTTGCAACGCCTTTCTCCCGTTGACCCCCTCGCGTTCCATTCCCTTCGCCACCTGGGCGAAGTATTTTCGTGTTTTCCTTTGTCAAGTTGGAGCACCGAGGAATCCCAAATCGTTGCCCTGTAGGCGAGTGGCGTCGATATCCCTATCCCAGTCGTGAGTTCCAGTGTATGCCCTTCTCCCTTCCCGTCTTTCCCCCCCCATTCCGCCCTTGTAAAGCGAATTTTAGCCACTGCCCTTCTCTACTTTTTCTTTACGTGATGTGACCAGGGACCCCCTTCCCTACGAGCCTTTTCTAAGGACACCATCTCTCTGGAAGAAAAGCTTTGGTTAAGTAGAGTTTCCCCTCTTAAGCTCCGCCGTCCCTTCCCTCCCTTCCTGTTATATGTAGGCCCCGACGATTTAAGTAGAGAAGACTCGCTCCCGCACAATTCCTCCTTTTTTTTCTGAGAGTTTCTCTGCCCGCCCGTCGTTACGCTCGTTACCGGTGCCGTCCCTCCCTGTCGCTCGATTGAGATTCCGAGTCGAAGAGGAAGTTATTTACACCTATCAATAACTTCTCTTGTAGAAGTCCCCCAATGGGTCTTCCATTTAATGAATTTACAATTGAGGACTCGCTTTCTTTTTATCGTAGTCCCTCCCCACTTAAGCTGGCTTCATGGCAATGTGCTCGTCCCTCCTTCTTCCGCTAGAGAGACTCCATCCTTCCTCCCTCCTTCGAGCCATTTAGTCCCTACCTTGAGGCGAGTCCCGGCTTTTTTTCCATGAGCGTCTTTTTTTCTATCTCGTGAACACGTTACTTTTCTTTGCATTAAGTTTAAGCGAGAGACACGCCTTGTACCCGAGTGCCGCCATCCGCTATGAGCCCCAAGTTCACCCTCCTCCTTTCGCCGCTTCCCTCTTCCCCAATTAATTTTTCCCCGTTCTTCCTCCCAAAACTGATTGTCCCCCCCCCCTATCTTAGCCACCCACACCCAAGTCCCCCCGCTCCAAGCTTTCTTTTCCGTGAAGGACTGCTCTTCGCGGCCCTCCCTCTAATAGGGGACCATCGCTGTATGGCGAAACCCTTCCGCTAGATAGGATCTCTTCATCGTGTTGAGATATTCCCTTTAGATTGGTGCGGCGTCATCCCTATTGGAGCCGAGGATTTTCTGCCGGTGGATTGCGCCATCTCGTTATCCAATATTCCCCAGCGCAAACTCGGTTCCTCTTTTCCCGATTTGAGTGTGTTGGCTCGAACTCTACTTTGTTAATAAATTTTTTGGATTTTTCTTTCCCATTCATGGTCCAGTCGGCCTCGGCGTTCCACTTGGCCCCCTCACTTCCCACAGTTTTAAATGGAGAGAGCCGTTTTGAGTTCCTTTGCATGCCCCCTCTCCTTTCCGTTTTGCATCCCTATTTTTCAGTCTATTCCCCCTACTCAATTTCTCTCCTTTGGCCCCCCTCCGCACCCCAGAAAAAGCGTAGGATACGGCCTCGTCTCACGGTGAATCCCCATCACGTATGATCTACCCTTCTGGTCTCGCACTTCAACTTTACTGACATCTGTTTCTAGACAAATGCTCCTCTCTTTTTGGCCTGTTCCTCAAATGTCTCCAGCTTTCCACACTAGTGATACTTCACTCTTCCGGCCCAGTTTGACCCGGATTTCAATCAGCCTTTTCTTTTCCTTTCTTTAGTAAATCCCCATCCGCCTGACCCTTTATCGCAATATACGCTTCTAAGAATTTTCTCGTATTAATAGTTCTCTTTCATATTTTACCTACTTCTTTCTCCCCACTTTCGCCGCCACCCTCAATTTGTTTATCGTTATGACTCCTGCGAAGAAGTTAGAGCAATCGGTTGCCCCTTCAGTTCATTTAGGACTTGGCCGCAGATTCCCCCTTTCCGGTTCGCGATATAAAGGCAGCATATCGGGCGTTTTCTCCGCTATTTTGGAAGTCATTCTGCCACTTTCGATTGTCTCATGCTCCCCAATCCGATCTGTCAGGCCCCAAGCTTTGTCATTTGTCGAGTTTTCTTCCCTTTTTTCAATGTCTATACCTTGAGGATGACTCCTCCCGGCTCATTCCCGGTACCAGTTTTTTTCTCGGAGGTCCCCCCTTAAAGAAGAGAACCCTCGTTCCCCCAATGTTTTCCTTTTAATCCGTGATTCAGACCTGTACAGTTGTCTCACCTATTTCCTTCCCTAGTCAGTTCAACCTTCCGACCTCATCCCCCCCCTTATCCTCTTACGCCTCTTTCTATCTGCATTTGGATCGGGAAATTTTCCTTTCTTCTTCCCCCTGTGCTTCCCTAAGATTCCTTGATATGCTCTCGCAAACTTCAAAAGGCGGGTTTTCATGGCGCGGCCGTCCCCTCGCTTCCCGTCCCCCTTTGTCCTCCCAATCAGAATCCCATCACGGTAGCCCCCACGGCCGCCCGCGTTCTCCTAGTCAATCTTTTTTTTTTCCTCCACCATGAACCTTGTCGTTTGTGCTTCCGCCTCGATGATCCCATTCAATTGTTGAGAAAGTTGCCTCGCTTTTCCCCTCCGTCTCCCCCTACAAAAGTCTTACTCTTCGCATGAGAGGGCGTTTCTACCGTTAAAGGTATTCACGATTAGACCTGCCGCGTACCGCCTAATTACGAGTGACCTACCCCGCGATACCGCTGGTTTGATCGCATCATTTTTTCTAAGTCGTTTCCCCCTCAGGTCGACTCCATTCCCTCACGGAGGATGCATGAGCCCTTCTTTTTTCTTGCTTTTCCTCTTGCCCCTCGCCCCCCTGGTTACCCACAGTTTAGCCCTTAGGTTCCGAAAGGAACTGAATTCGTCCCGCCCACATCGCTTAGTAGCGAACTTCGTTCATGATCCGACCTTCTCCCCCGTCCCCCCACCAATACAGTCCCTTTTTACCGGCCTTTCTCCATCTCTCCTACTTGGGTGTTTTTTTAGCTCTTTTGACTGATAACCTTTGTTTGGCGTCGCGCCTTCTTCTTCCTAGCAATGCTTATTACTCTATCATTTCTTTTTTTCGTGACTTAGTAACGGTTCTCCTTTTCCCCTGTTTCCAAAGCGGATCCCCCTGTCCCCTGCTTACACCATACTAATTCCCTTACTCCTTTCTCCGGAATTCCCCTTGTGTATTTTTCGCCAGCTTTGCATATACTTTCCGCTCTCCTCTTCAACCCCCTCTTTCCAAAGACGGCGCCCGCGTCTCCTGCAGGATTAGCTTTAATTCCATCAACCTTTGTTCTTAGGCTGTACAATTTGAATCCTTCCTCAGGCTCTCTTTCTAGGGAACCCGTATCGTTAAACATTCACAAATTCTTTTTTTTCCTTCTCTTCCTTCCCTTCTTTAACCCCTTTTCATTTTCCTTTGACCGACGATGACTAGTTTCCCTCCTTTTAGGACCGTGTGCCGGAGGCTTTTTTTCCTCCTCCGACTCTTTCCACTATGCGCCCCTGTAACCCCCTTTTGCCAGTTTATTGGAAACGTAGATGCCCTTTAAGCGGGTCTCAGGAAGCTTTTTTTACTTGACCTGTCTTGTCAAATCCCCACCCCCTTCCCTCACCTTAGAGTTAATTTGCGTAAGATGCGAGAGCTTCTCCCCTTAACGTGAGCTCGCTAGACGCGTATTCGGCCCGTGTCTTCCCCCCTTTGGATCAAGCGAGAAACGCTATCCCGCCTTTCCTTTTGGCTTTGAGGATAACGGCGTGGTTTTTCTTTCACGACCTGCTGTCACGAGCGTACTGCCCTTATTTTACTTTGCGGTGACTCTCCTTGCTCCCTCTGAGGGCTCTCAGTCAAAGGAGCCCCCTTTTTTGCCCCCCCCCTGAGCCGGCGGCCTCCTCTTTGCCCATCTTTAGGTCGGAATCTTTTCTTTTTCACATTCCAGCTTCCCTTCGACGCGACTCGGCCATAGCTCTCCAATATTTTTTCGAATTTAACTCTCCTGAATATTGACTTCCCTCCTCTTAGTTCTGGATCAGGTCCTTTGACATTCCGACAAGTAGTTCTAAACGTACTCGTTCCTCTTCAGGTCGCAAGAACCCACCCCCTCTCGTGGACTAGCGATGTTGAGCGCCGTTCTCCTCCCTCCTCTGTCCCCCCTGCTACCCTCAGCCCAACTTTTTTCGGTCCCTCAGCTTGGAGAGTGTCGAATTGTGACATTTCTTCCCCCCATCCTTTGGTTTCCATTCCTGATTAGTCCGGTTCTCCGTATGTTTTTAATCCGGTCCCATTTGAGCTGTTCCTTTAATTCGGGATTCCTTACCCATCTCCTGGTGCTTGACCTTCCCCAGAAGATTATTCTCTTGAGCGACTCTGCGACCTTCTGAAGCACGACGGATGCTAATCTTCCCTCTTACGCCTGGCGTGTTCGGGCTCGGCTTTAGCGATCGCGGTCCATGTTTAGTGTCGTGTGTTGAGATTCCAGTAATACCCCAACGTAAGTGTGGTAACTGAGGACTCGGGCCTCTTTTCCTTTCACCCCTGATGGTCGCGCGTCCTTTCCAGCCTTAGGAAGCTTTATATTCCATTATTTCACTGCTCTGCCCCCCCAATGATTCAAACAACCCAGAGTTCTATCCCCGTCCCAATTCGTGCTTGTGCAGCCCTTTCGCTGTAAGGATTTGTCGCTTCTCTTCCCAATCTAAATCCTCTTTTCCTGTAGTCGGATTTCCCCCCCCCAATGATACGAGCGATAGATCTCTCTCTCCCTTTTTGTTTGTTCTCCCTTCTCTGCTCGTGGAGCTTTTGCCCCCCTGGTACCTGATTTTCCTCTTTTTCCTTTTTTTCGTGTCCCCTGCCTCCGTTTGTTTCCCCCTTACATAGGAAAAGCGTCTGCCCCTCTTTCCGCTGCGTGGTGTGGCCCTTTCCAAATATTCCCCCCCCCTCCCTTTTTGGCGCACGCGTAGCTTCCCCCATATGTGCCGGCGGCCGCTTCGGTGAACAATTTGCGCCCTCCCCTCTCCCCGGATTTGCTGTTTTACCTCTCCTCCCCGTCATTTCACTCCCCTTGATAGGACTATTCGCACCAATACCCCCCCGATTTTATAATTATCACGCCTGGGCCACTAATGGCTCGTATCAGCGGTCGCGTTACTCCCTTTTTAGTCTCCTGACCGATATATCGAAGTCGCTCCTTCTTTTTTTTCTCCTTTTAACGCAGTCCTTTTCTCGCTGTTACATACCATAACATACCTTCCCTTGAATATTGGGTTTCCTACTTCGCCAATTTTGCAAGACTACTTTAGAATAACTCCCCATTTCCGGCCGTTTCGCCCTTTTTCCAGGTCTCTCGCCTGTCCTCTCCTCTTGGTTCCAATCCCATTTTCTTAAGAGGCCTTCCATTCGACGCGATATAAAAGAGACGTTCTTCGCCTATCGTTCCTCGTGCGGTTTTCCGATTAACCCCTTCTGCGATTCTTCTAGACCCCCCTCCTAGTTTTTCCCTGCACCTTTTATGGCGATAGATAAGCCGGCGCCTCTGTTTACCGAAATAGGCTTGCCCCCTTCCGACCTTCCCCCTCCTTGCTTCCTTTCCCACTGATTCAAAGCTTCCCCTTTTCGGATACCGGCTTCCCCACTTCTTATTTTATCTCTTCGGGGGTATGGAACTTAGTTCTCCCCCCCATTTTCCGCCTGAACCCCCAAACATCATCCTGCAGCGTCCCCCTTCGAACAAAACTCTCCCCTGGTCTTCCTTTGTTTGCCATCCGACGCTACCCTCTTTTTTTACCAAAGAATGCTTAATCCGTGCTATAGACCAGCTTTCCTGTGTCAATCCTGAAACCTTTTGATCGTGCGCGCCCCCCTTTAACCGGAACCTCCGCCATCGCAACCACCGGCTGATGATACATACAGGCTTCCCCTCCCCCCCCTTCTTTTCCCTTCCTTTGCAACACCCCTTCCACACCGCCCTTTCAGACCCCTAGCTACATCCCCCCCTCCCCTCATCTCGCTCTCCCCTCCCATTTAACCCCTTTTCCCTTCATCCTCCCTCCTTCTCCGACGCCTTCTCAACCTCGCTCCCCTGCCAACCTCCTCCCCCTTTCTTCACCCCTTTTAATAAGTGATTTTCTAAAGTGTTTAACGGGACTCCCTCCTCTTTTGACCTGACTTTCTATGCCAATATTGAGCTCCCCTACCCCGAACAGTAAGCAGTACTATAGCTTCGGCTTTTGGAGTTAAAGGACAGGACATGTCCGTTCCTAGGAATTTTGCGTCCCTCCGGCTATTCTTCTAGATTCGACCGCCCCGTAAAACCAAAGCTTTTTGATGCGCTGCGTCACGTTTTCCATGCATTTTCTGTCTTAACAAGACGTTCGGCCGGTCTTCCCCTTGGAGCGCGCTGAAGTAAGTAGATTCTTTTTCCAAACCTTCCCTAGGGTGGGCTACTCCGCGTCCCCTTCTATTTAACCTTCACGCTTGGTTGTCCTTTTCTTTGACAGGTCTCAGTGCCCCTCCCCGAATCTGCCCTCTTTCCAGTCAGGACGATCCTCGGCCAGCCCTTGTCTCTCCCCCCTCAGTGCTGATAGACCTTCCCCCCCGCCTCATTCGTTCCTCTACCGACGCCTCGCTACTGTTGGCGCTCATTGAGCTCCTTTCGCATTTTACCTTCCGCGTGCCCTCTGGCGCCCCCTCCCCTTAAATGGGACATGAATGCTGGCACGTTTTCTGCCTAACAGTCTTGCGAGGCTGGTCTTCCCCATTTTGGCCCGCTCACCGGCACGGGGCCTACCCGCCCCGATACTCTGATATTACCAGTTGTTCTCGTTTAATTTCGTATCATTCCCAATCCTCTCAGTCGCCACAGACCCACCTCATGTACTGCTGGTCGCTCTCTCTCCCCTCCTGTTTTTGTTTGATGAGTGTACCCTTTCTTTCTATGGCTTGGGAGTCCTGCCCTATGGCTTTACGCTTCCCTTTGAGACATTTTTCCCTCCCCAGAGATAGGTTGGCGGAGAAATGTATTCTTCTTTCTCCCTCCCTCCACGTTCTTTTTTTATATTGCTTTTTCTTTTGTATCCACTCGTTCTCAACCCTCCCTTCCCCTCTCTCCCCTCTCCGCTTCGAACCTTCTCTCTTCCATCTCTACCTCTCCCTTCCACCCCAATTGGTCTCCCACCAAATTTCGCCCCCCCTACCCCCCATTCCAGCCCCTCTATCACTCCCCCCTTCCTCACCCCTTAGTCCTGCCTTTTCTCTTCCCTCTTCATTCGCATCCCCCACTTCTCCTCTGCGCATCCCACTCTGCCTCACCCTTACCCCGCTAGGCCCCCCTCCCCACCTATTTGTGTCCCATTCCCCCTTCCTCATTTCCTTTCTTCTAGCCACGTCCCATTCACACATCTGCTCCTTCCTACTCCCCCCCCGCATCTCAATTCTTCTTTTGTTTCCCCGTCTTTCTCTTTTTGCTTCTGCTTTCCACTCACTTATTTGCCTTGCTTTACCTTCCCTTCCCCCCTTTCTCTTTCCTCCCTATTCACTCCCTCCTACCACCCAACTCCCCCCACACCCCCCTCACCGGCTTTCCTCATCCTCCGTACCCCCCTCTCCTACCTTCCTTTGCATCGTTAAATGATACAAAACACACCCCCACCAGGGGCCCCAGTATCCCGTGAGCCTGCCTTTCCCCCAAAAAACAATCTCCTACATGCCCTAACCCCGACGTGACAGCTCATAATTCCCTTTCCCCTTTTTTTTCCTCAGTTTTTCCCCCTCTCCTTCCGCGGCGCTCGCTGATCAATGCGCGCTAAGCAGTCTGGTCTCGCGGGTGGTAAGCGGAACCGGACTCTTTCGTGAGTCCCCCCACTTCTTCCTCACGTTTCCCCTGGTTTCCCGCGGACCTCGCCTCCTTTCATCCCTGCCCGACTTTGAGGGCGTCTTGTCCCGTTTTTAAAAGTTTCACCCTTTTCGGTGGATTTAATCTGACTTTTCCCCTCGTCGCCATCATTTCTTTTCCTCTCCCCCCCCACCGACCCCCTTTCCTCGCGCCGTTTGCATCGCCGCTTCTTCTCTTTTTCAAAGACCGCGTTCGAAAGAGCTCTTTCCTCCGTCATTTTCCGGATTTTTTATTGTCCACTCTATAATCCAGACGACCGGAGCAGCCTTATTTCACTGCCAAAAAAACCCCCACAAAAAGGCGCACGTTAACCTCCCAAGACGCGGCAGCTAGATTTGCATTCCCTCTTTGATTAGTCCCTGCCTACGGGAACAGCGCCCCTTCTCCTTCCCGTTAACAAGGCCGGGCCGTCCTACGTCTAGAACGGAGGATGCCTCTTTTCTTTTGGCGATTCCTGTGCTTTGCGCTCTGTCCAAAAATCTGTTCAGCTTCTTTCATCCTCCGAGTGCTCTCGCTGTACGGGCTTTTAGAAGATTTATATCAGATTCTCGTAGGCTTCCAAACAGCACGTAAGACCTCCCCTTCCTCGATGCCCTGCCACTCCTCAGGATAGGATTTTTGTCTTTTCGCCCCACATTTCACTCTTGCTGGAGAACTTAGTATAGACCCCCTCATCTACTGCTCGCACCAAGAAAGACTCTTTTTTTACGTTAGCTATCTATTGAAGCCCGTTCCTTACTCTGTTTTTTCCAGAGCAAGAGGGTATTATGACGGTCATCCTCTTTCTGTCTCCATGCTCAGGTTAATGGCCACGCCTGACCCATTTATGATTAGAGATAGTTGATCGCCGTTTCTCCTAGAGAACAGCTCCGGCCGCTTTCTCTACGTCATCTGTGAGACTGTGCGGTCGCTGCATTGGATTGGTCCAGGTGCGGACATTGTACTTGTGTAACTCTATAAATTTTTCTATCCGGCGGGACTCCAGTTTTCATTGCACCCTTCTGAAACGGGTCTAGAAAGAGTAGTATTTCTTTTTCCGGGCGTTCCTCCCCCACCTGTCCCCGAATTCATGGTTACACCGTCCTTCTAGTCTGGTGCGGACAGCAGGAGCCCTCAGTAGACTCCCTTCTTGACTCGACGGGAGTATTTCGAGTCTCATGTTTTACTAGATGATTTTCCGTTCCCTACCTTCTGATATCCTCTTCCAGTTTTTTTGTGACATGTGATGAGTGGTGGTCCCTCCCGTACTCGTTCTTCCACCGGCATGTTAGTGACCTATTGACTCTTGGTCTTCCATTTTGAAACCCTGTGTTCTTGTTCCGCCCTCCTCGAGGCTGGCCAAGTTTACGGGGCCCTGTTTTCCCCTCTTCCAAAGCCCCCCCCGATCGCGTCTGCCCCCCCCAAACCTTCCTTTACCCCAACTCCACCCCCCCCTCTTTTCTGATCCCTAACCCCTGAACGATCATGCGTGGGCCAGCCGCGCTTACCTGCTTTCCTTATTGGCCGCTCTCGCGAAATAAGTCCTTCTACTTTCCTTAAAATCCCTTCTGATCTTGGATGCGCGACAAACCCCTTTTTTTAACTTTGAAGTATAACTATACCCTTGTTTTGTGGGGGTATAGAGATAAATATCTGCTCGGCCCCCCTCTTTTGGGATCTTTC
>Ga0179593_1514407_pt1 | contig 11896 bp, 15 predicted proteins | sample CZODoug2_1_08_16_FD_185931 | JGI IMG/M metagenome (GOLD analysis project Ga0179593, IMG submission 185931) | Vadose zone soil fungal communities from Angelo Coast Range Reserve, California, USA - CZODoug2_1_08_16fungal (PacBio error correction) | ecosystem: Environmental > Terrestrial > Soil >... | reverse complement strand
TCTCGCCTCCATTCCCTTTTGTGCCGGTTGCGTCGAGCTTCGGATAAAGTGGCTTCTTTCTTTCTGGTTTTTTTGCGTCCGCTCCCCAAACCTCCCCTTGGTCTCCCTTTCCTTTTTCGCCCCGGTGGCCCATCCCCCTCTCGACTCCGTTTGGGTTGTCCCATTTCTCGCGCCAAGCCGTCGCGAACGTGACTCGGTGCGAACGTCTCTTTTCTTATGTTTTTCTTCCCCCCCTCCCGGCCCTCCCTTCCTTTTCCCCTCCTCCCACTTTTTTTTTTCTGGAGATGTTTTTGCTGAAGTCCCCACTTTCTTTCCAAGCCATCCGTTTCGCCCGGGCGTTTTTTTTTTTTTTTTCGAACTTTTTCTTTTTTCTGCTTCTAGAACTTTGGTTCCACAACAACCGTCAGCGCTTTTGATTCCCTTTTTTTTCCCCTTTATCCTGGCTTCTGATTTCCTCTTCGCTTGGACCCTCTCCGACTTCCTGCCCGTACATGAAAAGGCACGGGCCCACGCTCGTTAACCCAAACGTTTTTTCACACTCACGGCGGCTCTTGATTGTCTTCCCCCCGTTCGCAACTCCTTTCCGCTCACGCTCTCTCCGTGTCTTTTTTTCTTGGCCAGCGTTCTTAGCCTTTTTGTTCATTCAGCAAAATTATCTTTTAATTCCTCTGTTTTCCCGTTGCCCCATTAGCAGTTTTTTCCAACTCACCGCTCGTCTTTTACTTTTCCTTGCGCCTTTTTTTTCTTCGGAAGACGAAACTCTTGTCTCGAAGACCCTTTTTTTAGACTGCCCCCGCTCAAGTTCCTGGAGGACCCTTCGTCACAGACTTTTTTCCTTAAAGGTAAGCCCTCCGTGGTTTGTCCCCCCGATTTTTTTGATCTTGCGTAGCACGATCCTTCCTTGCGGTCACCGCTTACTAATAAAGTTATAAGAGAGCTGGTAGCGGTTCTAGTTGCCCCCTAGAATTTTTTTTTTTCTTTACCCCTTTTTTCGTCGATAAGATACGTCTGCAGATCCCTGCCAGAGCTCTTGGGATCAGATCTCCGGCTTTCACGGCCCGTCTCCCCGTTCCGTTACACGACCCTTTCACTTTTGCTGTTGCATTTGATGGAGTGCCGCCAGTCTAAGCGGACAGCCTTTTTGACTGAGACACGAAATTATGGATAGAAGATTAATGTTTTTTGTGTTTTCGTTTTTTGTTTTTCTGTGTTTTTTTTTGTTGTCTTGTTTTTGTTTTTTTTTTTTTTGGTTTTTTTTTTTTTGGTTTTTTTTTTTTTTTTTTTTTTGCTCTTTCCCTTGTCGTTTTTAAAACCTTGATCCTAGTGCGTTCCCCATGCCTTGCCTTCCTCTTTTGCCCACAGGGCTGATGGCCAACTTCGCCTTCCTCACCCCCCCCCCTTACTTGTTTTTGGCCCACTGAGTCGCTCCTTTCCTTGGGTTTTTTCAACTTTTGCCCCCTTTTCCCTGAGTTTAACGGCCGTTGCCGCGTGCCGACTCTACCTAACCATCTTTCCTCCCCACATGGGGATTTCCTCAGTGGTGAAATCATTTCTCCCCCTGTTGTTGGTAATTTTCTGGCTGAAATTCCCTTTAAGCTTCTTTTTTTACCGCCGTGTTTCATACGCATTTCGTGCTTTTTTCGCTTTTTCCGCACTGCTCCGGCGCGCTGGATAGAGCCCCTCATTTGACGTCCCATAGCCCCTTTCTTTTTTACTCTGCCCCCCCCCCCCCCCCCCCGCTAACTTACGTGAGCTGTTTTTTCCGCCCTTTTCCCCACTTCTTGCCGTTTTCTTTGGATGACGGCAATAGATCTGATTTTTTTTTGATCTCCACTTCCCCCGACCGGACAGATTTTTCATCTCCTCACGAGAGAGTTGTATTGCGTGATTCTTCCTCTTTTTTAATTTTTTTTTCTCCCTCAGCGGATTACATGGCACTTTTATCCCTGCGTCTATTTTCATGCTACTACGTCCCCACCCGGGGATCGCACAGAAAAACCCACTTCTCCTAAATTCCCACTAGGGAGTATTTCCTACAAAGTGCATCCTCTTCCTTCTTTTTCATTCCTCACTTTTTTTCACCCCCACCTTTTTCATCCTGCACCTGATAAGCGTCCTATGTGAATTTCTTCTACCCCCCTCGCATCACCCTATGTTCCGACCTTGCGTCTTTTTTTTCGCATTTGATTAGAGAAAACGTGTTTCTGCGGTTCCCCCGTCCCCCCCCCCCCTCCCGGACGGCGTTTAGACATAATTCTGCAGCCCCCTTCCCACTCGCTTTCCCCTCCCTGTGATTTGCACAAAAAATTTTTCCCTTTCTTTTCTTGGTTTGCTTCCCTCACGGATTAACTAGTTTTTTTTGTTTTTTCTCCCCGAACCGTTCCGCTCGGACGAACTTGTCGCCCCCAGGTTTTCTCGATGATGACTTTCCCAATTATTTCTATTTACAGGATCGGGAAAAGGCTTTTTCCGTTCCCTCCCTATTTCCCTTGTACAACGTTTCTTAATGTTTGCGGGACCCTTTTTGCCTTCGTTCATCTTCCCTTCTTGCGACTTCCTCCCCCCCCTTTTTGTCTCTGGTCTTTGAGTCTAATCTCACCGACTCTTTTTCCCTCTCTTAACTTATTCTTCATCCATCGCCTTTGATCTCCCCCCTCTTAATCACGGCAGTCCTATTGCGTTTAAACCCCCCGATTTTCCTCTCTTTATTATCTTTTCCCCTTTCTGTTGTGAGACTATCCCCCCCCATGTCCCAGTACTTTTTCCTCTTTTTTTTTTCCCCTCCCCCCCCCCTCGGACGGTGCTAGATGCTGTTGTTCGTATTCCCACTTCCTTCGATCAAAATATTGGAGGGCTTGGTTGCGGAACATAAATTCCTTATGATTCTCCTTTTATCCTATCCAACCCTGAGTTTTCGTACCTCTTCTGGCTAATTGGGAGATCTTCGCCATGATTCTCCCCCCCCCCGTACGTTTTTCCTTTTCCTTGACAATAATAGCTAATTTTTTTCTCTGCCCAGATCCGTTTTTTCTCCTGAAGTCGCCAGTCATTTTCCCCCCGTTCTTAAATTCCTTTGTGGCGAACGTCCCCTTGTTTCTGACCCTTTTCTAGAAGGACAAACAATTCCTGTTGAAGTGAAGTTTGTGACCCCCCCCCTCCCATTGAAACTCACCCGTAAAGGAATTTGCTGCCCAGAGATTTCCCCTATATGTGCAAGACTACTTTTCCCTCCCCCTCTTCTTTTTTCGCTTCCTTCTCCTGCCCAGACGTCACTGCCTTTACTCCCTCCCCCTTCGTCCCAAAACCCCTTTGAAAGTAGCCCCTTCAACATTTTATAGATCTGTCTTATAAGATTTCCTCTGCTTTCTCCTTTGTGAATGAGATGTTGGAGATGCGTCTTTTTTCGGAAGCGGTGACAAGTTGGAGGCACTTTTTCCTAGTTGTTCTTTACTTTTCAGGTTTGTTTCGTGCGATTCCCCACCCTTTGTTTAGTGTGCGCTCAGATCCTTCCTCTTCTCCCTTTCGGCATTGAATACCCCTTCTTTCCTCGTTACACGATCGAACTGATCCACTCCCCCCTCCCTCCCCCCCCCATTTTGTATCGATGCCCAAATTCTGTCCCTTGCGCCCTTGCTGGTACAACCCATCGAGTTGCCCCCCCTGCCCCCTCCTCGCAGGAACGAACAACGCAGTCTCTCTTTTTTTTCTTTCTTAGCTTTTCGTACTTCTTTCCCGATTGTTTCGCAGCAGTCGTTCCACAACTTTTACGAGACGTTTGACGTAGCCCACCGCCAAAGTCTTCGCGTGCGTACTTTGCACCGGTTGGTCCCCCATCGTTGCTTAACTCCGCAGTTCGATAGGCCCTCCATTCTCTTTCTTATTTCACTGATCCCGATTTCCTCGACCAGATCATTGTTCTCTTTTCCGCCCAGTCACTGGCGTTATAATTTCTAAATTTTTTTCCCTTTCTCGTACCCAGCGGAAAGGCTCGTTTGATCCCCCCCCCAAAAGCACATTTTGGTTTGCGAGTCTCCCCCGCCCCTCCTTTTCCATCCCTGTTAGAGTCCAATGAAGCTCTGTCCCCCTTTTCTCCCCTGGGTGCTCAAGGTTTCATCCTTCGAGGGTACCCTTCTTTTGTTCCCCTATGATTTGTCACTTTCCAGTCTTTTTTTTTTGGTGGCTGGGGTGGTCGGTTTCCCGTGTGTTGTTTCCTCTGTGCTTCTCTCAAACCCATGTCCTTTTTATCGCTGCCTTGGCGGCAACCCCCAATCAACTCCTAAGAAATGAACTCTTCCCCCCTACGTCTTTAAGCTTTACTTGTGACCCTTTTCCGCTTTCTTCCGCTTTTTCCATCCCAACACTTCGCGCTGCTTTTTTTTCATCCCCCCCCCAAAACGGCCTCAATGACTGGTCGACAGCCTTTGAAAAACGTGTCCCTAACCCCTTTTGGCCCCCCCCCCCTGTTTAGCCAGTTGAGTCTAGTACCAGTTCTCTTTGCACCTTTCGTGAGTAATTCCATTCCAACCTCCTTTCTTCGTCCCCTTCTCCCCCCCTGTCCAACTTCCGCATCCATCCCCTTTTTTAACCCATCTACTTCCCTTCCGTCTGTTTTCCGATGTATCCAGAACTTGCGCGCTCCTCCCGCTTCTTTTTCCGCCACCAACCTGGCGTTTTGCGTCTTTGCCTTCCCCTGGCGGCCTGAGCCTTTTTTGCTCATAGCGTGTTTCGTGTGTCGGATCTGTTCTGTTTACCCCTTTAAAAGATTCTTTGCGTCAGGTGCGCACCCCTCCTTCCCCTTTTCCCCTCCGAGCGCTGGCACGCTTCCTCGAGGCTTCTCATCCCCTTGTATGTGATCGATTTCCATCTCCGCGAGACGAACTTGACTTTTTTTTCACCTGGCCCTTATTTTCATGTCGGCTGTTTTTTCTTTGCCTTCCTTCCCCAAACCCTAAATCGTCCGGGATAAATTCTTCACACAACTTTTTCGACTGACTTTCGGTTTTTCCCATTTCTCCTGATCCCCCCTCCCCCCATTTTTTTCCCGAAGGAACGAAAGCTCGGTGCGAGACGTTTTCCTTTCTTTTTCTTTATGTCTCGGTATCGCGCCCCGCCCCCCTTTGTGTTTTTTCTCTCTGGCTCCGTTCCCGAAGACATACTGGTCTTTCCCCTTTTTTTTTCCCTCTTTTTTTACGATCGAACTGGCGCTTCTGCGAAATGGGACCCGTTTCGAGAACTTTGCGCGCTCACGTTTTTTTAGCTCTTTTTTAGAGGTTGTATGGATCTTCCCTGTTTGAGCTGCCGAACAGGCCGGCGAATGCCAATTACTTGCTAGCATCTCTTCAAGTGTTCCACCCCACCTTACAGCCGGCCCGATCGCGAGATTCCTCTCTCTTTCCCATTACTTTAAGCTCCCTCAAAGTTCGGAATCCTGGTGGCCCCCCCCCCCCCCCCCCCCCCGTGAAGGCCGTTTTTTCGAATCCCTTTTCCCCCCCTGACCGCAAATTAATCTTAAGCCCGTTCCCTTGCCCCCATATATGGGGGGTTTCCCCCCCCCCTCAAATTATTGTCTACACGCCTTCTCTCATTGCCGCTGTTGGGTATTCTTCCTTCACCTCAATAGGTTTTGGTCTTTTCTTTATGATTTTTTTTTTTGACCTCCTTTTTATTTCCCTCGTCGACGCGTCGGTTCACCACCTTCTTTTTAGAGTGTTTCCTTTCTTGCCCGACGTGATCCGTCTTCCACTCCCGGGTTTTGACGCCAAGACCTTCTTTATCATTTCCTCTTGGTTTCCCCCGTGCACTGTAACGGAGTTGACACTTATACTTCCCCCCCAATCCGTCTTTTTCAGCATTGAGCGTTGCCAGCAGCTCTGTGTCTCCGAATCGTTGTAAACCCGTTGCGCTCCTTTTTCCCTGAACCCTCCTTTGAACGTTCTTTCGTCGGTTTTCTTCTACTCCCCAGTTTAGATCTGAGAACGTCTCCGCCGTGGGTTGATACGTACTCACATTTCTGGCTTTCGGTCCCGGTGACTTTCGTACGATTTCTCCCCCTCTTTCCCAAAACCCCTTCAAAATGGGCTCCCGGTAGCGATTACGTTTCCCCCCCCCCAGGCGATTGTTCCCAACTTCGCCTTCCGACCTCACACACCCCCAATTGTCCCTGTGTTGCTCCCTCGCGCGCCCCTATTTTGTGATTGAATCCCCCTTTGAGTTTATCCTGCCGTGGCTTTCCCTTAGATTTTAGATACCATGAAGGACGAACCATGTCATTTCGTTCCTTTTTTATCCTAGCCCAGGCGAGTTTTCTTTTTCTTTCCAATTTCTAAATTTGTTTAATCATGTTCCCCTCCTTGCTGTCATCGACTGGCTGCGTTTTTTTCTTTCTCTAGCTTAGCTTTCCCTGCGAGCCCTCTTTGATCTTTTACGACGTCCATTCGCCCTCCGTCCCCCTCGCTTTCCTCGCCATACCGACCTCCCACCAGAGATGAACTTTGCCCGCCTGTTCGTTCCGTTGCCAAAAGTTTGCCTTTTCCTGATTTCTGGGACGTTTTTTTTTTGCCCATTTCCCAAGGTATTTGCCCCTACCTAGTTTGTATTTTTTTGTTCGTTGTTCCCGTTCCTTGAAGCGTCAGCGGTCTCACTTCCGCAACTTTCTCGCCGTTCCTGGGATGCTCACCCGCCCGCGACCCCAATGGGCATCTCCCAGAACAAACGCGCTTCCCCATTCCCCCCCTCCGTTGTGAGTTCCTCAAGTACTTCTGATTCCTTCAACGCCCATCCCAACATCGCTAATTCCACACTTATCAGCGCCCGCTGTGTCTTCCTGCTCGCCCCCACCATAGGGCTGCCCCGTTCCCCTTGCAATCTGTTTTCCCTTGAGTTTTCTCTCCCCGGACGCTGTGCTCGTTCCGCGAAACCCTCTTTTCGTCCCGAAATTCCTTTCCCGTACTATTTTCCCAGCGCTTGAAGACCGGATCGTCACAAAAATCCTTTTTCAATTCCTAAAGCTTTTACTACTTCAAGATTTCTTTGTTTTTTTTACCTAACCGCAGCGCGGAGAACCGATCGTCTTTGCATTGTCGCGCTTCTTTTCTGATCCTTGCGTCTTGTTCTTACACGGATCGGGAACTTTCCCCCCCTTTACCCTCTTACTTCGATTGCAGTACTGGTCCTTTTATTACGAATCAGTCTCTCCTCTACTTTCTCTCCCCGTCCGCAAAACTGGTTGTGATGATTTTCTTATCCCCTCCCTCACATTTCTGTTCCTCTCCTTGCATCCAGTTGTTTCAGGCAGGCAGCAAGATGTTTGCCGACTGTCCTCGCCCCAGCTCCCTTTTCCGATTGTCTTCAAGATAACTCCTCTGCTTTTCTTTCTTTCTTTTCTCTTCCCTCCTCATCCGTTTTCTTCTTTTCCTGCCCTCAGATCTCAGTTTCTGTTCTCCCACCTCGGCCTTGACGTAGATGACGCGTTTTATTCTTTCTTTTTCCAATCTTTCCTTCCCCCCAGCAACATCGGACGTTGCCGTGTGCGGAACATGATTTCGGTGGTATTCTTCTAACACCCAGAGTTTTTTTTTTTCCCAGAGGGAAATTTTGCGTCCTTCCTCATATGCAGTTTTTCAGCTGATTAGTCCTCCACCCTTACGTTTCCTTTTTTTTTTCTCCCTTATTCGCTCCAAGCATTTTCTTCCCTTTCCTCTTTCTGCAGAACCAGCAAGTCTCACGAAATTTTTCGATATTTTTCTCCGCGTGACTGGTTCGTCTCCTTTGTGAAACCCTCCGCGTTCATACGTTCCTTTTTCTCCACGCACATTTCCCTCCCCCTCCTTCCCTTTTTTTTTTGCGATACGTCTAAACCCCCCCCCAAGAGTTTCCCTTCTTCCACCCGAATATTTCGACTACGCGTACTTTTGTTGCCGCCTGCCTTTTTTTCTAGCCACCAGAGTTTCTCCTATTCCCCCCCCACCCCCCACCCGTCACCAAGATTTGCCTTTGTACCCCCCCCCTTTTCCCTTTTACTTCTTGCCCGTCTTTTCGAATCGATTGCCCCTCGGCGATTCAGGAATTTTTTGGGTAGTTTTGGGATTACTTTTTTCTTCTTTTTTTTTTTTTCATTTTTTTTCCGCAGCGCTTTTTCGTCCCTTTTTTGTTCAAAGACCTCCCCCCCCCTCTTGTTCTTATCTGTGCGCCGGTTTGTTTCTGTGCCTTGTTTTCTGTTTGCTCATAAAGATCTTTTTTCCAATCTTGAACATTTAACTTACCACCTGAGTTATGCTGATCCCGCCTCTCTTAAAGATCGTCCCCCCCCCCAATTTTCCCCCACTCGAGTTCTCGATGCACCTGTCCGCTTTTCCCCTTGCTTGCCCACCAGAGTGCGGTATCCGTAAAAGTCACTACGGCCACTTTTCGCGGAGTCACGACCCCCTATTCAAGTTCATCTGGTTCCCCCTTAGAATTTTTCCTCGCCCTTTGCGTGCGAGCGTTCTAGGACAACTTTCTTCCGCCCTTTTTTACCTTGCGTCCCCCCCCTCCGCCGCCTGAGTAGAAATCACGGCGTCGAAGCCTTACTCCTCCCTTTCGTTGCTCACGAAAAATTTAAGCCTTTTGCGATGATCATGTCTTTTAGACTACTTTGTTTCCGCCCCCGTGATCACGCCCCCTTTCCGTTATTCCAGTTAAATTCCCCTTCTCTTCCCCCCCAGTAAAGTGATCCCGCGAATGTTTGTTCGCACCATTAACTAGTTTGAGTTGCGTCTGTCCTCAGCCCCCTCGCCCCCGCCCCTGTTTTATGAACGTAACTGCCAAGCTTTTTTTTTTTTTTTCTTTTTTCCGGGCGTAATTAGGTGCTGTTTTTTCCTCCTCCCTGAGACTTCAGTGTCCGGGGACAATACATCAGTAAACCTGGCTATCCAGCCTGCTAGCCAAAATGCTGACCCGTTCTCGTTCTTTTACCTCCCTTTCCCCTGAAAGGAAGTTCAATCCGGATTTTAACATTCTGTGAGGTCCTTCCTTCTCCCGTGTCCTCCAAAATCCCCTGCTGCTTTATTGCGTCGGAACTTTCTTTGATTCGAAGTTTGATCTTTCAAGACGGGCAACTCCTTTAAAAGTGCCGAGCGTCCATCTCTCTGATCTTTCTTTTTCTCAGCGTACTGATCCCCAAAAATTCTTTTTTTCGACCTTTCTATAAACTTGCAGTCTTTCCCTATGCTGTCCCCTTTCAGGAACAGACGCGTATGCCTTTATGGTCCTCCCATCCCTTGCGCATACCGCGGTATCATACCCCCCCTTCTAGTTCTCTTCTCCTTACCCCCCCCACACCAGATGGCGCAAGAGCAGTGCTTGTGGCGTGTTAGTGTCTTATGGGCGGACCTTTTAAAAGCTTTTCTCCCCTGACCCCTTTTTCTGGTGTGCGCAAGAGGCCTCTTCGCGATCGCTTTGAACCCCGCATTATGTCCGGCTGCTTTCGCTTGCTCTGGCCCTTTTGTTCGTGTTACCCCTAATTCGACTCTTACGGCTTTTTTTTTTTCTGTTTCGAGCTTCGTGTAGCTTCCCCCCTTTTTTCCTTTTTCGGCAGCTTGGAAAGACCCCATACACTTAATTAATACTTGTCTGACTTTCCCAATTTTTTTTCTTCTTTTTTTTCCACCTTTATGCAAGCAGAGCGCCACTCGCGATTCACGAAAGATCCCTTTTCTCCCCCTTGGATGATTGAAGATCTGTTTCTTCCTCCGGTTATATTTCCTCCCCCCCGTGTTTTTTCCTTTCAAGTTTTGCTTTTTCGGATTCCCTGCTCAATACTCGGCAAGCACCCCCTCCCATTCCTTAGTTCTCGAACAACTTTGCTCTCTCTCGCATAGAAGACCCCCCCACCCGAAGATTCCGCTGCATTTGATCCGCTTAGTATACCGGTCCGCGAGAGGTTTTTATTTTCTTTCGACCTTCCTCCTACAGGCACGGCCCTACAATGAAAATGCAAGCTACCTCCGAAGTCACCACCTTCAGATTTTCTCGCGAGATGAATTGCCTACTTCTCCCCATTTCCTTTCAGCTAGCAGACGTCCCGCCTCCTGGTCTTTCCCTTGCTCTCGCGTCGACGCCTCTCGACCTGACGCACTTCATCTCGGTCACGTCCCGCCCTAGCTGTTCAACCGACGCTAGTCTCCTCAGTGCCCGCCAGCTGTTCTTATGAAATCCTCCCCTTCCGCTCGATTTTCCCCCGAAGAGGTTAGATTTAGTCACCGTTTTTCTTTCCCATTATTTCCCCCTCCGCGTGTTACCAACCTTTTTTAGCAGAAGTTGGGACTGAAATTGACGATCGTATCTAACCGGGAATTTTTTTACGCTTCTCCCCCCCTCCCTGTATAGTGGTCGCTCGGCACTACTTTTTCCCAAGTCGGTCACCTTTTTCCTTCGCTCTGCTAAGTTCCTCATTCTCCGGTTTTTCGATGTTGGTCTTGCTGGCTATACTGGCCCTTCTTTCAAACTTTCCGCTTCCCGAAGGAATGAACGAGGAATATTGAGTTGTCAGTTTTCTCTTTTAGAACCGCGTTATCCTGCAGTGGAGTTTTCGGCCACGTCCAACTTGTTTCTCCGCTTGTTTCTTTCCTTTTCTTTTTTTTGTCTGTGGAAAACCTTGAGCCCCTCCCGCCCTGCCCCATTCTTTTTTTCTGTCCCACAACGTGCTCTTTCCCCCCAACGCTTCTACTCGCCCCCACTTGTTCTTGGTGGTGTCACATCCGGCTCTGCTTTTTTAACGCGAAGTGATTGCGGAGTTCCATTTGTGCTCGATTTTGCCCCGTTACCCCTCTTCTGAGAAACCTGACTTCTCCTGGTTAAACGATTTCATTTGTCTTTGCTTTGCCCTAAACTTTTCCATCTTCCTATGGGACACGCCGTTAATTTCCGGCGCTTTGCTTTTTTTCTCTTTCCCCGCATACGTCGTTTCCCCGTTCTTGAAAGCGGTTTTTGCCGTCTCAATACGGTCCCAATTTTTCCAAATCCCCCCTGCCCCCTTCGTCCGCGCTCTCCCCACATCTTTATTGCGACGTATTTCGATTCCGCGTCGAAAGGCTTTTTGTTCGGAGCCGGACTGATTTTGCCTCCTCCGGTCCCCCCTTTTAATCCTTCCTTTTGATTGGTGATTTCGTCTCTTTCGAACCTCCGAATACTTTCATTTCACTTGGCCGTTGATACGCGAGTCTCTCTTCCCCAAGTTAAACCCATGTTTCTCTCCCAGCCCCACCCCCGGCGGTACATTCACAACGGTGGGAGTTTTCCTCCCACGTGCAGGCCGCGGTCGTCATGAATCCCGCTCCCCCCACCCTCCATTCCCTTCTTCCCCCCCCAGTCGGTTGGTGAAATCGATTCGTGCTCGTCCGCGACGAACATAGTAATTGTTGATTGATCCTTTGTACCCGCCCATTTTGGCCTTACATCCCCCGTTTTTTTCCTTTCCGTCGGCCAAAAATCCTTGCGTCTAATTATTGCCCCTCTAGTCGATTTTGACCTAAGGATCGCACAACCCATTTTTTTCTTCAATTTTTGGATTCACCGTACTCTTGGAGTGTTTTTGTACGACCGAAATCGCTCCCCCCTCTCGTCGCCCCACCAGATTTTTCTCGATGATTCCAGGATGCGTCTTGCACAGGATGTTTTTTTTCCCTTTCATCACTTTTATCCCTCTTCTCTTTTTTCGAAAAACGTAGAAAGTACTGGTATTCCGACTCTCCCGCATTTGATCCTCCGATTCCTCACCAAATAGGTGGTGATGAGTCGAGTTTCATCACCGAAACCTATTTTCCCCTCTCTCTTTAGCGCAGTCACTCCTCGTTGTTTTTTCCCTCCTTAAACCGTTATTTACGGCACCGTCCGATTTCCGCCGATCTTTCTTCTTGTG
>Ga0179593_1490838_pt1 | contig 11896 bp, 13 predicted proteins | sample CZODoug2_1_08_16_FD_185931 | JGI IMG/M metagenome (GOLD analysis project Ga0179593, IMG submission 185931) | Vadose zone soil fungal communities from Angelo Coast Range Reserve, California, USA - CZODoug2_1_08_16fungal (PacBio error correction) | ecosystem: Environmental > Terrestrial > Soil >... | reverse complement strand
TCAAACCAATGGCTCGACGTCTGGGTCCTATTGTTCGCTCCCCCCCCCCCCCTTACAACTTCGCGCATTCCACTTTCCCCCCTATATCCTGTATTGTACGACTTTTTTTTCGTCCCCCTCTTGTTCTGGACCCTCTGCCCCGCAATGTCGTCCTCACTCCCACTTCCCCGAAACGTTTCCTTTTGAATAATTTTTTTTTTTTTTCTTTTTTCACAGAGCCCTTTGTATCCTCCCCAAGGGAATGCCCCCCCCGTTGCCGCCTCTCTTAAACGCGGTCCTTCGGCCCTGATTTTTTTCTCCCCCCACTGACGGTCAAGTGTTTTTTTCTCATTTGGACCTCGAGGACTACTTTTAAAACAGTCGCTTCTTTCTTCCGTTGGGCGATTGTAGACTTCCGTTCCCCTTCCCCCAGCAACGCCCTTTTCGAGAGTGTTGACCATGTGCAACATGTTCTCCCCCAGACTTTTTTGGAACCCCCTTTACCTTATTCCTGCCACGTGTTGGTGGTGACTTTTTTGCCTTTTTCCTCACTCTTAGGGGAAGCTTCCTGTTTTGCTTTTATTAAGCTTACTGGGTTCCCCAGAATTGGAGACGTATCTGCACCCGTCCAATCTTATTTCTTGGCTTCCGGTCTCCTGCGAACCCCCAACGCCCGGAAACGCAGAGTTGACCTTCTTTCTTGGGGCTTATTGTTTTTAGCGTTCTCTATTGGACTACACCCTCACCTCGACACGCCCCCCTTTCCCTTCTTGTTACCCAAGGCTGCTTCTTTTTTTTTATTTAAGGAGTCTGATCAGAATGCTTTGCCTTTCGGGCTCCCCACTTTTTTCCCTATCTGGTTTTTACTTTTTTCCCTGAATGATCTCTTGCCCCCCAGGAAGTGTTGCCTTATACCTTTCGAACCCCCCCCACACAAACACACACCACACAACCAACACCCCCCCCCCCCCCCCAAACACCCCCCCCCCATCACCTAGGGATCCCCCGCACATGTAGTTCCTTACAAGACTTTTTCTTTCGTTTGCATGGTTAGGTTTTTAAGCGAATCCCTCTGAGATCAACCTCAATATTAAATTCCCGATTTGTTGCCTAAATGAATCATCTTTTTTTCCTTCTGCCGCCTTCCCAACGGATTATGTTTCCCTTAGTCAGCCGAGGGCGGATAATCGCTAATGTTTCCTTCTCCCCGCGATAAATTGAACCTCCTTTGAATTTTTTGGTACTTTCTTTACTTTGCTCATCTTTTCCTTTCACCCTTTTTGTAATTCAGTTCTTCTTTGAAGACTTGCCTAGAGATTGTATTTTTAGGTACCTCCGTAAGCACGTTTGTTAACAAGTTTTCCCCTGGACACCTTTTATTCACGTCCCATATTGTTCTCCTTTCCCTCTTATTGACTTTTGAGGACCGCTATGAGTGCCCTTTCATTTCCCTCCTCGACTCGTCCTTCCTTGATAGCTTTTTTTCCGTGACCCGCGGCGTCTCTTTAGTTATGATTTTCCTTCGACCCCTTTTCATTGGAGTGTCCTTAAGTGTTGACTTTTGCCTTTTGCTCTCCTTCTTCAAGAAGCGTCCACTTTTACTAATTGACTGACTCCTCCCCCTTTCGGCCCTTCCTCTTTACCCTTTTTCTTTTTCTAACGATCCCGTTGATTTAGGCATTTTTTTCCCCATCCTTTTCCCAGTATGTTCTTGTCAACGCCCTCTTTCTTTTCTATCATCTGCTGGATCTTTTTTTTCCTTTCCGGCTGCGCGGTACATATTCGTCCTCCCAAGGTGCGTCTCAGTCTGTGATCCCCCAAAGGTTGCGCCAACTGCTGACTGTAACGATTTCGCATTCACTTCACCTGGTCTTTTTATAATCCTAACGTTTTGCTTGTGATCCGTTTTTTCTTCGATGGCTTTTTATGAGATTCCGTCGTAACTGGTCTCTCCAGTTTAAAAATATTTCCGGAATTGCTGGTTAATCTTTTTCCCACAATGCTGTGATAGAATCCTCCCGATACGTTGTCATTTTATATCGACCAAGAGATTTCTGCACATAGAAATGCTGACCATGACTCCGGCCCCCAAAAGAAAATCCTATTCACCCTCTTGGGAGTAAAACTTTTTGCCTTTCTTCTAGATCTTCAACTGACGAAGATCCTTCCTTCCTCTTATCATTTTAAACCATAGTCTCCCCTATGAGTGACCAAGAACGATATCCTAATCCAGGAGAATACCTCCCCGGACTATGAATAACTAATAGAGGCCCCTCCCCCCTGGCTTGAATTCAGCCAGTCAGCGCATATGAATATTCTGAACACAAATGGCGTTGTGTTTAAAGGACGAATTTCCACTTAACCCCTCTCCCCCCCTATCGAGGATTGACCACGTACTATCTTTTCCGACAAGACATATTCTAAGAACGGGAAACTTTTTTGGTTAAAACTTTGCGCGCGTACATTGCATCCACTTTCAATTATTATTATTGCGTAAGAAGATTTCACATCTATTACGTTTCTCCCCCCCAACTTTAGATTTGCGAAATCCATGCCCAGTAACCCCCCAACTTAATTCATCTTATTGGCCATTAAGATACGCTGCACTGGTTGCCTCTTCCGGATCCTCCCCCTCCCGCGTTGTCCCCTCCATTTTTGCCCCATCGTCTTTGTCTCTCATCCGTCACTTGCTCTGTGCCATGGATGAATCCCACTTTCGGTTCCTTTTGCCTCATTTCCCCTTTCCCGATGTATTGTCTCGGGTTACGCCCTTTGTTTACATTGAGAACAGCTGGTCGCTTTCCCCCTTTGCTACCACTTTGTTTCCGAATATACTTACTCGGTTTCTCACTTTTTCCTGCCCCACGCCTTCCAGATATGCCGTTCTTATTTTCAGTGCATTCAAATTATTGTTGCTCTTAAATGAGCCTAATCCCTTGGGTCCCTTTTTCTATCGAAATCTACGCGCTCCCCGGCCCTTACACTGCAAGGCTTTTTTTCGGATCCGGGCTTGTCAAAGATCCCTGTTTCCTTGACTCTGACCTGCCAAATCCCAGGACGTATTCTTCCCTCCTTTTGTTTATTAGTTCAGCGGTTGTTCCTTCCCCGACAGACGTCTTCCTCACTTTACAGTGATTCAGGCATCCCCTTTTTTCCTTCTCATTGCTATTTCCTACGAGCTCCCTCCGGGCATACCTTGAACCTTTTTCAACGCGCCCTCCCCCACAGAGGCCTTTGGTCTGCAAGAAAGGAATTGCTTTTTGCCCGTCAACTTTGAACTTCCCCGATTGTCTTCGGCCACCAACGAAGAAGTAGCGGACTTTTTTTTTGACTGTCACCGCGCTCTACACCCTTCGATCCTCCGTGTATCCAAGCAGTCCTCGACTGTCCCGTAATTTACCTTTTTTCCTCACTCCGGAGTACCTGGTCTGGGTTTCCGTCCGCTAATCTGCGTGCCTTATAACCAGCCTGGCCGCCTTTCGTTGAGACCGTTTTGGCAGCCCTTTTATGGTTTTTCTCCGCCTGTTATTTCGGCCCCCAAATCCCTTCCCCGGTTCTTTTCATATTGGAATACCTAAATCTAGAGTCTTGGTTACTCAACACGGTCCCGCTCCTCAACTTCGACCCCCCAAAGACCTGTGAATTCGGGCTTTCCACTGAGGCTTCTTCTCGTCCAATACCCACTCTTGATTCCAGTTCTTTTGAAAATGTATCTCTCCCCTCGTTTTTTTGGGCGATATTACTTCGGGTACCCACAGTTTTCTGTCTCCTCACGCCTTTCCCAACCCATGCAATATTCCCTCCCCCCCTTTCTGGAGCGCAACCCCACCTTTCTAGGGTTGACTCTTTTTAAGGATGGCCCCGACACTTTTTTGATTTTTTCGTAAGCTTCCTCCGACTTTCAAGCCCACCATCCAAATGTTTAGCTTTGGATGACGGGCGTGGCTTTCTTTAAACCGTTTATATCTTTAAGAGAATGCCCGGTGCCCTGCTAGTCGGTGCCTGGCACTTACTCCCTACTCCTCGTGATATTCCATCCTCCCAGTGGTTCTGTTTGTCTACTTTTTCCAGCTTGTTCGATTCTTACTTACATCACCCCTCTTACTCATGTTACTCTCCTCGCACCATATCTTTTCCTAGTCCGCACCTGAGCAAGGGCCTTCCCCCAACTCCGGAAGTTGCGATTTTTTTGCTTTGCGGCGACGGCTCACTTTTCACTGAAAGTACAGTTATCCAAGGCCCATTCATCCCCGCCGATCGACCGCTATAAAACTTTTTTGGTTCCCCTTTTCCCCTTATTATTTTGATTTCTTTCTGGCCGATCCGCCGGTACTATTCGAATTTTTTCTTCCCCTCGCCCGAAAAAAAGTTTTCTTTCGCTAAAATTAGTTTCTCAGCATGGGCTCGTTCCTTGCCACACTTTTTGTATTTCCTGCAAGTCTTACCGTTTTTGATTGTCTTTTTTCATCTTCTTCCGGCACTCCCCCCCAATCCCCCTTCTCTACTCACCTATTGCCCCAGACACAGGTTTTTTTCTTTTGGCCTCCCTAATGCCAGAGAGGATGCCTGTTTATCCTCACACTGTCCTGCAACGGTTTTCGCGTAGAAAATCTCGTTATTCCTCAAGATGCCGGACTCACTTTCCGTAGTACCCTTGTTTTTTTATGGCGAGCGGTACCCGTTTTTTTCTCCCTTCTGATATTTACTTCCCGTTTAGCAAAACAAGAGTCTATGGTAGTCGACTTTCATAACAGGTCTGTACTTGATTCCACCTCCTTTTTTTGGCCAACCTTGATATCCCCACTTCTTTTTTTTTCCTTAAAAATTTTTTACCTCTGCGTCTTAAGACTTAGGGGCCCTCATCGGCCTCGGTAGTTGCCCCCTTCTATTCAACCTACTGCGGCACTGACCTCTGGGTCCCTGCTTGCTTTGTTACCACAACATTCCTAACTCATAAAGCGTCCCTCTTTAGGGAATATTTGCATCTCTCCGGTACCTCGTTGCCGCCCCTTCCCATCCTGCCACTCCATCCTTTTTCATTGTCCCCTGTCTGTGCGTCGAGGACCCTTTTCCCGATCGGCGCCTCCCCATGCTGCACTTCTGGTAAATTTTCTCCCCGTTCTCCCCTCGTAAGTGTCACCTTTTTTCATATTCACTTTCTGAAAGTCTGAGCGTCCGTCCGGTTTTCTGTATTAGGTCTTTAGTCCAGCCCCCCTTGAAGTACAGATCCCGCTCCTAGATTTCACGATCGAGACAGACACGACTCTTACTTCCCTCCGAATGCCACGTTTCACATCCCTTGGGATGAATTCCCTACAGAACGCAGCTTGCGTCTCGTATCATTCCCTCTGTGTCACACGTCGTGAAGCTTCCCCACGGCTCCTCCTTTAATTCGATGAAGTCCTCCGAGAAGTTTTGCCCCTCTTGATTTTCCATTTGGTCTTCGTCGTTTTTCCTGAGTATTCCCCTCTCGAACCCTTTTGGTTAGGCCGCTCAATTCGCTAATGCTCCTCTGTTTCCTTGGTTTTCTTTGTTTTACCCCTCCCCCACGCTTTTTGGTTGACCCATGCTTTGATCATGAGCTCCATCTTCCCCCATTGCAAGGCAGCCTCGATTCTTAACGCGGTGCTTACCTTGCAATTCGGGCTAACCGAGAAACGTTTTCCAGGTTCTGTTTTGGATAGTTCCCGCTTTCAGCGTCCGTCGCAGCCCCTGCGGGCCATAGCCGTTTCGGAAATGACTTGTCTTTATTTTTACGTTTCTTTTCTCCTTCGGTTGCGCCGCGCTTGACAAGCGGTTGATCTCCCCCTTTCAATTGTCCGGCACAGCGGCGGACTTATTGACTTTTTTAGGCCCCCCCCCAGAGCTTGTCTTAATAACCCCTTCAATTGATCGGCCGTTTTTGGCCCCCTTTCTTCCCCCGCGCATGGATGGTTCTTTTTTCAGCAATTTCGCGGTTAGTCATTTCCCCTTCTTCACAGTTTAGAGGGCCTGCGCACGGAAGATTTCCCCTATTTCCGCCAGCCCTCCTTTTATCCAGTATTTTGGGTGTCCCAACCCCTTTTGAGACATCGGACTCGAAATGCGTTCGAATAATACTGCCTTCTAACTCCTCCTTTTCTGGGAGAGAGATCAGATCTCTTGATGGTACGCTTGTCCTGCTCTTGTTTTTCTTTTTTCCTTTTTAACACCCTCTTGCTGACGATGCCTTGTGCGATAGGGGCAACCTGCCGCAGACCTGCCCTACCGTGCTTGTTCAGAACCCCCTCTCTTTTTTTGTCTCAATCTCCATGCGCATACTTGCCCAAACTTTTTAAGATCATTTTTGATACTCCCACTCCCTCTTTGGTGGTTTTTCTAGAAGACTTTCCCTCGACATCGATGCCTGCTTCGTGACCTTAGACAACGACGCGTCTATTCCCCATTTCCCCGCTGCCGGCAACGGCGTAGACCCTATCCACGTGTACTCACAGCCCTGCAAATGGCGCGGCATTCCCCCTCCACTCAGGCTTATGCCGTTGCTTTTTCGACTTCGAGAGATTTCCAGATATTTCCCCCAGAAGCGCGAGGCCTGAGTTTCAACGCCCACCCTTCCGCTGTGCAGCCCCCCCCTTTGTTTCCCTCTTTGACTGACCCTGTCCGATTCTCGAGTCTTTTTTCCCATACGTGGATTGTCCATTTCTCCTCACAGTTTACCCATTGCTTCCGTACAAGACCCCTTCCCATTTCCACGCGCTGGTCATTCAGTGGCAATTATCGCTTTGAATCACACCCATCGACTTACTTAGGATTGGCCCCTCAATGACCCCTTGACCGACTCCCCCAACCACCCTTTCTTCTAGAGTTCCCGGGCCTTAGCCGATAGCGCCAGTTCGTCATTTTTTTGGTGGGCTCCCTCCGTTTGATGGTCCTAACTTTTTTTTCCACCAGGATGTTGAATGAATTCCGACTGCCACTTCGATGTCTACTGACTCAATGAGGCCCCTTTTAATTTTGCTTGCTTTTCGTTTCTATTCGGTCTTCTGACCCTACCCCTGGTACCCCACAGGACTTTTTTCTTACGGACTCCTGTGTGGCTCCTTGTGGAATCCCTACATAACGTAATATCTTCACCCGTTCTTCGGGACCTATACTCTAAGACTTTTCCTTGATGTCCTTCGACGAAAAGGTGCTGCTGATACCTGTTCCACCCTCTCATGCCTCATGTCGTCATTCGGACACACTTAGGTAAACTCTCTCCTCCCCGGAAATTCCCCACAATCCCACGACCCCTGCCCACGGATGGTTTTGGTTCGTCCTTATTTTGTTACTTTGAGTTCCCCGAGACCCCACCCCATGGGTCCTGATGTCCGAACTCCTTACCGAATCTTGCTCCGTGTCTTTTTTCACCGGCGGAGGTTTGCGATTGCAATCCAGCCCTTCCACCTACCTAATTCTCTGAAGTCTCATTTTTTAACATTGCCGCTTTTTCCTGACGACCCGCCCCTCCTCATTTTTGCTCTGTTCGGATCTCCCCGAGTTTCGCCTGTCCAGACCGTATTCCTGCATTTTTTGCACGCCGTTGGTTTCCTCCCCCCAAGTCAGTACCCTGGTCACTTTTTTTCTGTCAAGACTCCCCGACTCCGTCCGCTTAGAGTGCGTGGTTTGTTTTAACTGGATGGTTCCCCCACTTCGGCGTCAGTTTTTTACCCTCCTAGAGATTTGTAAATCGGCCCGCTACTTCGGGCCGCCTTCTTTAAAGTTTTTTGTTTCGCGTCTGTCATGTCCGCCCCGGCACCTTTCCCGTCGCTCGTTCTTCTGCGATTCTTGGAGTGTTTTTGTCGGCTTTTTTTACAAAGACTCCTCTGCTGTACCGTATTTGGCCCAAAGCAGCCCTTCTGTCCGTTTTTGAATAAGATGAGTCCGTAGAAGGCTGGTGCTCTTTTCTGGTACCCGAACGTCCTCCCTTCATTCCAAACGAAATCTCCCCCCCGGTGAATACTTTTGTGCCTGGCCCTATGCATCCCTTTTCGTACCTTCATTTGAAACTTTCCAAATCTTTTCTCCCGCCGCGAGGCCATTTTTTTTCTCCCCCTTTACACGGCTCCCGGTTTTCGGGGACGATATTTTTCGAGCTCTACAGACCTTTTTCCTCATCCGATCAGACCCGTTCTCATGTCCACCTTGTGAGGGTCCCATCGCCAAAGTTTTTTTATTGCGCGATCGGCGGGATCCATTTTTTTCTTGCTTAACTTCCACTGGTTGTCCCCTACTATTTTCTCAGAGACCGGCATTGCAACCCCCTCCTGCTATTAAGTTTGTCTTCCTTCTTTCCGAGCGTTCGTTCCAGAAACGAGATTACCCGGCCCTGCGAGGTTCCCTCTGACCTTCTTGTATACTTTGCGTCCATTCCCTCTCAAATTAGGGCCACAACCCTCTTCTTCTAATAAGTTAGTGTTTTTTGGCTCCCTGTCTTTTTAAGCTTTTAGTTTACTTTACCCGGTTCGAACCTTTTCTGCTCATTTTTTCCATCTCAGCTCGCAAACTCCTCTAGGGTAATCCCGCCTTGTGCAAGGGCCCCTTCCGGAGCCCTGTCAAATAAGATGGCTTTTTCTTTCCTTCTCTTCGTAAGAGTAATCACCGACCTTTCCTGAACCTCCGCCACCTCAATCCCCTACTTCTCTCGATAACCCCTTTGGCCCGCTCCCCCCACAACGGTGATTGATAGTCATTCTGGTGCGGCTTGAGTCCCCTACTCCTTTGGGCACTGCATTTCTAGACTTTCCCCCGCGCCCTCCTCCCAATTGCTCCGGAGTCCTCCACCACACAATGCCTGCGACGGAGGTATCCTGAATGTTCTTTTCTATGTTCGCCCCTGGACTTCCGAATTTCCCCGGCCCAGCTTAAACCTTGGAGTTTCATCTTTTCTGATCTCTGAGTTATTTCATTTCTCCTCCCTTTCCTCTACTCATTTCCTTTTTCACACTTTGCCGCCCCCCCCCTTTACCTTGTTTTTTCCGTACTAACCATTTGTGATCTTTCTACAACAAAGTTTACACCCCCCCAACCCGGCTCCTACTCCCTACACCCTCTATCTGTATGTCCGCGACATACCTAGAGAGAATGCAACGCTCCCGACGGTACAGGCTTCTTTTTCTATTGTTACCCCGTACCTCGAGGTAAGATTACCCCCAGAGATCCTTCTTTAAAAGTCGGTCGCCGTGGTAGCGCGCATTCTTAACCCCACGGCAAGAGACTTCCTTTTGTTTCTTCTCTCTTTTCCATCTGTCTTCTTCTCCTTGAGCCCAGCCGTGTCTCCCCACTTCCCTTCTGCTTTTTCAGCCAATCCCTCAACATTTGAGCCTTTTCTCCCCTTTAGGGTCCGCTCTCCCCTTTTGGGCCCCCCCTCTCAATTGCTAAACAACCTGCTCCTTCTCTACCCTTTCCCCTTCGATGCGTTGTTTGGCTTGTCCCTTTTGCCAACCCCCCGTTGACCCCACGGCCCCGCCGCCTCGGTGAATCATCTTTCTGGCATGCGATCCATTTTCCTCTGGGACTCCCACTACATAGAACTACAAGTGAATCCTGGTTCCTTGTGTCCAATTTGTCCCCTTGCACTGTTCACTTTTTTTTCGGTATCCTTCCCGACGGTCCCTAGGTCACTGGATCTCCCCAATTTGGAGATATGGCAGTCCTCCCCCGATGAAGGACTAGCTTCCCTTTTCCTTGACGGTCTCTCTTCTTTACGGCTATTTTCCCACAGACCGGTTGTAGAATTCCCTCCGTCAAAGATTACGACACTTTCACGCATGTTCGTCTGAAGTCAACCCGAATACCTCCTTAATACCTAAAAGTCACTAGTTGCCTGCCCACTTATGATACTGCCGTCATCGCCCAGATTCCCCCGGCAGTATTCCCCCTACGTTTCCCCCCATGGAAACATGGCGTCTTCTTTTTCCCCAGCGCAGCTGCTCTGTCGCTTTCCCGCAAGCGATTATCGTCCCCTTTAACTCCGGAGAGAAAATTGTATCTTCTTTATTTTCGTACCCTCCTCAGATCCCCGACCTTGATTTTGTGCAGTCGACGCTTCCATTACGAGATTTCTCCTTCGAGAGTGGATTGATTTGCTTTTAGAAGAAATTTTTTTTTGCCCCTGCACCTTCGCCCCTTTTTGGATTTCACTGGCCCTGTCACCTTCCCAGGCCGTCGGCTCTCGTTTAGAGGCCCTTCATAGTTGTGTCTGTTGTTTGTATTCGGTATTTTTGTTTAAGATTTGTTAGAGGTGTCCTGTAGTCTGTGTGTGTGCCTTTAGTTTTTGTGTTTTTGTGTTTCAGTCGTTTTTCAGCGCACTCCCTTTTTCGGTAGATAGTTATGTCCTTGTCTGCCATTGTTGTCAGGTAGTGTCTTCTGAGGATGTCTGTCACCCGGGCATCTCTCCTGCGCTGATGGCAGTAGCGACCTACTTATGCTGAAGCCCTGCACATGTCGGCGGATAGTCGCGGCACACCCCTAGAAAAAGTGCTTGGTCCTTGCACTACCATTCCCCCTTTCTTCCATTTTCTTAAACACTATGCAGAGCTGTATGGAGGTCAAGTCAAACAGCTCTTTTTCCGCTCTGCACTCTGTATGTCCTTCTCCGTGCGTCTTGTGTTCCCCCAATTGCCAGAATGGACGTATTAATAAGATGGTTGCCACCTGTTGATCCCAGCTTCTGGAACCTTCTTTCCAGAAATACTTCCCTTAATCCTAGTAGTTTTTTTTGATGAGATCGCGGCTTTGATGCGCATTCTTGCCGTTACTCTACTAGCCACGTTTGCACCTTGACTGCCGGCCTTGCTTTTCGCATTAGGGGGACACCCCCGCTCGTCCCGGGCTCAGGTCCCTCTACCATCCGTGCATACTCGACCCCGCAGCATTTTCTGTTTCCCCCCCAAATGCAGTTCCTTGTCCCCGAACCTTTTTATCATGATATTGAGTACCTTTTCCATTCTCTCCCCGGTGGTTTCTCGAAGCAGTTTTTTTGCCGCGGTCCCCCCAGCCGATGATTTTCGCCCTCCCAACTTTGACGGTCCTCGCTGCTTTGCACCGCTCACCATCTCCGCCGATCAACGACCATGCCCATTTCCTCACCCTCGGAGTCAACCCATATTCTAGAAGTTTGACTTTGACCCCAGAGGAGAGTTACGCCGCCTTCCACACTCCGGCCAGTCGGCGAACCGTTTTTGTGCCCCCCGATCACCTTCGGGCAGAACATTAACTGCCTCTTTCTAACTTCTGTTCTGAGTTTCGACTGTGCGAGAATGACCCTTGGCAACCAAAATTGATTCTCAATCCCCATCCCCGCAGTTCATTTTGAACTCTTTCTCCAGGACTCCAACAAATTTGCTCTTTTATACTAACCCGACTAGAATCCAACAAAATTTCGCCGTTTTGATTCTTTCCTAGCTATGGGCGGCCTGCTCAGTGAACTGAAGGAGTTCCAACTGGACCTTGCGTCTGCCGAATTTTTCCACCTACTGTCGTTTTTTTTATCTCTCCCGTGCAATACCCCCCCCACTCCATTCCTTCCCCAACGTTTGTGTTAGTGGCCAGTCGCCTATCTTTGCTTACTGCTCTCCCCTTCCGCCACTGAACCAGCGTGACATGTGATCTCGCTTTTTACCATTTCCCTTTTGTGGTTCCCTTCCTTACCAGTATAATCGGCACCACCCCACATGCTACTTGAACGCCGTATTCCCGAACTTGCGGTTTTCCCTTTCCCAACGATACCCAGGTGCCGCCTTTGCTCTGCATTCCAGTCATTTTGGATACCCCCCATTTCCACTTCTAGACTCACGTCCATGGTCCAACCATTACATCCATTATTGGCTGTTTTAGTCTATGGCATGTGGGCCCTCTACCATGCAGTCCCCCTGTCGAAATCATTCAAGCACGAAGT
>Ga0179593_1406769_pt1 | contig 11896 bp, 7 predicted proteins | sample CZODoug2_1_08_16_FD_185931 | JGI IMG/M metagenome (GOLD analysis project Ga0179593, IMG submission 185931) | Vadose zone soil fungal communities from Angelo Coast Range Reserve, California, USA - CZODoug2_1_08_16fungal (PacBio error correction) | ecosystem: Environmental > Terrestrial > Soil >... | reverse complement strand
GCCCATCTCCGCAACCCTCCGTCCATTGTGAATACTCTTGCAATTAATGCGATGCTAGGTTTTCTCGGCAGAAACCTCAATTCTCCCTTGTTTATGCTGTTTTTGACGCGTTTAAGGTTTCCTATGGCATCATATTCGTGACGTTTCCTCCCATGGTGACCTTTATGTGTAAGGTTGGGACTTATAAATTCGGGAGTCCTTAGTGATGTCTCATTATATTCTCCTCCTCCTAAGCCTCTCAACGATCTCGTGCCCGCTTCTGTATTTTCGATTTTTTCCGTCCTGTGGATTTTGTTTAGACCCTTGGTATTGTGCCGAACAACTCCCCTCATTTATGTGGAGCACTTCCGTTCCTCGCCGTTCTGATCCCGGCCCCGGGCTCTTTTTTCCCCAACCACCCCAATTTTGCCTGTTACGTATGATCCTCAAACTGCAACTACTTTCTTATCTCTTCCGTATTTCGAACCACACCACCCCAGAGAGTTATGCTCTATACCTTTCGACCCACCGTCTCTTTCGTGTACTTATTCATTTTTTGGGTTTTTTTTTGTTTTTTTTTTTTTTTTTTTTTTTGTTTTTTGTTATTTTTGTTTTTTTGGGCGGCAGGCGGGTCCCTGCCTTCCCTTTACTTGTTCGTCAGATGAAAGACGCTGAGGGGAAAAAAACCGCTTCTGTTTTTAACTCACCGTGATCCTCTTTCTTACCCCCCAGCCTCCTTGGTTACCCCCCACGGGTATCCCCTGTCAGGTTCTGATCAAAACTAGTGCCAAGCTGGGTCACAAGTCGTTCACACCCCAGTCCGCCCCCCTCCCGCCTTCCGAACGCATTCGTCCCGGATGAGCTGAGCCCCACTTTGGTGCAAAAAGTTGTTCCGAATCTCTCGGCCCAATTCCACTCTCCCACTTGAAACAGATTTTTTTCTCCCCCCGGCACGAATCTGTATGTCTTTTATGTCTTTTTCTTCTACTCCCCATCTCTCCGTAGTCTTTCCCTCATTTGGTCTTTGCCGTTGATAGTTGGGTCTGCTTCCCAGATTCAAGTTTTCCGATAACTTCGACCCTCCGTCGTTCCGTGTTCCCTGAAGCTACACCAACGCTGTACGCGCACTGTTTTAGTTGCCATCTTTTCCAAAATACTTGCGTTAGTGACTTGGCTTCCTCTTTTGAGACCTCCCCTCATCCTCCTTCCTCCTACTTTCGCACCGCTTTTTTTTCTTTTTGGAAGGCCGGTTTGAACTTTTGATCGGAATTCCCCACTCTCCTTTTTGGTTGGGGGTTGTCCTTTCAGCCCGGTCTTCAACACTGATTTTTTGCGTCCTTTTGGCCGTCCTCATGTCTGGGAGATCCCCGTTGCCTTGGTTACCACTTCACCCCCATGGACAGCCTCGTGGTTGGCTCTCCCTTTTTCTAGGTGGGTGCGACCGCTTACTGTTTCGTTCCCCCAACTACGTTGGCGGTCCAGTGACCACAGCGTAATTACCGCTTCTTCCCTTGACCCAGCCCCCCAGTTGACGCATGCTCGCTTATTGTTGGACGAGCTAACTGGTACAAGCTTTTCCGCGCAGAATAAACACATTTGGTTCAAAATTTATCCGCGTGAGACTTTTCCTCCACTCAACCCGCATTGATTCCCCACAGTACTTTCGGTTCGTCACAACTCCATTTGCGTTTTAGATCATCCATCCTCATCGGGTTTTTCGAATTCATACGTCGAGTAATACTTACTCCTTGCCCAAACCCCCTTTCCCCCTTTTCTCTCCCCGCTCACTGGGCCGGCTAGACTGGATCCCCCCCTGCCCTTAGTCGCAAAGTACAATCACCTGGACCCGCTAATGAGCGGTCCCAACGAACTCGAAGGCGAGTCTTCCCTGCCTGTCTCCTCTTTTCTCCTCTGTGGGCAGGATCCTGATGCGCCCAACTTCTAATGAGGGAATCTCGGACAATTTCGCGATAGCGTTTTCCTCTTTTCACTCTTTGCTATGCGGCTGACTTCCTTCCCTCCAAGCCCGGTCGCCCAACCAAATGGAACCGATGTTGACGGGCGGGTCGAATTGGAGTTTTTACATTAACAGGCCCACCTTAATCCTGCGGCCCGACCCTTCCTCCTGATAACACTTTCCAAGAGAGGCGCGGAGATCCATTGCACACAGCGGGTTTAGTTTTCAAAGTTTTTCTCCCAAGTTGCCTCTCTTTCAGAAAAATAAGGCCCCTGACCTTATGACAGGTTTTTTTCCAATGTTCCTTTGCCCCCCCCCTTCTCGTCTTCCCCCGAAGGATATAAAGGCCAATGTCTTTGCGGACCAATCAGATGCAGTCCGACAGAATTGTCACCATCCTAATGGGAACTGTTTTTATTCCCGATGTAAGACTGATCTTTCTTGCCCTTTTTTCCAAGCGGTATGTTTTAGTCATTTCTTTTTCCCCCCCCGTCCATTTGGGTGAAAGTTGTATCAGTATGTTTCCTAGAGTTATTCAAGCCGGAACTGTGTACTTTTTAGTGCGGGGTACGACTCTCCTTACCTTCGCTCTTTAAATCTGGCTTGGATCTCTTGCTCCGTCATCGCACGTAAAACAAGGATAGCTATGGATCGTTGGCATTTATCTGGATATTTTTCGCATTCAATACCTCCCTTTTTTTGTTTTTTTCAGAGACTCTCAACTCCTGTCCCCAAAAGTGAGTAGTCCTTGTTTGTCCCCCATTGCTTGGATGCCCTTGGACTTTCCCCAACGCCGGTCCTGGCTCGTTGGGATCACTGTAGAGTCGTTCTGTTCTGGTCGGAGATTCGATATTAATACAAGACCCTCCCGTAGACTTTTTTCACTTTAGATCTCCCTTCTCCAACAAATCCGCTTTGCCGTGTTATACTTCCCCCTTCGACAGCGTTGAAGCGCCTTATTAATTGATTTTCATAGCCGCATGTTCATATTGATTTTTCACTTCTCCCTTCATGTTTTCTCTGACTTGTCGGCCACTCCGTACGGTTTTCGCCCTTTGACCCAAACTATCAACTCACATAGGTTCCGGGCCCCAATGTATAGTTGGGTGTATTGCCACTTTTGATGCATAATTCTGTGAACCCTGATTTGTTAATCCGCGCGGATATTTACGCGCTTCGCTTTGACTAATTTAGGAGATGGGATTATGCTCCATTATGGTCACGTCTAGTCGTTGACCTGTCCCATGTCCCTCTAAAGTACTATTCTTCACTGTTTGGGCGAGCGATGTGCTCCTCACTGAAATAGACCCCCCCCAAAGGTCCCCCCACCCTCTCGTTACTTGTCTCCTCCTAGACAGTAATCTGTATTTCCTTCATTCTCACCCTCTCCCATTTGCGCTTGTTCGGGACCTGCCACATAATGCTCCCAGCATGTACTTCGAGTTGTTGTCTCTTCATTGAGTTTTTGTTTGTTTTACCGATGACGGACATGGCCCCTCAAACAGCGCCCATCTAGCCTTCGCAGTTCTTTTCCCCCAGGGTTGCGTTTCATATGTAACTCCTGATCATTCGGTTCTTTCTATTTTTGGTCTTTCCATCAACGGCACAAGAATGTCTTTGAAGTTCACTCCCTTTACTTTTCATCAATGGGATATTTTTACTAACATCCTTCCCTCGTTCATGGGTTGAACATCTGGTTATTGCGTTTCCCCCTTCTTCGTTTACCTTCATGGCCCCCCCTCCTTATCTGTTAAACGTTGATGTTCCTTAAGATTATTTCGCAATTGGCACCTTGACACTCCCCAGCGAGCGTTTGTGACGACGCTGAGCGACCCACGCGGTGTAGTTTCCCTTTTACCGCCCTTGTAAGTCCCCCCTTTGCGACCAGAGCAGTAGGAGGTCTTATTCGACCATTACATTTTTTGAAATCACTGGGTGCTAGCAAGAGAGAAATTGCTTTCTTTCATTCCTACTACAACATGACATATCATCCTATGTAATCGTCTCCTTTCTCAGACATTGGATTGACCTTTTATGATGATAATCGCTCTGTTGTCCCGATTAGTCTAGAGGACTTTTTACGTCACAGTACTTTCCCCAAGAACACCATTGGCGCGACATAAGTGTGTTTTCTCGTTCACCTTCACTCTGCTGCGCAGTTTTAATCGGTACCCCTGATCTCCAGAAATTCACGTAAATCCCCTCTTGTCGTTACGCATACTGGGCTCCTTTCTTTAGTAATCCAACTGCTAGATAGTTCTTTCTCCCCCACTTTTTCTGTTGTTCCAGATTTGCGGTAGCGGACTTTCGGTAGCGTATACTCTCGCCCCCCTGTTTTTACACCAGCGTGTAGGTTCTTCTTCTTTTCAGTGTGTCTCCATGGGTGGTAGCTCCTACAAAAGCCGCTTCCAATTCGTCAGCCACCTGCGGGTTTCCTCCCCCTTTTTTCACCCCGACCGGTTGGTCTCAGTTTATCAATGGTGTGTAGCCCCCCCATTCGCCGGTTTGTCCGATTCCCACAGCTGGGATATGACCGGATACCTAGATGGTCATTGCCCTTTTGATCGGCCTCGCCGTCCCCATAAGTCTTCCCCGCGGTTTCTCACCCCCTTCTTTCCAGCCGACCTCCTGCTTTGTGTTTTCTGCTATCGAAATACTTGATTGGTTCTAAGTACGGCTGCTTGTTTTTAGCGTTCCGGTCTGCCGCGGCCCACCGTCTCAGAACCTCGACCGCGTGCCGTGGTCTTTCCCCAAGTTCCAGTCACACCCCCCTTAACCTCTTTTCGCTCGACCGCCCGCTGCCTGGTATATGTAGAGTGCGTCCGTCTCGCGGCAAGTCACTATTAATACGACTGTCTTTTATAATGTAACCTGTCTTGCTCCCTTTGCCGTGAAGATGGTAAAGTAGTATTTTTCCCCCCCCCCCCATTCCCGTTTTCCCCGCCAAGTTTTCCTAGAAGTGAGATGCTGCCGTCGACAGCTCTCCGAACGGCACACCCTAGGTAGTTTTGCCGGGCGGGCACGGACGTTCCAATTCGCATTTTTCCCCTTTCGGAGAGCCGATCTCGGGCCGTTTTTTTGGTGCTTCTTCCAAACTATGAGTTTGTTGCCCTAACATGTGAGCAACCGGTTTTGAACATTTGTCCCCCAAGACGATAAATTTTTTCCGCGCATTCTGTTCCGGAAGAAAGGTGCTTCTTTCTCCCAGTGATAGCTCTACCCCCCTCCCTTTCACTCTGCGCTTGTTTCTTGGAATTACCCGTCGTGGCGCCACCCAAACTGCGTCCGGCTTCACCAAAGGACTTGACTCACTCGTCGAGCTGATTCAGACATTTTTTTGTCCTTCCCCATTGTCTTATCTATTCCCATTCCTTATCCACTTTTCCCTTCAACTCCTCGGCACTAACTGGCCTCCTCCTTACCTGACAAGGAGCGTAGAGATATTGACGCCCCACTTGAAGGTGATCGGGAATGATCATGCAATGTGAGTCTCATGATTGGACCTCTCTTTTCCAGCCACCTCCTTTTCCCACCGATCTACCGCCCCCTCCTCTCCCGTCTTCCCAACTGCGCTTTTCAAGTCGTTTTGAAGTGGAACCGTCCCCTTCTCAGTACGGACTAAGGATGTTTCGTCGGATTTATTTCTGTGATCTCCGTACATGTTATCAAATCACCCCTCTTTTCCCTGCACCGAAAACTCTCTTTACCGTCACACTGTCTTTATCTTTCTCCCCCCTTGGTTGGAGAGCCTTTGTTAACTGTTGCCAAATCTTTTCTTTTTCTCGGGGGTGCTGACAGCTTGCATTTTTTCCCCCTTTAACTACTTAAGAGACTCGATATTCCCTGACATCTGTCACCCCTCTAGCACACCGATGATGACTTTTTCACGGACCCTCTTGTGCCGGGGCTCCCTTGAGCGGTAGGACTTCTCGCTTATCTTCTTGTCAGATCGGTTTGTTTCTTTCTGAGACTTCTGTCGTTCTAATTCCTTCATACCGTGAACGGCTTTTGAATCCCTTCCATTCATTCGCTAATTGTTGGGGTAGGTACGTGCTTTACGTTTTGCCCTCTCAGTACTTTCACATTGTAAATGTTCCTTTTTTACTAAGACGAGCCTTTTCCTCCTATTATCTGTCCATCATGATAGAACGTATACAAGGGTTACCTGAACCCCCTCTTTGACTTTCCCACTTTTCGACCCCCTCCCCCCCCCCCCCCTTGGGTGGTCGTTCAGCCGTCCCACTGCAAGGTGCATCGTATAGTGAATTTCTTTGTGGGGGGCTGCCTCATTAGGAATAGCTGATTTACCTATTCCGACTTGCTTGCTTCTTGTTCACCAACTTGATATGGGTTGGATATACGTATCCTTCATCGAAATGATTTTTTTCTTGACACAGTGATCGTGAGTGATACCCCCTATGATGTTTTTAGACCTGACAACCCTCCAATTTTGAAACGTCTCGTAGTTTGACAATTGAATCCAGACCTTACCCCTCGACTGTTTAAAGCTCCTGCTCGTGATATTTGCCTTTTACGCGATCTTTTTTTATGCCAGTCTCAACCTTACTTTTCCACTCATATGACGCTTGTTTTGTTGCCGTTAGTTAAATGGATACATCTGTGGCCTTCTAATTCCATTATTCGCCCGGTGAAACAGTTTTTGGCGGACCCGTTCTGCGCTTCTTTGCTTTTGCCGCAAGTAGACGTCGCTCCTCCCCCCTGAACGCCTCTCAACTTATATAGCCTTTTTTAACAAAGTATGGTGGGGATTTAATCCCAATGGTTCCAATAGGAATCACCGCATCCTTTTTCTGGTCTGCCTCGGTCCCCTGATGATTGAGTTTCTCTCTAGCCTATTCACTAACCCCGCATTATTCAACCCTCCCCCACATTCTTTTTCTATGGTTTCGATCGGACGTTTTCGAACCCAACTCAGCTTCTTTCGCCGAACGTTAAAATTGCGATTGAAGTTTTGGTTACCTGACGATAAGCGGTCCCATGGATCACATCTCTTTTTACTAATGGAGGCACGGTATGAACCCCACACTGTTCTTAGTGTTTCTCACCCCCTTGCGATCAATGTGACAACCGCGTTTACCCCCACCCTTTTTTTCTCTCCCGCTCTTTGTTACGATGAGAAAGTGGAAAGTGGCTTGTTGTCAAAATTTCCTCCTAACCAACACTACGAACACCCGCTTCCGACCTCCCGCCTCCCCTCTTGGAAACGCGGTGTTCCAAGTGCGAGATCTCGGCGCTCCCAAAAGTCGCCCAACACTCCCCCCTTTTTTTTTCCACAGCTAAGCTATGCGTTTTATTGCAGCTCGCCTTTTCCTCAATATTGTTAAGACTCGGTCTTTCCTTTTCCTTTCTCTTTTTGGGCCCAGAAAAAAATCAATTCAGATTGACCTGATTTGCAAAACTGATGGGTGCCGGGTGGCGTCTTACAATAACAGGATTAGGTCTTCGCCTTTTTTGCTTTTTGCCCTCTCTTAGTTTTCTGCGGGACCATCCGTATTTCCTGGTGGCTTAACTCTGCCAACCGATCTCATTAAGCGAACCTTTTCCGGCATACTAGTTATTCGCCCCTCTTTTAGCAAAAGGTTTTCGACCGACTTCGTCTCTTCTTTCAATTTGAATTCGGCCCACCCACTTTTTTTTTTGTCGCAGTTCGGCAAACAGGTGAGTGCCACCCTTTCTTTTTCGTTGATTCCGCGACAGTTTTTTTAGGACCCTGCCAACTTCTCTTTTTTTACTTCCACGCAGTTTTCCTCAAACCGTTTTGTTCCGCTCTCCTTTTACAAACCTTATGGGCTGGATGTGATAATTTTGAGAACCATGTTCCTGACACAGCAAAACCTTATTCCCCCAATATGGTGCCCTCTCTATTTCCTACACGACGACGCCGGAGATAACCCTTTGTTTCAAATCCTCCCGGTTATTGGGTCCCCACAACCAACACGTTTACCTTTCGGTATTGGACAAATAACTATGCCCCTGTGCCATGACTAAGCCCATTCAAGTCCCCGGACATACGCGTTGCCATATAGCCAATTGCCTCTTTCCTTTCTGTCCCAACCCGGGTACGTCCTGAACCGGATAGAATGCCTGCCAGTGATTTCGTTTTCCCCTTTCCCCCGGACACCGTATTTAAAACTTGCCCAGCTTCCTGTTCTCGTCTTTCACAAATTCGCAGTTCAATTCTTATCACTTCAGTGTTTTGGTCACGCACTATAATTGCCCTTGAAAGAGTTGATTCACATTTGTCCGATACTTAATATTTGGTCACTTTTGCTTTGGGTTTGATGAGGGCCCCCTCTCCGCCCGCGCCGCGTGTCTACTTGCCCCCCCCAATAGTCCTCCTAGACGGGCCGTTCTGTTGCGCCGTGTTGCCCCGGCAAATTGGGAACCAGAAAAACCCGTCTTGTCGTTACCAGTACCTCACTCAAACCTACCCATCTCAGTTTTTGCGCTTGAATCCCCAGTTCCCTTCAAGTGCACCCCCGTTATCGGCGGTCTTTTTATCGGTTCACAGCTTCAGCACCCCCGGGGGCGCACCCCACTTCCCCCCTTCCCACATGAACCGGCACCAGTCAGACTGGTCTCCTTTTTTACCTTTTCGCAATTATTTAACCCTAAAAGTGAAATAAAGCGTTCATTTCTTTCCATAATGCTCGAGAGTCCCCCCCTAGATGCCTAGGAATTTTCCCCTTCCCAATCAGGGACACCAAGATCGATTTGAACCCGCCTCAATCTATCTCTGCAGCAAAGCGGCTTTCCGTAAATGTATTCCAGGTCCTTTCTTGTTTTCCTAAAGTTATTACCTCCCCCGGTCCATCCGCCTCACGTCTGTTCAGGGTCCCCTTTACTTTTTGATGCTGTGTATTCATATTCTAGTTTCTTACGCGCGTTGGTAGACTTAGCCAGCATCTGCCCCCCCCCTGGTTCGCCTGATTTAACTTTTCCTTCTTTTTCTTTCCCTCCTCCCCGTTGTTTCTCTCTCGCAAATTCCCCCGAGTTCCCGAGACCAAGTTATGTTTTCGGATGCTTTCTCCTGCAAGGAGCTACGTTCTTCCCGCGGACCCGTTCTCGGTCATCCCCCAGTAAATTGTCGGGTCTATGATGTTTCTGCAGTTTCCTCCACTTGCCTGAAACGTATTAACACCCTCCCAGTGGCCTTTCAGCCAGTTACGTACAATCCTGTCACCGACTATCGTCTATCAACGAGTCATCGAGTTGGGTACAATTATTGATGGTCCCCCCATTACTTTAAATTTATTTTTTTGTCCTCCTCTATCATGTGGTTCCTCCATCTCTGTTCCGAATGTTCTTTCTCATGGACCCCAACTCTCCTTCTCATTGATTGCTTTTGGCCATGTTAGGGAGTGGGTCTCGTCTTCCACCTTGTGATGAGACATGATCCCCCGGCAGCTCTCCTTTTTGTTCCGTGACGTTCGCAGCTTCATTCTCCTTTTTATTGTGACGATGGACTTTCGGCGCCCATTTGAACGTTTTAGCCCATTGCGTTTCAATTCCGATTTCCCCTTCTCACTTTTCTTTCATTGTTTGGGTTCTTCTGTTGCGCCGCCCACATCCTAAGAGACACTTGAAGAAACAGTGTCCCAGCTAACTCGGCTCCCTCTTCCTCAGTATAGCTTTCTTCCCCCCATGTTCTTCAAGTTATCCCATCCTTTTTGTTCAACTTTCTTGTTTTGGCGAGTCCTTGGGACTGAGATTAGGCCCTGGACACGATCCATCGGGGCTTTAATTTTTTCGATTGATTGCCCAAGTTTTGTACTCGCGTGTGATCTGCTCTGACTCATCGTATATCCTTCCCCCTTGCGATGGTGATGACAGACCCACCCATCCCTTTTCCCGAGTAATTACTTTTTCCTCTTTTGTGTGATCTAAACCCCATCAATGTGTTTTTTCTTGAGTTTTGACAAAAGGTATTTCTTTCCGTCGTTGTCTTGTGTGCGCATTTGACCCATTCAGTTACCTTACTGAGTAAACGTTTTGGTTAAGGAACATGCGGTATTCGCAGTGGTCACTGAGACAGCAACTTTCCTTTTTTGCTCCTCTCGTTCGCCAACCCTTTTAGTCCCATACCCTTTTTTTTAAGGTTGGACCCCCCATTTTTTACCTTTGACGCCAGTCCGCATAAGCCAATAGCACCTCCTGTTTAAATGGGTGCCCCATAACTGCTGAACCCCATTCTCTTAATTAGCTCACCGACACAACAGCCTCTTTCTCCCCTGACCATTTTTTCTCTCCCCTATTTTCTACGGGAATTCGTCCCTCGCTGTTGTTTAAATCGCCTGTTCCAATTGCAGTTATACGCTGGCTTTGGGTCCGTTCATCCAATGAGAATGGCCACAGCCAACCATGTCGTCTTTTTCAGAGTACAGGTCCTTTCCCTCCTTATTTTTTGATTGATGCCCTTACCCTATTGATTGGTCCCAATCCGCAACACGGGCAGAACCTACTTCCAAAGTGCATACGATCCTTGGCTGATTCCTCAGCCCTATGATTCGGCCTGGAGAAAAACCATCTGTGCCTCCCTTGCGTGGCCTTCGGGAGTTCTCGCTCCTCCTCCTCCCATCTTTTGCAAAAGCGCTTTTCTACGCTTCTCTTGCGTTTCTGATATCCTGTTGTTGAACGGGTTTAGAGAATACCAGACTCTTTGCACTGACTTCTCGCTTCATGCCCTTGTTCCGCCGTGTTTCACCCCTCTGTTGTAATCGTTCTACCCCCATTTTGGTTCGCCCATAATCCTCTCCGGACTGTTGTGTCGTCCCAGAGCCCATTGACGATACAGTTAGTGTCCTTTCCGCGGATCGGGCCGCCTCCTTACACATAACGTCCCCTTCTACGGTTTCGCCCCGGTTCTTCGCCCTTTCCCCTTACTCCTGATGAGGTTGTTTCTCAATGCCGTACAGTCAATTCCTTGCCTTGGTTATCATGGCACCTTATTGTTTAGCTTCCTTCTTCTGACGCGGAAGATTCATCCCCTCGCCCGGCGGCGTTTTCGGTCCACGTGGAACCTTTGATAAAGACCCTTTTACCCTGCCCATCGAGACAGCAAGCTTGCCCATTCGAGGTCTTCGACGTCGTTCAATTGAGCCTCCCTCAGACTCGACACGATGCTAATTTCCCAAACTTTTTTCTTCAATTGCGTTTTCCTCTTCCTTCCTTTCTTTTCCCTTATTACGTCACTTGGCCCAAAGCTTTCCCTCTTCAAGGTAGTTGTTTTTCGTAATAGAGATCGAAACTCCCCGTTGAGCCGGTCCACTTTTTAGGACATTCGCTTTTCCGCTCTTGCGCTGGGGGTTTTTGTTTCCCCCTCCCAAACTCTGTACTGCTTGGAACTCCTCTCATTTTTCAACGGGTTTTACCCCCCACTACGCGTTTCACAAAGCCGATTTCGGCGGTTTCTCCCCCGATTCTCCATGCTTCCCCCCCCACTTTAGCTGATTCAGTTTTCCTTTTCTTCTCCGTTCTTTCCCCGCGGCGAAAGTGATGAGTGTTTGACGGATGTCCACCGGATTTGCCCAGTTCCGTATTTTTTCGTTCTTCGAACAGAGACCATTTTGCTCTCCCCCGATGATTACCAGGCCTATACATGGTCCATATCTCGGCCCCCGCCAGTCTCCTGTTCCACCCTGTCCCCCCACTGGCTCTCGCTTAAGCCCTCTAGAAGACGCGGCCGGTAAGGAATTCGATAAGAGCTGAATTGGTGAGAGATTGCGAGTTCGCCTTTTCTATCAGCACCGCATCGCCACGCCTTCATCACTGAATGACTTACAGAAAGCCTTACCCGGCACGTCGGGGCTTACCTTGCCACCCCTTTCTCTTCTTTATCTATCCTGCACGAGGCTTTTTCCTTCTGGATCGCTAATTTGATAGGTTTTTTACCCGGGCGACTACTCTGATGGCGCACCCGAGATTTTTTCTAGTTGTTCC
>Ga0179593_1345348_pt1 | contig 11896 bp, 11 predicted proteins | sample CZODoug2_1_08_16_FD_185931 | JGI IMG/M metagenome (GOLD analysis project Ga0179593, IMG submission 185931) | Vadose zone soil fungal communities from Angelo Coast Range Reserve, California, USA - CZODoug2_1_08_16fungal (PacBio error correction) | ecosystem: Environmental > Terrestrial > Soil >... | reverse complement strand
TCCAGCGGCGGTTTTTTCTGTCGTTTAGGGGGCTGCCAGTATGTGCCGGTTTCGTGAACGGACGTTCTACCCTTTCCCCCCTCTGCCGGACAATGGAGGATACAGCTAATTTCTCCGTCTCTTTGTTATTAAAACGTCATTTTCTCAATCCGACCCTTTCGGCTCTTGAGTGCTTACTTTCGCTTCACTGTCGTGGGTAGATCGAATTTGTTTGCCAAGACCAGATGACAAGTGATACCTCTTTTCTTTTGGTGATGGCATTCGTTTTCTTTCCCCCTTTAAGACCGTCACTTCAGTCCCACTTTCTTTTTGCCCCCCCCCCCTGTTGCCACCTGGCTGACAGGGATATGTTTTTTTCGGGAAGTTCCCTCTTTCTCCCCCAACCCAACAACTTACCCTCAAAGGTGGCCACCCGTAATCTTATGTCGGACTCCCCCCCCCCCCCCCCTTTCTGCGTGAATCTCGAGGAACTCGGCCCCTCTGTCAGATGTTCGAGTTTTCACCTCTTTCTTCGCACATCCTTCCCGACACGCTTTTCATATGTTGACCGAGTCCCCTCCCCCCCATGGCCCCACTGTTAAACCTCTCCTTATGAAAGTAAGTTCAAATACTGTTAGACCCCCCTCTCCTTCGGCGGTTGAAGCAGAGATCTGCCAAAGACTACAACTTGTATTCCTTGAGTGAACGCTGTTCCACTCCTGTCTGGAATTAGATGTCTCCTCTTTCTCGTCAGTTTTGATTATAGACCCCCCCCCCCTCTCGCGGACTGAGAACACTGCGGTTCCTCCCCCCCCTCCTAATTTTTCCTTCGTCACATTCGAGGGCGCTACTTGTGATCCGTGCGCGCTTCTTAGAACGCCAACATTTCACTGAAGACCTTCCCCCCCCTGTGAACGCAGGAGTTCACTTCGAGGTGTTCCTCTTTTTTTGCCAGTTAATTCTTCCCTCCTTTTCGTATGCCCGAGCCCTGTCCTGGCCCTTCCCCGACGCTGGAGTTCAGAACCTACGTGGTCGTCAAGATCCTCGCTTTTTTTTTTTCCCGCACCAAGGCCGAATCTTTTTTTTTTTTTGGTTTGCCGAAACCTTTCTTCCCCTGCGGAACCGCCCGGTTTGCTCGTCGGGTGTGTTCGACGGCCGTGGAGTAGCCAACCGTCCCACCCTGCTCTTTCTCAACATAACCCGGACCTAGATTCTTCCTTTCTCGTAAATCCATGTCGTGGCGCACCCCCATGGAACGCCCGGCTGCGTTGACTAGGAGAGGTCAAGTCTATGACGAATCGTTTGGGAATCTGTCCCTTGCACCTAGCCGATGTTTGTTCTTTAATGATGATCAGAGATTTCCCCCTCCTTTTGTCTTTTTCAAGGGTGCGCAGAAGTCTGTCCCCCTCTTTTACCATCAGACTCTTAGTTTCCTCCCTCTTTTCTTCTTTTTCTTGCCCCTGCCCAAACCTGCCCTTTCTTCCCCAAGTCCCAAAGCACGTCCCGCCACCTCTTGGTTAACAAATGGACGGTCGGAATCTGACCAACCAAATTGGATCGACCCGTTGAGAGATACCGAGTCTATCTTAGAGGATCGAGTCGCCAGTCCCGCGGTGATGATGACTGATCTTGAGTCCCCTCTGTCCCTCTGCCGCCGATCCTCTACGTAAATCTCCTTAAAGTCCTTGGTTGTCTTATTCTGGATTGTTCTTTCTCCCCCCGTGAATTTTTTGCGGTGCAGGTACGAGTTTCCCCTGTTTCTTTTTTTTTTTTTTTTTTTTTTGGAGGTTCAACGATTCTCCCCCCCCCCCTTGAACAGCTCGATTTTACTTTTGTGAATCTGGTTCTACCTTTTCCTTGTCGAGTCGTTCTGGGAGGTAGACGGCCTTCTCGGCAGGACGACAATCTCTCCCTCTTTTTTTTCCCACCAAGGATGTCGTGGCTTGGATGAAATCACCGTCTCGCCTGTTTCTTAAACCTTTCCCCGTCGATGCGTTAGTCTAATCCATCCCCCCCTCCGTCAGTTTCACAGCAATGTTTTCATCGTTCGGGGGTACTTCCCCCTTTTAACCTTTTCCGGTGGCCCTTTGATTCGTATGCCTTGCAAGCAGGCATGACCCTCTTGATCCCTTCCTATTCGTTTCTTTTTCCTGCCCTTTATCTTCCTGGCTTCGAACGGTGTCCATGTGCCTTCTCGTCCTTTATGCGTTTTTACACATCGGGGCTCATTTTGTAGCCCTCTCTTTCCCCCCCCGATACTGCTCGACTGTTTTCCCTTCCGTCGAGCACCGCCGTCTCCGTACTCAATCCCCTACGCCGTCCCATCAGAGGAGATCTCCGCCCTGAAGGTGTTTTCTTTTGTTCGTCCAGTGACCCGTAAGTAGTATAGATTTCTGTCCTATCGAAGGAGACCCGTGAATCTGCCCTCCCCCCGAGATATGAGGCCATTTTCTCAAGACTGATGAGATGGAGAGGCGCAGCCTTCGAGATTTCCTCCTTTCTCCCCCCTTCAGCGGTGGCTGCGGATCTCCTTTTTTTGTCTCGCTTAGCTTTACCTCAACGGATTTTTTACCTTTTTTTCTTTTGAGAGAGATCCCCCATTTCTTGCGCGCCTGTATCATAACCCTTTTTTCCCTTTCATCCACTTCACTCTCCGGGTGCTCAACTGGATGCATCTTTCCTGCTCGCCTCGCTCTAAGACGAATTGAAGATCGTAAGGCGTTCTTTCTTTTTCCCGGTGTGCGTCTTGGTTCTTCTTGCTTCTTCCATTCGGAAGGGCTGACTACCGTGTTCAACTGCACCAACCCCTACCCCTTTTCCCTCCGCCCCTTCTTCTTTTCTCCGCGATGTGGTAGAGTTTGACTTTGGATGTGAAGGCGGGTGGCTCGCGCCGCCTTTTTTCCTCTCCTTCGCGTGGTCAGAGTTCTTCCGACCCGGCTGTCTTCCCTACGGTTTCCCCGCAGATTCCGAGAGCACTTGAGGCACCCCCCTTCTCCCTATATATATCACCTGCCATGAATTCCTACCTCATCTTGACCGTCTCTGTCGGGTCAGGCCTGCGGACCCTTTTCCCATCTCTCGGCATCCCTGATTTGTGTTCCCCCACGAGAGTAACCCCAGTTGGATGGGTAGGGGGCACTTCGGAGGTTGGATCCTGCTTCTGATAACGCAGCGAAAGTTTCCTTGTTTTTTTACGTGTTCCGGATGCCTTCCCGCCTCCCCCCGAAATATTTGTGACAGCCGGCTGAGAGTTTCCCTTCCGCCGGCAGGATCCGTCTCGAACTCATTCTACACAGTTTTCCGGTTTCGCACCGATGCAAAAGGCCATCGATTCTTCCTCCCCTTCTACAAGCAGGTTCCGCCATTGTCCTTCCCTCCCGTCAAGTTGGGAGCCCTCCCCATACCGAGTTGAGAATTCAACCCCCCGTTTTTTCCGGGAATGACATTTTCCTCAGAGGCCTCGCGGGAGTCCTTTCCCACGATGCGTCAGAAGGTTTTAGCCGCGTGGATCTCTCGCGAATTCTGATCCGCCATCGCCCCTTTTGATACGAGGGTTTTAGTCAGATTCCGACCCTTTTTTTTCCCCCCCTAGGTTTGTAGTCGTTTTGCCCAGCTGCAGTGAGTCGAGGAGAAGAGAAGAAGATGCGCCGCGAGATCGTGGCACGCCCCCTCTTCTTCTCTTCGCGCCGGCTTTTGAAACCCTGCTCACTAGAGTCTCGAGATTACCTTCCCCTCCCCCCCCCTTTGAGTGATGGCCGAGGCCAACTATAGTCCTAGCCTGTGCCGAAGAGGTTTAACCCGCCTCGTTTGCGGTAAAGGTCAGTGAAATCACCTGTGGAGGTACTTGGTCAGGCATGCTCGTTCCCTTTCCTGGCGCCAGTTTTTTCACCTTTGGCGAAGGAATATTACAGCTCTCCACCCGACGCTTCCGAGCTTCTTTCCCGCCTACCATTGTCGGAACCCGAGACAACCCCCCTATGCGGCTTCTTTCCCCTCTTATTTCAGTGCCGTACCACGTTTTTTCCATAAAGCGAGTCAGCAGACCTGCAGGCATATCGTTTGTTTGCTCGCATCCCTTCTTTCGAGGACCCCCCTTAGGAACCCTGGCAGTGAACGCCGCGGGACCCCTAATTGAAGGTAGTCCGGTGACGTTGGCGGGTCCCCTCCCCCTTCTCCAGTTAGCGCCAGTCGAGACCTTCCAATGTGCCTGTCTTTTTTTAAAAAATGGATGAAGTTTTTCTTCCTAGTGTTCTGCTACTCTTCTTTGGACGTGTTTAGGCACGCGATCGAGGCTCCCCTTTTCTCCCCTCCCGCTTGGATGCTTCTTTTCCCTTGAGAGTGCGAGTGACGTAGTCGTTTTTGTCTATCTTTTATGAACACGGGAAATCGAGTAGAGTGATTTTCTTAGGTGTCACTCTTTTAGTTGCTAGGTAGTCCATTTGGTAGGCTTTTCCTAGGCCATCCTCGTGCCACGCTTTGAGTGTCTCCTGATAAGCCAATCGGGTATTTCCCCCCCTCAAAAGCTCCGCCGAGGTTCCTCGCCTTAGCAAGGCGGTTTTTTGTTTTTTTTCTTGTTTGTTTTTTTGTGGGGTGTTGTGGTGGGTGTTATTTTTCTTCCTCCTGAGCCCGTTTGCCCAACTTTTTTCGGTTTCCTTAGGTGGTGGGGATCCCGATTTTTTCCCCTTGCCTGTTTCGATCCCTTCACTTCGGGACCGGCAACTTCTCCACCGTGTTGAAGGCCGTGACGGTCCTCCGGCCCTCGCGGCCCCCTCCCCAAGTTAAGAAATAGTTCAAGTTTTTTTTTTTTTGTGACCCCCATGGCTCGAGAGACCACGACCTTTTTTTTTCCCCCCTCCCCTGAGCTTTTCTGGTCCGACTTTCGTCTTGAAGTGTTCCGACGGTGCTACACAGCGCCGGACTTTTCTACCTTCCCTCCATAGTGTAGACTGCACGCGAGAGCCGTGCACGCGGGTTCCCACGCGACCCCCGAACTCCCTGGTGACTCCCCTCATTCGTTTTTTTGTTGTCGAGCTCTTCCCTTTCGGCGGTTCTTGGGGCTGCAAGTAGGTTCCCCCCCTTCCCTTTGCAAGTCGCTCGACCAGGTATCGACACTTGGTTCTCTATCGTCATCCACGTCCGCTTCCTTGAGGAATTCGGTCTCACACCTCCTCCTTTGCTTCATAGAGTGTACCCCCGTTTGAAGTTTTTCTTGCTTCACTGTCGTGTCTTTGCCCCCTTTCTTTCCATCCCGAGTCCCACTTTATCGATTCGGGCGTTTTGTGATGGCAGCGTTTGTCCGGTTACTAACCCCCGACCGGCCCCCTTTTTTTTTCTTCCGGTGGCCACTCCATTGGTGGACCGGGATCCCATCCGTTGGCCGGTTAATGACCTGACGCGGAGACCACCAAATAATACACCTCCCCTTTTTCCCAAAGAAAGAGGATGTCGCAGCCCCCCTGCCCCCTTGATGAGAAGCTTATGGGGTTGAACTCTTCTCGGAGAGTTTAGAGTTTGCCTTCTCCCTTGATGTATGCGCCCTTAATATAGAAAGAGTTTTCCACACTTTGATGCCGAGGCCACCTTTAACCTGTGACACTTCCCCCTCTCCAACTACCGGATTCTCCCCGACCTTGAACCGCACGCTCTCCTCCTTCTTGGGAAGGCAGCAGAGACGAACCCCAAGTTCCACTCCTCATCCGCCTTCTTCCTGCTGATCCAATTTTCGGATGAGATTTCCCCTCTCCGACTTGCTGATCTAACCCCCCAAACTTTTCGCGGATCCCTCCCCCTGTTTCATGCCCTCAGGGAAGGATTTCACAGTATCGGGCGAGACTGTTCTCCAGTGCGAATGTATGCGCCCGTCAACACTTCACTGTACTACCAGTCCTTCCCCCCGGCTTCATTCCGCGGTCTTACGTGGCTTTTTTGCAGATAATCTTCCAACAGCCGTTTACTGGATCCAGAGACCTGCTAGGTCCTTTACCTGGTTTAGCCGAACCACCCCCGACGTTTTTTCCCCCTTCAATGATAGAGACTTCTTCGCCAAAGGCTAATGTTTTGGTTTTTTTATTGTTTTTTCGAATAGGCATTCTGGATACCTAGAGATCGTCGGGGTCGACTTACTTGATTTTTTTTTTCCCTTTTCTCAAAAAAAGTTCACTATCTGCCCCCGATAACCAGTTCCCTGATCATCCGTCCCCCCCTGAGTCCGACCATATTGATTTTCCAGACCCTGCCGTCCACCCCTTTCTGAGGTGTGACCTCCCGGGATTTTCGAACCGAATATGAGTAGTGTTGCGGGACGGAACTCTCCGATTTTTGTTCCTTCTGATTCATGAGTGACCTATTTAGAATGTGTCGTGCGGTCTTTTTTTCCCGCCTTCAATCTACTTAAGATGAGGTTCCCCGACTTTTAGGACCGACTTCCGGATAGGCTTCCTCGCCTGCCACATGTTTTTTTTTCCATTTTCACCAGAAAGAAGACCCCCTTCTTTTTTCCACTTGGGTTTCTTCCTCTTAATGCACCTCGGATCGAGTGCGTACTTTCTCTTGCTTGCCGCTTCGCCCCTATTTTTTACGCTTGATGATGTATTCATGCCTTTGCAGTCTTTCTAAGCTGACTTCGGGTTAAGTTTTATCCAGTTCCCCTTTTTTTTTTCTTCCCCCCTTACTAGGGATTGTAGGGCTCCAACAGTGAAGGGCTTTGTGCCTTTTCCTTGTCTATGTTTTAACCCAGATTTCCGACTTGTGAACAGCTCATGGACGTTTTTCCTCCCCCGTCGCCCTGGTCCTGTTTCCCTTAGTTTTGTGGGCTTTTCCTGGCTGACTTCTCCGTTTTATCCGATCTAAACATCTCAGCGGTGCTCTTCGGTTAATTTCCCGTTTAGAGTTTTTTTAAACATGAAATTTTTTTGTTATTAGTCATACCTTCTCCCAACATCCGATCCCCCAGAACATGTTGATAGCTTTTCCTTCCCCCCCCCCTTTCCACCCTACGGTGCTCCAATTATCTATGTTCCGGCACGCAGGCTTTCCTTCGAAGGACGTCAGGACTTGCCCGTTTTTTGTGATTCCTTGATAGACTGTGCTGTTTGCGTCTCCCTTCCCTTTCTTTTACCCCTCGTTTTACCAGGTAGGAACTTGAGTGACCCCTTTCTTCTCTACGTTTTTTCTGGGCGAGTTTAGACTCCCCCCGATTCTCCCTCCCCGCGTCTTTTTCCCTCAGAGCCGCCCTTTCTTTTTTTTGTCTTGTTCTCCCCGTGAACCTGTCCTCGTCCCTACGTCAGTCCTGTCCCGAATCCTTGACCCCGTGGATTGCCGCCCCCCTATCGCTCGTTTCGCCTTCATTGCATTCTCTGCCTTTTCTGCGGCTTCTGAGGCTCCCCCTTTTATCCCCACCCCTGAAGCGTGTTCTATTGCTTGACCGACCCGGTGATGCTTTTTGCACTGAACTGATCTCTCCCTTTTTTTCCATTCCCGTGTTTTTTGTCTTCGATACAGTTTCCTTTTCGCCGCCTCTCCTTTTTCAGCGAGCCCGACTTTCCTTTTGCTTTTTTCCCCATTGTTGACTCTCTAATGCTGCGCCGATCACATCATCAGTCATTTAATTTTCTGTACAGGTTTCTCTTTGATATAGGTGTTGATTCCTTTTGTCCCTGCTTTCCAGTAGGACTGTTCCTCCCCTTCTTCTCTCCCCTCCCCCCCCCCTAGTCCGCGGCGCTGCCTTCTGTCGCTTCCAAGTGCCCCCCTTCTTTGACAGGCGTGTTTCGTCGTCTTCTTCGAGATTTTCTTGTTAAGAGAGTCCTCCCCGTTTTTCCCCCTATTTTTTTCCGCACGAGACTCACTGCGCTAGATACTGATATCACTTTTGCCGGCTCCATATGCCACTTCTAGAGTTTTTTAGTCCTCGGACACCCCACCCGGAACCCCTGACCTCTTCAAAGCATTTTTTTTTCCCAGTTACCCGCGGACCGCATCTGAGGTTATTGGTTTTCCCTTCCCGGAGTTGATGACCTTCTTTAATAAGAGTAATTTTCAAGGGTGGCCCCCTCTTAGTCCGGATTCCCCGTCCCGACATTTTCCATTGGTCCCGAATATTCTAGTGTGTAGGCTCTTCCGTCTCGCCCATTTCCCCTCAAAGGACCCTCTTTCTGATTTGAACAATTAACTCTGCTGTTACTGTTGCCGAAATCGGTTGACCCGCCTGTCCAGCCCTCGGTGGGAGAACTCCCATCTCTTCTCCATCCCCCCCCCCCCCGGACGGGAATTTTTCCCAGAGCGGCGTTGAGATCATCCTCCCCCCCCACCTCCAGTCAAGTCAGCAGCGTGATGATAGAGAGACTAGTCCTCCTCATAGGCTGATTATGAGGGGTTTTAGTCCAGATCATCACCCCTTCCCCAGGTGGACAACAGCTGGGTTTTTAGTGTGGTACCTTCCCTTTCATTCTTCAGGAAGAGGAAGCCTGAGCTGCGCGGACGAGATATTGTGTTAAGATTTTTTTATTCTTTTTTCCACCCGGAACCTCATAACCGTCCCCCATTTCCTTTATTCGAAGAAAGAACTTCTATTTAGCGTGCCCGCTGAACAACACTATTTTTAGAATCGCTTCCTGAATCTCGTTTTTTTCTTTCTGTTTTTCTTTCCGTCTTTACTCCTCTAGGTACAAGACCTTTTAGCTACTCTTGTTTTTGATGGACTCTCCTTCCCCCTTTTGGATGAGCGACGGCCCCTTTCTTTCCAAAAAACCTTCTAAGTCGAGTGATTTACTCCCGTATGTCTTTCCACTCTAAACACCCCCCTTCATTGGTTCTCTTCTTTTTTTCTATCTTTCTACCCCGTTTTGTTCTGCTCCAGCGCGTAGTCTTCAGGATATTGTTTTCAGCCGCCTTTTTGATGTCTGCCAGATTCTCCTGACTTACCCGAGTATCAAAGACTCGGACTTTCTCCCCCCTTTTCTTGGACTGTCTCCTACATTAGTGCACTATGTAGAGAAATAGCAATTTTGACTTCCTGCCCCCTGATGCCCTTTTTGTGGAATCTTTTTTCAGACTTCATTCTTTTGTTTCTGATGACGCACTCTCGTTAGAGGTCTACCCCCCAATCCAGCTTGTTCGAGTCCTCCTTAGTCTCTTTGTTCTTAGTCTTTGCCTACTCTATGCTGCCCTTTTTCTTCTCTTCGAGGTTTCGTTGAACTTCCTTCTTTCGTCGCAGGTATCCTTTTGCGTTGGAATAGTGTCCAATAATTAGGCCCCTTTTACTCCTATATGATGTGATCATCCTTTTGCCCCTCCCTCCCAGTCTCAAGAGTCCTCCTTCTTATTTTTCGCCGCAGCTGTTGGTGCAATAAGAAAGCTTCCCTTTTCCCCACTGTCGGTTTTCGTTGGGTGATCCAAGTCTTTACTTGCCCCCAGTGGTTACCCCTTCAAAACTGTACCGGGCATTTTCACGGATCACGTGGACTGGATCTGTGAAGGTGTACAGTTCCCCTCGCCCCTTGACCATCACCAGCGCCAAATCGACCTTTCCGGCTTCTGAGTGGCCAAATATGTCTAGCGAACCTCTCCAGCTGACGCCCACGACTTACTCCCCTCACAGTACGGATTCACTAAGGATCGGTCTAGCGCCCCCTTTTAATCCCCCTACTTCGGAAGGAAACGGTATTCCCTTTGTTCACCTTAATCTAGAGATTTACCTTTTCAACTGAAAATACTGCATCCCGAAACGAAGCCTTTGACTTACTACATCTTTTGTAATAATACTTTTTTTCTTTCTATTCAGATCACCCTCGCTGTCTGTTGGATCCCAGTATTGTCAGGCCCTTTAGTTATCAGCTTCCTCCACGAGCCCTGGAGTATCTTATACGAAGCTATCCTTTTCCAGATCTTTTTTTTTTTGCACCCTTGCACATTTTTCTTTCATTGCCCTCCCGTATGATCGCCTTTTGTTGTCGTATTTTTCACGACTTTCCCCTGTCTCTTTTCGCTAGACCTGTGTTCTTTTCCCTCCTGCACCGTTCTTTCTCTTCGGGCTGGTGATTGGAAGTCCCTATTGTTCCCTTTTCCTAAGTCACTGATCATTCCCCCTGTCTATTGACGGTGCCCTCCCCCTTTTTTTTTAACTGTCTTGTTTGGTTGCCGTTAAATTAAGATCGGTTACCCAACTACCTCCTGTTCCACCGAAAGTTGGCTTTTCTTCATCCCCCCCAACCGAGTCTCTAATCTTTAGGTCATCGTCTCTGAGCTCTCCCTCGGTTTTACATAAAGATGCTGAGCACCCTCCTCTCTTTGGGCAATCATGATGCGAGGACCACCTCCCCCCCAATTTTTGACTACTGCGCACTGATAATTCTCAGTGTCCATCTTTTTCACGATGACGCAAACTAATCTCTTCCTTGGCCTCCTAGACTTCCCACTGCCTTACCCCTTAAAAGATCTCCCTCCCCTTTAAGCTTGATCAATCGGTGATTTCCTTCTGCTACCTCGACTCGTGCTGCTCGCCCCACACCTCTTAGAGGATGCGAACCTGCGTCAAGACACTCCCATGTTTGTCTTCCTATCCCCCTATAGAGGCGCCCAGTCATGGCTCGTGAGAATTTTCGTCGTGACCGCCCCCCCGAACCGGACAACCCCCTTCCCCCTCTGTTCCGAGGAGTTCCCCGTGTTTTGCTTATCGCTGGGGTTTCATAATCATCAGGAACGCGTTCGCGGCCTTCCGAGATATTTTTCACTTTTCCCGGCTAGCGCTGGAGCATGACACCCTCTTTGGGCCCACGAAAGATCGCGCGGTACCCACTAGACCACTCTCCTAAGCGGGTTGTTCTCTGGTTCCCCTAGGTCCTGCGGATCAATAGACCCCTTTATTCCTCTTTTTTTGCGCAGTTCCTATTCCGGGACTTGCCCCACCAGTTTGAACCTCTCCGACCAATCCCCCAGGATCTCTCCTTTAATTCGAAGTACCCCCCCTTATGTGGAACTGCCCTTTGGGCCCGGCTTGGGTTTACCTCGGATGACGGCCACCTCTCTTATTGACCAGCTTGAAGCTCTTCAGCATCAATTCTCCTCTTTTTTCTTTTCCTGATGATACAGAGACCGAGGATTCAGTGGTAGTGAGTTCCTTTTATCCGCAGCCCAGATGCGTGTCCCCCCCCCCTCCCTCTTTTGCCTCTCGCGGCTCACGGCTACCTCTCCTCAAAATGAAGGAAGTAACCAGCCCCATCTTTTCTTTTCCCCCCTTTGGGTTTCCGGAATCTGACTTACCCCCCCTCCGTTTCTCAGCCTATATTAAGTATGTCTCTTCCTGTCCCTTTTCGCTGCCTCAACCCGTTCTGCCTCTGATTTACTTCCTATTTGGGTGGCAGATGCTTTCTCGATACCTTACCAGGTTATTTGCTTCCCCTAATTCTTTGTTTCTTTCCTCGGGCTGGGAGGGCAAACGGACGGGTTCTTTTTGAGGAACTCTTGCGATGTCACCGCTTTCGACGTCTGAACAGATCGATTGACTATTTTGTTTTACCTTACGTGAGAATTTCATTTTGCTTTCTGGACGTTTGAGGAGACGTCTTTTTTCCTTTCTTGCGACACTCTCGCCGCATCTGTTCACCCCCTTCTGTACGGACCCCCCTTTTGAGGAGGGCGGCCATCCCTACCTGACGAACCCCCTTTTTGGTGCTGCCCACCTTGCAACGTTCTCTGCTCTCCTTTCTACGGCTTACCAACCTATCGTAGTGGCAAAGGTAAAGCATCAGTTTTGCTAGCGTGGGATGACATGAAACACTTTGCCCTTCGGTGGCCGCAGGCTCCTTTCTTTTTTTCTCCTTGACCCTTATGAACATAAGGCAGATGGAACTTCGAATGGAAGGTGATATCCGGACTCCATTTGCCGCAGGCGTCCTTTTCTGACACATCTTTCTTAACCTCC
>Ga0179593_1740510_pt1 | contig 11897 bp, 15 predicted proteins | sample CZODoug2_1_08_16_FD_185931 | JGI IMG/M metagenome (GOLD analysis project Ga0179593, IMG submission 185931) | Vadose zone soil fungal communities from Angelo Coast Range Reserve, California, USA - CZODoug2_1_08_16fungal (PacBio error correction) | ecosystem: Environmental > Terrestrial > Soil >... | reverse complement strand
CCGCGTGTTCCGCCTCCTTTTTTTTTTTTGACAATCGGGGGTCAAAGGTGCGGTCTGCTGGTGACCTTCCCCAGCAATAAAGAGTGCCTCTGGGACCCCAACAGTTCTTAGTGGGGGGGGATTTTTTTTTTTTGGCGTCGCCTCGACTTGCGCTCCTGGCAAACCGTGCGTTCGGCGGCCGTGGAACCATTTGGTTCTATCCAATCTAGTCTTTTCAAATCAACTTCTTCGACGGCCCCCTTTCTCACCCCTACCGAAGTTTTCTACGGTGACGACGACTCGTTCGCCTCTTGGTTAAGATTTCATCCTCCTGGCGAGTTACGTCCCCAGTTGGTCACCCCTTCTTCCCCGCCTTTTACGCGCTACCCTCCTTTTCGAGGTGGAGGCGCCCCCCCTCCCCCTTTTCTGGGGCAAGGCTTGCGACTCCCTATTTTTTGAGCGGTTTCAAAGAAGGTTCTGATTCAACCCTGTGGCGCCGTCTCCTTTCCCTCCTCTTGATTCTAATCGTTTGCCTCTCCGGTTCTGTCGTCGATGGCCGGCCTAGGTAGGGCGGATTGCAAAGGGCTCGTGTTAACCTTTTCCCTCTCATCTTTTTTTTTTTCCAAGATCCTCCTACCGAGGAGCCCCCGTCCCCCCGGGCTCCTGATCTACGCTGACGCGACGATCATTTTCCTCAGCGGTCTTTGCCCCGCTGCCTTTTTTGGCTTCCCTGTTTTTTTTTTCCCCAGAGTGGTGCTTTCCTTCTTTTTGCCCTATTGAATACTCGACAAGTAACTGTCCCACGCAAGCTGGATTTTTTGATGCCTGCCCCGACGCTTTTCTTTTCTTCATGATATTTTTTGCGCGGCGGAGCTTTTTTTGTTGACGACGCAGGCTGGGGCACTGCTGCCTTGGCAGAAGTAAAAGTTCGGTTTTGCTGCTCGCGCCGGCCCCCTTCCCTTTGTATAAGTTTTTTATTTCTCTTGCTCGGAGGGCCCCTTCCCCACATCAAATCGGGCTCCCCTTTGGGGCCCTGTTTTCGCCGACTTTGAAAAGGGTTCACGTTGCCGGCTCAGGAAGTTGGTCTTTTTTTTTCTGCTCCTTTGTCCTCGTGTATTTTTCCCTTCTCTTTCTCATTCCTTTTAGTCCTGTCGCGTCAAGTGGTTTTTTAGACTGCCGGTGCGTTTGTCCACAATTCAAGCGGGGCCTCCTTTTAAGTTTTTTTATCGGGAATTCGTTGGATCGACAGGTCCTTGACCATTGACTTTTCTCCCCCCCGTGGGCGTGTTCTTCTTGTCACCCCTTCGCAGAGTTTCTTTCTCCGTGATTAAGCAAGGGGCAGGGCACGAAAGCCCCTCTTTCCTAGCGCTCCTGCACGGGCTTTCTAGGGCGCGTTCCCCTCCGTGGTGCGGGCATGACAAACAGTGCCCGCAAGCGAGTTTTCCCCGGCGCCGCTCCCTCCCCCCCCTCCCCGAGTTTTTTCCCCGCATCGATGCGGATCTTGCAAGGATAGTCGGCAATTTTGTCCCTGCTTGATAAGACTTCAAAGTATTTGGCGATAGATCGGATCTTTTTTTTCTCTTCGTCGATTTCCTTTCGATTCGCTGCCCCCTGAATAGCCAATTCCTCGAACCCCCTTTCCCCCCCTCACACATAGGTTGTTTCTTAATCGGGCCTTTGTTTCTTCTCTGCCAGGAGGACCCCTTCTTCCCCCTGTAGGTTCCCTATCCGACGTGGCCTTCCGTTTTTACTCCTTCGAGGTCTCTTGTCCCGTGCCGCCCTACCCCTTTCAAAGACACTGAGGCTGGTCCCCCTCGTTCGGGGAGTTAGGTTTTCCCCCCCCCCCCCCCCCCCCCCCTTTTCCGGTTTCGCCGGTATTAGCATTCAGTTATCCCCTCTTCCATACACTTTTTTCCTTCTGGCACTTTTTTTTTGGTTGCTTCGTTGCAGGTTCGACGAAGCGGATTCCCTTCTTTTTTTGGCCCATGTTTGGCCATCGTCCGAGGCTCCTGGACGACCGGAGGATCGTCCTTCTATCGCTCTTTTTTTTTGTTTTTTTTTCTCGATCAGCCTTTTGGTGTCCCTACGAGAATCGTCCTTCTTAGGGGTTGCTATCGGGAATGGCTGTCCTGGCCCAAGAAATATGCACTGCGAATTCCGCTCTTTTTCAACGAGCAAAGGCTTTTTTTTTCTGTATTTCGCTGATCAGATGGTCTTTGAGACCGGGCTATCTTTAAGGGCGAATTTCCCCCCCCCCCCCCCTCCCCTGGCTTTTTTTCCGGCCCTTTCGAACACGGACTTTAAATCATTTTAAACGTGTTGGTTTCCCCCTTCCCCTGGTTTACGGTGCTTTTTTTTCGGCAAGGCAGGACCTGCACGTGTTGGTTTTCCCTGTAATGTGCTTTGACACGGGCTTTTTCCTGCGTGCTTCTCCGTATCCGTACGAGGGAGTGCAACCCCTCCTTTGCCTAAACTTTTGGACCCTTTTTTGATCGCCTTTTTGCGAAAGCGTTGCTCTTTTCCCTTAGCGGAAAACTTCTCCATCTCTCCTTCCCTATCCGGTCCCCCTGCCTTTCTTGAAGGATTTATAAAGAATTTCTTCTGGGGCGACTTTCAATCTTGCCGTTCCTTCGGCATCTCCATCGCGTTTTTTTCCCCCCCCTTCCCCGGTGGTTCCTTTCTAGCGGGCTTTCCTGGGCATGTTTTGCCGGCAAAGGGGGCTTTTTGAATTTTTCCCCCCCCGAGATCTTGTTTCGGAGATACGCTCTGCGACCAACCTTCAGGATGCCTTTCCCTCTTTTCCTTCACGGCCGTGGTGATCGCGGACTCGGGTCTCCTCCTTGTTGCACCTTTCGCGCAGGGGTCTTTTTCGGCGTCCCCGGTTCAATCCTAGGATTTTCGCTTCATTCGATTCCGTGGGTCACTCGGAAGGTTCCCCCCCTCTGGAATTTTTTCCCCCTGCTTTCCACGCGGACCTGCCCCCATGGGTCGGCGTGGGAAAAAGAATCGCCTGACCCCAGTCTAACCCCTCCGCTTCGACACAAAAACTTTTTTTTACTCTGTTTTTTTTTTTTTTTTTTTGTTTTTTCTTTTTTCTTTTTTTTGCTCCGGAAGAGGGGTTTTTTCCTTTCCCCCGTTTCACCGGCGAAAGGCACGAGCGAGCTCTTTTTTTTTCCTTTTTTTCCCCGAGCCCCTCGCCGTCTTTTTTTTTTTTTGATCCCTGGCCCCTCCCTTTTGGTTTTATTTTTTCGCCGAGCGATCCCGCATGCGTCTTTTTTCTAATTACTTATGTCTTTTGGAGTGCCGGTGTTCTTCTTCCCCACCGCTCGCCCGTTTCCAAGCCGGAGTTGACTTTTTTCCTCTTAGGGGACCCTTTTTCCCTTCCTCGTTTTTTTTTTTTAACAAACCGGCTCCCCGCCTTTTCAAGGCAGGATGTTGATTGGTTCCCCCTTCTTTCTTTCCCCGTGGGCTGCCAATCGGTTTTCCCCCACTTTTGAAGCTTATTACCGACCTTTTTCTGAGGATTTTCTCCTTCCATGATCGTTTCTTTTTCCCCTCTCTTTCCCGGCTTTGGCGCCCCGTCGTGGGAGATGGCCCCCCCCCTGCGGTTCTCCTTTTTTTTTTTTTTTTTTTTTTTTTTTTCTTTTTTTTTTTGACCCAACCCGGATTCCCTGGCATCTTCCCTCGGGCTTTTCCCCCCTAGAAACCCGCGGCGCGGCAACCCTCCTTCGATGCGCCCTCTTCCCCTTTCCTTTTTTGCGCCCACTTTTTTTCCCCCTGGTTTTTTTTCCCCCCTCTGAACCTGCTTTGCACCACCGGCTTTCACGTTTCTGCGGGCCCCTTGCCAGACTTCGGTCGCTCCCCCCGCGAGTTTTTATTCGCGTTTGATGCAGGGCTCCTTCCTCACATCGTGTGACCGGCGAAACTCCCGCTTTTCCCCCCCCTCGTTTTTCCGTCGAAACGTTTCCTCCCCTCGGTGGAAGAGACCTTTTTCCTTTTTACTTCGTCTTCTTTCGGGAACGCGACCTCTCGTCCTTACCGATTCCTAGGCAAGCACGTTTTCTTTTTCGCCCAATGATCGGCTTTTGGTGGACAGGCCCGCCCTATGTCCCCCTTTCCTTCCCCCTGCCCGGTTTTTTTCAACTTTTCCCCTTTTCTCCAAGCTCCTTTATTTGGTCCCCTTTTCGTGCACCATCCTCGTCTTTTTCCCGATTTCACCAAAAAACCCTTGACGCTCGGGGAAAACACATTTTTTCTTTTTCCTCTCTCCTTTTTTCTCCCCGCGTTTTTTTTTTTGGTGGACATCGGTTTCAAAGGCGCTAGGATGTTCCTCCCTTTCTTTTGATGGGACTTTCGTCGAAATTTTGCGGTTATTAAACCGTTTTGTCCCTTGGCAAGGGCGGGGCTTTTCATTTGGTTTTTGTGGCGTGCCTTTGGGCTAGGTGGACATGGGCGAACCCCTTTCTTCTCGGTCGCGTCCCGAAATTCAATGCCTTCCGCTGACGGGCCCAAAGTCGTCTCACTCTTTCTCGACCGACTTCTTTGGTCTTACTCTTTCCCTGAGTTCGGGGTTGGTTTTTTTCCCTGTCACCGCTTTTTTTTTTTTTTTTTTTCGTTTGCCGGCCTCCGCCTTTCAACTTTTGCGCGACGATCCGGTGTTTTTCCCGTTCGAAATAAAGGCTCTCCCTTTTAGCGGTTCAAGCCTTTTTTCCGTGACATGGTTGGCCTCTTTCCCTTTTTTTCTTCCGCAGGATGATCGTTTGCGCATCGCGAATTCGGCCGCGCGAAGTTTTTTCCGCTCTTCCCTCGCTCCTTTCTTCATCGTGTTCATCGGTGCTTTCTCATAGCAAGGGCCCCCCCCTTTTCCCCCCCCCAGATCCCCTACGCGTTCGTCCAAAGCAGGGCCCCGATGGCGCTTTTTCTTTCCCTGGCCCCGCGGGTCTATCACTTTTCGTGCAGCTGAGGTTTTCTTCCTCCTTTTTGGCTCACTTACACCCCCGATGGTGCTTTTTTTTTCCTCCGATTGGGCGATTTTTCACTCCCCTTCTTCACGCAGCCTGCGCTTTTTCGCCCCGACGAGATGGCCGGACTTTTCTTTTTTTTGTTCCTGCAAAGTCACCCACCTTTCTGTGAAAGGCGGCGGCTTTTTCCCTGACGTTCTTCCCGCGATCATTTAAGTCAGCGTGCTCTTTTTATCCGGCCTGCCAAATCCGGTTTCTTTTTCCCTCAGCCCGGCCCGCGGGCCGTCTTCCGGATGCTCTCGGAGGAATTTACCCCCCCCCCTTTTTTCGCGTTTCCGGGCCCGTTTCGGGTTCCCCCCCGTCCCAGGCTTTTTTTGAGTTCGGGAATCGTGTCTTTTTCGCATCGATTTCTCTGCAGGCCCTAGTCCTGTTCGCGACCAATTTTTCCCCCGCGACGTTTCCCCAAGGCGTTTTTCCATTTGATGACCCCCGGAATTTCGCGATCCTTTTTCCTTTGCCAAACCTTGAACTTTGACGCCCCCCAGCTTGGCGCGTCTTTTCTTCTTGCCCCGGACTGCTCGCCTTTTCATTTTCTTCAGGGCATTCCGAAATTCTCCTTGAATCGGTAGGCGCCTCCCTCTTCGATGCGGGCCTTAACCACCGCCCCTTTGTTCCTCCTCCCCAGGACCTCCTCTTGCTGCCGTTTTTCCCTCCGGAACCCCCGGACTTGAACCCCACCCTTCCCCCTCTGACTATGGCGTGATAGTGATGGCAAATGATCGTCGGCATTCTTCTGCGGTTTCTTTGGTCGCGCCCTTCGGTATTTGAGGGTTCGCTCCTGGCGGCGAATTTTTTTCTCCCCCGATGAGGCGCCGGATTCTTCGCCACCGGCGATCGCCCCTTTTTTCCCCCTCCCCAGTTTCCCTTCGGCTTTTGCACTTCCAACTGCTGCGTGATTTCCTTTCGGCGAAAAACATGCCAAGCACAATCTGGCGTGCCTTCCTCCCCCCTCCCCCCTTTCCCTGTCAAGTCCCCCCCAAGGAACCCTTTCGGGCGCCAACCCCCTTTTCTGTTGTTGGAGTTAAGCCGTAAGTCGAGCCGTTGCCTTTCGCTCCGAGGTTTTTTCCCTTTCCACTTCCATCTTCTCCTCAGGCGATGCCCGCGGCACTCCCTCCCGGTTGCCGTTGCAATGGGAGGAGGCGGAGTGTAGTGCTTTTTTGCTTGGCATTTCGGGGTCGGTCTTCTTTCGGATCCGTGATTTGTCCCCCGAATGATTCCCTTTTTTTCTCCTCCGTTTTTTTTTCTTTTTGTTGAGTTAGAGATTTTTTCCTGCGATTTCCGGCGCGATCGGAAGGCCCTTTGCCAAATTTACGGGCCGCACCTCTCCTGCTTGCAAACTCCTTTTCTCCCCGGAGGTCTATGCGCGTAATATGGGATCCCGGGGATATGTCGGGTCAGGGACGAAGTTCGCGCCCGACCCCTTCTCCCATTTATCCGCCCCTCCCGGCTTTTTTGTGCCCGGTGCCGGGTACTTGCTGGTGGCGCACTTCTACCTTCAGGATTCGGCGGAAATTCCTCTTCTTCCTGTGTGCTTGCTCCCGGGTTAAGGTTTTCCGCCCGTGCCCCCCCCCTCCGCTGTCCTTTTCCCAACCTCCCTCCCCTGCTGGAAACTTAGTTTTTAGGACCTTGCTGTGTGGCTTCTCCGAAAATCTCTCATCGGCGGACCCGCGCAGGATATAGACCTGAAATATCCGGATACGCTTTTCGGACCTGGTTCTTATCTTTCTTTTTTCCGATGCGACGTCCCTTTTTCCGTTCCCCCCCCGCCTTTAATCGTGTTGCGGTTGGTTGTCAACTACCTTTTTTCCGCGGACCCTGGGCGGGGCCTTTGCTGCGCCACGGGAGGTGAAAAGCGACCTTCGATATCCTCTGGCCAGCTACGCTCTCCCTCCACCTTCGGAAAGGTCTGTTTTTGTCTCTTACGGCGGATCGACTTAGGGTCCGTGTCTTTCCCCCATCGACTTTTTGTTTTTTTTTTTTTTGCCCCTGGTGCTCCACCCCCGTCGATTTTTGTTTGGACTTCCCGTGTCCATCCTGAGGCCCGCTGTTCACTTTGCGTTACCAAACCCCTTTTCTTTTTCGTTTTACAGGCCCCTGGCTGGAGAGGGTCCTCTCCCGCCGTCTACCATTAAGATAAGCTTCGACCCCCCTTTTTCGCAGGGCTTGGCAGGTCCCCCCCCCTTTTCTGTTGAAGAAGGGAACGACTCCGAGCGATTTCTTTGGGGGAACTCGAGCAGCATTTTGGGGCCCCCGGTTTTTTTCTGATTACCCTTCCCCCGATTTGGATTTTTGCCGTGCATGGCCGCGACCTTATAGGTTTTTGCGTGCCAGGCCTGTTTGGCCCACAGCTCCCGCGCCCCTTCGTTGGACTCTCTTCACGCGATCGCATTCGGCCCCTTCAGTACGGGTTTGTCAATCCCCCCCTTTTTTCTGCCTGTGACCGAAGGATGGTGCTTTTTTCTTCCTCGCCCCATTCGTATGCTACAAACATAGGCGTCTTTTATGTACCGCCCCGCAGAGCCCGTGATAGAACCGCTCTCTTGATCTTTTTCGCCCTCTAGGGCCGGCTTTTTCCCCTCTCTGGTAGGTTAGATCTTTTTTCCTCTTTCCGATTTTTTTTTCGTTGAACACCGATCGCCCTTTTGCCCCCCGAGGGTCCTGCCCGATCGGCGGACAGACCTTTTTTTTTACGAGTTTTTCTTTTTTTGCCCCTTCTTTCCCCCTTTTTTTTTATTTTTGAGCGCCAATAAGACGTTCCTCACCAGGTTTCACTCCCCTGCTTGTAAACAGCGACGGGCGATAGATTTCCTTTCCCCCCGAAATTTTTTTCCCTTCGAACCCCTCCCTCTTTTTCTCGTACCGGGCTTTCTTTGATGCCTGGGCGGCCCGACAAATCCCGTGCCGTTTCGAAACGTCTCTTTATGATGTTCACCCCTGCCGCCTTCCCTTTACCCGCTTCGTCGGTCTTCGCCTCGTTAGGGGTCCTTTTCCGTGCCGTTTCCACGGCGTCTCCATTCCTTCGTAAGGCTTTTCCTCTTTGTCTCGCAACTCTCTTTTTTTCGGTTCCCCTCCTTTTGCGTCGCGCCAACCCTTCGACAGCCTTCTTCCGTCCACGACAAACGGTAATACATGGCAACTTTTCCCGCCGACCTCTTGGTTTTTCCCTTTTTCGCCTTCTTTGCCCCTCATTTTCACCCAAAAACCCCTGCTCGTTCACCGCGGGATCTCTCTCTTTTCCTTTTTTTTTTTTAGAGTTTTTTCTCTTTACGTTTTTTTTTTTTTTTACCCCTTAAGGCCGCTAGGATGGTGTCCCCTTTTCCTCCTTCAAAAGGAGCTTTTTTTTTTTTTTTTTCTTAAAGTTGGCGGTTATACCCTTTTTGCGGGAGACAAGGGGGCGGCTGTTCCTTCCCTCCCTTGGCGGAGCTTTTTTCTTGCGGGTCCTTTCCTTGTTTCCTCGGGGACGGATCTTTCTCCTCTTCCGAAATCAAATGTTTTTTTTTTTTTTTTCCTTGCAAGTCGCTCCACTACGGAGGCGAATAGGGTCGACGCCTGTTTCGCGTTTTCTTTCCCCCTCCCCTCTCTCTTACAACGGTCCACGATTTGGTGCCCGGCCTCGCCTCGACGATCTCGGCGTGTGCATCCCGACCGCAATTCCGGGCACGTTTTTTTTCATTCCTATCCTTTTTTTTTTCCAGCAGGTTTTCTTTCCTCCTCTGTGGCGCCCAGTCTTTTCCTGACTTCGAGATGCTTCTTCTCAATCGTCCCGGGTCGTGGTTCTTGTCGCTCTGGAGCCCTCGGGTCGTTGGTCTTCCCCACAAGGGGCTATCGCTTTCGTTCTCATATTTCACGCGGCCCAGATCTCCTACGGTCCAGTTCTGGACCTCGGTCCTTCCCTCTTTTCCTTTGAAGCGGTCTTCCACGGCGTTGCGCTTTGCCCGTTGCTTCACTGCCCGGTTCTGTTTGCTCGATGGGCGATGACTCCCTCCCTTGCCTTCCCCCTTTTTTTTTTTTTTGATTCTCCCGACGTTCCCTCGATGCGATCTGTTCATTGCTCTTTTCTGGCGGTGAGCGCGCTCCTGGACGTCTGGCCCACGCGCTGCATAAAGTAAGGTCGCGCGCTGTCCCTTCGGGCTTTTTCCCTCGGCCGGTCCCTCTCTTTGATGGAATTCCCCCCCCCCCCCCATCAAAATCCGTTGTCCCTGTTTCGCCCCCCGTTTGAAGTTTTGACGGTCCCGTTCGTCCCCCGGCGTTTTTGGCCGTTCCCTCTTTTTTTCTGAGAAGCGATTTCCTCGTGACCATGTTCGTCCTGTCTTCCGTTTTTGAAAACTTTTCCGGCACGTTTTTCCAAAGAATTCCAGGCTCCCTTGTGCTTCTCTTCACTTTTATCGGACGGATTTCTCACCTTTCATTGCCGCTTTCGCGGCGGTTCCCCTGTTGTACTAACGAGTCTCGAACGGAGGGCACCTTGCCATACACGAAGGGTTTCTTCGCGTAGCGCCACAACTACCGAGTTCTCGTTTTTTCTCCCCCCGGCCCCTTTTTTTTGTGCGACACAAGGGCCCGGCCGCTTTTCCTGCCCTGCTTCGACCTTTTCGTGGGACAACCAGGCCCGAGGCTATCATGGAGGGATAGTTTTTTCCCCCTTCCCCCCCTTTCCCCGTCCCCGCCATTTCTTCTTGATCACTTCCTTCCCCCGTCTCGCGACGGATTCGATCGGATAAATTTTTTCTTTTTTGCCTTGATGGTTTTTTTGAGCGGCGCTTCCCTACTCCCCTTCGACGCCCCCCCCCCCCCCCTTTTCAACCCACCCTTTTTTTTGACCCTTTTTTGCTGGTACTTTTTGAAAAGGAAGAAACCTCCCTTTTACGGAAAGCCCCTTTGTGCCTTTTCCCCTCTCCAACTTTTTGCTTTCTGGCTTGAATCCGTTGTTTCCCCCCCCCTTTGGGGCGGTGCCCCACCCCACCCTTAGGGAGTAAAGTTTTCTTCCTTTCGCAGGGGTTTTTCTGGCCTCGCATAAGGGCCCTTCTCTTACCCATACCCTTTCCTGCGTCAGCAGTCTCTTACCCGCAATTCCGTTTTTTCTTTTTCCCGAGGGCGTTGCTTTTGCGTGATATTGGAAATTGTGTGCCCCTTCCTCATCGACGCGTTCCTGCGGATCGCGTCGTCTCATTTCTATCTATCTTTCCTTATGTTTTTCTCCCGTAGAGATACATTCTTTCCCTCCCTCCCCGATCCCCGGCGGTCCCCCGCGATCGGACTTCTTGCCTTTTTCACGCAGAACTCCGGTCGGGCTGCAAATCTTCCCCCGTCGGGATGTCCTTTTTTTCACATCGCGATTGGTTGTCTGAGGAGGGAGGGGTGACCCTTTTTGGGAAGTCCTTTGCGCGACCGGTGGCCCGGGCTCGGACTACGGGCCTTTACCCCCCTCCCCCTTCATTTGGGGCTTTTTCTGGTTCGCTGCACCTTTGTCAAGCCCTCTCCTTGAAGTTTCTTTGCCCGCGTTTTATGAAAACTTCCTTTCCTACGGGCTCCGCGTTCCTTAGCAGTCGCGGCTTTTTTAAACGCCTACCGGTTTTTTTCTTTCCACTGGGTTTCCTTTGCGGTAGGCCCCTTGAAAGCGGCATTCGCTTCCCCCCTTTTCGGGCCCCGTACGGCCTCATAGCTCGATACGTTTTTGACCTACGGTTGACTCGATGGCCCTCCTTTGCGTTCAGATACTTTCCCCCCTTTTTTTTCTTTTTTCATTTCGAGGCCTTTTTTTTTCCCCCCCTGGGTCGTCTTCTGTTTGTCGGGGGAAACTTTTTTTGGCTGGGTGTCCTGCCACGGGCGGTGGCCCCCGGCCCGAGATTCTTTTTTTCCCGTCTGGGCGATTCGCTACACTTGGGAAATGTCCTTGCCGTTGTGTTTTTCTCACGGCCTGACTTCGGTATTTGAATCTTTTGTGACCCCGGCATCTTGCCTCCTGAGAAATTACCCCGGTGATCTCCCTTCTTTTTCGATCCCTACCTTACCTTTAGGAGAAATCTGGACGGGTCTATTCCCCCCCCCCCCACTTTAGACTTTTTCTTTTCCCACTAACCATGTCGGCGTGGGAGAAATAGGATTTCTTCTAACCAGGGCCGACACGGACCTTGGGGGGCTCCCCTTTTCCCGTACACCGTTCTTTCGTTCTGAGGGAAACTCCTACTATCTAATTTCCTGACCCTTCGGAGCTCTTCCCATTTTTTTTCCTTGAACCTTTGGCCGGTGGGTGCGCAGCCTTCCCTCTTCCTGTTTCTTTTCCTTGCGTAGGCCAGTGGCTCGCCCGCTCACGTTTTCTTTTTTCCCTCGCATGAAGCTATCTGCATCTTTTTTTTTTTTTTGTTGAGCCCCTGCTTCAGCTGTCTCTGTGCTTGTCGAGTAACTCGCCCATCGATGCCAAACCCCCCTGTTTTTTTTTTCCCTTTTCCGCCAGTTCCGCAAGCAAGTTGATAACCGCTTTCCTTTTCATGATCGTCTCCTTCCGCCCCCTTTTTGGGACCCGCGCGGTTCTTTTTTTCGGCGGTTTCTGAGCCGTGAAACACGGTCTATCCATGTCTCTAGGTTCCCTTTCCTCGTCCGAGACCCTTTTTTTTTCTCAGGACCTCCTCAAGAATCCTGAAGAGCACCCCCCACTCCCCTTTCCGCCCAAAAAGTTTCCCTTTGACTTGAACCTCTCCCGGGTTCCATCATGTCCCTCCTTTCCCTTTTTTTCAGAAAAGGATGATTTGGGAGTGATGACGGTTCCCCTTTTTCACGAAACCTGGCTGCTTTATTTCTTCATTTTTTTTTTTTTTTTTTAGTGTCCACGTTTTCTTCTTCGCCTCTTCTTTTGGAGCGGACTTTGCCTTCCCCCGGTCGCCTTCTTTGGGACAGCGG
>Ga0179593_1735548_pt1 | contig 11897 bp, 6 predicted proteins | sample CZODoug2_1_08_16_FD_185931 | JGI IMG/M metagenome (GOLD analysis project Ga0179593, IMG submission 185931) | Vadose zone soil fungal communities from Angelo Coast Range Reserve, California, USA - CZODoug2_1_08_16fungal (PacBio error correction) | ecosystem: Environmental > Terrestrial > Soil >... | reverse complement strand
CTGAATTTGCCCAGGGCCCCCCTCATGATCTTTTTCTCCACCCCTTTTTCCTTGTCCTGATGAATTGCTCCCTATTTTTTCCCTTTTGTCACCGCGCGATCTTCGCAGCGTAGTGGGACTTTCCTTGATCGTAGGGCTGACTGTTCACCTGTCGCCCCCCCTTTCGTCCCACCGGTTTGCCTTGCGTAACTTTTCGCTTGTCCTGGTTAAAACGTTCTCCCCTTCTGATATGGGCCTTCATCCACTCAGTCTCGTCGTCGCTTGTATCTGCCCCACCATGCTTATTTTCCGTCATTATTGATCATGCTTTCCCTTTTTTTTTTCGTATACAGTCCCCTTCATGCCTGCGGATTGGCGCAACCCTTCCTTGTCTCGGCCCTTGTCGGCATTCACCATCCTTGATCTTCCTCGGCCGCCGCCATCGGCTAAATTCGTCCTCTTGATCACCTTTTTTCTTTCCTGAGCAGACCCTTTTTTTTTATTCGCGTTGATGCATTTCCGCGGTCGGACGGCACGGACGTAGCCCCTCGGCTTTTGTCTTCCTGGTAGTTGTTCGACTATCTCACTTTCAATTCCTTTTCCAACGGATGTGGTTGAATTTCGCTTTTTTATCAAAGATTGTCTTCACCTTGTGGACTGCCATCTGAAGCGTCTTTGATTCATGAGCCCCTTTAGGTCCCGTAGAACTCTTTTCTTTAGGCCAGGCGCGCCATTTATTTTGCGTGGCATCGCTTTTTTGGCTTGCTGCTCGTGCACGCACTTGTCCTAAAGAACTCCTCCTCAATTTTCTCTCTGTTGATCTCTCTCCTCCCCCCCCGTTAGCCTCCCAATACTGACCGTCTCTCAGTTATAGATTCGGTTTCTAAGGTGGCGCCTATACGTCGTAGTTCAACCCCCAACTCCTTGTTGTTTTGTTCTCCTCAGAAGGACGTCTCCTTGCTGTCCATCTGATTTATTAAATGCCTTCCCGGGATCCGCATATCCGGGTTTCTATTGCCTGGCGACTTTTTTTTCCCCCTCACCTATGACTTTTTCACGTCGGCTTCTTAGAGCATTTGGAGCGCATGGGTTGGTGTCCAAGCTCTTCCCGCCAATTGCTCGATGCCCTCTTGCCGGAAATCAGATGTCATGGACGTTTTCGATCTAATCGAATCTATATATCTACTTCACTTTTTCCTTCATTGCCCGCTCCCTCGCCACTATCTTCGCTGTACTTTTGGTTTTTAAACGTTGATTTCAATGAGCATTGGTGTTCCGGCGTATCGGCCCCTCGTAGTGAGGCTATCGATTTCCGTGCGGTCGAGCGGGATTTTAACCCTTTGCTGGCTCCTCTTTTTTTTCCTCCTTACTTTTTTTTTTGTCGGCCGTCCTTGGAAAGGTCCATAGTCTCCCTCCTTCGTGCCAATTGCGTCCCCTGCTCACAGTCCCCTTGTTTCTGCGTCCTGCTTTCCTGGTGAATCGTCGTAGCAAGGCTCGCCCAGTGCCCTGCTATTTCCCAAGTCCCCTCCCCTCACAATTCCCGTATACCCCCCGTGCTCTTTCGGCAGCACCAAACCTGCGCCGCTTTATCCTGATTTTCATCGCCACAATTGCTTTTCAGCTCATGAAAAGTAAGATACCACTTCCGAAATTCAAGGTTTTTCTGTTTCTCCCCCTCCTCCCCTTTTTGTTTCTCTCATGACTTTCTTTCTTTGTTCCGACGCGCACTTTCTCTTCTGTTTCGGGAGCTCCGCTGATGGCAAGTGCGCTGTCTTCGAGAATGCGGATCCTTTGTTCTTCTCTCTGTCTCCTTTTTTTTGGGTGGAGTCTTCGTTTTTTTTTTCCGGTCAGGATGAGTGCCGAGAAGATTTTTTTTTAATTTTCTCGACCCACCAGCTTGAGACGTGCGGCACATTAGCTTTTTTCCCCCATCCGGGGACTCGAACACGGCGACTGAGAGGCCCTTTTTCATCCCTTTTCCTTTTTCAAGCCGATTTTTGACCTGGCTTCAATAGAGGGTTCAGCTCCGAAACCATGCCGAGGACCAGCCTCCTCCCGGTTTGTAGAAGTCACGCCCCCTCTCCCCCCCCATACCTCCCTCTTCGCACGTTCCCCCGGCGTGCCCAGAACGTTTCCTGTATGCCACCGTTGACCGCAACGTCTTTTTTTGTCTCTTTCGCCCTGTCTGAGCGCCGTCCTCATTAGCCATTTTTTCCCCTGCCGATAGAGATTCTCATCTGATAGCCATCGTAAGCATCTGCTCCCATCGTTCTTGCCGTTTGACAAATAAGAATCTACCCGAATCTGGCCGGCACACCCCGGGCGGCCCTCCCGCCGCCAAATGATCTTTTCTTTCTCGCTTAGTCTTCTTATTTTTCCCCCCCCCCTCGGTATCACGCGCAAACGTTTTGCCCAAGATAGGAGGCGGAGAGCAGGCGAAACCTCCAAAGCCCAAAGAAGATTGCCCTACTCTTTCTTTAGCGTTCTTTGGGGCGTGTTCCCTCCCTTCTTTGGCCCAAACCGCGTAGATCGCTTCTTTCGTTGCTCATATCACTTCCCCCCTCTTCCTGCCGGTCAGGATATTGGCTGAGGACCGGAGTCAACAGTATTCTTTTTTCTATTTCCGACAAAGGGCCGATTATGCCGAATCTTGCTGCGTACGAGCGTAATGGGCGCGCACTTTTTTTCCCCTGGTCTTTGGGGACACGTCCAAACAGCTCTCCTATCCCCTCTCTGGTCCTTCCCCCCCCAGGGCGTGTTTTCCCCCGGTTGCGTTGCCAAGGATCTCGGCAGTGTCAACTCGTTTTTTGACGGAGATATAGGTTTCCGCGAGATTTTCTACAATCTACCATCGTTGTCCGTCCTTTCCCGAGCTTTTTCTTCAGTAGTAGCGCAGGCCCGCCCCCCTCGTAGATCAGCAAGAATCAACTCTGTCTCGTTTTACCCAGGTTTGCATCAAGTACTGAGGTGTGATCCTTGCGTCCCACGTCCGTCTGCTCTCCTCCCCTTCATGTGCCTTGCCTCAAGGTCTTATTCAGGCGTGCTGCGGACGTTCATCTCCCCCTGTATCTTTACGGAATGAAAGTTTGAACAGCAGGATTCCTGAATGTTTTGGACGCCCCGATCATGCCGGCCCATTTGTGTGGTCGAGATCAGCTGTCTGCTTTGCACGGCTCTTTCCGAACTTTGCGTCGGAGACTTCGTGGTGTTTCAAGATCATTTTGCGAAGGCTTTTTTATGATCCCTTCGTGAAGTCCCCGATGTGCACAGGGCTTTTTTCTTTTTTCTTCCCATAGCAGCGATAAGGATCCACTTTTTAGCGCCCCGTGGAGCAGAAGGCGCCCCCTCTGGCCAATCATCTGCCCGGTCTGAAGGTTGCCTTAACTCCTTTCCGGGCGAACTCCTTTCTTTTCCTAGTGGTGTTGGTGAGAGATATCTTTTCGCCCCGGTCCTTTCTCACCTCAACACTGGCAGATGAGGGGCGTCCCCGATTGTTTGGCTCTCGGGCTCCCTTTCGCAGGTGTCTCCCTGATAGGCGGCTGTGTTGAAGCGTCAAGCCACACGGCGGGCTGAAGCGAATTGTACGGGATCCTTGCATGACTGTTCTTAAAAGTCAAGAGTATCGCGCCGTTTCGGTTTTCCTTTTTTAGTCAGTGTATCCTCTCCAACCCGGAGATATGTCTTCCCTGCTGTCCTGATTTTCATCTTCTGTTTAAAAGTCAAATTTGTTATGGCGGTTCGGACCAGCGAAATGGAAAGGCAAGCCCTTCCCCGCCTAGAGGATCGAGCTAGGCGGGTCATTGCGGCTCCACCTACCCTTTAGGAATGCTTGCTCCCCGTGGGTACTCAGACTTTTGCATGCTGTGCTCTCCCGGCTTGAAGAGGCTGCTTTCCCGAGAGCCAGCTCGCGTGCGTAGTTGACTTAATTGTCGGGTGTTTTCGAACATAAGCTTTTTCCCCCGTCTTAGAAAACGCTTCACTGACTATCGCGCAGTGTTGGATCAGTCGTCATGTTCACCAGAAGAATGTTTTGGAAGGTATAGGCCTGCGGTTAATTCTGTAGACTAGTCAAGTAAGCTGTCTATTCCGTTCCCTTTTGCCCTCCTAGGCACCCATAGACTGGTGATGCTGGGAGCTTCTTTGTATGCCCGCTTTTGTCAAGAAATTCATAATTTCCCTTTGATTTGTGGTCCTACGGTATCTCCTTATGACCTAAATTTTTCCATTGACCCTTGTCGGGTTCTCGCTCTTCTCTGATACGCCTTGGAGAATATTCGTCGCTCTGATTCCCCAAATGTACGCGTGACGCCTGCGAGGTCCTTTTCATCTGGCTTCATTGTCCTTTTACCAGGAAGGCGCCTTCTTGGGTCGCTCTTTCCCTTTCGACGTTTGCTCTTCTTTCCTATGCCGAAGATAATACCTCCTCTGGAATTGGACCGGAGGGTGCAGGATGGTTTAACCCTTTCCCAGTACCTTTCTTCAGAATAGCTGGTCTCGGCCTTTCCCCCAATCCGCTGCGAGGAAATGTGGATTAAATGGCTATCACGATTCGGATCTAGATCTTATTGATAAGTCAGTAGGGCTTCCTTCAGCCCTAGACAACGAGATCCCGGTCCTCCCCCCGCTTTCGTCCTTTTGTGATAACACCGCTGGCTCGGTTTTCTCAAGGAGTCGAGGGGAGTAGGGGAGATGTCCCCCTTTAAGTTGGAAGGTAAAACCAGTTGCTTTTTCACCCCTGTTAAGGGCATGGTGGGAGTATTGACAACGTGCCCTAGAGGCCCTCAGAATTTCCCTTCTCTCTTGGCCCCCATTCGCACGCACGACTGGTGCCAATACTCATCTGGGCCTTCGCCTCTTCCTGGGCCTTACCGGAGCAGCAGTTTGACGCCCAGAAGCTATATTCCCCCCATCAATTAGGAACATACCGCCCCCCCCCCCCATACACCCCAGGGGAACTCTCTCGACTACAGATTCTCCATTACGTTCCCGTCTCTCGAAACCTGCCATTCTGAGAAGATCCCTTCCCCTCGGACGATACTCGCTCCCCCGCAGAACTCCAGGTGAATCTCGCTCTTCCATGACTCTTTTGAGATCTGACTGTTCGGGTACCATTGCCGATCCCTTCGTCCTGAGGATGGCGATTGCCCCGGATGGCAAGGTGGCGATGAGCACGAGTCTTTGCAGCTTTTTTGTTGTTATTTTCGATTGAACGGCCTTGGTTTTTTTTTTGGGAATTTGAGTTGCTGTAATTTCTTCCTTTTTTCAGTCGATGCGGGCTCCATTTCCTGGCGTGCGGCAAAAAGGAATGATGGACACTGAAACAGAAGTTGCCCCCCCTTCCAAGGGTCTGCATAGAACCTTCTTAGGCTTGTTTGGGCTATGGTTATGACCGGCGGAGCCTACATGGAGTGGAGGAGAAAGCCCCCCTCCCTCCCTAGCCCCTTGCAGGAGGCTCCCTCTCGCCCCCCACTTTTTCCGTCAGGCGCACAGAAAACTGGAACCTTGACCATCCTTTCCAGGCCCCTCCCGGTTTCTACCGGCTTGTCCCGAGTTTTTTTCTTTTACTCCGCACTTTGACGCCCTAGCTCCCCATTCGTGTCGAGCGACATCTCTTTTCCCTTTTTTGAACTTAGCAAGTTGCTCGCTCCTCCTTCCGATCTCTGATAGCCCTGCGTTGACGTAACCCGCCTTTCCCCGCCTCTGGCTTGGGACAAATTTAAGCAGATCTCCTCCCATCACCCCTGGACGTTGATGGGCTTCCAACACCTGCACGCCGCAGTACAATTAGTAGACCTCCTCTTTTTCTTGAGTCCCTTTGGTTCCCCCCCAGAGCAACACCCTACCAGGGCCTACCGTTCTATTCGGAGAGCCAGGCTGACGACCCCCTCACATTCTGACGCCCGCTGATCGGGGCGCCTTTTATTCTTTTTCCTTTTTTTCCGTTCCCCTCCCTCTAGACTTACTCCCCCCCCCTCCTTCTGACGCTTCCGTTCTCTTCCCGCCTTCCCTCTTTCCGGATTATTTGCGAGGACGGAGCCGTAGATCACTTTGGAATCTGCTGCCGTATGAGCCAATTTTCCCCCTCTCCCCGACTCCCCCCCTCCTCCCCTTTGGGTCCGATTTCTCGCTCTTCTCCTGGGACTTACCTAGACATCCTTTGCTTCCCCCCCCTTTTTTCTCAGTATCAACAGCTATTAAAATCCCCGATCCGGCCCCACAGGCCAGCGGTTTGAGACCAATACTTTTTCTATTCCCAACGACCAGAGTGATTCTTCAGTTCCGTTGGGGATCTTCTTTTCCCGAGAGATTTTCGGAACACGCCGACAGGCAGCCCCCTCGAGAGCGGTTCTCGTCAGGCGCCCTACCGGCAGCTTCCGAGCCTGCACCTTAATGTATCTATTCCCCCACCCTTTGATTCCTATGACGGAAGGAGCCGCTGGGCGGCATTTCGCGATATCCCGGTGTTGATGCCGGGCCATTTTTCTCTACCAGTCCTTCCTTACAAGTTTCCTTTCCCTGGAACTCAGCCCTTTAGCCTCTTTACTTTGGAAGCGATCAGTTGTTCAGATCAGTGACCTGCAGGAGGGTCCCCGATTCTTTTCCTCCCCCTACTTCAGGATTCCTTTGATGGTGAACTCCTTTTGCCCTCTCTTTTTCTTTCCCCCTGCATGCGATGAAGACTTCCGAAGTCCCAGGCGCTGGCGAGCTTCAGGAACCGAAGCGCTTGCTTTCCCTACACCCCTTTCCGGTAAAGATAGTCTCTCTCTCTTCCTGCCCTTTTAAGCACTGCATCATATTGCCGTTTATGTGGCCCAGCCCATTCGCCTGGGATAAATCATCTCCTTTTTTTCTCCCCCCTAAGTTTTTTTTTTTTGTCTCTGATGAGATTCTCTTTCTCCACCTTCATTCTATGATTTGTCCCCTCTTGGCTCCCTTTCCCGTTGGGATTATTTAGAACGGTTTACCTGACGTTTAGCCGCTCGCAAAAGCCCGTGACCAACTTCTCGTCTTACTCTTTTTCTCCCCCCTTTTCCCCCCCTCATTCCCTTGGACGGATCTGGGTACCCCCCTCCGTTTCCTGAGATACTCCCCTCGGCAGTCAGCTTTTCTGACATATCGGGCGTCCCCTGATGCTGCTTTTCTTTCATTCCCAAGGATCTGGAATTGCGTGACGTTCCTCTCAGCCATGCCTGATACTAGTGCAAAAAATAATTTGCTAAGATCTTTGGGGAATGTCTTCCGACCTTTTTTCTACATTTTTCTCCCCATTTTTTTCTCGAGACCAACCCCCCCACCCACGTTATGAGTGCTTTTCCCGGCCGTGCTTCCTTCTTCCCTGCAGAAGGCCTGGCTGGATCCCTTTTTCGGGTGGAAAATCGCGCCTTACCCCCGTCGGCCAGAGTTGACCTGCCCCTCCTTCCGATTTTTTTATTCTCCCAGTAGTTTTTTATTAAAACCTCCTTCTCGTTTTTCTTTTCTCGCTGTGTGTTACGTCGTCTCTCAGGCTTTAAAACTCGAGCACCTGATGGACTCCTTCACCTTCTTTTTTCTTTTCGATGCTGCATTCTCGCGTTCCTTAACTTCCTTCAAAAAGAGCTGGTGCTTCCTAGAATATCTGGCGGCAGCGCGCCATATCGAGGCCCGGTCAGCTCGTTTTTCAGGTGTCTCCTCTATTCTCCTTTTCATGTCCAACCAACCCCTACTCCTCAGATTGCGATCGCATTGCGTAATCGCTTGTCTTCAATGCTCGTCTACCGGACTATAAGGTCTGATCTCCCCCCTTTCTAAGTTGTTGCTTGCCTCCAGCCCTCCCTTTTCAAGCTTCTTCCGTCGTTGCGGGCCTGGTGTGACAAGACCGCTTTATTTTTATCCCGGATAGTTTATTCTTTGTGGCCGCTTTTTCGGTTGTCCTTCTTACTCCCCGGCTGGCGATCTCGATCGCCCCCTCGAAAAGTGCTAGGGAAAGTACTTTTCTCTCCCCATTCGATCCTCCTCCCGATCTTTCTCTTTCAGAGTGGGCGTCAACGCCTTGTCGCTGGCGGGGGCTCCCCGGCCCCCGGCGTCGACTTCTTTTTTCCTGCATTTGCCAGTTCGTTTTCGTCCAATCTTGGGATCTCGCTTCTTGTCGGGCGCGCTGCTGCCCTTTTATCTTTAATATCGTGCCCCTTCCTCCCTCTGCTTCCCTTTCGTTTTCGGCGTCTTTTGTTCAGTTCCTGTTTCATTTTTTGAAAGTTCCCCGCTCAATCTGCTAGGCTGAAGTTTCACCTTCAACTCAATCATCCACAGGGATGTGATCCTTATCGACCCCCCCCACACCCCATCGTCATTCTTCCTCAACCTGCCATCAGCGGCAGCGCCCAGATAGCGCCGACCCCTCACTTCTTTTACATAGTTTTGTTGTTTCTTCCGTTCTTTTCGCTGGATAGTCTGCCGATGATTAAAGTGGGATGTAGCGGCCGTCTATCCTTCTTTAGCTTCTTTCGACTAGCAATTTTTTTTGTCTTTGATTGAGGGTTACTTGATTTGCCACAGATGCTTTGATTTTCTGGCGGCTTGTGCCACCAGGAATGCGACAAGGACTTGGACGCACTTGAGAGGCCCTTCAATGTCTTTCTTCAATGTTTGGCACTCATGCTGTTTTTCTTGTTCCGCATCCTTCGGGACGGGCAGCCTTGAAGCGAGACGAACACTTTCGGTACGCTCAAATGTTTTTTGTCCGCGTCTGTTGCCTTCCACAAGGAATAGACCGCTTTTTTTCGCCGTGACGGCGGAGGGACTTAACGCCAGCTTGGTAACTTTTCTTTTTTCTTCCAATCGCTTTACGCGCGTTGCTTTTTCTGAAGGCGCCCGGTCCGGGGTCGGCGATATTTTCCGCTCGATCATTTTCCCCAAAACGACACCTCTGCGCCCTTTTTTTCCCCGCTTCTAGAACCCAGGGAGGCATCAGGCTTGTCCCACTTTTTGCCGCCGCCGGTCCAGACGAAGACTGCCGCTGCTACTTGCCTCGCTTTTTTTGAGCAAATCGCTTTTCTTTTAGGCTTTTTTTTCTGCCGGTCCGAAACAGTATCCTCCTTCCGGAAGATGAATTACCTTTTTCCCGATCGGCCGGCGAGCGAGTAGTTATGTTGTTCCCCTTTTTTTTTTTGGCAAACGCTTTTAGAAAGCCCTTTGAGTTCCTTGCGCCGTCAGGCTTATGATGGAGATCCCCGGCGATCCCGTACTTCACACATCGTGGAACATGATTGAATTCTTACTCCTTTGCCTTTTTTTTGAATTCGCGGCCAGCACCAGAGAGGTGAGGCGATCAGCGCGCTGCTAACCTCTTTTTGTAGGTTTGGTTTTCAGAAGTCATCAACTTTCTTTCACTTCCTCCAAACCGCTTCCGATGGGTGCCAAAACAGGCATCGTGATGTCCCCGGGTGCTTTCCCTCAATCTTCCGGAAGTTCAACTCGTTGGCAGGGTGGATATAGGTTCCGCTTTTCTGTCTTGGAATCCCAATGCGCCTGATTTTCGTCATTGGCCGCGGAAATCTTAGACTCCGCCCTTTCTTCCAGATACACAACCGGTGCGTATCCCTCTTTGGAGCGATGTCCAAGCCCCCCAGCGAGTCTTCCCAAGGCTTCTTCCCGACAACCTTGGCCGATTCAATTGGCTGTCCGCAAAGTACCCGACGTTAACTGGCACTAGATTCCCCCCTGATCAGTCCGTGAGCTCTCCCCGGCTGGTGGGTGCTATCTGAATTCCCTTCGTCAAAGGGCGGAATCCGAAGTTCTGCCCTTTCTTTTAAATGATAAGGCCGAAGAATTGGTTGATGATCACTTTACCCCCCCCTTCCTCCCTGTGTTGGTTTTCACAGGTCTCCTTAAGATTTTCCCGCTCTCCCGCTCGATCAGGGACTCTCCTCTAGGCAATGGTCCCGACAGGCGCCCCAGACGCCCACTGCCCTTTCCCCGATATGACTGGAGAAAGAAATTTCGCCCTTGCGAAATTCAGTCCAGTTCCCTTTTTCCTAAATGTTTTGTTTTATTTGTTGTCTCTGTTCCCCTCTGGAGATGTATAACCCTAATCTCTGCAGATGATGCAGTGGTTACTCTTTTTTCCCTTTCGCTTCTCGCAGGGATACTGGTCTCGTGCTGCTGTTCAAGCCCCGCCTCCCTTTTTGACCCACCCCGTCGCCGGATTACTCCCTTCCTCTCTTCTCACGGACGTATCGGGTTTTTTCATCAAGCAGTATCAGACTGCCTGTTCCCTCTTGTACCTCCGGCAGTCTTCAAGCCGTGTCCGATAGGAGTCCCCCATGTTCTTTTCAAATTACCGTAAAGGATTGAATTGCAGATGGGGCGAGTCCCTTACTGACTTTCGGAATCCCCAAATCAATGTATCTCCGCCTTTCCTGCTGGCCGACACTCCGTTCCCTTGACTTGCATGTGATCGCACCGTTGTTCCCGATACTATGCTTTACCTGATTTTCCTGCTTTTTTTTTCGGCTCCTGCGGCATTACCTATCGGAGCCCGTGTCGGCGGTCTTTTCTTTCGTTTTCGACAACTTTTTCTGACCCCTCCCCATGTGTCGGCAACTCTGCAACTCCTTTTTCGAGATTTTATCTCATCACCGTATGGTCTTAACCCTTCTTGTACGGGTGAAGAGAGTTTGTCATGAGCTTGTTGTTTTTTTTCACGAAGAAACTATTCTCTTCCCCCAAGTAGAAATGGTCGTCGGCTCGGAATTGTGATGCTTGCACATCGTGCCGCTGTTAGTAAAGACTCCTCCCCCCCACTGACTATTTGGTGTATAAGGGATTCGTCCTCCCTATAATGAGACTTGCACGCACAGTTATAGTCCCTTCAAGGATCGCTTCCGCCTATACGTCGAGATTCGATTGCCGCCACACCTCGAGCATGACAGATCGAGGGATATGGGATTTGGATACCTTATGCAATCCTGTAGACTCCCCCACAGGGTATATCTTCCCTGGAGACGTTGCTCTCTGCCCTGCCTCCAGTTACTAAAGCTAGGTTATTCGCCAGAGGAGGAAGGTATGGTTTTGCGCGATGCGTCACTTTTTTTTTTCTTCCGATATCTTCTATTTGTTCCGTATTCTTTCGCACATGTGTTTTACCCGGGCTATCTATCGGAATATATCGCCTCTTTTGCCAAGGTCTCTGCGCGCCGTCATGGCGATTCCGTACAACCCTCTTTCCCCTTTCTTTTTGTCAAAGTTGAGCGTACCTAAGCTTCTCCGCCGGCATCCCGGCGTCTGGCAGGTTCCTTTCTGCGATTGCGTGCCCACGTGGCGCTTCCGGATACCCACATTTCTGTTCTCCGATTTCTAGGAATGGGTCTTCTTTAGGCTGTGCCGTGGTCCCCCTCGGCTCCGCATTATTCGTGCACCCATCCCCTCTTTCATTCGCAAGGGCCTTCCGTGTCCCGGAGTCGTTTCCCTTGTCTTCCCTTCTCCTTCCCGCGGTAGCATTCTACAGACTCTGTTTAACCCATAACGAAGTAACCCCCTCAAATACCCCTAACTACAACCATTCTGATCTCTCCGGATACCCCCAAGAGCCTGAATTCCTCTTAGTAATCCCCTTTTATTCTTTTAGGAAATCTCACAGAAGTTATTTGGCGGGACACCTAAAGGTAATCTTTTTCTTCCTCCTCGTTGTAGAGTTTGATTGAAATTTAGGTTGTCCGACGAGACGGTTTGCGATTGGTCTTCGCTTCTGGAAGGGCGATGAGTCTCCCGTAGAGTTCCATTCCTTGTTTTTGGTTACTAGAGAGCATTCCTTTTTCGGTCTTTTTTTTCTGACTTCCTTATTGAGGTGTGTAGTCTGTTGATTCCCTGCCTGCGGCCGTGCCTCCCCCGGAAGATGGAACGTCAACCCAAGGCTTCCTTACTGCTTGCACCTCTCCCTTTCT
>Ga0179593_1732436_pt1 | contig 11897 bp, 17 predicted proteins | sample CZODoug2_1_08_16_FD_185931 | JGI IMG/M metagenome (GOLD analysis project Ga0179593, IMG submission 185931) | Vadose zone soil fungal communities from Angelo Coast Range Reserve, California, USA - CZODoug2_1_08_16fungal (PacBio error correction) | ecosystem: Environmental > Terrestrial > Soil >... | reverse complement strand
CCTCCCCCCTATCCATTATTCCTCCTGTGATAAAAATGGGTTGGTTACCCCCCCCTTCTTGTTTCTATTCTTTTACCTTGGAGGTAGGACCCTCCACCCTAAGGAAATCAACTTTCTCCCCCAGGCCTTCCGTTGAGCCTCCTGCTTTTTCTTTCCTTTTATCCCCTCTGCTAGAAGTAAGTGGGACTCGCTGCCTCTACGTGCCTCTTCCGGCCACCGTTTCAGGCGAAGTCCCGGCGTTGGTACTGGCTCGCGCTGGCAGCCCTGAGCGTTTGGCCTCCTCTTATTTGCTAAAAACACTCCCCTCGGTTTAGGATGCCAAGATTCTTGAGACCCCCTCTCTTCCTTTTTTTTGAAGACTTTCCCCGTCCATGGCTTGTCGGATATCCTCTTTTTTTTTTCTTGTGTTTCTTGCCACCTTCTGGAACTTGAAAGATTCCTTTTTTTACTCGCGAGATGCTGTGCATATGGCGGCCTTATCCCTCCGCACCCGTCCTCCCTCTCGGAGCGCGGATTCTTGATGGGCGCAGTCCACTATAGTTTGAATTCTTCCCCTGCCTTCGGTGTCGTTCCACCTCTACCCTATTGACGTCCTGTCCTTTTTCATCTTCCTTAGTGGCTGGGCGCTTAGTTCGTTTTTATTACATTTCCCCTACGGACCGCCCCCCAACTCTACCTACTAATGGAAGGCCTCCCTACTGCATTTTCTTCATGAAGCATGGCATTTGGGATCCTCCCCCCACTGCCTTCCCCCCCCTCTACTAATGAAGCTGAAATCCCTGCATATTCCCTTTCCTTTTGTTATGCTTGGAGTCGCCTGATTTTTTCCCCTCCCCTGAGTTCCTTTCTTGCTGTTTAAGATGTGTCTTTCCACTTCTTAAACATCACTTTCCTCCCGGCCTGCGGCCTTCTTTGTCCATGGAACAGCTTTTCAATTAAGAGAAGCCTATTTTGCCTGAACCTCGAACTCCGAAACCTCCCCTTGGCGTCCCACACACTTTTTTGTTTGCCCGGGCAGCAAGTTATTCGCGTTTTTCTCCCCCTCTCTCAAAACGAGAAAAGGCATCATCGTTTTCTCTTTCTTGCCGACAAAGTCTGGTCGTGGTGCTCCCCAATGTTTTTCCCCCCCGTATAGGTTCCGTCCGGTTCGCAACGCTGGTCCATTTCTTTTTGTCGCCCTGAATGTTTTCTTCTTTGTGCCCGCTTAAGCTTTGAAACTATATCTCTCTCTTTCTTTCATCCGTTCTTCTTTCGTTTCCACGCTTAAGCGTCGCTCAGACCGCATCTTTGGTTGCTCGACCCCCCTTTTCTTCTCTTTTGCGCCGGCTGAAACCTATCCGGAGTTTCCCGTTGTGGAAAGCCCATCCTCTCCTTTTTGTAACCCTCCGAACTTTGAGTTTCTCGCGTAAGATTTTCTTTGTGGGCGACCCCTGCGATTTCACGAACCAGGACGTTTTCGTTTTTTCGATGCCCGTTTTCAATTGCTGTTTGTTTGTGACGCTTTGTGGTTTATCTCTTTCTCGACAGAGCTTAAAAAGAGCTCGTTCTTCCCTCTTTCCCCCATGGCTCTCCAGGTCCGCACACCGCTTTTCTGTGTTTTATGGAAGCGCTCCCCCCCTGCATTACAGAGCGCTTCGCAACCCGTCTGATCCCTGATCTCCCCCTCGTCATGTAGACAATAATGATCTGAGGTCGCGCTCCGGTTATTCTTTGTTTGCTGCGTTTTACGGGCTCTGCATTTTCTTTTGCTAGGGTTTTCTAGCCTGCCATTACGAGTTCTAGACTTTTTTAGGTTTTTTTGCCTTTTTGGCTCGTTGATGATAAAGAACCTCACGAATGGCCGACTTCCTCAATTACGCATTCTCTTTCAGCATTCCCCTTTTCTTCAAACCTTGTAGTTCCCCAAATGCAAACGTCAGGATGTTCGGTCAAAGACTATTGTCATCAATTCATCGATCCCGACTACCCTGTTTTCCCCCCTCTCTGGGTGGATCTTTAGGGGGGTTGAAAGACTGCGCAATATCCTTTGTTAGTAACTTAATACGGAGATATTGAAGCGTTCCCCTTTACACTTTCCAGTCTATGATCTCTAAGACGATTTTGCTTTTTTATTTGAGTCCTTGTCTTTCTGGCGCGTTTTCTCTGGTCCAGAAGAAGGGACTGAGGATGAGTTCCCCACCCCTTTCTCTCGTGACTTTCTCCAGAAGAAGAGATCATTTGCCCCTCTCCAGCCGAAGTGCATACAGCCTAGCCCCTGTCCATTCTCCCCCGGCACGCGGCCCAAGTATGCGTGATGAAGCCCTTCCACTCTCCCCCCCCTCTCCCAAGTCTCAGGGGGCCTCAGCCGCCACTATTCGATATGGACTAATTTTCTTAAGGTTTTGATTCTGTGACCGGTCGCAGCTTCCGGTCGCAGGTATACAACTCCCCCGGTTTAGTTTTATTCTTTCCCCCCAACAACAATTTGGATAAGGAGGCCCCCTTTGATCATCTCTCTTTTCCTTCATAAGTGGTTTTTGCTTTTAGATTGAACCTCATTTCCACTACAGTTAATCCTTAGTCTTCCCAATGGGGTTGGTTTTTTCCCCAGGCTACGCCTTTTGTTTTTTCTTGGCTTTTTCTGATGAAGATGCCTCCCAATCTATCCCTTCTCAAGGGATCCCCACAAGCCCTCCTGGCGGGTCGCTTTTTGCCTTCTCATGCGTTTTTGTTTTGCTTTCTTCCCGCTCCTAAGGAAGTGTTTTCTCGAGAAGCTTGCAGCGGCCTCTCCTTTTTAACTCGTGTCAAGGCCAAAGGATGATCATACTTTGGTATTTGCACAGCGATGGTCTTCTGCTACAGCGTTCTTAACTGGGTTTGCCCCTAAGAATCGTTCAGAGTTGTGTCCTCTGCTGGTTTGCTCTCTCGACCGAGAGAAAAAAGACCTCCCCTCCCCTTTGCGCTTTTGAGTTCCTCATCGCTTCTCTTCTGTTTTTGCGGAAAATTTCCCTTCTCCTTGATCTCGGATGTACTACCCCTAGGCCCTCTCTTTGCTTTGCTTTTTAACCGCCTGAAGAGAAAGAAAAAAGCAGTCTTCGTAGTGCGAGGGATTTCTGTATTTGTTTAAATTCACCTTCGATCTTTTCCCCCCTCCTTCTCCCGGGGGACGGTTGCGTGTTAAGATACACCTTTCGACGCTTTTTCCCTTGTCTCTGAATGACTTCCGGATTTTCTTATCCTCCTCCTGATCCTACCTCAACCGCAACGCTTGCAACAGGCCCACCCCCTACCCCTTTTCCCCATTGAAAATGTTTATCCTCCCGCTTTTCCCTGTCGTATTCCGCCACATATTCCCAATTGCCCTGCCTTTCCGACTTCCTAATGAAATCGTCTCTCCTTATCTTTTTTGCAAGGGCGATTTTCTCTTTTTGGTCTCTCTGCTTTTTTTCGACTCTGTAAGCCCCTTCTGGTCGCTACTCAATCTACCAAGAATTGGTGAGGACCTCTTATCTTTTTCTTTCCTCTTTACCTTTAAGATCTCTCTTTTGCTTTTGGTTTTTCTAGAGCACCCGCCCCCCCGCTTATAGTCCCCAGCAATTCCGAGTTTCTGCGACAGTCCGAAGAGATTACCTTTCCCCCCTAGAAGCCCCCGAAAAAAGAAGCCCTCTCACCTTACCCCGTTTTCTCCCACGAAATTCTTTCGTTTTAATAGTGCCCTTTTGCGAACCCCCTCCGTATAGGTTCAGGCCAGGTCGCCCTTTTTTTTTTTATTTTCTTTTCCTCCCCTTCATAAGACCTTCATGAGGTATGAGCGTCCTATTAGCGGGCTTTTCCTTTCTCTCTCTCCTCGTGTTGTTGTTTTGAGTTTTTTCCCGCAAGTTAATTTTCTCCCGCTTTTTCCTTCCTGGTCGTAAAGAGATGGGATCGACGGAAAAATCCCCCAATGGAGCAAGCGTTGTCTTCTCCTGCCTTCTCCCTTTTTCCTCCTAAGTTTGAAAGCCAGACGGCACTCTTCTCCTTGTTCTTTAGGTAAGTTTTTATATTTTGGTTCGAGGATTTTTTTCCTTTCACAAGGCTTAGGTTGCGCGCGTATTAAAGGAGACGCCCTTCGTCCCCCCCCCTTTCTGTGGTTTGTGACGCCTTTTGCTTTCCCCCCAACGCCGCCGACCCCATCTTTCTCTTTCAATAGCTTCTAAATCTGTATTTCTCCCTCCCCTCTTATTGTCGCCCAAAAATGCCGGGTTGTTTTAAGGAGGTGAGTTTTTTGTTCCTTTTCTCCACCCCCTCCACTGAAATTAAGGTTTGACCTTTTCCAAATCCTAGTACACAAATTCTTTTCTCCCATTCCGCTCTGGGTTTGAGTGACCATCGGAAGGAATCTTATGAGTTTTGACCTTTATTTCCTATGTCCTTCCCCTACGATGACCTTTGATAGGGAGTATAGTCTTCTTCCTTCGAGGCTTATTTGCCTTTTGCCGGTGTCTTCGTTTTGTTTTTTAATACTACCCCTTCCACCTTTAATCCTGAACCTCAACTCAAGATCGACCTTATTATACTCTCCGGGATCTAGTTTCCTCTTCCCCGTAGCATTTTATTTTTTAAACGCTCTACTTTTCATTCCACGATAAAAGATCCCCCATTAGAGTTCTTTATCGGATTCAATTCGTTTACCCCAGCCCTCATCGCCCTTAAGTCCCATACTTGGGGAGTCAGGATCTTCTTATTGCAGTGTACTCCCTACACACTTCCATCGATGATTTCCCCCCGCCTCGGCTGTTTTTTTCCTGCGTTCTGGACTGCTTTGTTTCGCACATTTTCATAATTGGCCCTGCCCTGAGTCTTTCTTTCCCCCCCAAGTTTAAATTATAGAGGGCGTATCCTCCTAGCGCTCTTTCTTCTCCTTTCGTACCCTCCGTTTGCCCTCGCCGCCTTTCTCGGCGCCCATGTGTTCCCCTCTCTTCACTCTCTGTGGCTGAAGTCCGCGCACAGTTCAGCTTCGGAGTTGGGATAAGGCCTTTCCCACAGTAAGGTCGACAGCTTCTTGAAGTTGTTTTATTTCCTTTTCGAAATTGTGAGTTCGAAAGCTTCCGAAGCCAGGTCTTTCCCTTCCCCTCTGCCCTTCTTTTGAACAAAAAAAGTGGATTCCTTTTATTCTTTTTCCTCTCACCTCTTTTTCCTCTCCCCGTTGTTTTTGCTTGCCCTCATTTTCCCTTTTTTAATGAGGGGCTGATCCAAATTTTTTTTTTGGTTTCAACCACTTTTCCTTCCCGTATGATGATGGACCTTGTCTTTTTGACTTTCTCTTTACCTCAAAAATTGCTCCATTCCCCAGGAGACATTCGATGGGCGTTTTTTCTTACTTTTTTTCATTTTCTCCCCTGACGATCCTGAGAGTTGGAGCGTCTTCCCAGCGCTTTTTCCGCTTGGACTTTTTCCCCCCTGGTTTGCCTTGTAAATTTTTTTTGGGTACGTTCACCTTTGGCAGTCCTTTCGATCCTTTAAGCCTCCCCCTTTCCTCCTTGTTTTTCAAATCAAGCAATCGGCCTCTGGCCCCTATTTTTTTCTCGTCGTCCTTTTTCCGTCGCACGTCCCCCCTCCCGATTTGTTTTTTGCGATATTCATCATCTGTCTTGTTTTTCTCAGTCCCTTTATAACGATGCCTTCTACTATTTCCCCCCCCTTAGTTCCTGCTTCGTTTTTTTAGATAGGGCTTTTTTCCCCAGCCACCCTTGCGCCCGGTTTGACAACCTATTTTTTTTGATTGGATTTTTTTTTTCAGTCCAGATAGAGTTCAAGCCCCTTACCTTGTGCTTTGAGTTTATCCCCCCCCTCTTGTTTTCCTTTCTTTCGTTCCATCTTGCTGTCACGAGGATATAGTGAGTCTTTCTCTTTATTTTCCTTATGTGAGTAAATTCCCTTTCCCCCGGCCCCCCTACCTCCTCGAGATCTGTTCCCCTGGATGCCTACTTCTTTCCCGGTCATTTTCCGACATACTCCGTTACATTTCACCCCTCTTAAAATGAATGGATTACTTTAATTCTCCCCCTTCCAAGGTCCCCCTTTTCTTTTCTTTTTGTTCCGTTTTTCTCCTTGGTCGTTTCCTTAATCTGTAATTGGTCAGTGAGTGTTCTTCCCTCCCTCGCTCTCCCCCCCCTGTTACCAATAAATATAGTGAACCCTTCTTGTTTTTATGGAGTTTTTTTTTTTACCTTAGAAGGATCCCGCTCTTTTTCCTTTAGGTTCCCTTTGAATAGAGAACCCCACTTTTTTTCCCCCAAACCATTGACCCGAGTCTTGCTTCCTCTGCCTCCCCTCGCTTCTCACTCTCAGCATTTCTTTCTTTTTCATCCAGGGAAAACCTAACCCCTTTTTTTTGTCCCCCTCCCTCTGGTGGTGAAGGAGGGGCATTTTACACATTTCGAACATCTTTTGCCTTTTTACCACTTTCCAGTTTTTCCCTTTTTCGAATCACCTTCGCTTTTTTCTTCTGAGCGGGACCTTCATCTTGTCAACCTTTGCTCTCTTTCCCTCCCCTCTTTTTCTTTCTTTCCAGGCTTAAGAGTGACGCTTCTTCTTTTCTTTTTCTTTTTTCCCCATCGGATCCCGTTCCGACCTTTTCCCCCCTTTTTGTTGACCCTCCCTCCTTTAACTTCACGAAATAATTTTTTTTCCTGACTTTCCCCCCCCTGGTATATGATCAGGGTTCTCGTTTTGCGTTTCGATCTGTTCCCCCCGTGTTGCTTTTCCTCGTCTAACTTTGCCGACCTCTTTTTTTGGTGTTCTTCCTAGCGTTCTTGTCCCAACTCCTCTCCCCCCTCGCAGCGTGAAAATATGTTCTTCCATGCGAGTCCTCCCTCTTGCCTGTTTGATTGGGAAACTTTCCCTTTTTAGATCGTTTGTCTTTTTTTTTCCGACTTTCTTGATGCTCCAGTAAGTGATCGCCTCCCCCCTACTTGTTGAAAAATATTCCTCTTTTTTGGATTCACCTCCTTCATAGGTTCTTCCTTCCTTCCTTTATGCGTTCCCCATTTTTGTTGTCCATCCTTCCCCGGGCGTATAGCCTCCATTCCCCTCTTTTCTCTGGCTAGTGCTTTTCTTTTCTGTTTAATAAAAGCACCCCAATCATGTCTTTTCCTTTCCTATACTCCCCTTTCCCCCTGCTGCTTCCCTCCCCTTCAAACTCTTTTCGTAACTACCGCACCGTCCTTTTGTCCCTTTTTTACCCGAATAGTGCTTGGCCTACCACCTTCCCTCGCCCCGTTTCGGCAGCGCGTTTTTCGTTTATTCCTTTTCTGTTCCCATCGCGTACTCCTCCTGGGGCTTCTCTTAATAAGTAGATGCTTCGCTGAATCAAAGAAGACTCCTTTTCTTTTTTTTGCGCTTCCTTCCGGGGATTCTTTTTTTTTTTTGCGCGCCTCCCCTTGGACGCCGACGACTAGTGCTGATTTACCCCACCCTTCTCCCTTTTTGCACTTAGCTTCCCAGTTTCTCTGCTCAGTTCTAGCTTTTTTCTTTCCATTGCCTCTCCTCCTTTCTCTGCGCCCCCTTGGGTCCAGCCGCCCCTTAAACTGCCCTCTCTCCCAAACTCTCCTTCGCGCGGGGGATCCTGCCGCCCCCACCTTTATTAAGAGCCCATAATTTTGTTTCTCTCCCCCCCTTCCCCTCCTTTAGTCGCCCTTTAATTCCCTCCTGCCTCTCGGTTTGAACCCCCCAACCCCCCTGTTCAGCCCTTATTTTAAAGATTTCCTCTTCTTTTTTTTTTCTTTTCCACATCTCTTTTGCCGCCCTTTATTCCCATTGCGGGTTTTCCCACCCTTCTCCTGGCTTTTATTTCCCCTGCCCTGGTCCCCGATTGTCCCACTAAGTTCCCCTTTCGACACGCTGCTTTTTTTCCTAACTTATTTTTTTGAGCCTCTTCAAAAAGAGATCCTTATTTGTTTCTTTTCTTCCTTATGCGCTACTTGGGCCCGTTTTTTTGCCGCTTTTTTTCAAGGCTCCCCTTAGGGTGCCCCCTTGCGATTAATAGCGCTTTTTCTCTTAGTGCGCCCTTTTTTTTCCTTCCTCAACTCTTCCACTTTTTTGGCCCCACCTGTTCCGCTCGCATTCAAATAACCGGAACGTCTGCCGCGTTTTTTAGATCTTTTTTGAGCGTTTTGTGTTCCCTTGGCCCTCCATTCCCCGATCCCTTCTTTCTTTCCCCCCCTCTAGGTCTTGGCTTTTTCCCTTTGAACTGAATACGGACAATCACACTCTCTTCCTTGACCCCCCTTCTTTCTCGTTTTCTTTTTTTTCCGCAGTTTCCCCTCTCCTCTTCACGATGTCCTTTTTGGAGTTCCCACATCTTGGCGTATGTACCTTTTTCTACTCCCTCTTTTCATATAGTGAGTTGATGGGCGTTCCCTAGGTTTCTTACATAACCGTCCCTTTCCCGCTTCCTCTCGCCCTTTTCTGAAATGTCCTGTATAACTGCCTCACGTCTGCCTCAATCGGAAAGTTCAATTTCCCCCCCCCCTTTAGCCCCTGGTACCAGAATTCCTTCCCTCGCAGGAATTTGTATATTTTCTTTTGGTTCCTTGCACTTGGGAGTCATTTTTCTTATTTTTGTTTTTTTTCCTGCGCGCGAGCAAGTCAAAAACGTTCCCCTCCTTTCATGTTTTTTTCCCCCTTTTCTTTCTTGGGAAATTGAGTCTTCCCCTCCTCACTCTCCGGCGGCGGTTGAATAGAGAACTCCTGAATTTTCACCCTGCCCCTTCGGATCATTTCGACGCTAGTAAAGCTCTTTTCACGCCGAGAAAAGGATCCCTTACCTATCCATCCCCCCTTCTTTTCTTCCAGCTGGAGTACGTTTTATTTTTGCTTTCCTGCGAGCCCTTTTGCGGCTCCCTCCCGCTGGCTAATTTCTTTCCCCTTTTCCATCCCTTTTCCCTCCTATGCGGTTTCCGGCACGCTTAAGTCGTTCTTTGAAACCCCACTCTGTTGTTTTTGAGGAGAAGTTCCCCGCCCTTCTTTCAGACCTCTTTTTTTTTTTTGGTCGGGAACTCTTTTCTGGACAAAAGGAGTTTCCGGAACCCCTATTTTTTTTCTCTATGGTGGCCTCCAGACGGAACGCGCTTCGGGGGTTCTTTTTATCTAGGTCTTTGATTTTTTTTTTCTCTCTTTCGATTACCCAGTTGAGCTTTTTTCCTCGGAAACTTCGCCTTCAACGGTTCCCCTTCTGTGTGGGTGACCCCTTCTCTCTTGTTTTCCACCCCTCTCCTCAGAGTAGTAAAAAGAGCTCGCTGACCTTTTTTTTCTCAATTGGGTTCCTCTCTTTTCCCCTCAAACATGCCTTTTTCCCAGAGATGAGTTTAAGTTGTCCCCTTCCTCTTTCACAGACTTCCCTCCTCGTCGATGAGCCAGTTTCCTCTCTAGCGCCCCAAGTTCCCCCCCTAGTCCTGTAAATATTCATGATATGGGGTTTTTCTCTCTCCTGACTTTCCCTGTCCTAGTCTTCCCATATGTTGATTCCCCTTCCCCCCTGATTAGTTTCTATAGACTGCAACCCTTTTTCTCTTTGCTCTTTTTCTTTTTTTCTTTGTTGGAAGGTGCTCTTGATTCCTCATCCACAGTTCTCCTCCTCACCCCTCCCGATTGTGATGAGTCTTCGTCCCCTCTGTTTCGCCGCCCGTAAAGGAATTTTTTTCACACGCGAAGTTCTGCGCCCACATCTTCCCCCTCGTCTCGCCACCTTTGCCGCTGTGGATGTACTTAGGCCCAGCCCTGTCTCAAGAGCAGTACTAATTGGCTTTTTCCCTCCGAATCTTCCCCCCCACCCACCCCCCCCCCCCCCCCCCACCCCCCCCACCCAACCCCACCCCCCCCCCCCCCCCCCCCCCCCACCACCCCCCCCCCCCCCCCACCCCACCCCCCCACCACACCCCCAAACCCCCCCCCCACCCCTCACGATTCTCTTAATTTTATGATTTATATAGCTTTTTTGGGCTCCTTTTTCTTTATTTCTATCTAAGCTTCTTTCTCCTCCCTCTTTGCCAATCCTACAGTTTAGTGCTGGTTCTTAACCCCCCCACCCTCCCCTTCTCGTTCCTCTCTGCGCCAGTTCTTTCCCCTTTAAGTGAACTCGCAAGAATTTCCTACTCCCCTTCTCTTTGGCCTGAAAAGCGGACCAGTCCCGTTCCTCCCTCCCTCATGCGCTCACACTTCCTTTTAGCGTTTCCCCTGACCCTCATTCCTCTCCCAGGAGTCCTCGTGTTTTTCTATATTTACTTTAGTTAGCATCCTTTCCTCCCCGGAGTCTTCCTTTCCGGTTTTGAACCCCCCCCACGTGTCTCGTTTCCTTTTTCCTGATTATCTTTTCTTTTTCCCTTTTCTCCTAATCCCCTCTGTTGTGTTTTGTCGATTAGATCCCTCTTTCCTAAGGATGATAAAAATGTGTTTTTTTCCCCCCCCCCTTTTTTTCCGGCTTCTTTTGATGATTCCTTTCCGGCTTTCTGGAACTCAACAAAAGAAAGGTGCCTTGAGGATCCTTTTGTGAGCCTTCCGAATGAGTTTTTTGCCGGCCATTGACTCGTGTTTGCGCGCCTTGCGGGTTAAATCCTTAGTTGGTTCCCCCCCCTTTTCGTGCGCCTTCTCAAAGGATTCGATTTCCCGTCTGACCCGCTGGCCTGAGCGCTGAATGCTTCCCAAGCCTTCTCCTTGACCCCTGTTCCCTCAGCATTTCCGGCCCGGCGCTGCCCCCTAACTCCCCCTCTCTTCCCGACGAGCCTACGAAAATCCCCCTTTTCCCGGCTTTTTTTTTGAGGCTCGATCATAATTTCTCTTCAACGCTTTTGCTGCATTTAACCTCCATTTCCCGTGTCTTCTCCTTTTCCATCGGCCTCGATTGGTTGATGTCAGCTTTATGCGGTCGATACGACCCCCCTACACTTTCCCTTCAAACATCTCTTCCCTTAGCTCTATTCTTCCCCAAGCCCCTCAGTCGTGAAAAGACATATCATTACTTGCTTTTTTTCCCAACTGAGTAAATGACCTCTCCTTTCTTCATATTTCGTGCTGTTGCGATGGCAACTTCCGTTGATAAACAACCGTACACGGCCTCCACCTTCACGCCCCCATAGCGTCCCCTAGGAAATGGCAGGATCCTCCTGAACCCTTCCGCTCTCCACCCCATAATGGTCCCTTCTCTGTCCTCATTGATAGTCCTGCACTTCTTTAATTTGATTGTCTATTGTCTTGCGTCTCTTCTCCTTTCTCCGCGGACTCTCCTTTTTCAGGTCCAGTCTGTGCCTCCATTCCCCTCCCAGTGCCCCTCCAAGGCAGGTTTTTCCCTGGATCTCTCTTTCCTAAGGAACCCGATTTAAAGTTCAGAGAGCTCTTGTCTCCTTTTTTTTGAATACTCTCCCCCCCAACCCCGCGAGCTGTCCAATTTCCTTTCTTTCGGCGAAGTTTAGACGAGCTGGCACCCTCTTTCCCCCCTAGACGACCTCTCTCTAACTGATCATTTCTCGAGTCCTCACCCTCTAGGATTTCCCCCCGACAAGTATTTCTCTTTCGGTTCAAGGCGCTTCCCAATCAGTATAGTTCCTGCCTTTCGCCTTTCCTTTCACTCCTCCCCCTCTAGTTCAATACCCCTTTAGGCCGGCTTTTCCCCGATAAGCGGTCTTCCCCTCTCGTCTATTTTCCCCCTCTTTCTAGTATCCTTTTACATCCTCAAGTGTTCCCGTTCCCTATGGGAGACTTACCAATACAAATTTCGCCCCTGTTGTCCCCTTTTCTACGTTTCTTTGACCAGTCACGCCCTTCCCGGCATATGTCGTGTTTCCCCCCACCTTTTCTTTTTTAGGTAAGATTTCTCAGTGTTAGGGGGGGCTTTTGCTCCCAAAGGAGAGGTAGGAGTCTCTTAATGCGCCCTCCCCTTTTCG
>Ga0179593_1693302_pt1 | contig 11897 bp, 13 predicted proteins | sample CZODoug2_1_08_16_FD_185931 | JGI IMG/M metagenome (GOLD analysis project Ga0179593, IMG submission 185931) | Vadose zone soil fungal communities from Angelo Coast Range Reserve, California, USA - CZODoug2_1_08_16fungal (PacBio error correction) | ecosystem: Environmental > Terrestrial > Soil >... | reverse complement strand
ATCCGCTTCCGCCACATGTGCGCTTCTTCCGTAGTTGATTGAAGTTTTCACCTCTTCTCCTTCCCGTGTACCACTTTTCAGCTTGTCAGAGTGCTATTTTTCCATCCCTCGAATTCAAGGGAGTTGGTCCTTTCGGATTACTTTTCTAGGGTGCGCGGACCGTCCCCCAGAGGCGGAACCGTGCTTCAACTAACTGCTTGAACAAGAGGTTCGTGCTGGAGAAATTCATCCTCTTGAGATAGGACGGATTCCATAGGAATATTTAATGGCGGCGATTTTCGAGTACCTGTCCGCTCGTCTTTTTTTTTCCCTCGGCCTTTCCTCCCCCAACCATAGACTAGTCCTTCCTTCGCAGAGAAATTTTTTCCCCCCTCCATGGTCGGTAGGCCCTCCCCGCCGGCCCGCGTTAGCCGCCCCCCTCCCCTCTTCATCGATTTCTCCTTTGTCGAGCGCGCCATCACGGTCCTTCAGGCTGACCGGGTCTTTCCAACATGCAGCCATTCCCCTTCCTTCCCTCTGATCGAGCATTCCCTCTCCGAAGACGCGGTATCCCTCCTTCAGGAATCCTCGTTCCAAGCCTTGGAGCTTTTCTCTCAAGGTTTTCAGCCTCCGAGACTACCCTTCAACCGATCAGCTCCTCGAGCGCCGACGCGACCCTTTTCCCTTATCCCCTGCAGATAAAATCGTCCTCAATTAGACCCTCTGTTTTACGCCATCAAGCCCGCGCTTTTTTTATCTTCCTTTGCCTTGGCCGTTTCCCTTCTCTGAAGCCCCTTCCTTCCGGCGCTCGTTCGGCGGCCCCCTTTGTTCCGATCGGGGGTTCCCGAGTCCCTCGTTTGCAAGCGACTCTTTCCTCTCTTATCGCCGTTCCGGCAGGATCAACAGCACCGATCCCGACGGATCTCTTTGACAGTGAGTCGGGCTCTTTTGCCACGTCGGGAAGGTGTCGCGGGCGGAACCGCCGCACGTCGTCGGAGCGCTTGATATACTTTTGCGGTAAGTCAAGGTCCTTCGGGCATTTTCCCCTAGGAATGAAACCATTTTTCTAAGAAGCTCTCCTCCCCGAGCGACCGCGGTTTTTTGTTCGCTGGCGGAACGTCCCTGACGCCCGTCGCTAACGATAATCCAGTCCTTTCTTTTTTTTCTTTTTCTGAGGGCGGTATCGTAAGGGTTGATTCCCGGCGCTTTCAGGGACGAGTTTTCTTTCTTTGGTCCTTCCAGAGACGCATCGCCTCTGTCTTTCCCCCGCAATCATTCTCCGAGGGAACAGCACTCTTTCCCACTTCTTTCACCCAGAATCGCACGCTGAACAGTGATGCTTTCCCCATTTGAGTCGATTTCTTCCTTTTTTCTGCCGTAAGCCCCACTGTTTTGTTTGCACAGACGCCTCCCACCAGAGGTTATTTAAGGCCCGGCCGCTTTCTTTAACAGCAGCTGGGACTTTCCTTTGTCGGTACTTCTCTATCCATGCAGGTAGTTGTGGGCGTGGCTCCTCCCCCCGAGGTGCCTAGGGCTCTTTCCGGAAGCCTACCCCTTCCTTAACGCGATACGCTTCCCAGCTTTCGCTCCCCCTAGCCTTCATGTTTCCCTCCCTCTTTTTCCACGGTGACGATGTGCCTATCTGCGAAGCAGCTATTTTGCATATTTTTTGCTCAGCCGCAACGGCCGTTCTTCTTTTCTCCGTTTTCCCTTTGCGCCGCAATTTTTTCTGTCCTTTCCTTTGCTTCCGTGTCTCTTCGGAAACCCCCCACGAGAGTTGTGCCTAGGAAGTTGGCGAAAAAGTGGCGCCCCAACGAACAAAGTCTCGGTGCTCTGTCCCTGGACCTTCCCTGGACTCCTCGCGAGCCAGGTTTGGGACGCATTCTATCCCCTTTTCGTTGTTGTTTTTTCTCGCCTACCCCGGCGCGTCAACCTGAGCAGGGTTTTACTTATGACGAGCACCGCGAATTTTTTTTCGCTAACTTTTTCGAATTTTCTCGTGGAGCGGGGCGGCCGTTTCTATTTCACGACTTTTTTTCCATCCGCTACATTGCGCGTACTACACGATCCACGATCTGGTTCCCCCTGCTTATTGTTTTTTCCGACTCGACAATCTATCGGCGTGCGCCGCTCTCCTTGCCCGCGAGTTCTCCCTTCTCACAGTGTCGGAGCATTCCTCTTCCCTATTGATCGGGGGCGACGATTTTATTTTTCAACACCGCTTGAGTTTAGAGATTTCTATTTCTTCCCTAAGCATGCCCTGCAGGGCTTTGAGGCTCGGACTTACCCACACCCTGATCCTTCCACCCTAAGAAGAAAAGAAAGCGGCTTACCTCCCCTCTTTTCCTTTGTCAAACATTCCGTGGGGTCACCTTCTTCCCACAAGGCGTACATTTTTGTAAAGTTGGATAATGCCTCGACGAATGGACGTCCCTATCCCCCCTTTCTAATCTAGTTTCAGCTTTCCCCCGCTCTGGTGACGCTGATAGTTTTTGCGTTTTTTTTCCGCCTCTTCTTTCTTACGTGTTGTCGGTGTTCTTTTCCTCTGCACCCTTGGTCGTCATACCTTCCCCACCCCCTCTTTCCCCTCCTTTTCTACGCCGCGCTTATTACGCCAGCATCTACATAGCCGCGCGTACATCCTGGGTACCCTCCAAAGTTCTCGAGGAACTGGTGGCCCTTAACCCTTCGAATCCTCCCTTGGGTCCGAACGATACCGCGACCTTATTGATTCTTGTACGAGCGGCTTCGTTCCAGGCAGGTTTTTTTTTCAAAGAGACCGCGATTCTCTTTCCCTTTCGCGTTGCCCGCTCCCCTTTTTTTCGGAGGTTTCGCCGAGGAAGCCATTCTTCTCAACTAGATGTCTCGCTCTTTTTTTTTAGACAGCCCATGGTCTGTGATATGAAGGAGCGCCGCCCTTCCTCTCTAGCTTCCTTCCCTGTCCCCCTTTTGGCGGCGCAAGCCACGCATTAGCCGACCGCCTGCTTTTTTGTCGACGATGACAGTGTTCGTAGCCCAAACTTTCCCTTTTCTTTCTCTGGCCGCCGGACGATGCCTTTCTTATAGAGGTGATTCTGGCTATTTTTTCTATGGAGCGCGCCTATCGTCATTTTTGATGGGGGTCAATCATCGCGGGTGACGGAAAAATTCAAAGGTCACCGTCTGCAGAAACGTAAGGCCTCGATTTTACTCCCTTTGAGCCGTGTTCGGATTTTTGCTCCGATCTGTCACCGCCCTTCCAGTAGCTGCCCCGGTGAACTTCCTCACTCTAGGAGTTTGAAGCGCGCCGCGGTCTTCTTTCGAACTCGATCAGAGTGTGCGAGAGGTTGGAGAAGGTCACACCTGCAAGTTTCTTTTTTAACCCCCTTGCTGGCGCTCTTCTCCCTTCTCCGAGATGCAGGAGTGGAAAGGGGTTCGGCTGAGGTCGGGCCGGCGGTCTTTTATCTATTCGGTCATGCTTCTTGATATGGAGAGCGACCCCCAATTCGAGTCCTCTTTGTTTCCAGCGGGCGAATTAATAGTAGTTCTTTCCGGTAAGCGAGGCCCGGTGTATTTCCCCTCGCCTGAATTCCCAGAAAGAGAGCCCCTTCCCCCCCTAGATAATGCCCTTCCCTTCCCTATAGGTTCAAGATGTACTTCGCACCTTTCCCAGCCTTTCCCTCCACGCCTGAGGAAGAAGTTTCCCCCTTGTGCCTCATATGTTTCTTCCCTTCCTCCCCCTTCCGCGCAACCGATAGGAACGCGAAAAAGTTTCTCCTCCTTTGTCCTCTCCCGACTAAGTCGGTTTCACGCTGACGTGAAACGGGCCGACTTTTCCGCGACTTTCTTTTTCCTGGGGGAAACTTTACCGCGAACGCCGTGTATTCCCCCCTCCCTTCCGTTGGGAGTCTTCGGAGCCCGTCTGTAGACTTGCCCTCCTCACTCTGTTGAATGAAGTTTCTATTTCGTGAACATTTTCTTTACCCACGTTCCGCGGTTCTAGATAGGTACATCCCTCCTACTTTGGTATCGTCTCCCGAGCGAACTTCAGGGCCGGGGCTCCTTCCGGTTCCGGGATTGCCACGTCCCGGACAAGGTCCGGCTTTTTATCCCCCCCCTTTCATGATCCAGAAAGCCGATAATCCTATCGCCGCTTGTCTTGCGGTTCCAAATTTTCAAACGAGAAATCTCTTATTCTGGGATCTCGTAAGGCCGGGCTTTGCAGTGCCGGATTTCGGAGGCGGCCCTCCTGCCCTCGGGCTTCTCAATCGTTACACCCCTCTCATCGCGTTCACTGCTGCGCGTCACAGACTTCTTTACATGCCCCCGTGCATCCAACCCCTCCCAGAGCTTGCGCTGAGGTCTCAAGGAGAGACTCGCCCCCTTTTTGGTAGGTCTTCGTTTGGAGGTTTTCACGATAAGGAAAAGCCCCTTTTCCTCCTTTCCCACGGTAGATCTCCCCCCCCCAGCATGCCGGTCTCGTCTTCCTTTAACCGGGTCGACAAATGCGCGATTTCTTCCATCTCGAGAATTTTTTTTACCTTGGTTTCGCGTAATCCTGCCCGACGACAGCGGCGGGCTTCCACCTCGCTCTTTTACTTCCTTAAAAGCAGGCTTTTTCTTTCTTCCGTGCCGGGTTGCCGAAGGGCAGAAATACCCTTTCTTTATCGTTGAACAGTTTTAACCCAGAGGGATCGAGTATTCACTGTCCTTCCCATATCCCTCTTGCGCGCCCATTCGCTAATTTGTGCGCACGCCCACCTGGTGTTCCTACTACAACCCTCGTACGGAGGCATCCTCCCGGCGTTTGTAGGATCTGATGGCACGGGTCTTTTTTCTGTTCCGGAGTGGGAATAATGACGGGTTCTGCTCGCTCCCTCCGTTTGCAGAGCAGGAAGCTCCCTTCGGCGCCTCAGGCATTCTCCCCTTCCCCCATCGCCGGATGCTTCGCGAGACAGGCTGAGTCCTTCGCCCTCCTTCGATTTCTTTGCATCTTCTTTTGAGGAGGAACCGAAGCAACGTCTCTGGATTTTTGCGAGTGCCACCGCCTTTCTCCCCCTTTTCTGAAATCGAGGGTCGGCGCATGATCCCTCTAATGACCCCCCTCTCTTTTGCCAAAGCCGATGTCTTACAGGATCGGCCGACGCCGATCGGATTTGTCCGTTCTGTCGGACTGCGCAAGGCCCGCCTATATCCCCCTCCAGGATTCCCCTCCTACGTGCATCGGCGGTGATGCGTCTTGTTCCAATCTGGCGTCGGCTCGTACTTTTCTTTTTTCCCTTCGGCTTTCGCGGGGGGCTTTTTCAACGAGGTGCGCGAGGTTGACCCGACTCTCTCGGAATCGTTCTCTTTCATACGAAGCCATCACTTCTCTGGGGAAACACACGCCCCTTTCCAGGATCCGCTTATCCCTATTAGAAATGTGGATGCGTTTTCCTTCTATCTTTCTTCATACGCGAATTATTTCTACGACTGTTGCCCCCCTTGTTTCGTTGCCCACAGCGGGAAACTCTGTTGACGGCCGACCCTCGACCCTATGGACGTTTTATCTTCTATTGCCAGTCTCTTTTCTGCTTTAGTTGAGCTAACCTCTTATGTCCGCCCTACTCGCCCGGCAAGCCTTGTCGGCGTCTCGGACGCATCCGCTCTTCCCGTGACTCATTTAGGGAACTAGGGGTGGTAACCCTTGTCCTGACACCCGATACATTTGTTCCGTTCTTCTCCCTCCTTTCTCCACGGTGACGATGGATCGGCCTCAGCAGCCGATAGGTTTGCCCTCTTCCCTCTTTCGTACCCCCTCCAACGGCCACCAGATCGTGGATCCTCCCTTCACTTTTTCGTGCTCTTTTAACCTGGATGTCCGGCGGGGGCCCGTCTCTGTCGGTGAACTCCCCCTCTCTCCCTTCGCGTTGTGAAAACAGGTTGCTTTTTTTCTCGCATCCGTACACGGACTCCTTTCTCCCCCCCCGCTCATTTAGGCCGCTTTTTAACTAATAATAAGTGGTGTTTCCCCCCGGGAAGCGCTTTCTCCCTCTCTTTTTCTTCCCACCTTTACGGGGACGTATGCCGAGACACCCCCCCTGTTAGCCAACGGCTACGCCCCTTCTCGTTCGAGGGCTTTTCAAGCCGCCGGAAGTAAGGAACTGCACTTCCCCTCTGTCCAAAGTCTCCACTTCTTTGCCGTTGAATGATTTTCCTCCAAAAGAGCAAACCTATCTTTGTCTTCCCCCCTTTCCCCTGGCCTGGGCCTCCCAGTGTAGGAGAATTATCATCTACTCTCCTCCTTGCTCGGTCTCTTTAGAAGAGGGTGACCACTTCGTTTACGCGTGCGTTCTTGAACAAGGAGTTACTTTCGAGAAGTTTTTTAGCCCCGGTCTTACTCCCCCCCATACCTGATGTTATACCGTATTAAAGTAAAGAGGATTTTCTACTCCCCTTTTTCGGCCTAAATCCGCGGGAGGCTGTCAGGATTTACCTCCCCCTTTTTAAGTCTATTCCGAGAGAATCGCCCGCAGGACAGAAGACGGCCCCCCCCCCATTTGATTCCGATGATGGTTCTCTTTTTCGCCGTTTCTTTTCCTCGTCTCTATGAGGGCTCTTTTCTCGATGAGGATCGGCAACCCCTTTTTTGCCCCAAGATAGAAGGCGACGCTCCTCCCCCTACCTCTCTACACATTCGCCGCGCTCTTTCCTTTCCTTCACCGCCGACTGACGAGGATTTCATTCTCTTGCAGGGCGCTAGGTCACCCGACACTCCGGTCGCCGCTTACAGACTCGCCTGTACGAGCGGCTTCCTTGCGCATTTCCCTCTGCCCGCCGACCTCGATTTCGATTTTTTTTCAAGCATTGTTCTCCTCGCCTTTTTCTTTTTTCTGCCTTTCACGCCCCTCGCGGTTGATAGAAAGCGCCTTCTTTTCGTTCGTGCTGCTCCTCCCCTTTTCTTCCGTTTTGCTCCGCGACGATATAAAGAGAGTCTCCGGCGCTGGGGTGTCAAGTCCCTCTTTTCTCCCGCTATTTGGAATTGCGGGCTCGACGAAGCGTCCCTCCTCACGTTTCTCCCCCCCTCTTCCCCGTCAGGGGACATCTGACGATGCCAGGAGACGTATCCTCACATCCTTGTTTGCTCCTGGAGCTGCCGAAGAGGGTCTCCTCCCTTATACTCGATACCTTTATTTCCTTTCTTAGTCTTTGACAGGACGTTTGTCCTCGGATATCCGAGGAAAACGTCACGTCCACTCCCCTATACGGCAATAAGAGGGACTTTAAGCTAGCCCACCCGAGCGATGGTTTAAACCAAAGGCCCCCCAGATAGACTGGCGGCGCCTTAAATGGGTTAACGGAGATATGCATTGCCCAGCTTCATTTCTACTAGACGCTTCTCTCCTCCCTTTGAGTGACGGGTTCCCTTCTGTCCCTTTTTTGGTTGTGGCCGGTTTCCCTTTCCTGCTAATTCACTCCCCCTTTTTGTTGGCGATTCCTCCTGTCTCCCCAACAGAGAGTAAGCTCCTTTTTGGTGATGCCGCCTCCCCGCTTGAATTCAGCAATAGGTACGCCTCTTTTAGACTCCCTCTCCTCTGACATAGGTCCCCCCCTCACCGCGAGCAAACGCCGCCGCTACTTAGGCCGGACCCCTAGATGGGATCGCCCCCCGCGCTCCCTCTTTTCTGGGGCATTGCAGACCCCTTTGACTCCTTCTGGTTCTCGTTCTTTTTTTCTTTTCCGCGCACCCCCCTTCGTTTCCGCGCAAAAGGAGAACGACCACCATCCCTCTACCCTCCTCTTCACTGTAGGAGGATTTTCCCAGGCGGAACGCTGACGCTGTGACGGGGTCCGGAACATTTCCCACTTTTTACCTGGCATGTTCCTGCAATGCATTCCCTCTCGACGCTACTCTTCTTCTCTTTTCTGCTCCTCCTAGCACGATGGGTGCTTTTTTCTCACGTGTCGAAACGTCGGGCAAATCGTTTCTTTTCCCGTTTTCCTTCACCTTTTCTGTCCCTCTACTCCGATTCGGTCCATCCCCCCCGTTTCTCGTAGGCCCAAATTTCGTGCTTGAAGGACAGGATTTCCTCAACGGATGCTCGGAAAGCCTCGGCGCCGAGCCTCCACTTAGTCCCCCTTGTGGACTGCATTCCACGCATTTTCTCATCCGGTTCTGAAGGGCTGGGCGAGACGCATTTTCGCCGAATCATCTCTTGTTCTTCGACTGCTCGCTCTTTTGAGACCTTTTTTAACACATTGTGCGGACCCGGCCGGGCCTCGCTTCCTGAATTATCCTGGGAATTGTCGAAGCCAGAGCCGGCATCCCCCCCAACGAGGCATAAGAGATGTTTCCCCGATCAAGGAGCGCCTCCTTTTTTTCCCCATTGGTTTTCCCCGGGAAACGGCTCCTAGACCCCGGTCCTGCCGATATCACCCCGCCCGTGGACCCCTTTAACTAGAGTTGACTGTTGGTCACATTCGTATGTGCCATCACGAACTGATCCTCTGTGTCCTACAGCAATAGGCCTGGTAGACCCCCCCCCCTTAAGGTTCTCCTCCCCCCCCGAGAAGTGAATGGTTTCACGCGGAGCGCTTCCCACTTTAAGGATCCAGGAGGGCCGCCCCTCTCTTCCGCATTATTCGGGAGGGGGACAGTCGCCTGCCCCTTTTATCTACACCCCGCAGATATTGACCCCCCATTCTTCGGGCACCTTCTTCTTTGCCGAACCCCCGAGGGGAGACACAAGCAAATGCCGATGTACCACTTTCGCGCCACTCCCCAGAAATAAAAGCCGTTGCCTCGATCGTTTTCCCCTTCCTCTTTCGGCGATCCTCGTTTTCGTGATTCTCCCTCCCCGGACGACCGGAGATTCGGTACCGCTACTTCCGGGCATAATGCCGAGTTTTTTCTTTGCTTTCGACACGCCCTTCAGGAAGCTCTCGCGTAAGCGGCGCGGCTTCCTTCACCCAGCACCCCTCTTTTCCGAAGGAGCGAGAAGGCTCTTTCCCTTCTATATAAATGCCTTTGGAGTTCCCCCCTTCCCCTCTTCCTCCAGGCTGAGGAGCGATTTGTTCAAGGAGATCGGTACAGCGAGGCCCCCTTTCCTGCCGGGTTTTTTACGGGATTCTAAAGAAGACCCTCCCCTCGCTTTTCTTTCGCGTAGCGGTCTTTTCGGCCTGTGCGCCCCTCCCTCCATCAACGCGCTTCATTTGAATCGGCTTTTTTTCGAGGTCGTCGTTTCTCTTCCCTTTTTCTGCGCGGCGCGCCGTCTGTGGCGCGATCCTTTTCCCCGGTTGCGACTTACAGGAAATCCGAGCCCTACTTCTTGTAAACACTCCCCCTCCCCTTCCCCGGATCAGCGTTCTCCACGCTGACATGCTCCCCCGTGGATGTGCTGGTTTCCGTTCCCCCCTTCTTCCTTCACCCCCCCTTTTTTTCCGCCTTGTTGCCCACGCCTGATTGAAACCAAGCGGTCTTCTGTCCGCGTCACAGCAGGTTTTTCTCCTCCCTGGTGCGATTTTCACTTAGAAAAGCTTCAGGACCGAAACCTTCCCCGCTCGGCGGAATTTTCTCAATAACTCCCTCTCTCATAGTTTCCCTTTTATCGTCGACCCCGAGAAATTCGTCCCTTCGTCGCGCTTAGAAATTCTCCCTCGGACTGTGATACGGAATAGGCGACGATTCATTTTCTTCTCTGTTTTGACGCTTGTTTCTCCTTCCTTTTCGGTGTCCTCCTCAAACGGCACAGATGGGCTTGGATTTTGCGCGCCAATGTACTTTTCCCGGTGCAGTCAGATTGAATTAGAGATCGGTGAACCTCCCTCTGACGTCGCCGCAGGTGTCATTTTCTCGCGACGAAAAACCGTAAAGAATGAGCGGTTTCTTTTTTTTTCCCGCCAGGCTCAGGTGAGACATGGGTTCTATTTCTATAGATGGTAATAATAATCAGTTGTGCGTAGATCTCTTGCATAAAACTTTCCTCTCCTTTTCTTCTTTTCCTATTAAGTTAAGGGGACGGACTTTCCGATTTTTTAGTCAGAGATGCAAAACTGTTCCCTTCCTACGCTACCCTGTTTTTTTCCCCTATCTAGAATTAGACACGCCGCCGTCCCCACGCTCTTCCATTGCGCTGCAAACTTCCTCCCCCGCACCGTCCTACACGTCAAGATCTGTTTTTCCTTGGTGCGACGCTCCACAACCCTCTTCCCACCCCCCCTCTGTTGCGAATATGGCCTCAAATAGTAAAAGGTCGGATCCCCTTCCCTCATCGAATTGATCGTGGTCGATCTCTACTACCAAAACCTATGATTTTTCCGAGTGAGTTCGTCGATTTTTTTTTTTCCTAGGGTTTTTCGCGTATCTTTCTTAGGTATGGAAGCCCCCTCCTTTACGTCTCCCTCGACCTCCTCCGTTCCCATCTATCGGTAGGTTCGCACATTATGTAGGCCTTTTTTTGCTCTCTCTGGGGCGAATAAGGGTTTCTGGGGCACCCTTTTCGTCTCAAATTGTTTTTACCCTCGCGCGATGAAGACCTGTTCATTCCAGAAGCCCAGCCCATCCCCCGCCCCCCACTTTCCAGCATTTAATTCTTACCGACGCTGGATAAGGGCTTGGTCCGTTTTCCTCGCTCTATGAGGGCTGATTACGACCTATGCGGCTCGGCACATGCACTTCCTTCACCCCCGTCTCACCGGAGAAGCAGCGCCTTGAGCCCCCCCTCCCTCCCCCCAGACTCACCCCTCCCCTTGATAAAGACAAATCCGTGCGGATGCGCGAGGGAACTCTTTTGCTCGCCGCCTTTTTCAGGTCGAACGATAAAGCGAACGTTTTCCTCTTCTCGGATTCGTTTCCTAATTTCCCTTTAATTGCCCCCGCCCTCTCTCTTCAGGTTTCCCCTCAGAATGGCGGCGGAAGTGCGTTTCCTCTACGCCTTCCTTCCCGTTGATTCGCAATAGCCTGTCATGTTTTCTTAACAGCACTGCGCTTTTTTCTTCTTCCTCGTGTGATCCCGACTTTCTTCGAGCTTACTGCGCTGACAAACTTTTTTTGAGAGCACAATCCCCCTTACCCCGGAATTACTGATTTTCTCCGAAGAGCAGTCTTTCACCTTTTAGGATCCCCCAAAACCTCTCTCACGGCTATGATAGGACCTACGTCATTGACCCCTCTTTCTTTATTTATGCGGCGCAACAATAGGCACTTTTTTTTCTAGGCATGGCTGGTTTTTTCCCTATCGGGTTTCCGATGTGAAGAGAAGTGGAGGCCCTTCTTTCTTTTCGGACCTCCTGCACCGGCACGGGCCTTCCCGCGCCGGTTTCTTTCCCCGTGTTGAGGCGCTATCTTTCAGGATTCGCCGGTTTTTTGAGTCCGATTCTCCCTCTCCCCCTCTCCTTGCGGCGACCGTACAGGCGAGCCCTCCCTTGCCAGTATAGACCGTGATTTCTTCCCCTTCCGATACGAGCTGGTTTTTGCCGTTAGCGGCTGCCCTCTTTTCCCCCCGGGCCGTCTCGCCGAGACCAGGTGTGGCGAGGCGCTCCCTCCCCACAGCGCGTAAGGCTCGGTGATGGGGTTCCTTCCCCTTTCAGTTCGCCGTTTCGAAAGCGCAGCAATTCTTTCCTTTTCCTTTAGCCGACCGTCTCCTTCTGAAATAGGCCGAGGCGCCGCTCCGAACGCGCCTGTTTCATTGCTCGGGTTTCGGATTTCTTCCAGAGCTGCGCTTTCAGAACCTCTTCTTGTCGGTTTTTTTTCAGGTAGCATACCCCTTTCCCTCTTCTCGGCGCCGACTTCCCCCTTTGTCGAGGGCAGCCGGAACCGTCTCTCGCCTTGGACTACTCGCTCCCTAGGATCGTGACTCCCCCCCCCCTCCTGTGAAGACTGTATGAACGGCCGCTGGCTCCTTCCGGCGACTCTTTCAGTCTTTCTCCAACTCCTCCAACGAAGTGAGGCGTTTTTTTCT
>Ga0179593_1601635_pt1 | contig 11897 bp, 22 predicted proteins | sample CZODoug2_1_08_16_FD_185931 | JGI IMG/M metagenome (GOLD analysis project Ga0179593, IMG submission 185931) | Vadose zone soil fungal communities from Angelo Coast Range Reserve, California, USA - CZODoug2_1_08_16fungal (PacBio error correction) | ecosystem: Environmental > Terrestrial > Soil >... | reverse complement strand
CTTCCTTTGCATTTTTTTCCCTAGACTGCATGGAAAGATTCCTCCTGGTTTTCGTGCGCCCGTCTGGATTGACGACGATCCTGCCGAAATCAAAAATTTTTACGCCGCTCTGCGAGTATACCTCGGCCGTGGCGCATACGCCAATGTCTTGTACGCACCTCCGAGGAAGCTTTTCCGAAACATTCCCTCTGAACAGTCTTGTAGGCCTCTCCGAATGAGCAAGGGGGTACCTTCCTTTTTCCCCTGCCAGAAGGATAGATGCCGTCGGATTCCGCTCTCTTTCAGTTCTTTTTTTCCATATATGTTTACACGTGAGATCCAAGTTCTTTCCACGAGAAACGTTGCCCCTCTTTTCCTTTTTTTTCGGTGGTGGCGGATATCTACTTCGCGGGCATCTCATTTACTCATTCCTTTCTTTTCCATCGCTTGACAACCCTTGTGTACTCCCGGAGCGGGAGATTTGGACGAATTTTTTTTTTTTAAGGTGCCAGGCGCCTTTTTCCCCCACCAGGCTGCCCCTTGTCTTTCTCCTCTCTTTTTTTTCAGACGTCTGTTAGTACCAACTCGACGAATATTTGTTTTTTTTTTTTTTTTCGGATAAGAGATCCCCCATCCTCCCATTCACGTTTTTTATAAGGGTTCTCCCAGAGGAATCGTTTCTCCCCTTCTCTTTGAACGGCGAGCCGGAACCGGCTTCCTGCAGCGTCACCGCGCGTTTTTCCATGTTTGCCTTCGTAGAACAAGGAACATTTCTTTTTTTTTACGAATCAAAAAAACATGGCTCCTCTTCCCCCCCTTATTGTGGGACCACAATGTAATGCGGGCCCTTTCCTTTTCCCTCCCCTTTTTCCGAGTGGATTTCTCTCTTTCCTTGGCCAGGTAGGCGAGGGCTATTCAGGTCCCTAGAAAGGCCCTTTCTCCTGTACCTGCGCTGCAAAGCCTTCTTGCAGCCTCCCTTCTCTTGAGGTCGGTGTGCTGTCCTTTTAAGATAGACAGCTCGCTCCAAGCGCTCTTCCCTTCCTTTCTCTCGTACTGGACCCCTGGCAAATCGCCTGCCTTCCTCTTTTTCCCAACCGAAAGAAAATTGCCATCTTCCCCCCCTCCGACCACCCTCGGGGAATTCTCCGCCCCCCTTTTCCTTCATAGCAATGCTCTACAGTCTTGAGGACGTAGGCGCGTCGGTTCCCCACTCGCCAAAAGAAATTCCCTTTTTTTCTTTTTTTGGCTCTTCCGTCAGCTTGCAGGGTGCATACCCGATCCTTTTTTTTTTGTCCTAGTCGCCGCTTCATTCGGCAGACGAGGGCTCTTTTCTATCATTAAAAAATTTTCCCCTTCCAACATGTTGCGCGTCGACCCTTCTTTTCCCGTGCCTAATTTCCCCCCTTTTCCGCTCGGACGCACAACACGACCGCCTCCCTAAGGACGCGGCATAGAGACGGCTCCCCTTTTTTTTTCCGCTTTGCTCGACCGATTGGCTGCTCCCGTTTCTTTTCCCTAGACCGTTCTTTCTGAGGGACCATGCGGATCTTGTCAATCCCCCCTTTTCCTTTCCAGAGCAGTCAGTAGCCCCTGCCTTTTTTCAGGACCTTCACGTCTCATCCGCATCCATGCGTATCCCCCCCTTCCGATTGTGCTTTTCAGCTTATTTTCCCACTTGCCGGAGCATGGCAAAAACGAGGGGCTTTTTTTTCCTATGCAAGAGACTGCGTGAAATGCTTTTTTCCATCTCCCCGGCTCATGGCCGCCCTGCCAACAGCCCCGTCTTTTTTCTCGACCCCCTCCACGAAGAGATGATCCGCAAGCGCTTCCTGGGTTTCGGATTTAGATCTCTTCCTTTGAGGGCCATGCTTTCATTTTTTTCTTTCCATCCCTTGAGAGGAATGATTGTCTCCTTCCCCAGGATGCTGCTTCTGCAAAGTAACCCATCCTCGTCTTTTCTCTTTTCCAAGCCCTCATTCTTCCTTTCTCTTTTTCCTCCGACCGATGTTTTTTTTTTTCCTCCATCTATCTATGTAATAATCCGCAGTTTCTTCTTTCCCTGTGCTTCATCGGTCGGCGAGAAAGCCTGTCCCTATGACCCTTTCCTTTTTTTCCCCTCACGTACTAGTCCCTCCCCCCTATCCTCACGCTCGAAGGATTGGGTACGTTGCAGGAAGTCCTCTTCATAGAAAAGAAGGCCTTTTCCCGGCTGAAATGGCCTCCCAAGGTCTTCCCCTTTTTTCCCACAAAGAGGCCTAGGGCCCTTACTCTCTTGCGGATCATCTATGCCGATTTTTTTTTCCGGGAGGCCATGGAGCCGCGTGGCTTCTTCTTTTTCGAAGGAGCTTGGTCCTCTTTCTTTCGCCTTACCCTTCCCCTTCGGTGTTTGTCTTCCGCAAATGTGCAATTCCTTTCTGCTGCAACATCTCAGGCGGTCCTTTTCGGCTTCTTTTTCTCCGGTGACGGTCTTCCCTTTTCCTGAAAATTGGTCCCTTTTTCCTGTCCTGCGTGGAGCAGATCGCTTCCCCTTAGCACTTCGGATTTCGGTTATAGAAGATACTTCCTCTTTTCTTCTCTCCGTACACTTTAGGCAGCCAATCGGTCGATGCACAAGTCTTTTTCTTCCGGTTCAGTATGTCTCTCTTAGCATTCTTATAGCTAAAGTTCTCCCCGCGAGGAAGAACTTTTTTTCCCCCTTTTCCTGTCGTTGCGACAGCCGGTCTCCTTCTTGAAATAGATTTTTTCCCCTGTTGAAGGGAGATATTCGCAATCGCCCGCTTTTTTTTTTTCTAAGGGGAGTTCCCTTTTCGGCAATTCTGTCCAACCAGTATCGATCTGCCCGGCCCCCTCATGACGTTAGTATCCCTCCTTCCATATGGATCCCGGGAATGGTTTTTTTTTTTGTGTTAGTAAGAAGATGCCTTGTCAATCCTCTAGATTGGAAGAGGCGGCCGTTCTTTTTTTTTATTGTTTTCGTCGGTAATAAGACTTCCTTTATTGAGGTTTCCTTTTGACCGAGATGCTCCTTCCCCAATTTCCTCCCCCGAGAAGAGATAGCCTTCCTTTTCGAGTTGCTCCTCCCTCGGTAGGAGCACTTCCAGACATCGTCCCCTTGAACTTAAACGATTTCTCGCAGAGGAAAAAATACCATAGAAGTCTCCTTTTTGTAAGGGAGATGCCCTCCCCGCCTTCATACTCCCCTGTCCCAGCGCGATCGGTCACCCTTTTCTCGACGGTACAGGACGGCGAATGACACCTTTCCCGGTGAGTGGCACCTGATGTTTCTTTATGCCGACTAGCGAGGTCGGAAGTAGTCCAGTTCTCTCCTCTTCCTTTCCAATGGGGCTTCCCTCTTCCCGAGATGGACGTTTTTTCTTTTAAGGGAGCCCAATCTGAAGTGGGATGCTCTACTACTATTCTCTCCCAGGTACTCTGGACTTTTCCCCCTTAAGGTCGAGGCGGCGCTCTTTTCTCTCGTAGATTGGTCCTACGACGCTGTTTTTTCATGAGATTGCTCTTTTCGTGTTGTGGGGTCAGATTCTCGCGGTCTTTTTCTTAAAAGAAAGTGCTCCCCCCTCCTCGTAGTCCAAAGCCGTCTTCTCTTTCGACTTAACTCTGTGCATCGTATGAGCTTCCTTTGAAACAAAATGCTTTTTCTCAACGCTCGTTCAGCGTCTGGGTATCTCCCTCTAAATCCTTCCCTCCATAGACCCCGAGCATCGAGGACCTTTGCAGCGATTATTTTCTCTTCCCCTCAGGTTCCTGCCCTTTCCTCCTCTTTCTTCAGGCGCCGACGAAAAGCAGGGTGGGTTTTTCTTTTCTGGAGCAGGACGAGGATTTTCTTTTCCCTAGAATTTTTTCTGTATTCCCCCTTCCCTTCTCGATTCGCCGCAAGAGCGGGTTCATAACTTTTTGGATGGAGGCAGATCATAGGACCCTCTTTTTAAGAACCATCTAGAAGGTCGGTGCATCTTCTTCTAGCTTGCAACGGAGCCTCTCCTTACTTTTACTCATCTACGTTGTTTTTTTTCCCCCCCCCCCCCCCCCCCCCCCCCATCCTTTTTCTCCTTAGTTTTCTTCCCCGATTGCCGACGTCGCGAGCTGGTTCTTTTTTTCGACGGAGATACGAGATCTTCCCCCTCCCCCCGCGGGGCACTTTATGCCTCCCTTTCTTCCTTGCTCAGCCCCTCGACTCGAACAAGGCGGACGCATACCTTGGCAAACGAAAAGACGCTTCCCGCTGTCTCCCTACATTTCCCATGAACGACGCCCACCTTCCCCAAGGACGAGCCCGGGGATTTTTTCCCCCTCCAGAGGATCGTGCAGTCTTTTGCGCCCTGGTCCCTTCCTTTTCCCCGGTGGCGAAGATGTTTACCTTTTCCTGAACGAGCACGTTGCGCTTTTTCCGCAGAGGTGGTGCGGCCTTCCTAGTTTCATCTCATACGAGGGCACAGCGTTTCCTTCCCTCCGAAAGGCTGGGTCCCCCTCTTGGCTGATTGAAGAAGGGTTTTTTTTCCCTTCCCCCCCCTTTGAAGACTTTCCCCCCCCCGGCTGCCCCGGTCGCATCTTTTCTCAGTAGTAGGACCAATCGACTTTTTTTTTCTTCCGAGCGCCGCATCGACCTTTTTCTCCTCCCCCTCCTTACATTTCTCCAGGCGAAAAATCGTCTTTTCTAAATGCAGTCTTCTTTTGACCCTTCGCGCCCTCTCCCCAGCGACAGCGTCCCCCCTTCATCGTCCGCGCCAATTGTTGCCTTCTCATTTCTTCTCCAGACCCCCATTTCTCCTCAACATAGATAGTTCTCTTGGCCAGATCGCACCCCTCAGGGGAAACTCACACCCTCTTCTTTTTTCTTTCAATGTCTTCCTTTTCTCCATGCGACCTTTTTCCCGACGCGGCATGGGACAGGTAGGCGCTTGATTCTCGTCCTCTTCGCACGGCCCCCCTTCCTACTGACCGGCGCTGCCCAAGACGATGGTTTCTCCTCTTGAGGTAGGTTATTTTGGAAGGATCGACAGCTTCCTCCTCCCCCCCTCTTTCCCCTCTTCTGTGATAGCGCGTAGCCTTTAATAGAAGGATAATATCGTCCCTTTTTTTCCCTGGCCATCGCTGATGACACTCCTCTCCCCCCTTTCCGCGCACTCCCCTTCCGCCTAGTCCAATGAGAGAAGTCTTTTTGAGGAAGAACAACCTCTCCCCCAGAGCCTCATGGTTCTTTCTTTCGGAATTTTGGACCCCCCCTTCCTTTGCCGGGCAGATCAGATTACTTTCCCGCCGATGGATAGTCTCTTTTGATTTTCTATATCTCAATTCAACGGCCGTCACTTTTCCCCTTTTTGAGTCGTCCCCCCTTTCTTTTCGCCACGACCGTGCCACTCTTGACCTGCCCTCCCTCAAAACAGAAGCGAAGATGTAGCGTTCTCTCTTCTGCCGGTGCGAGAATTTTACTCTCCCTCCTTTCTGCAGACTTTAAGCCCTCCATCTTTTTCCCTCTCCGTATCGGAGGAGAACATGCGGACTTATTTTCCCTCCCTAGATCTGAGACGCGATACCCCTCTCCTTCCCACTCCTATTGAAAGTCATCTCCCTCCCGCCAGGCGATAAATAATTCTCCTTCGGAAGGAACATGTGCCCTTTTTTTCCCGTGATGGTAGTGCGAAAGTAGAGAGCCCCTCTTCCCCCCTCCCCTTCCCTGAGGTCCTTCAGAAAGCTATCGCAACGGGCTCCATGTTTCCCTGCATTACGATCAGGGTTGTGAGAGTCCTTTTTTTTCCCCTCCTCTCGTTCCTTGATCTCATATTCGCTTGGTTTCTTCTTCTCTTCCTTTTGAGACCTTCTCTCCTTCGAACGTAACCGTTTCCTCCCTATTGTAGATGAAAGCCTTTGCCCCTTTTTTCCTTCCCACTTACCCAATCCTTCGAGAGTGATGATGGGTCGTTTTTCCGTTCCTGAGCCTTATGTCCCTCCCTTTTTTTCCCGCAGACGATGAAGCACAGGCACATCTCTCTTTTTTTTTTCTAGAGGAGATGGCATGTGCGGCATCCTTTTTTTTTTCACCTGCTGACGATAACATGATCGATGGTTTTCCCTACGTTTCTGATCTTTCTCTTCTGGGTCTTCATAGACTCCATCCTTGCCAACAGGCGTTCATCGACCAATCCTTCTGCGGTTAAGTTAAACTTCCCTTGCCTCAAAGGCCTTGCTAGATCGTAAATCCGCCCCCCCCCTTCTTTTCCTCGGAGCTCCTCCTTTGCTTGGGCTCTCACAAACCGGATCGTAAGTGCTTTTATTCCTTTTTCTGATGAGAGTTCTGAGGCTTCTCTTTTGGCATAGTGCTAGAGAATTTTCTCCATACCCCCCCCTTTTGTTAATTCGAAGGAAAATTTCCCATGAGAAACCCTCCCTCTTCTCAGACTTGAGGAGGATTCTAACGTTACTTTTCCGAAAATGGAGGGGGATTCCCCTTTTCCCTCTGCGGAAGAGAATAGACGTCTCTTCCCTCACAAGATTCCTCATGCGTCTCAGCATATAAGTTTCTCTTTCCAATCATTAGTTCTCCCCCTTTCGGAAGCCAACTTTTTTTCTTTTCCATCGGAGGAGACATTCGCGAAGTTCTCGGCTTCTTTAGATACAATCGGCTTCGTTTTTCTCAGACTTTAGAATGCAGTTCAAGAGTGGCACTTTCTCCAGACGATAGACGCGCCCCCTCGGAAACAGATGACGGCTTTTCTTTCTCCTCCATCCTCGTGCTTGGCCGCCTCATCCGGGAGACTATGCCCTTCCTCGGTCAACCGGATCTTCTTTGAGGCGCCGTTCCCCTTTCCCTGCCCCTTTCACATGGTCTTGCGAGGGTTTTTTTTCCCTGGCGCAAGAATTCTCGATTTTCTTCCGATGCTGTGCGCTCCCGGATCCCTTTTCATCGCCTCTTTTCAATTTCTTCGGTTCGGCTGGACTACTTTCGAAGGCGTTGCCTTTTGCTCTCTGCGAGGTTATCGTTTTTTCTCCTCTAGATGAACTTTCAGACAATGAGAAAGTGCACCTTTTTTCGCGGCGGGGAAACCTCCTTTCCAGAGCTGTCTCTTTTTCCTTTTGCCGGGCGAGGCCCCTTTGTCCGAATTAATACCGCGCTCCCTCCCCCCGTACCATACTGCGCGGTCACCTTTCTTCCCCCCTTGCTCCTTCCATTTTGTCACCACAGCTTTGTTTTGGGAGATATGGAAAAGGTGTTTCTAGGTCGACGTCGTACAATTGTCTGGCTCTTCTTTCAACCCTGTCGTCGGACGATGCCTTCTCCTCTGTAGAGGAGAGCCTTCCTTTTGTAAAGATGCAGTGGATGCTGCTACTCCGCTTTCTTTTTCGAGTCCTTTCATTGCGATGAATTTTTTCTCTCTTATAAGCTCCCCTCCTGGTCTACGAAGTTCTGGTCCTCCCCTTGATTGGTCTCTGGTGGGGTCAATCATTCTCGCGTCTTCCTGAAAACGCCCTCTCTCCAAGAGAAGAGTTTCTTCCCCCCCCTTTTCGATTTTGACCTCCCTCGGTGACTTCTTCTCTTTGGTTTTTTCCCCCGATCAAGAAACCAACCTTTTTGAAGCCGTTTCCACGGCTCTTCCGGTACCCCTCCCCTTTAAAAATATCCCCTTAATGGAAGAGAATCGCTGAAGCCTCCCTCCGCTCTTTTTTTTCAGCCTGGCCCTTCATTTTTTCTGGTGATGAGGATGCTTTCCCCCAAAGAAGGGTGGGCGGAGTTCCTTTTTTTCGGATTGTCGGAGAGGCCCCCCCCCCTGGGAGTTTTTCTTTTAAGAGGAAATGGGATGTATTCTTTTCCCTTCGACCTTCGAGAGTAGGACCGCAGAGGCGTCTTCATTTTTTCTATGAGGGACGATTTTCCTTTCAATCAAGACGGAGAGAAGAACCCTCTTTTTTCCTGTACTGCCTTCCCTTTATCAGCGATGACGGAGCCCCCTATTTAATAAATAAGTGTGTTGTTGATTTCTCGCGCGTCCTTTTGTTCTTTCCGCCCCTCTCGAGATGGTTCTTCGCGACGTCTTCCCCTCTTTTCGTAAGAGATAGGGCCTCCCCCCTTTTGGACCTTTATGTCCGCTCTTTGTAGCTCTCCCCTTCGAAAACGGCGGTCCCCCCATAGAGATTGTTTTTCCCCCCAAGCAGCAGGGCCGACTAGACCCCCTCACCTTCCTGCCCGCGCCCACCTCTCTTTTTTCCCTGCAAGGAATGCGACCCGTTTTTCTTTTTCAATGCGGAACGCCAGCTATCCTTTTTTTACTATCTCTCTTCCATGAAGGATTCGATGGCCCTTCTAAAAGGAGTACTTCTTTTTCTTTCCTCGAGCAGAAGAATTTTTTTTTTTCCCTCGGCCTTATAGAAGGCACTTCCCCTCCCCTTTTCAAGAAAGGATGAGCGCATACGCGGCGCTGTCCTCCATTCGTGTTAATCCTTTCTTTTTTTAGAAGATGACAAAAACAGGCATGCCCCTATCTTATGGCTGTTGCTCCATCTTAGGACCACTCGGATCCGCGGCGACGACTGACCCCCCTTTCCCCTTTGACCCTACGGGCGCCCAGGCTCCTTCCCAATGAAGCTGACCGGCGCGCCCCTTGCTGCAGACCCTTCCTTCTTTAACGCCCCCGCTCCATTGTGCCCGTCGCCTTCCCCCATGGACGAAGTGACCTCTTTCCCCCAACACATTTGCCAGATCGCCCCCCTCCTTTTCCCCCTCCTTTTGACCACCTTCTCGGCCGTCCCTTCAGCTCCAGCCGCATTTCGATCGCGAATGTTTTTCTTCGCCTTTTTATTCGGCGATGTGATACTTTTCTTCACAGGGGCCCCTTTACGCTGCCCCCCACGACAGATGGTTCCGCGCGCCTCTTTTTTTGAAACAGGGCCATGTCTTGGACCCTGGCCTGTCATCGATCCACCCGCTCGTCTCCTTCTATGCTCCCGTCGGGCGGCAATCGTTCTCCCCGCAGAAACCGCAATAAATTGCCCCTCCCCCTGGGAAGCGGCAAGCAAGGCCGCCTCGTCCCATCCCTTTCCTGCTTTTTGGCCCCGGTGTCTTTCCCCCCCCATAGAAAAAATGCTTTCCCTGGAAGTAGGACGGAGACCACGTAGCTTTCCTTTCCCCCTCTCTTGACCGATGAAGACGATGGCCCTTCTTCGCCGCGGAGATTTTTCCTTCCCCCGGCAATCTCTTCGAGAGCTCCCAACCCTTTTTTCCTTCCTTAGCCCCACCGACGTGCCCTCTTGACCCTTTTTTTTTCTCCCCCCAAAGAAGAGAGATTGCTTTTTTCTTTCTCTCTCTGCGCCTGAATGCGCTCCTTTTTTTTTTTGATGCGACCCTTTTTGGCTGCCCGAAACGAAGTGTACTGCTCACTTCTTCCTTTCGAGAAAATGGAGGATCTTTTCTTTTCCGCTCTTCCGCCGAGATATGCGCCATCCTCCGTCTTACCTGCCCAAGTTCGTGTCCTTTTTGAAGAAGTCCTCCGCCTCCAGGCGATCCAACCTTCCCAGCTTCCCTTTTTCCTTTCCTTTCAATTCCCTTCCTGGCCTTGCCAAAACCCGAAGGGATGTTTTTCCTGCGAGAACGGATGCAAAGAGATTGGAAAGCCTCAGAAAAGATCATCGCACCTGTCTCCATTTTCTTTCCCCTTAATCGGTTTCTAGGCCTCATCGCAGAGATGATCGCAAGCTTTTTTTTTTTTTCGGAGTTAGATAGAGACCTTTTTTTTTCCCTCTATCATGCCGTTCGAACAGTTTACCCTTCTTTTTATTTCTCTGACCCCGCCTTTGCAAAGATGCGGATTCTGCAACGCCCCTTCTTTTCTGATAGGGTAGTCTACCGAAGTCTTGCCCCCTTTTATCTTTTCCGCCGACCGATGAAGCACAGGCACATCCTCTCTTTTTGTTTTTCTTTCTTCCCTTGTCTGCATGGTCGGCGGAAAGATGACGAGAACCCTTTTCTTCTTTCTACGTACAGATTCCATCAGCTCGATGCTTTTCCTCATCTTTGCAAAGGCGTAATCGGACCAGTTTTTTTTTTTTACTTCGCCTTCATGATTCATGGCCCAAAGGCCTTTTTCTTTCCCCCCTCAAATCCAGAAAACAAGCGAAGAGGTATCTCCCTTTTCCTTTTTTCCGATGCGGCTCTCCAAACGGATCGTCCTTTTTTCTCGGATTTCTCCCCTTTTCTATGACGTTCTGAGGCTTTCGCAGGCATTCCCACCTCCTTTCCCTCGAGAGTTTAGAAATACAATCAACTTCTTTTTCTGTGCCATTCAGCATGAGAAAAAATCGCAGTGCTTTTCTCAGTGGAGTCCCTTTGTCGACGGTGAGGTCGGAAATCCGAAACTTGGGCAGGGTCTTCCTTCCCGCTGGCGCAGATTTTGAGGATTTTTTCTTTCGGATTTCTCCCCTCCCCTTCATTTTTCCCTCCGCCGATACTTGGATTTCAATGAGCACAAGTAAAAAGTTCGGCAGCCCCCCTTCGCCCCAGTCCCTTCGTCGCAAGTGGCAGCGCCCCTTCCTTAGAGTCGCTCCCTTTCCTTTGCACCGCGGAGCTCTTTTTTTTTTTAAGAGAGGCTTTTTTTCGAATGTTCACTTTTTTCAATGTCTTGCGAAAGCCTTTTTCCGCGGCAACTTGGTTTTTTCGCTGAAAGAGATTGTTTTTCTCCGGTTCCCTAGAACTCTCCCTCCCCTAGAAGCAGCCGGGCGACTTTTTTCCTTCGGTCAACCGTATAGCTTTGCCCAAGCTTCTTTAGCCCCGCTTATATTTCCAGGAAACTTCCAGGGAATTTCTTCCGTTCTTCGCAGACGCTACCTTCCCTCGAATGGGGAGGATTTTCTTTTCCAGGAGTGGTAGAGTCTCCTTTTCCTCTCTTTTTTTATTGCGTTTTGCTGCTGGGCAGACTCTCCGCTCAGCAAGAAGACCCTCTGAGAGAGCTCTTCTTCTCGAAGCTTTCCCCGAAGGCCGTTGCAAACAGACCTTTTATGGTTTTTAAACCATAGTATGGGCATATCCTTCGCGGGCCCGTGTGCCGTGGGCTAGCCAAAAAGGTCTCCCCCCTAAGAGAACTTACCTTTCCTACGATCGGACAAATGCACGTTTGGCCCCTGCTCAGGACGGACGCATGCAGTGTTCCTTTATGGTGAGTTTCACCTTCCTATTCTCTGGCAAAGGGTTTTTTTCTTTGCCAAGGTCGCCCTTCTTACAGGTGTATGGAGCCGGATGTACTTTTTTCCTTCCTCAGCGATGGACGATGAGATTTCTTTACGGGCGGCTTCCTCCATTGATGATCTTCGATCCGAGTTCCTCCCTGTGCGCAATTAGGTCAGGGAATGTCCTTCTTTCCTTCTTTTCTCTGGATAAGAAGGAAAATTTCGATTGTTTCTTACTCCTTCTTTCTTTCCCCCTCGAGGTGTCCCATGCCTGGTTGGGTCAACTTATCTCCCCCTCCAAAGAAATTCGTAAATATCCATTCTTTTCCCCCCCGCCGTACGGAGATGGCTCCTCAAACTCCTTTCCTCGGTGTGTGGGAAAGGAGATCCGCATTTTTCTTCTCAGGTGAGAAAAGGATTCTTTTTTTTCCTCCCGGTAACATATTCTTCTGAGCGCGGTAGTCCTCCGTCAGATATAATCTGGAGTTCCGCCTTCCCTTTTCTCCCTTTTGCGCAGATTGCAGAAGAAAAGCCTTTTTTCTTTCAAAGGTGATGGGAGGAGATTCCTCTTGGAGTTTTTCGGTTACACAAGAGGCTTTTCTTCCCCGGCAGAAGTGGTATTTTTTCCCGACGAGCGGCGTCATAAAGCTTTTTTTTATGGAGGAAGATATAGTTCTCTCCTCCCAAGGTTCGACTAATACCAAGATCAGAAGCGGCACTTTCCTTTCAAGGATAGATTTTTCAGGAGC
>Ga0179593_1539813_pt1 | contig 11897 bp, 9 predicted proteins | sample CZODoug2_1_08_16_FD_185931 | JGI IMG/M metagenome (GOLD analysis project Ga0179593, IMG submission 185931) | Vadose zone soil fungal communities from Angelo Coast Range Reserve, California, USA - CZODoug2_1_08_16fungal (PacBio error correction) | ecosystem: Environmental > Terrestrial > Soil >... | reverse complement strand
TCCTCCTGTTTGCTTTAATGTTCTTTTGATATCTCGCCCATTCGGGATGAGTCCCCCCTTTTTTCTGTTGGGTTGTAGTGCCTCCTGCCTTCCATACCCCCTTCGCCTTGCGGCTCCCAGAGTTTCCGCTTGTACATGGTTCTGGTGTCGGATCCGGCCTTCATTCCCCAATCAAAAAAACCCCCCAGCACCCCTTTTTACCTCTATATAGCGTTTCTCGCACTTTCATCTTTTTTTTTGCCGGACCCAAGCCGCTTACTTCCACCGGTGGAATAGAATGCCGTCCTTGCGTTTGATTACGTTGTGACGCACTTGACCGACCAATAAAAACCCCCCTTGAACCCCCCTTCCTGGGGCAAATCGGCATTTCCTCTTTTCCTAAACCCTGGCCTTTTAATATCCTTACGATTCGGTCCCAGCATGCGTCTCCCGTCCTAGGAAGCCCGCCTTCACAAGGATCCTTCACTTCAAGTCATACTACGAGTACGCTTCACCTGGGTTTTTCTTGGACGGGAGAAGTTAGTCCTTTTTTTTTTTCTCCAAAGGGTCGTCTTCTATTATCGTATTGGAGGTTATCTTCTCTGAATTGTTTTCTTTAATTTCCTTAAGTTAAAAGGACCCCGCCCTCCTCCTTGTTAATTCCCGGAAATTATTTCCATAGCCCGAACCCACATTTTATCAAGCACCGCTCCCCTAATCTTTTCCTGTAGGGTTCAAAACCCGCTAGGTAGGCTCTTAACTACAAGTCTCCTATGGAACTGCACCTCGAGTCCCTATTTTCAATGCTTCCCTACGACGCATTCGCCCAAAAAGTCTTCGATTTCTCACCAGCCATTTTTTTGCGGCTCACGGTTCTGTGCACTGGGGAACGTCCCTTCAGCCTGACTCTCCGGAACAGTAGTCCCTCTTTACTCCTAACGGTGAATTTTGATTTCCAAGCATTAGACAACGGTAGATGACAGCCCCTTCTTAGATCTAGAGTGCCGTTGGGATGTATCATTCATTCCCGTGCCCTGGAGATGGTGACGTAGAGGCACTTCCTCCTAATCCTCTGGACTTCCATAGTTCCAAAGGAGTTCGAAAAGCCACGCACTGGGGACAACAGTCCAACCTTTGTCCCACGGCGCAACTGGCCGAAAAATCTGAGGTAGGATTGGAAAAGTCTGAGTTGAGTATTTGTAATATCCCACCACCGAGTATCACAATGTTTTTTCCAATAAACCTTGATCTACACCCAGAAGTGGGTCCCACAAGCATTTTTCACGATGGGTCCGTTTTTTCATTTTAAGAGTAGGCTCTTCGCTACGGCGAGGTTGCGCTCGGACCCAAGGTAGTTCCTTACGAAGATCCGATTTACGGTCTTTCCTCGGGCCAACAAAACTTCGAGGTTGGAAAGACCAACATTTGACCCAGAGATTTATTTTTCTATGACTCCCCCGCGACCTGCGAAGATCGGCTTAGATCAACTTGGAGGACGGCTTCTCCTTTTCTAGACGAAATCAAAACCCCGCCGCAACAACCCATTCTGAAGGTCGTTAATATGCGATCCGCCCCTAATACGGTGGGGTTGTTCATCAACGTATGCCCAGGGATAGGTCCTAGGAATTCGAGGATCTTTTATATTTGATGCAGATCTACAGTTCCTCTTAAGAACCCCAGTGAGCGTTTCTCCCCCCCCTTTTACAAACCAAGTTCCTTTTTCCAGCCACTTTTATGCTGTACTGGGTGAAACCTACAAGGGTTCTTCCCCCATGCCTCATGCCACTTTTCGAGGAGGAGGGGCCAGTTCCGTGCTATGGGAGCGCGAAAACCTCTCCGGCATGTGTGTAGTGACCTGGACTCCACTGTACCCCACCATCAATGCAAGAAAATTTCACAATTTTCTCTTTGGTGGTCCCGCTTTCCTGGCTTCGGGAGGAGACCTATGTTGAAATTCGCAGGATTCCCCGTTGATTGAAAAGTTCCCTCTCAAGGACCCGGTTTCTTTGGCATTGGACCCTGTCCTGCCGTCCGAGCGGGAGGGAAAAAGAGCAGCTTTGAACCAACGGTCTTTCCAACAGTCAGTCAATTCCTCCTGGCCATCTCTAAAAGACGAACCGTGTGGATCATTGAACACTAAAGACAGGAGGTGTTCCAATTGATATAGATAGCTCCCCAGGTAGTTAGGGTGGAATACTGCTCCTACCCCTCAACTTAAAGGGGGCGACCAGACTTTTCAGATTCTTTCACGACTCTAAAGTTTCCTGCCCAGTATTGAAGGCTGAGGCACCCTTCATCTCCAGACAATGTCATCTTCGAATTGAAGTGTTGAGGAACGTTTTTTAGGGAGGTATTGGAATACCCCTCCCCTAAATAGACAGGTCAGCTTCTCCCCTTGGACAGAACCCTTTTTTAAGGGGAGTGAACCAGTGCTCCTCGTTCCCCCGCTAGGCCACAGTGAGGAAGATGTTCTCATAACTGTTTACGAGATCTTATGGGCCTCAGGAGGGAAAGAACCCCCCAGCATCCCCCTTCGGGCCGTGTTCCAGATACGTCAACTCTCATTTTTATCCCATCCGCGGAATTCCCTTATCTACCGAACCCAACATCTGGAAAAATTTTCCAATCAATTTACCCAAAAGTCTCCCCACCCGTGGTTACAGCACAATTCGTGTCCTTCTTTCTTTGCAGGTCCCGGCTGACTTTATCAGTTTCCTCTTGAGGGCGGGATTTTTCCGAATCGTAAGACCGATTCTTCCTTCCTCATGCGTCACCCGTTTTTTCTGTTTAAAGGTGCCTGTTACCCCGATTGCAAATGACAGTTTATTTATCGCTTCTAGTTTCCCCAATCGCGGCCTTCGTCCCCACGTCCACATCACATTTCACACATATAACCTGGTTTTTTGATCCCTTGCGGCTTTGAGGACATCCCTTTCCCATGCTGACCCCACCACAGCCTGATCTTGTACACTTTGTTTTTTATGTAGTCATGATGAATATAAAATTTACAAACACGTAACCATTTCCCCACCCTCTGGCGCAAAGTCTCCTGTTGGAAGCCCCCTAAATCTGTTTGAGCAGGCTGACCCAAAACTACAGCCCTCTTCCTCTCAGAAAGAGATAATAGGCACACTCTGCCTCCCCCCTCAATAACCTAGTGACTAGTGACCAGAGCACATTCGATTCGGTTATGTCTTCTACCGCAAACCCCCCCCTCGTCTAGATCTGGAGGATCCCCCTTGCCAGGTCCCCCCTCTCCCCGTCCTAGATTTTCTTTGTCTTCGCCACCCCCTTTTCGGTCCGGCTGGGTCGTTCTTCTAGATCCCTTTACGCCAAGACACCCGCTAATCCCGTGGCACATTGGACGTATCCGATCGCAGCTCTTGGGGGATATTGGTGAAGTTTTAGCCTCCTAAAGCAAGGCGATGGTCGCTTTCGAGTTCCTCCCTTAGTTGGCGGTTCACCCCTATGCCATATCCGTCATTCTGTCCCCCCCCCCAAAGCGATCCCTTCGGAAAGACACCTTGTCTCTTGCGCACCCGGTCGCAAGGAGGATCTCCCTCGTTTTTGCTTTGAACCGTGGCTGACAGATTTTTTCCTAAACAGTTTTCCCTTCTGGGTACACATGTCCCCCACTTCAGCGCTCCAACCCCTTTGCCAGAACCAATCCTTCACCCTAGGGAAAAACTTTTGGATAGTGGTAGTTTCCCTGCAACGTCTTTTCAACCTGCGAACAATCTTGTTCAAAGTTTTTTTTAGTTTTAAATTTTCGGAATACCAAACGTTTATAGTTTCTCCTAGTAACTTCCCCCCCGACCCGTCTTTCCCGTCCCATTCTGGCCAGGAGTGGAACGCTTCTTCTTAACTGTTGTTTAAGCGTAAAATGTTCTTCGTCTTTTGGCCCTCCGGGCCACTTTGTCTCTCCCAGGCCAAAGGCGTAAGCTTCATGAAGTGGTTCCCCCCCTGGTTTGGAAACACTCTTCCACAGCCACCGTTCAAGCATTCTTTGAATGAAATGCCACGTTCCTCATGTCACGGTATGGCCGAGACTTTTTTATTCTAACATATCCAGGTGGAAGTCCGAGCCCAATAGGCTCCATTGCCGTTCCTCGATATAGTCTTCCCCTCCCCTTCCCTTTTCTATAATATCTCTTCTTCTCCCTTCCGATGAGTCTGAGGTCGGATTATCTCGTACGCAATGTACCTATTTGAGAGTTTTGGTAAGCCAACTCTTTTACGGATCTAAAATTTCTGCCGCTACCTGCTCAATTCTGCCCCCTCGGCATGGCGAACCAGATGTCCCCGCTTCCTACCTTGACTTGAAAGTCAACTTTCCGTAGCCCAAAGGAGTCCCCACTTCATTGGGGCAGATGTTTATTTCGAGATTTCTTTGTTCCCTACTACGTGGCAAACCTCAAGAAGTTTGCCCATCCCCCAACAACCCCCTTCACTTTCTTTAGGAAGTCGGCTGGTGGGTCACCCTGGACAGGGCAAGGGACTAGAGGGCTGCTCTCTGGAAGATAGTCAACATCTCTTTTTTTTTCTGATTATATTCCGTTACCCTCCACCAACCTGTTATACCCAATTGAAAGGTTTAACTCAAGAGGTATTTTCACTCACAACTTATCCATCCCGTTCACGATTTCCCTTTTCGGGAATTGGTTGAAACACCTTTTTGGATTTCCGTGCGCAATGGGAATGTTCCCCTTGTCCAAGGGTGGCGCACGGCAGCCCCATGGCAGTTTTTCCTGCAAGGAGTCGTGACCTTTTATTTTGTCCCCTCTCCGTAGCTTTCCGGTTCCGATTCTTGTGCGTTGCGCCGGTCGCCTGCTCCGGGGATGTAAACCTGCCTTATTGACTAGACCATCCCCGTTCAAAAGCCTTCTATCCAGGAAAAGTCAGACCGGGCTTCCCCACCTTTTTCTATGACGGCTCCAAGCAAAAATCGGAGTCTATAGGAGATCCATCACTCTCTGGGTCTTCTCAGGTTTCGCGGGTTTAGGCCTCGAATAAGCTCCGACAGGGAACCTCATTCCGCAGGTGGCCTCTTCCGCCCAAGAACTCCCGTAGAGATTGGCCCACTGGCCATTTCTTTCTGGAACAATGCCCTACCGCTTTCTCTACGAGTTATTTCTTGATAACCACGCCCCATTCCTTTGCAACGCTGCGCAGCGGTTCTTTTCTAATGATCTGTCCCGTTGCTAGAGAGTTCACTTTCACCCGAGACGGTTGCTAGGGTTTTTTCTCAACATTTAGACCCCCCTTCGGATCAAGAAGAGGGACTTGACCTTTCTGGTGATATGGAGTTTCAATTTTCTTGAAACACACTTGCCAGCCCCCACAAATGTTCTGAGATATGATGGGGGAGAGTACTTGGCCCAGGGGCTCCCTCCAGACCGCATAACCACCGGACTTTCTTTGAAGGACTTCCGGAGGTTGCCTTCCTTTCCACTTAAAGGTTCTGGTGGATTAACACAAAATTCCCAATGGCTTCTAGATTTAAATAGTGCCGGCAAAGCTCATTAGGCGTGTGGAAGCCTTTATTCCCCTCTCCCGAAGCTGGTATTAAGTCCTTCTTATTCCTCGGGACACGATAACCCCGAAGACCTGCGCCCAAACATGAATACCAGTCTCGTGAAGTGGCTTTCCAGTGGGTTATGGATTCTCCTTCAAAGTTCCATTTAAAAAAGGGGGGACACGCTTTGTTTCATCTCGATTACGGTGTACTGATATGGTCCCTTTTTATGGGAAGGACAGGGAAGGTCAACATTTCTCCCCGCTCCAGAACCTCTGTTAGGAACCCAGGAATCTCAAAAGCATTCCAAGTCCCAGTATCCCCCCTCTTTACTACTTGTTCCCTCGTATGTGAAAGATTAACACGTTTTCCATTTCGTACCCTAAATCCCCTACATCTTCCCCTTCCCCCTTCCTGTTTCTTCCCCCTTCCTTCCTTCCAATCCCTATTCAACCCTCGTTGTCCCCTTAATTGGTCCCCCGCACCACTTACCTCTCTCTTTTCCACCATCTATACATGGACGATGCCCCCGTTTCAAACGCCCCCTACGACCCAAATTCCTTAAAACTCCCACCAGGAATTCTGCCACCTTCGATATTGTGCATTCGCGTAGGAGATGAGAGTGCTTGAAGGAACGAAGTATGGCCCTCCCGACGGCACCCCCGTTTTTTTACTCTGCCCCAATTGTATGTCGTAAACGCGCGTCTAAACAAGGAGAGGAGCCTTGTTCCTCCCTTTTATCTGGGCTGGATAACGTCTGACATTTGCGGGCCCCTTCGTTCTACTCGAAGGACGTGTGCCTGACTTTCCCCTCTGTAAAAGTGCTTTTCTCCACTATCTTCTTTTCCAAGTGAATCCGACCCCCTCATCCATGCCACTCTCAAACCCCTTTACCTTTCTCAACTTTAAACCCCTGCGTTGGAGGCCATCGTGAATTGCTCCAGATCCAACCTTTAAAGCGTTCAGCCTTCCAGGAATGATCTACCCACCCCCCAATTACCCTCCCAGGCCAAAAAGATTGCCCCGGCGTGGCCTTTCCATGTTTACCAGGGCTCCCCCCCTTTCAAGAGGTTTTCTGGAACAGGCGATCAACTTCCCGCATACATAGTCATTTTTTTCTTTTGGTTTCATTTAGGTGGCCTCCTGTCGGATGAGAAGGGGTAAAACCTGCTTGAATATGGGGCCCTCACGTTTTTTGATGTTCACTTCCCAGATTAGGCTTAGAGAGGGAAAAGGCGCGTGCATCTCTTTCGGAAATACAGTAGAAACCACTCCTCTGACTATACCATCTCTAATTACCTTGTTGTTGTTGACCATCGACCCCCCCGGCGTTTCTCTGTCTATTCTTTTGAGGGAGTATTTTTTTCAGTCTGAGATACCTCCACGTCTATATCCGGCGCGTTAGACGCCCCAGCGCATCGCTTTTTGAGACCTCAGCCGGCGTTTGGGGTGATGCACCTCCAATTGACCAGCAACGGATTCCCCTCCTGTTTGGATCGTCGCGACTCGGGTTACAAGTATCCCCTCTTGAGTCTTCTTTGGTTTAAGCTTGACTTCACTTACCTCGCGGAATTGTCCGCCAAATCAGGTGCTGATGATTTAACACTATGTATAACCAATTTTATGTTCTTGCCTTAGGTCGCACCAACCATTTTGAGGGACGGTTTGCCATTCGGGAGGGATGCTCTGTGTCCGTCCAAGAAGAGTCCCCGTTCGCTTCCTTAATTTTTCGTGTTGCAGTTCTGGTGTAGTCCCCTTCCGCGAGTGGTGAGGACCCCGACTCCCTTTTTATGTCACTCAGGCACTTCCATCCCACGCAACAGCGAAATTGCATTTGGGGGATTAAGAAGTCTACAGCACATGAGACCTTCTCTCTCTCCCCGGAGCATCTCCATTCTTCCTGAATACCCCGCGCTTTGGACCTTTCCACCGCCCGTGGAAGTAAGTCAAGACCCTCACGGTTTCTCTTTTCAGGCGGACGTCTGCATTCTTCCTGCAGTTACCATGCCATCTCTGCCATGGCCTTGGAGTAAAACGTGATCTCTTCTTGCGGAAGGCGGTGTTCTTTCCCACTTGGGTGACCGAAATTAAGCTCGGAGTGGGTCATTTAGAAGTTCGGAAGTTGTTACATTTGTGACACCTTTTCCCAGCGACGCCCAGCTTGTTTTTCGGAAAGGCGGGTTCTTTATCCCTTTTATGATATGGTACCCTATAGTCACGACAAAAACAAGATTCCAGGCTAGGGGTACCCTTTCTCCTTCCCGAATAATAAATCCCAATTCGAACCCCCCCCCCGTCACGGCGAACCCCAAATAGCGCGGCCTTGTGCCCCCCCTGTTCAATTTAGACCCAAGTCTCCTGTGATTAACGCCACTTCGTGCGTCCTCCGTTGCGCCCCTCTTCCCGTGTGGTCCATTTTGACGGAGACGTATATTCCTTTACTGTTCCGAGCGTACACTTTTTCTAGTGGCCTTGCCCCGGAGTTCATTTCCCAGCCCTTCGGGAAAGTATTCTGTTCTTCCAATCGCGTTTGTCACCCCAACTAAGTCCTCCTTTCCGGGCCCACTATTCCCGGGTTTTTTGCTTCGTATTTGAGTTTTTAGTTCCCCGCACCTGGCATCCTTCAAACACAGAACTTTAGTGTTTCTTTTGTGCTGGTTTTTCATTGGTTTCCTAATCCCCCCCCCCCCATTTAAAATAAATAACTCAAACCGGTCTGTAAAGAGGCCCCTTGAGCTCCAAGTCGCTGGGATAACCTGGTTGTCTTCGAGATTCTGAAAACCTACTCCCCCCCTTTCTTAGTCCCCGAAGTTCATATTCACCGACAAGGAATCCTAATCCCTCCCCTCTGGGGACCGCTTCTCGCTCTGAGGAGGAGTTTCTTCTACCCCCCTCTCTGCCACAATCGTATCTGACCTCTCCTTTCCCTCATCTAATTTGAAGCCCCCCCACGGCTTATAAGGGAAACTTTCCGAGTCCAAAACTTTCCTTTCGTCTTCTATAGAATTCCCCTCACACGCTCACCACCAACAAAGACTGCCCGGATTTTTTTCGCGCCGCTCGCAGCGCGTTTCTTTTCCTGCAGATTGCCCAGCTTCGGCTAGAGGTCTGTGTAGGGAAGTTTTGCTTTTCACCAAAATTGAGGTTCTTTGCCCCGGCATATGACCTTCGCCCCGGCGACGTCCACGGAACTCTGCGGCACGAGACCTTTCCTTTGTATTTCCCCGTCTGAAGGGTTGCGCAACACTCATGCTGAGATATTCCCCTCCCCCGCGGTCAACCTGAGGGTACCGCCCATTGCCTAGAAGAGATACCCCCCCTGGGTTCTTGAAGTCCCATTTGTTTCCCACTTTATTCGGTAACTGGGCTGGATTTTTTCGATGCCTCGTTCCTTGAAAAACTTTTTCCCCCCCCCCCCCGATTGGCTACAGGTTGTGCGTCACTCTTTAATCAAATTTCTTCTCCGAAGTCCACGTTTTATCCGTTCCTGCCGGCTTTTTTCCTTATTGGGTCAGAGACGGACTTATGCGAATTCGTTTTTCGGAAAATTGGGTTGGCTCCAACAGAGCTGGACGCGTTATAGGATGTTTTCCATCCTTTACCCAAGGCCTTATCCTCTTGGAGTACAACTTCTCTTTAACTAGTAACCCTCTTTCCCCCCATAGGCAAGTTGGTTTGAATCCAGATTTCGAATCCTCACTGGACGCATTGCAAGGGCTTCTCAGCGTACCTTTTCCTTTGTTCTCTTAATAATTATCAAGGTGATTCTTTCAAGAGGTTCGACCTTGCCGTTTTTCCTTAGTCTACCCAGAGCCCCTTTTCCTACATTATATCTTCTTGTCATACCTCCCTTTGGTCTGAGAGATTTATTATACCTTTTGGGGCTCTTGATCGGCGACCAATGTAGACCCTCTCTGGCTCCGTCCGTCACTGGATATGACTCCCGTGAAGGACAAATTTGACTTCCTGCTGCGGCCCTTGGCATTTTAAGGTCGCTTCCCCTATCTGCTCCACAAACCCGGTGGCGATTCACCTTCCTCTGAACATGTAAAGAATGGTCTGTCTATTATCGTAGGATTGGTTTCCTTTTTGTTTTTTCCCGATAACGACGGCCCGCTCAGTGACACGACATGTTTATCTACCACAACCAACAACGACAGCACCGTTCGACCGAAGTACGGTTATCATGCCTTTTCCCTGCCCCCTTCCTCCGGAACAGTAACTGGGATTCTCGTCTTTCTCGGAGGGGGTTATATGGAGTAGTAGCTTGTTCTTTTCCCCGCTCAATACTACCCCCACTCAACTTCTTGTCCGCAAGTTACCCCGGCTGACCCACGTAGCACTCCCCCAGTGAAAAGTGGGCTGTTGCTTCAGCCCAAAAACCCTTTTTTTATTTTTTCCCAGTCACTTTACCCGCAGTTTGACGGTTTTTGGGTGATTCTTCCGCAAGCAGTTTGTTCCTGAAATGACGATCACTTACCCATCCGTGACCGTTGGCCTCTTCCGTCGCAGGGGAGAGTCTTTTGGCCTAATACGTGCCCCCTTGACACTGCCCATCAATGGGTTCCAATCCCCCCCCCCCCTGTCTCCTCAATAGCACTCGGGAACCCTTTGACAGATGATCGAATCGCAACGCGTCCCCGTTGCCGTCTCGTCCAAAAACGCTTCTTTTCTTTTTCGTCAGTTCACGAGGTTTGTTCAGATCTCTCGAAGAAACTCTCGTTTTGGCTGGCGCCGGCCGAAATCGATTGTCCGGAGAGCATACGTTTTGCCCCCTGCAATTGGAGAGCTTGACATCCCCTCGACCCTTCTATAGATGGTGGACTCGATTTACGGTGATCCACTCCCGCCTCCTCCAAATTGATGTCAGACTTTTCAGTGATTCTAATGAGTCATTGGTCGTTGATTTCAATTTCGTTCTAGGGCGAAACTTTTTGATTTTCGATCAGCCGTTCCCCCCACTTCCCAGTTGCTCGGTCGGGCTGCCAGAAGAGGTCCGTGATTGTTTGTAGATGAGTGGAATTGGCGATTTCTGCCCCCCATTGACAAAACAGCACCTTTGTTGCCCTGTGTTTTAGCATGCTGTGTCTTTCAAAGCTGCCAGACTCCGAAAACCCCGTTTCCCCCCGGGCCTGGAGTTGGCTTAAGTTGTCCCAGTTCTTGTGAATTTCCTCAATCACTATGAAAAATGGCACTGAAAAATCCCCTCCGTTTTTCCCCCGCAACTGGCAAGTATCTTTGGGACGCTCTTCAGTAAGAAGGTCGTCCAGTTCCGCGGCCGCAATCTTCCCCCCCCCGAAGAAAGCGAAGGGACCTTCCCCACGCCCTTATTGCACCCGTTCCTTCTTTCTGAGGACGTGGGGGCTTTCCTTTGGCCAAACGGGGGAGCTATTGTTATCTCTAGTATGAGACTTGGATGATTGGATCTCTTCATGGTATGAGTTTCGGCCGTTCCACGGGCCGCCGTTCTTTTGTTAGGTTCTCCCGGTACTTTCGGTAAAATATGGCCTTACTTCCCCCCTTCCGTTACAAGACCCGCCCCTTTTCTTGGCGTGGGATGTGAACCGACCCGTGGAAAGGTGGCGGGTCTCCCCTCCTCTCACGTATAAAATGACACCCCTCCCCCTTAGTTTTTTCTGCAATGTCAAGCCCCGCACGTCCGCGAGGTGCCTCCAATGCCTTTGAGATGCGCTGGGTCCTTGAATCCTTCCTACATTGACTTCCAAGGGAACAGCCTCTCCCTGCCAAATTAACTGTTGGTTGTGTTCTTTAAATTAACGGTGAAGTTCTGCTGCGCTCTTATCCAAACCCAGCAACCTCCTTTTTCCTTATCTCCCTTTTGGATAGGGTTCGAATGGGATGTCCATGATCCCCTTTTCCGGCGGTTGCGGGTTCCGGAGGAGGCTCCCCTTGACCTGACGTGTCCTTACCAAGCTCTCGTTCCTCCCGCCCCATGTTGCCCTTATAAATTACCTCCTTCAAATGCCACATGCCGAAATAAACTCCAGTTGTACTTTGACCAATTTCGCATCCTTCTACATTCCCCCTTTCCTCCACAGCAGAGGAAGAAGGAATTCCCCTTCTCTTTCTTCTAACCCCCAAGAAGTGGAACCCCCCTTCCTGGCGGAACGAATTTCCTTTTTGCCGAGTTCGGTCTCCGGCATTTTTCTTGAGGTTTCTCCTATATTGGAAAAGGACGCAGAACCCTCCGCCAGATTTTCAGGAGGACGGTCTTTTCTCTAAACCCCCAATCGACGGACGCTTCAGCACAATTCTTCCCCAAGCGATGGCTGTTTGTCAATGGTCGAACTTCTATGGCCCTAAGATTCTTTTAGCTTTTTTCCAAACTTGCGGCGGCGCGGAGTCTCCTACCCCATTAAGCCGGATTCCCACACCGGCGCCT
>Ga0179593_1526513_pt1 | contig 11897 bp, 10 predicted proteins | sample CZODoug2_1_08_16_FD_185931 | JGI IMG/M metagenome (GOLD analysis project Ga0179593, IMG submission 185931) | Vadose zone soil fungal communities from Angelo Coast Range Reserve, California, USA - CZODoug2_1_08_16fungal (PacBio error correction) | ecosystem: Environmental > Terrestrial > Soil >... | reverse complement strand
GTGCCTTTTACCCCCCGCCCCCTCTTTGAAAACTGATCCCAAACTAACCTCGAGTGTAACCCCGAAGAAAGCCAAGGCTGACTTGGGCTTCCTTTTTGCTGCTGCACGGAGGGACTCACCGGCAGTCCCTTATTTTTCCACATCAGATGATTTTTTTTGCTGAAAGCTAGGCGCACCCCTTGGAGTGATCGGATTCCTGAGACAAGAAACGCTCTCGCACCTCGTAGGAAAGCTGTTTCCGCCCTTTTTTCCCCTGTAATCCCCCTCCGCCAAAGATTCGGCCTGGCAAGGGCCCGATCCAACCCCCCTCTTCGTTCTCTCTTCCACCCCGAACGAGATATGAAACTCTCGCAGAGACTCTCATGTCCCTGGCGCCTCGAATGAATGGACCGCGAGATCTTCCTGCTCAGAGTTAGCTGTTCTATTCCCTGACCGTAGGCTGTGATGGGTCAGATTTTTCTTTTCCTCTCGAATTCCCGCTAGGCTGACCCTCCCCGAGTTGCCGACCAAATAGCTCAAAAAGATGCCCTTGCCCCCGGCCCTTTCAATCCTCCCCCACCCAATGTCGAACTATTCCTGTTCCCCCCCGTCCCCCCCCCCTTTACTCTCCTTGCCGCGCGAGCATCACGTCTAAGCATGTTCCAGCGGACTCAAGTTTACCTATCGTGCTTACGCCCCCCTGTGCGCCCCAGTTCACAATTCCTTTCAACGAACGTTCTTTTTTCCCACCCCTCCCCGTTCCAGGTTCGAGCCGTTTGAAATTTGAGAGACGCACATCTTTGTCATTAGGCAACCGCGTTTCTATGCGCCCTTTTTTGACCTTTTTTTCTCTTTTCGGAAGTCTTTCCTTCCCCTCTCCCCCCCGAGGGGCCTAGCGGTCCTTTGAATTGAAAGCTCTGCTCCATCTCTCAATCTACGCATGCCGGAACTTTTTACCCTTTTTTGTTTTTTGAATTGCTGGTCTCCCTGTAGCCGTGGCAGCACATATGTGAGAAATAAGGCATGGTTTCTTTTTCCCCCAGACCTTAAGCAAATGCCCTTTTTTCTACAGCCCACCCTGTTTTTTTTTATAACCCCCCCTTTAGCGATTCCCAGCCAAACCTAGTCATGGGGTTTTTTGTGGACGAAGGCCTTACCCCATTTCGTCCCGGGAAAGATTCTAGTTAGAGAGCTACCTTTTTTACTAGTTTGTCTCCCCCCTTGTTCATTTCCTGAGAGAGACCCACTTGCAGCGCAGAACCAATGAGACCCTCCCCTTCTATAGACCACTAATGGATACTTAGATGTCCATCCTATGGGAGGGCGGAGGGGACATCTGCCCGTTCTAGACCCCAGCTTTTTTTTCTTTTTTCCCAGACGAACAACAACTCCCCCTTTTTGTGGGAGCACACTGCGTAGTAGCCTGAGATCTTGTCGTTGTTGCAATCGGGATCTTCTGACCCTTTTCCGCTTTCACATCCCCAAGTATCACCTAAAAAGTCGCCTCGGAAAAGCGGCCTAGCGCCTAGCTCTCCTCTTGGCATACCTTCCCCAGTATCAACGGAACGAATGTTAGGGCAACTGTGACCCCCTCTCCTTTTCTCCCATACAGATTCATTATCATCCTCAACCCCCCCTCCCCCATGGTTTTTTCTCCCTTTTGTAAACCCCCGTATTTTTCAATATCTTTGTTTCTTCCCCATTTTCTTCCTCTCTTGGCCACAACAGTACCATCAACGTGAAGAACCTGATCCGAATTGAACTGCTCTCCAACCTTTGCGTGACCCAGCACATTTAGTTATTGGCAAATGTTTTAAGTTTACTATGACTCAGCCTTTTCTTTCTCCCCCAGCCCGTCTTTGTTTTTTTTTTTTTTTTTTGTTGAGGCCAAGAAAGGGCGATTTCCCCCCTGTCTTTCCCAACGACTAAAAGCAGTCCTCTCAAGACTGAGAGAAGTCCCGGAATTAAGTTTCCGGTTCCCCGATAAAGTTTCCTTTAAGAAACCGACAGTAAGAAGACTAAGATGTGATTCGGGGTTTTTTCCATCCCCAGAGATAAGTGTACTAGTAGACCCTCTCCGATTCATTCTTTTAAGATGTCCTCGGGACAGACTTTCCCTTCGTGATCAGAGAAAAGGCCGTCCCGAGCTTTTTCCGGAAATTCCTATCCCCCTTCTGTTTCGTAGAAGGACGGATACAGCTCGCATTCGTCTCCTTTTCCGTGGATAGCCCCCTCTGTCCTTGAAAATGAGAGCTAACCTTTTTCCCATCGGCAATACCCAGGAACAGTTCCTGCCGCTAGTTGTTCCCCCTTTTTCTTTCGAGACATAAATCATCAGCCCCCTAACCGATGCACAGCCAGGTTCGACTTATATGAATATTTTAATACTTTTTTTTTTTTTATGAGACTCATTTTACTGAACTGGTCTTTCAAGGAACAGCACGACTGATGGCATGGAGGACAGAGTTTGTCCCCCCCTTTTTCCTCCCCCTCTTTATTACCTCCTTTTTCTATGATGCCAGCGTTGAGCCGCAATGAATGCAAGAGGTCCCTTCTATTTTTACAAGTTGGGTCATGCCAAGCGAATATGGGGCAACCTCCCTCGCGCCACGCCACCTCCTGTCTCGGTGCAGGCTCGCGTAAGAACCTGGCACTAACTGTTTCCTGACTGACCTTACCCAGAGTTAAGCTTGTCCTGAAGAGAACGCGATTCTTTGCCTGCCTATCTCTGTAACATTCCTTACCCATGATGTGTCCCTAAATCTGTTGTATGCACATCCTTCCCCCCTTTCTTCTCGCTGACCCCTTTTTATCTGGGCTTTTATCACATCGTACAGGAGGCTTAGACTGCCAAGTAGCAGCTTTTCTATTTTCAGGTAAAACAACCCATTCCTCTAAACGGTCTCCGATTAAAATGTACTACGACATTTGAGCCATAACCCTACTCCCTTTATGATTTTTTTCGTTCTTTTTTTTTTTTTTTTTTTTTTTTTTTTTTTTTTTTTCTTTTTTCTTTTTAAAACGACACAACATGTTCCCGGAAAAGAGCCTTCCTATGTTTTTGGTGCTCGAATTTCTCCGCCCCAGACGGACAGCCGGACCACCGTAGAAGCTTAAAACACGTATGGGGAATAAACAAGGAGTCCGCCATTCCCCCCTAAGCGACTTCCCCCCGGATCGGCCCTTGCCAGAACTCAGGAACCTATGAGTACGCTCCCGCGTATGCTCCCCTACTGGAGCCAGGAAAAAGAGTTTATTTTTCCCCCCTCGGTTTATCTTTGATGTTCCGCGACCTCCCAGAGGCAGACGAAGTTAACAAAGCCCCTTTCCACGCGCCACTTCGTTTAGATTGATCCTGCCACCAGACGCCCTCCCGACAGAGGCGGTCACTATCTCAAGTAGAATGTCCCCCATGGTAAAGATGATTTCCCGACGCTAAGGAATTGTAGGCAAGTGGTCCTGGCAATCCCTTCGACACGCAGCCGTATTCCCCTATTTTTTCCCTTTCAGGGCTGCCCTTTACCCTTCCCCCGGTGCAGACGCGGCGTGTAGCAAAGTGGTTCTACCCCCCCCTAATCGCGTAAAGCAATCATCGTTTGACCCTAGCAGAGTTCCCCCGATACCGAAATACACCCAATCGAAGAAGATCACCGTCCTTCCGCCAAATTAAACTTTTTTGCGTGACCCACACCAAAAAAAAAAAAACCCAACCCAACCCCCACAAACCCAAACCCCATCAAGAGCCCACCCCCCCCCACCCCCCCAAGAGCCCCCCCCACCCCAACCCCCCTACCCCACCCCGAAGAGTTGACGTGTCGGAGCAGGTCAGCTCATTCATAACAATGTGCCTCCTACTCCCCCAGACCCCCCCAGAATTTCCATACGAATGTTTTCATAAGAAACCATTCTTGACAATTCTCAACTTGCAGTCCCTGTGCGATGCTTCCCTAGGGTTTTCTCCTAGTGACCCTTGCAAGAAGAGTTTGAATTTAAGAAATCCAAGACCCCAGGCGGCTCGGCCGACTAACCCTTTTAATACATCCTCCTGTCTTCCTGTTTCCAGGAGGCAAGGTGTACTTCCTGGACCACATAATAGGATGATGAGACCACCTCCCCCCCCAGGCGAAGGAGCAAAGTTGAATACATCTCCATCTCAGGGCCCCCCTAACGTGGATCCTGCAGTCCATAAGTGGAATTTACCTTGAGAGGCCTTTTCTCCCGACATGGCAAAGTATTACGACCCCCAGACTCTTAAGAATCGGCGGCACTGAAATTAACATTTACATGTCCTAAGGAGCCCCTTACTCCAAGTCAAGCGGGCCGATGCAGTGTTTTCCCCCCGGACCACATAATTTCTTGCCATGATAATATGAAGCCCAATTACCAGCACACGCCATGCAGTTCTCTTGTTGGTTCACCAATTCAATACTGAGGCATAGGAGCCAAGCGCCCTTCACCCTCTCAGTAGAGTTTCCCCCCGTGCAAGTCCCAACTAACCTCACGCAGCAATCGAAAATTTCCTTCTTTTCTCCTTGGAACCGACCTAGACAGGACACCTATCTCGCGAGGAACCTGATTATCGTCCCACAGCGGCGAATCCGTTCACCTTCTCCCTCCCCCAAAGTTCCTCAGCCGGAAGAGGTTGATTGTAATCACTTGCAGCACTGCCACTTCTTTCTATGGAATAGTACGTTCCTTTGTTAGTTAGGCACTCAGGGCAACCATCAAGCCTGCAAACTAGAAAACAAATTCTTGGTCCCCCTCCATACCGAAACGCTTCTCCTCCCCAGGACATAGGAGCAGTAACCCCGTTCTAATATGGTCCTTCCCTTTTAGAGAGGGTGAAGCGAAGGCAAGCTCTGTGGATTTTTCCCATCTCATACTTCATACTCTTTTTGTTTTTTTTTTTTTTTTTCGAGAGGTATGCACCCGATCATCTTTTCCTCATCATTCCCAGCAATAACTCTTCTTGAGTCTTCACCTTAAGAAGGGAACAAACCCCCCTTACTTTTCCACCCTTTTCCTCATGTGAGAGGCTTTTATAGGCAGGAAGGTCCGGTGATACCCTAATTACTTTTTTGGTGGAATAAAGAAAGGCAAGAGTTCCCTACAACGTGTTGCTTTTTTTCTGCAGAAAAATCCATCCTCCTTCTAGAAAGAGTGCCGCCCCCTTGACCATTGTTTCAATCCCAGACTGGTACAAGAATTCTTACTTCTCTTTCTTCAGTGCAAAGAAATAACACCCCTCTTCTTCCACCCCTCTTCCACGTCTTTTGCCGAATGGTTACGGAAGGCTGAAGTACTTTCTGTTCCCCAATGTTACAGTGCCAGATGATGGTCCTTGAGAACCCCCCCTTCCTTTATGCTGTGGCTCGAACCAGAAAACGCCCCTCCGTCTAGATAGAGAGGGTCCCGTCTCTAGATTAGTACGGTGATGCCACTGCTGAGTATTTTTTTTGGTCCCCTCCCCCCCCCCTCCGGCCCTCAAAGCAACTCAATGTATTTTCTCCCCCACCTCTCTTTCCCCTGACTCAAATGTATAGTCTCCCCCTTTTCCTTCCCTGACCCGAAGAATGGAAAGAACCTTTCCTTACAATCCGGTCAGTGAAGATTTTCCTCTCTTCGGTCTTCGCCCCATCCGTTATCACGACAACTTGGGTATCCCCCCTTCTTTTAAAGGTAGAGTTGGCGACAAAAGCGAGAATAGAAGTAGTTTCTTTCCCTCACTAGACCAAGGCAGGTCCTCCTCGGACCTCAATCGCCTTCTCTTTCCTTTGGAAAGTTTTTTATGGCTGGACGAAAAGTAGCGGAATGAGGTACGGTAAGGAAGATAGTCCCCCGTGAAAGCTGCCTTTTCCCCTTAAGCCCTGTTTTCCATGACTCGCCCAGGAAATGAGAGACAAGCGGAAGCGAGATCGAATCCAACATTCGTCTCTTGGTACACCTACGTCAATTGGTATAAGAACCTGCCTTTGCCCTTTTCCAAAGACCCCCCGCGTCTGCTTGCCAGAGGTAAGCACAAGAGATCGTTACCGAGTTTTCGTCTCCCTTAGGTTGTTTGTGGTTTTTTGACGTCTCCTTACTAATTAGGCTGGATCCGTTTTCCTCGTTCTGTAAGTTGTTTCGTTAGAAAGAAATTGTAATATCCCTAGCCGAGCAACCTAGCAAGAGAGACCGCTGCTTCAATATCTTAAAAAGGTCCCCCATTGCTGAAGACATGTCCCATTTTTTTCCCTTTCATTCCACGGACTATAGCAAACTTCCCGCCCAAGGAACCTTAGCGCACCCCCCCCCCCAACAGACAATTCCACCATCCTCTTTATTTTTCCCCCATGTTCCGTAGAGCGTTTAGCTTTAGCGATAAATTACGTGAGATAGCGGAAAACTCCCTCGTGACACGCGTATGTTAAATCCCCTTCGAGATCTACCCCCCCGGGCAAGACTGAAGAGGAAACAGAATCCAGACGCCCAGTTCCACCTCTACGAGTTGAGCGAACTCCTTTCAAAGCTTCCCCTTCTTTATTACGCCGACGGCAGGGCACCTGCCTATCAAGGGCCAATATCAAGGTTCATGGATGCTTCGCCCTCTCCCTGTAACTCCTAAGTATAGCCCGAATCACTCCTCCTTTTTTTCTTCCCGTGTCATTGTCCCTTCCCGTACGAGCCTTTTCTCACTCAAGGGCCGGAACACTTGTAGTACCAAGATCGATTCCGCTGGAAGACGTAAAACAGGTTTGATCCAGACACCCTCATTTCTTTGGCCCCCCCCATGAACAGGTCCTCTCTCTTATTCTTGAACCATCTCCACCCCGAAGTTTTTTTCAGTAGATCACCTCCCCCCATTAAACCCTCTTCGAGAAGAGCGTGATCCCCCAATCCCAGATCCGGGCAGGCACATTGACGCCCCCTTCACTTTCCCCTTGTAACTTAGTTTTTCTTCCCAAAAAGGTGTTCAGAATGAAGCAAATGAAGCCCTCTCAGCGCAGACATCTAAATCTTATTGAGACGGCTTCATGGATTAACATGGACGAAATTTCTCTCTTCCTATTTAGATTACGACGCGTTCTTTGAACGGATATAGTACCACAGTAAAGAAGGCCAGAACGCCAGCAGTAGTGTCTAGCTTACATGAAGGAAAGTACATGGATCAGGGACAAACAGCAATTTTTCTATAAGAGCGCGAGTGACCCGGGAGTCCGAAGTTTGTTCTCCCTGCCCCTCTCTCCCTCGCGTATTTCTGAGAGACGGCTGCGTTTGATCCTTCTATCTTTTTTTCTTTTTGAGTCAAGATATAGACGTTTTATTTAGCACCAGCAGGTCTTCTGAGACGACATTCTCTTCAGCTGACCGCCACATGCCCCTGACATCCCTTTTTAACATCCCCCTTTTCCTGCCCCGGATCCAGGATTTGAGAAAGCACTTTTTTTCATCTTGAACAGAAGCAAAAGGAGATTCCCGTTACCATTCTTTGGACAAGCCAGGCTCCTTTTCCGCAAGTCTCTTTTTCCCTTTTCTGCGCAAGAAAGAAATAGACTAGGAGTTTTAATTACATCACCTCTTTTCCTCGAGGTTAAACTTCCTACTTTCTTCCTTTTTTTTAACCACGATTCCCCTTTTGTATCAGCTTAATGAAGCCTAAGAGAGACAGCTGTATTCTTCCATTCAAGAAATTTGATCAGTGCCACTCCCGAGATGTGTAAACACTTCCCCCCTTTTCCCGAGACTGCTGGCTCCCTCTAGCTGAGCAGTGCGGGTCACCAAAGAGAGTCATAGGGGATCAATCCAATAAGTAAATATTACCCATTTGCGCCATAACTCAGTAGCTCACACCTTCCCCCCTTCTCACCGTTTCCCCCGCGCTCGTGTTTAGGAGGGTGCCGCCAGGCTTCCCCTCTTTTGAAGCAGACCAGTCAAAAGTTATCCGTGCGACAACAAAGGAAACGTGGAGCTCGCCCTCCAATTTTTCCAGCCCCTGCGACTTCTTTCGCGAACCAATAGTTCAGTGGAGAAGGCACCGGTCTCACTTTTTTTCTCCCATGAACCTACGAAGTAGAGAAATTTCCGTTTTCACGCGTGAAGACGCAGCGCGCGGGTTCAAGATGTTTTTGTCACTTCCCCCCCTCTTCAGGTTGCTATCTTTTTTTTTCCTGCCAGCATTCTCGCTATACGAACCGATCCTATGCTGCATTGTCGCGTTTTTTTGACTTCCGGCGCGGAATAACTATTTTCATGATGACCCTTGGAATGTGCCGTACCCGTACTGCATAGCGAAGGGTTTCCCGTCTTCTTCCTTTCCCCATATGCATTCCCCCCTTTGACTTCGCTCGAGATACACAAGATGGTTAGACAAACCCTATCACTATCAGATCTTTCCCTCATTAAGTTTTCCTGAAATCTTTTCCCCTGATCCCGGCCGTACCACAAACATGGAAGGAACACATGAGTTTTTTTTCCCCCCCCTTCCTTGATGGGAAGGGGGTCCCCGGTCAGACTTCCCTGGATTGCTTTTAAAGGCAAACCTTGAGCCATGGACCTTTTCCCCTTGACCTGTAGATAAAAACTTAAAATTAATGACCCATCTACTACAAGCCATTTCCTAGGCGATCTCAGAGTTAGCGACTGTTTAAAGATGGCCTCGTTCTTAGCCAGAAAAATAATTCAACCCCGGTGCGCAAGTTAAGTTTCCCCCCCAGCTACCCGCCCGCGAAATGAAACAGCTTAAACTCTTTGACCAAGCGTATTCTGGCACCTAATTTAGATACAGATGAGTAGACAACCCGCACAGCGTAACGCTTTCCCCCGTGAACTTTTTTTAAAATCCGGTTTTAATGGAGAAAGATAAGTTTTCCTGGACCTAGTGCCCTTAGTAGACTGTTCCTTGATGACGTAAGTCGAAGTCGCCTCTACCTTGATTCTATTGCCTCAATGCGAGACAACTATGAAGTACAGACATAAGAGTCTCTGCTCAAGGATCAGATTTCTTTTTTTTCTTTTTGTGTTGTTCTGCGCTTTTTCCAGGACAACTCCTGCTCGCTGATATGACGAATGAACCGACAGATTGTAGAATAACCCCACTCCCAACTTTCCGGAGTTTTTCCTTTTCCCTTAGCCAGTACAGACTCACAGAAGAGCTTTTTCTCGTTCCCCAGAAACTCGTCTACATGAAAAGCCCCCCATCCTCAAGCGACCTCGCCGCAAAAGAAGCCAGCGAAGGTTTCTTCTCCCTTTCAGGCCTTACTCCTAGGTAACCCGCGAAGACGGAGTGATTTTCCCACCTTTCCGCGGTGATCAACTCTATCCTCCTCCTTTTACGGGCGAGCGCACCCCCCCCCCCCCCCACCCCCCCCGCTGCCATGACAAGAATTTAGAAAAAGACCGTGTCCCCTGGATGCCCCAACACCCCCTTTCTTCCCCCCACGCGAGTACGCACAGATTTCCCATACTTCCCTTTTTGACTGTAACATATCGGAATGAGTAACGCGAGGTATTTGAAGATCCCATTTTGATCCAGATCTTTTAATACATCTTTCTACTAATTCTTAATGGTTTTTGTTTTTTTCTTCTCTTACGATTGGTCATTTCCCTTACGGACTAATAATCAATGACAAAATAGAATGAAAGAAACCCTTCCTGAGTCTTTAGTCAACCTTGAGAATCTCACGCCCCTTCCCCCCTTTTTTTGAAGACATCTACGTGAGAGATCTACTTAATTACTCGGGTTGGACGGATTTAAAATGGTGAGGAAATTCCCTCGAAGACAATGGTGTTCGTGAGCAGAAGAGGAAAAGCAGTGATTTTCCTCAAGTGGCTGGGAAGCCCATTATCCCTTCTTTCCCTCCGCATCTCATCTCCGATACCGAAGACAAAAGTTTAGAAATAAAAAGACTGCGCCTGCCCCTTTCCCTGTTGAGAATCGAGAGCCCACTTTATTCCGTAGAAGCCAGACTTCCCCTCCTCCCGGTTAGTTGAGCCAATGGTTCTCAGCAGAGCGAAGATGGATTCTCAGAAGCAAACCCCCCCCTCTTGAAAAATTTTCCTAAATTCCCCCATCCTCCTTTTTTCCCTCCTTTTCGGTATTTACGTGACGTCCACGCAATGAGGCAGTTTCACCCTCCATATGCTGCCTGCGAGCCAGCTGCCTGACCAACACCTCTTCCCCGCTTGATGTTTTTTTTCACGAAGCTCCATCTCTGCAGAACAAAATGATGTCCGCATGGCGCCCCACAATACCCCGGTCCCTTCTCTGTCGACTACCTCAGGACGCCTGCTCTTCCCTTCCAAGTCTTTTTACGAGACACGTTTCTCGAAGCCAGCAGAACCCGCGGACAGATCGATAACATTGTTTTGACCCCCTGTCCCCCCCCCCCAGGGAATGCCCCTCTTCCCCCCCCTGTAGCGTTTGTCCCCGCCCGCGCCACGAAGTATCGCTTTTGAATCCCAACGGGGCCATACACCTTAGGCCCGCCCCCCTGCGAGTTACTGCGTAGTTCTGAGGCTACTAGCACTGGCTGATTTGCAAAATGACCTTTTCCAGACTGGAAAGTAGCCGAAGCCGCCCCTCACAGCTCCAACGATGAAATTTCGTCCTTTAATGCAGATATCGGGGTTCAAGCAGAATACGAGAACATGCGGGTTCCCTCCCAATAAGTTTCCCCCTTTTCTTTTCAAGCCCAGAAACCGGGAATGCAGGTTCAAAGAGCAGGATTCGCAATGTCTGCTCGGTCCCCTGTCTTTTTTTTTACGACGGGGGAAATAGGCGAGTCCCCTCTCTTCCCTTTGTGACTGCCTTCTCTTGTTTGTCGAACACACAGTATAAATCTGAGCGCCCGGAAAGGTACCTGCGCCGCTCGCATGCACACAAGGTCCGAATGAAGTACTTTACTTCGGACCTAGAACCCTGCCTGACCACGCTAGAGAACGTACTTTTACGATGTTCCCCCTTCAAACAAGAACGAGTCGATTCTGTGGTCGTAGAGCCTCATCCCTTCCTGGGAATATAAACACCTCTCTCTCCGGCTAGAAGTCCAGAGTAAGAAATTTTTCCTTACCCCCTTTAGGGCCCCACCCTGCGCAGCTCCGCGAATGCCCTTTTCTCTACTTGACAAATTCTTCCACCTCCCCGCTTGAGCATCGCCTCGAAAAGTCCCAAGATAAGAGGGAATCCCCAGTACATTCGATCCCCACGGTTAATAGATTAGGACGTCCCCCTTCTCAGTGAGTCCCTGTCTCGTACGAGGTAAGCTTCTGCGCAACACCCCAGTGACTCACCCCGTCTCTTTTCTTTCGCTTCCAGCGTAGAGAAAAGTTTTTCCCTCCCATAGGATTTGAAGGTCCTTATGTACAGTTTAATGACATATAGAACCAAGCCATTTTTTTTTTCCCTAGACCCCACCGTACCAATCCTCGGCCGGGAAGGTGGACCCTATCCGGGTGGACAGACAATCTTCCCCCCCCTTTACTTTTGAGACCGCAATACAGCGGTAACGCAGGTTGTTAGCCCCCTCCCTAGTCCTTGAATAATGCTTTTACAGAGCGTGCCGGCCCCCCACGCCAACCAAACCAAATCACACAAAACCCCCCCCAGACCCAAACACCTGTACCTGAGAAACCCCACCACAACCCCCTCAGCACATGCCCGTTCCTCTCATACGCTAATGGTACTCCATCTCCCTCCCCCCCATCCCCCTCCCCACAATTCGTCTCCGCCTAGCAGAACCGCAGAAGACATGGGGCTCTCAATACGCGATTGAACTCATGAGTTCCAGCGCCAGAAGAAGCAGTATTGACTTTTTCCCCCCTATCAGTTACCCCAACTGGGTTACTGAAATAATAAACAGAAATACCCCGTGCCAGTTGCCCTGGTACGAGCTATGCCCACTGGCCAAACAGCGATTCTCCCAGTGATTGCTTGTTTCCCT
>Ga0179593_1494380_pt1 | contig 11897 bp, 10 predicted proteins | sample CZODoug2_1_08_16_FD_185931 | JGI IMG/M metagenome (GOLD analysis project Ga0179593, IMG submission 185931) | Vadose zone soil fungal communities from Angelo Coast Range Reserve, California, USA - CZODoug2_1_08_16fungal (PacBio error correction) | ecosystem: Environmental > Terrestrial > Soil >... | reverse complement strand
CTTATTTTTGTTTGATCTGTTTTCTGCAGATACGTGTCTTTTTTGGTAGACCTTTCCGCCTCCACTTGTTGGATACGGTTTGACTAGCGTGTTCTGGCGGGCAGACCTTCCATCTCCCCCCAATGCATCTGTTTCTTTTCTCGGGTCTTTGTTCTGTGGCCCTCCAGCATGTCGTGTGTCATTCATTCCTCTTTGAGAATTTAGTAGTAGTGAAGATGTAGGCGAGGTTTCTGTTCCCGAGGCTCCCCTTTCACCTTCGTTCTACCCTCTGCTTGAGGTTTTGACCCTTTTCATGTTACCCAGTGCTTTCTCATGAAAAGGGTCCGACCGCACTGACAGCCTGACTTGGCCTCTTACGGACAGGGTACATCGTACTACTCTCAGCCGACCCTCAACCTGCTCCGGCTGCTGCGTCCTCACTCCAAACCTCCTTATCTCTTAGATTATACCCTTCACACGTGCGCCTTGTCAATCGAAGCCTGGGTTATGGTCGACTCTGTTAAATACGGCCATTCCCCGGGTTCGTGTTCTCTTTTTCTGAAGTTTTCTTTTCCCGAAAACTTACAGGAGGGGACTGCCGACACAAGGAAGTCACGGGGGGGGAGTGGGGATTGCTGAGTTTGGCCCGTGGTCGGCAGGGAAAGGACCGGTTTGGAGGAGTCACCGGAATTTGACGTTCACGTTGACACCGCGGTGTACAGACATCACTGTATCGGCTTGGCAACATGGCGCGAGTGTGCGTAGGTATCGTATGGGGGGAATTATTAGTTGGTGTGCCTTTATAACATATTTCTTGCGACCTTCACATTCTTTCGCCCTTCCCGGTCAAGTGCTCGGTACCGATTTTTGGTAGTTATTATTTACCCTGGCATTTAACGTGACACAGCTCCCCCATTTATGTTCATACCTGCGGATTTCTTTGCGCTCGTTGATGGAAACGTCAGGTACTCCTTATGACACGATTTGTCTGAGACCGACCGTAAGTTGCAGCTTCGCTCTAGATTCAGTTTCTGTACAGTAGGCCTCCATTGAGTTTTCCACACCTACTTACTCATCTCAAGGTTACCCATACTAACACACTTTATTGCTGTCCCTATAAGACATTCTATATATTGTTTATTTATTTCTATCCGCAAGCCAGTATCGACTAGTTTCAAGCCCGGTTACATTTCTCCCCCCCTCTTATGGAAGAATTCAATCGCTCTTGCCCCCCCGTTTTCGATCCGACTTGTCGTTTCACCCTTTAAGTGAAAAGGGAAGTTTTGATTTTACGTTCCCCGGTTGGGAATTCATATTAGGTGAATCCCTTTACGGAGGGCTCAGTTTGGTAAATGCATGCTCAAGCGACAGAGACTTTTATTGTATTGCCAACGGAAACTCCAAGACATTACCCCTGTCAGTTTTAGTGACTCGCCCATTTGCTTAGATTAGACATCACCGAACCTTGACTGATGGAACTTTCTTCCTCGAGTTAAGGCCCCCACGGCGTGAAGTACAGGGCTGGTGCGGCAAGCTCTAAGGGTTTAGGACACTTGTATTGTCCTGTCTTTGCGTGATATCATCGTTTCTCTTCACTTTGGGATTGCCTGGGGAGAGGGGCGGTGCCCCGTGGAATGTTGGTGACCCCTGAACTCCGTTAAACGTATATTTTGATCGGTGTACCGCTCCCGTCTTAGAAGTCCCTTGCACCCCCCCATTGTTTCATTAAAAAACCCCGCCAACACCCCTCCTAGACAGGTCGGAGCTGGTTTCGAACTTGTGAGTTCCTGTTATTTCTTTTTTTCCCCCTGCTTTGGTTTTTTTACCAGTTCGACCTTTCTTCCCCCCCTCAAGTTCATTTACCTTATCTTTCGCCCTTCTTTCATGCATCCGCCCTTTTCTCTCGATTCGCCCCGTAGAGCCGATTGTTTTGTTCAGGCGGCCTAACCCTTCCCTTTGTCCGCGAACCCCTTACTCTCCTCTTCTTTTTCTTTCCCCATACCTTTTGTTTTTTGGGTTTGTTCTTTCTTCTCTTTATACGTGGGTTTCACATTGCATTTTATTTCCCCCCTTCCCAAACCCGCGCTCCGGTTCCTTGCAGCGAGCCCCAAGGGCTTGAGTTTCATTTGGATCCCTTTTCGGCCGGCGTTTTTTTCGAAACGGATTTTTTTTGATAATGTTCGAAACTTTCCATTAATACAGAAATAACAAGCGTTCGTGACACGCCTTCCCCGTCCCTCAAATTTGTTTCCCCTCTCTTCTGACATTCTAGGATTTTTTTTAGGAGTTCTTACCCACGCGGTTCGTAATTGGCTTGATGAGCTTTTCTCTGTACACCTCTCATGGCCCCTTCGTTGAGTTTCCCCCCTTGTTTCAAACCAAAACCGTCCTGCACCCCACTCCTCCCTGCACAGTGCCCACCTCCCCCTTAGCAGGATTACCCAGTTCGAAGGTACATTAGCTGCAGTCCCACACCTAACTTTTCCTTAGCAAACTAGTGGCACTGACCTTCCGCCCCCCCTCAATTGAACTCTCGTTCCCTGTTGTGCTGGCTACCATTTTACAACCATTGGTCGATTTACCTGCCCCCCTTCTATAATTCTTTGTCCGTTTACCTCCAATCGCGCTTGTCAATTGGTCCGCGTAAGACAACTCACGACAGCGTTTTTCACCTTCACGTTACGCGTTTTCGCCAAGAACTTAATGGCCTTGATCCGTAACTAAGTATCGCGCCTCTGGGCCCTCTTCAATCTCCTTTGTCTACACTAGGTAATATCCCCCCTAAAAGGCTGCGTTTCCCTCCTCGCCCTTTTCGCGCCCCCGGCAACTTCTACGCCACTCCCCTCTGAGGAGATATTCAGCACCCCCCCCCCTGTTCAACTGGATTATTCCCACTAACCTGGAATACACTCACGTAATTAGGACATAGTAGTATTATTGGGTACGACTCTACACTTCTGGACCCTGCAGACTCCCTGTTAAGCCTGTTTCATAAAACAAAAGCCTACTCTTTTTCCGACCAACTTCTCCTTTCTTTACCAGGCCACGACCGCTTTCCCTTCTTCATGATGACATTTTCCCTAACCCTTCCCCTTTTCCCGACCAAGTCGATCTGACTTCTTTTTTATAAGTCCCATTTTTTTTTTTCTCCAATGGTTGTTGATTTTAGGCACCCAATAAGGAGCACCTCTTCTTTGGAGTTACGAGAGGCTGTTTCAATGAAGTCTTCCCCAAGTCGTCGACCTAATTACCTGCCGTGCTCTTCGTAAGCCCAGGCACTTTCCAACTCTTGGCCATACCTGCAACTCGAGGTTTTACACGCTTGGTCGTTGTCCTTTAATCGCCCAATCAAAACCTCCGCAAGAGGAACCTTTTATCCGACCCTTGATTACCGATGACAGGCCCCCCCCTTCTGGCACTGTAAATAAACGTTCCCCTACCGACCTTGACGAAGGTTTTTAGATTGGGGTTCATCATGTTACTTGTGAACTTTCGAACAGATATTCCAAAATGCTAAACCCTGGAATTACAAGGGACACCCTTTCAAATCCTGGAACAGCAAATTTCCCTCTATTGTAATACTTCACATGAATTGTTGTGTTTTTTTGTTTTTCGGACATTCTGATGGGTTTGCACCTCCTTGAATCTTTAGTGATGCCAGGTGTGTCCCAGAGAAAGGGGGAATGATGTAGACCCCCGCGGCCCTTTATAAAAGCGTTTGAGAGCCGGGGAAGGCGAATAGCTTTTTATGGATTGAATTGGAAGACAAGATAAACTGAAAAAAACCAATGAAAATATAGGAAGTTGACCTGGAAGTCGAGTCTAAACACCGTAGGTTCTTGGGGGCGTGAGGTGCGGGGTGTCGGGGATTTTGATTTTCCCATCCCCATCATCCTGGTTCCCCTCTATCGGGAGCCCAGCGGTCGTTCGATAGGTGGGAAAGATTAAGTCTGGAGTCCCCCTTTCGTTTTATTGCGGAACCCGATGCTTAAGGAAAGAGTATTCACGCTAAGGCGTAGTGGTAGAATTTACATCCATTGTGTGTCTTGTTCCTAGAACATGGGACCCTTCAGGATTTGCAGACAGACTAAGTCAGTCCTGCATCGTCATCCCCCCCAGATTCGCCCTAAAAGGTACGCCTGGATGGATTGATTTTCATCACGCACACATCCTCTCTTGGAGGACCCCCCACATACCTTCGATATATTGGCAATCTCCGTGTTATGGTAGTACGCAATGGTTTCCTCCCGGAACTCGGTCGTTTGCCTGTTCCTGAAGTCGCAATTGTTGTGTGACCGTAGCTGCATGAAAAAGTGTACATCTTGAGGTAGTCTCCCTTCCATGTTACAGGAATCCGCGCCTTTTAAATGTTCCCCTTTAGCCAGCCAGGTTTCCAGTCACCGTTGTTGATCCCGGAGAACCTCAAAGCGGTCCTACGACAAGGACAGGCTAGTACTCTTGAGCGAGTTGGCCCTACTCCCTCTTACAAGGGGCAACGCTTTTCGAATTTTCGTTTGAGACAGTGCCCGGAGTTCTCGTTACCGTTCGAAGAGCGTTCACAAGCTAGAATTTGTAGTTGTAGTTCCTTGCGTCGTATGTGCCAAACTTGTTTCTCATTTTGAGGGCAACGCTGTTTTAGAACGACTGTGTGCAAGGTTTTTTCAAGTTCACGTATTTTGTTTTACCGGGCACGGTTTTTTACAGCCGTTCTTATGGTTCCCCCTGGTGTTACCGGAAGCGCACAAGCCGAGAGGGCCGGGGTGGAACTAAACCCGGACCCCCACCAGAATTCGAAACCTTAGGTCTAGGCCCTTCTCCCCCCTCCGGGTTGCTCTCCCCTTAGAGTGCGTCCTTGGCTGCTGGAGAAACTCTCCCCCCAAAGAATGAGACTCTGATGCCGCCCACTGATGACCCCTCCGGATCAAAGAGGCCCAACCGTGGGCGCCTTTACATTGGCGGTGATCGGATTTAAGGGTTTTGTTAGGGACAAGCGTGTACCGACGGCCTTATGATGCACTGTTTGTTCATTGTTTTCGCGGTGGCTTGTGCGGTTAATGTTTGGCTTTTAACTGACCTCTGCCCCTACGTCTCCCCCAAATAGGTGATACCTCCCCCCGTTACCCCGCGTTATATACGCCCCCTTGCCACCTAAGTTTCCCACATAAAGATTTTTTCCTTCCCTTGCCACACTCCCATGTCATATTTAACGCTTGCGGCTTGATCTTTCATAAATCCGGGTCGGTGACTTGGAATCGGGTCTTTTGCCAGCCGCTTTGTGGTCTGGAGGAGGCTCTTCTCCACAGTATTTACTCAATGGTATCCAGTCCGTTTATAAGACCCCTACCGTTTAAAGCTCCCCACAAATGCCTCCTCCGCTTGAGGCGGGATTTTATACCCGTTATCGCGCGTGGGTGGTGTCGCTTTCTAACATGCCTTTTTTCCCCTGCCCTTATCTACATATCTCCCCTCCCGTTGGTTTTTTTGCTGCTGGAGGCTGCTTAGTAATGCTCTCCCACAACGTTTCTGTTTCGCGCCTTCATCCCCCCCCCCACACCTCCCCTGGGGCTTATTTTCTATGCATCTACGCCCTTTTGGCATTGGGAGCCGTTGGAAGCGTTTAGTTCTGAGGAAACTGCCTTTTTTCGAAGGAGTTCGCAACTTTCTTCCTTACCGCACTCAAAGAGGTGTTTCGACACGGCCCACATCCAGAACCGGTGTTCCCCCCTCCTCTCCGCACGTTGCTGTCTTTTTACTTCTTTTCCCCACAACCCAACTCCCCCGCCTGTTGATGAAATTTTTGAGGCTTTTTCATATGTCCAAAGAGATGGTTCCCTTCGTTTATATCCTTTCCCGTTTCAACCCCCACAACACCAATTTTAACGAAAAAGCGTAACCCCCTCCCCCCACTCCACACCACCACCGAGATGAAGGCCTTACACCTTGTCCTAGACCTTTAGCGTCTTCCTCTTGACCCCCCTCTTCATTATCCCAATTTTTCAGTTCCCGCGCTCAAGTTCCATATTTCATCTCGGATTTTTTCTGGCATACGCGACCCTTTTAGAGTTCCTCAGAATCCCTTTTCTCTGTGCCTTGGTCGGGTATAACCCCGTTAAATCTCTGTTCCCGGAACGGTCTACCCCGACCCCCATCAGCCATTCTTCCAAATTAAATTTCACTTCCTCCCCTCAAAAATTAATTTTCCCGGATTATCCGGCCCCTCCGTCGTTTTTCCCTGTGTGCAATTTTTCTTACTTTTCGACCTGAGAGCCCAATAACACTGCGAAGTTCTCGTTAAGAATGTAGCACCTGTACTTATACAGTCCATCAATCTCTCTCTTTTCCCCGTGAATTTGTAGCCCAAACTACGACCTTTTATGCCAGGTTTCGCCACTTTCGTGATTTGGGCAGGCCAGCATTTTGCCGGCACAAAGGGCCCCCTGACTGTAATACGTTCACTCCCCAACGCATTTTTCCGCCCCTTCCTCTTTCATACCCTTTCCCTCACGCGGGAATCTCTTTAACCCTTTTTCTTAGACCATAACCCTTTCACTATTGCAACGTCTTCATCGAAGTTTCATGTGGTCTCCCCCCTCCCTCCTTATCTTGGAGGTCTGAACGGCCCGCGCCTTTTTCTTGCCATTCCTTAGGATGAACCCCTATTCTCCTGGACTTTCCCCTCTTCAATGCCTACTTCTTCCGACCTTTTCGTCTCCCTTCCTTGCCCAAATTACCTCTTACCCTACCTGCCTCTTCAGTTTTAAGACGTGGCCGGACTCATACGGTAGCCATCACTTCTCCTCACAGCTTCACACTACTCCCCCTTTCGCCACGATTCTTTCACCTATTCTGGCACTCCCCCCCAAAAACCTGACTATACCTTCCAGATTTGGTTTGTTTCTTTACGGCGGTAACCGCCAGAAACCTTCTTCTTCCTTAGACCAACTCTCCGGCCTTGAGCCAAAGGCACGGATGCTCCCCGCCCTTTCCTTCTTTTTCCTCCTCCTACTGTTGTTTGTTTATTTTTTTGGATCTAGGCTACGGTTGGCCGCATCCCGTGATCCTGTGTCGCGGACCTTTTTTAGCCCCTAAAGGTTGGTCGCTTTTTTTTTTTGTTGCCGTAAGCGGGGCCGGAGGGAGTGCGAACTTAAAGATTCAACCCATTTCCTCGTCAGGTGCTATTTTTTGTGTGTGTTCCCTTCAGTAGTTTTTCCGTTCCGTGGAGAAATTTAGTAGATCTTTTGTGCTCTGGCGGCTATTTTTTTCCCTAGGCGTCCCAACCTTTTCCGTCTAAATTTCCGGTTTAGGTTTCGTAATGTTGGACCACTGTTTGCACGACCATGTCCTTCCACCGATAATGCCGGACTGTGCAGCGGCAGTTTCCCCCTACCGTCATACATCGTCTGTCTGCACTAAAACTTCTCCCGGCTATTTTTGCCCCCTTTACTTCCCAAACCAACTCTCGGATTGCTTGATCCCATGCCGGCTGCCTTGGCAATCGCCTTTTCGGTCGACGCCACACTTTTTACCTCGGCATTCCTTCTTCTTTCGTGTCCTGAGTAGAAAGGCGAACTTTTTGTGCGTGTCCCCCCTAAACCAAGGTTTGGGAGGGTACCCGGATTTCAACCTTTTTCACATTGTAGAGGAAGGTTATATCTTTTCCTCCGCGATCATACGCTTGAGACCCTGCCTCTTGATTCCATTTTCTCTTGGTACCCCCTCCCTTTAACTTGTCCTCTATCCTCGAGCCGTTGACGTTTTTTCTCCCCTACTTTTCTCGAGTCCCCCCCTGCCAGGTGTCTGTTTACTATGGTAGCCAAACGTGGTATTTTGAATTAGAGTGCATCCCGGCGAGCCTCCTTGTGGCTTCACCGTGGAAACTTAAGTTGCTTTTCGAACACTGGCTGACTTCCCCCCTCTATCGTTCGGAGGTCGGTTACGGCTGAAAAGCCAGCGTGTTAGATTTTTTCTACCGGACCACGGCTTAAGTCTACACATGTAGGGTCCTTTAATCGCCCTTAGACGGACCACCCCTGATTCTCTTTCTGGGCTCCTAGACGTTAATTTCCCCCCTTGGGAGACTATTGGTTGCTAGCAGCTCAGTCGTCGTACCGGTTCCTCGGCTACTTGTGGTCGTCGTCCTTAGGGTCCGCCCGCCTTTACTGGCTTCTGTGGGGTGTTTTTTGTCTTGGGGTTGATGACTGTGTTCCCACTAAACTCGCCCCTCTTGTCGCGTGGTACCTCCCCTCCCGCCCGATCTCGCAGCCATGACAATCCCCCCCCTTGTTATACCACCCCCTTTCCTAAACCCGATCGCCTCTTGTACGTAGCGCGGCGCTGCCCCTGTGAGTGAAGTTTGTTGAAGTGTTTTTCCCTCCCCGCTTTGTTTCCTTTCCTTCCCCTCTTGCCCTATGATCACTCTGCCGTTCTAGCAACACGCTGTCGCACTTTCCCACTGCCCGCCCTTTTTTCTTCCGCTTACCGTTTTCTTTGGTTTTGCCTTTCGAAAATTGACGTCTTTTTCCTTCCCTGCAAGTAAGACCATCTCTCTCCCCCTCCTTTCCAGAGCCAGAACACAGAGAAGAGACCCAAGAACCATTGTAAGTCTTAGAGCAGAGTGGAAGCGGTCTATCTATTCTAGTCGCGCCCCCTTTCTTTTATGCGACGTAAACCCCCCCCCCCTCCCGTGGTTATAGCTCCGTCTCGCCCCGGGCGATGAATTTGTGTCGCCGTTTTAAGCGGCTTGCTCTCCCCCCAAACCAAAACCACCCCCAAAAACCCCCCCCCAAACCCCAAAAAAATCCAACCCACAAACAAAAAAAACAAAAAGAACCAAAAACAACAAATAAAACATCCACCCCAAAAACCCCCACCCCCAAAAACAAAAACACCCCCAACCCCCCCACCTAAAAAAACCCCCCCACAAAAAAACAAAAAAAACACCACACAAACAACCCCCCAAAACACTCCAAAAAACCCAACAAAACACAAACCCCCCCCCCACCCAACCCCCAATCTCTTTATAAGAGTCCCTTTCCGCCACAGACCCTGACACATTTTGCGGGGACCCACGCATCAGTAAAAGTAAATCACCGTTCTTCCAACTACAGCATAATCCCTATGATATGGTTGGATGCTTTATGTTAATCCCTTTTGGAGGCATGGTCCTTCTTAGCGATCGCTTCCCGCAGATGGCGTAGTTCTCCTCGTTCACAAAAAGCAGTCATTCCCCATCCCCCCACATGCCCAAAATTCAGAGCCGGCTTACACCCTGTTAAGAAGAAACGAGCCATGAAATACCTTCCCTTTTCCCGGTGCCACAGTGCCCTTCGACAAGTGCCCCTCCCACGCATAGGGCATTCTGGGCTGACATTGACCCTTCCTAGCCTCAGATTACATGTTATACTCGGTCTTTTCCTTTCTGAAATCGCTATGGGCCCATTGATCCCAAACCTAACTTCACCAAGTCACAGCTTTTTTCAACAAATGAACACCTTCCTGAGTACGGTGATACTGAAAAGCCCTTAGTCGCAGCCGTATGGCTCTACCCCTCCTAGTTGGAGTCCATATCACCACAACGGTAGGGTGCCTTTTTACCTCCTGTCTAGCCATGCCCTTTCTACCAATTTTCTCTCGAGATGGTCCTTCATTCGCCCTTCCCTTCCTCACCCCCTTCTCCCTCTCCCCCTTCTCCCTCCTCTCCCCCCCCCTTCTCCTTATCCGTGCCACTGCACCGTTGCTTTTCAACCGCACTGTCCCCCCCATATGCAGGGTCTCCCTCCCTTCGTTTGATCGCTGCTTTTTTTTTACCCTTTATCTACTCCTTTCTTGGCAACCCTTCGGTCCTCCGTTTACCCAACCAAAGTTTTTCCCGCCCCCCCCCTTTCTTTTCCCTTTCTACCATTCTTGCTCGTTTGATGTAACCTTCTTCTACCCTTTTGAAAGAGTCCGATTTTCCCCTTCTGATCGACTCCTGTGCTCCTCGCCCGATAGGGTAGTTTTTTATTGAAATTGCACCATTGCGACTTTGTATTTTGTCTCTACTGACGAGCTCCTCGTTATTTGAAGATGCCACCGTCGGACGCTCTTGAGCGGACCTGTTTCGCTCTCACTGTACCCTAAAACGGTACCCCCGTACTCCCAAGGGGGTTCTATTTTTTTAATGGAAGAATATTCGACACCCACCTCTGTATTCCCTATCCTACTGGAGCCCAGATTGTTGTGACGTGCACACATTTAAATGAACAATACATTGCTCACCCGACAGATGGTTGCACTTCTCCCGCCTTTAATTGCGGAACCCGATCCCGTAGCTCACATTGGAAGCACAACCTTTCTCCTCGCCCGTGAGTAACACCTGAAAATTTACTCTGTGACAGTCAATTCTCTTATCTAATATCCCCCCCCACTTGTTAACCACTTTGTTTTCTTTTTGTTTGTAGAGACGATGGAGGTGAGTGCCTTTTTCATTTTTTATATTTTTTAAAGGTTTTGAAGGGTTTGCCAGACTCTGTGCGTTTTTGGAATCCCTAAGCTGCCACCCCCTTTATTAGGTTTCTCTGGTGGGTTTCATTGGCTGTGTCATCAGTAAGTAGGTGCTCGTCCCGTCGAAAGGTCTCCCCCGTTCGTCTGCTTTTGCTCTCTGTCGGCGATGTGATTTCTTGCTGACAGAGTTGCTTCAGTTCAACCTTCAACTTTTCTTGGCTCTGTCGTGGAGTGGTCAAGTGTTGCTGCTCGAAACATTGACAGGCCGCCTCTTAATGCCCCAGAAGTGGTTACCTCGTTTCCGGAAGAATGGTTCGACTCGTGTCTGCCATCCAAGGCCTGGGAGTTGCCGGAAAGGAAATACCAAATTTCCTGATTCCTGGTTTTTTTAATTCCCTTTTTTTTTTTCTGTCCTTGGAACAGCCTCCGCTCTTCTTGTCGACGAAAGGACTCTTCCGCAAGACCTGTTATGCGACTGGCGACAGGCTTTTCCCTTTTTTGTGAACCCCTTGTTAGGAGGGGAATGATGGGCACCGGCCGTTCCCCTTAGTCGTTAAGGGATCTGATATTGGTGACCCCTCAGTCGCATCCAACCGATGGTCATCACCCTGTCGTGAGGGGTATGGGAGCCGTGGCTACGAACGTCAGTCTTCCAGTTTATTTTTCTCTTTGCAGTGTTTTAGTTGTTAAGTCTAGAGGCCCCCTCTACTTTTCTGCGAAGGTCGCCCCCTCGGTCTGCTCGTTGAATTGCTCGGCACTCCCCCTTCGGTCGCCCTCGATTTAGTGGCCCCTTTTGTTTCCCCGGGGACCTTCTTTCTTCCGTCCGCACCTGGTGAAACGGGCGTGAATTCAAGACCGTTGCGTCTGTTGGACCAGGACCCCTGAACAACTTCGACATATTTCGGTATATGGACCAAGGCACGAAGTTGAAGTAAAGAGTAGGCTTCTGGCACCCATTGGATTCTTCGTAGCCATTCACGCTAGATATTTGCCTACTCTCCTCCCTTCCCTTGTGGGTTCTAATAAAGTGCTCTTTTTCCGTCGTGAGAGATTTTCAGTTTTAGTTTTCTCTGCTAATAAGGGACTTATTGGTTGTTCCGGTTAGCTGGGCTTTGTGTGGTGTTCCACTGCCCTAATCATTCTCCCCATCAGTTACAAAAGCTTTAGCCTGCAAGCACCCCTTGCCCATTCCACAAGCTTGTCTTCCCCACATCCCCCCCCCTCCCTACCTCGTCTTTTATGAGATTTGTTGAAACCCTTGATTTTCCTGCTGACTTGTGTTGTCCTCGCCTGATTGATGCCTTTACCCCTTTTCTCACCGTATCCATTTCCAGTTATCAGCATCCTCCGAAAGGCTCCAATTTCCCAGTTTGTTTTTCAGAACTTTTCTTTTTTTGTTTACGGCGCCCCCTGAAGGTTGGGCGAAGTACGTTACA